>Ga0164295_10000044_pt1 | contig 115294 bp, 89 predicted proteins | sample GEODES006metaG_FD_111798 | JGI IMG/M metagenome (GOLD analysis project Ga0164295, IMG submission 111798) | Oligotrophic lake water microbial communities from Sparkling Lake, Wisconsin, USA - GEODES006 metaG | ecosystem: Environmental > Aquatic > Freshwater > Lake | place: USA: Sparkling Lake...
ATAATCTTGGTGGATTAAATAAATCCATTTTTTATTTTTCTAATTCTGAAATTTGGCCTTCAGCTTGTGGTTCAAACATTTGTCCATTTTGTTCCTTGAACTCAACAATAGAATTTAATTCTGCTTCATCCACAACACTAAACGGAACTTCCTGTTCGCCAACTGTAACATTCAGTTTTTCAACTTCTTGTTGTTCGGCCATTTGTTTCATTAATTTGTTTAAAGCATTTTGCATTGCGTATTTTTCGTTTGAAACTTTTTTGTTTCTTTTTTCAATTTTTGCTCTATGAGCTTTTGCTGTTTTTCCCATTTTTATTTATATTAATCGTTTAAAATTTCTTGTTCATCATCCTGTGGAATAATATATGTTGTCTCAACTTTTTGTTTTGATAATCTATTTTCTTCAAACCATTCAACTATTGCATTAATTGCCCATACTGAACCGGCGGATAACATACCATCAAAGAATACTGAAAAATATTCGTTAAGTCCAATAATAGTGTGAACTGGTGAGAACATTGTTAATGATAAAAAGAATCCAACCCAGGTACTAGTACAAAGTGGGCAGACAATAAGTTCTGATAGAAAACTAAAAATTGGTCTTAATAATTTAAAACCTTCTTCTGAACTTTGTTTATGAATAAAATTTCTTACACCATTAAATATGGATCCATAAACTAATATGGTTGTCATGCCGTAAGCTGCTAACATAAAAATCACTAAACTTGTCATACTGTATCATTTAAATTTGACCCCCTCATAAAAATAGCTTTTAAAGGATTTTTCGTATTTTGGAGGTCTTGGTTTATTTTTTCTAAATTTTTTATTTTTTCATTTTTTTCTGTGAGTTCTTTTCTCAACTTTTGTAGGGTCTCTTGAAGCATTTTTTCGTTTGTTTTGTCTAAACTTATGTCTAAATTACGGCTAACTTCGTCTAATTCTTTATCCTTTTTAGAAATTTCATTTTCAAAGTATTTGATTTTTTCAAGTAGTTCAGTTTCACCCGTCTTGTCACTAATATATTCTACTTTTGTGACAACTTTTTCTACTGGAACTTCTTTTATAATCACCTTCTCAACAATGACTTCCTTAATAACCTCAACTGGTACTTCCACCCGTATTTCACGGATTACCTCAATTTCTACCTGTTTTTCACCAACAATACCCGTTTTTAAGTCTTTTTCACCATCATTAAGTGTTTTCCCCAAAAGACCATACTTCTCAATGTTAAACCCACTGTCAAAACATTTCTTAATGAAACCATCAACATCTTCAATGTTATTTAGGTTACAATAACTTTCAACACTTTTACTAAAAATTTTTGAGTACTTCGGTTCCATTTTCAATATCTTCAAAAGATTTTATTGCGAACTTCAAAAACGGTTTTGGGTTTTCAAGGTCTGTATAGGTATATTCTTTAGTTCCGAAATCATAAGTTCCGAAACCGTGGTTTCTGATGCTCTCTCCAATGTTCTGTTGAATTGGTGATCCAATCATATATCCTTTACCAGTTTTAAACTTAAATTCCTGTCTTTTATGGATATCTCCACATAATACAATATCAAGTCCGTTAAACTTTTCAACATCATATGCTTCTTCACCAAAGTCAAAACCAAGATCTGTTTTCATCCCTTGGATTGGTCCGTGAAATAAACCAACTTTAATTCCGGTTGCAACATTCAAATCTGGTGGTATGTTTCCTTGGTATTGTGAGTAAACACACCAACTAACATTATCATCCTCATAAACACCACGGTCCTTGTAATAAACAATGTTTTTGTTATTTAATGAATCAATAATCGGAGATAAAGCGTCTAACCTATCAGTATTATTCACAAGGAAATCGTGGTTACCAGGAATAATAATTGTTTTTGCAATATATGAACATTCAGTTAATAACCATCTGACCATTTCTATCAATTCCGGTGTTAGTTGATTTTTTGAATGGACAAGGTCGCCAGTAAAAACGATTCTATCCGGTTTAATTTCTTTCCATTGGTTAATGGCATTTTCCATTATAGATCTATATAGATCGTGGTCTTTAAATAATCTGATGTGTAAATCAGAAAAGTGTACAAGTTTTTTTATCATTACATTACAATTTTTGGGGGTGTTCCTAAATCATCATACCCATCATCTTTGAATGGGTTCGATGGTACGGGTACTGGTTCGAATCTATGTGGTACTATTGTTGATGGATTGGGAAAAAATGGGTCAACATCTTTAACTTCATTCATTTTTTCAACAATTGGTGTTATTGGGATGTGTTTATCCTCTAACCTACCATATAGGTATCCTTCTAACCAAATATAAAATTCTTTGTGTGTCATACTAATTCTCGATTATATAAATTTGCTAATATTATTCTTGCAAACTTAAATTCTTTTGCCTTATTTAATTTTAACCCATATGCGTTTGCAATAACTTTGAGGTGTGGGTAAGCCTCACTGATTGTCATTTTACCAATTTCCATAATTAATCAATAAAAAGTTCAAAATCTTTATTTACGTGTCCACAATCATTACACATATAAGTTGGGAATGGTACAATTGTATCTTCAGAGCTGCCAGTCAAAAGTTTTGGAACTTTTTTAATCATTGTGACTTCTTTAAAGAATTTTGATTCACACTTTTCACATTTAACAGTTTCCTGTTGTTTTAAATCGATTCTAGGTTTAATAATGTCTTCCATTTTATATTATTTTTTAAGTTTATTCAACATTGGTTTTATATTCATATCAAGTATAGTATTTATTGTGGATTTATCAACTCTGTATTCCACATATTCACGGTTTTCTGTGAGTCTTACAATGATACAACCTAACAATTTTATATCTTCGTACTTGGATCCTTCGAGCATTTTAAGAAGTAGTTTACCATATAATGGTAATTGAGTATTGTAATGGCCTAATGCGTTATTAGGTAGATATTGAAATGGGTATCTCATTGGTTTTGTATACCACTGTTTAATAAAATTTTTCTCTTGGTTACTTTTCCAATCTGTTATTAAAATACCGATTTCATTATTTTTACTTAAGACCAACCACGCTTTATCTGGTTGGCCTACATAGCCAAATTCTGGATGACCTAAAACAATCTCCGTATCAATTAAAACACATCCCCGTTCTTTTAATAATTCAATATAATTTTTACCACCTACAATCATTGAATCGCTCACAACAATTTGTTTCGCATCACATTCAAATATTGGTTTTCTAACTTCTTTATCTATATTAAATTCTTTTAAGGTGTGTTCTTCCAAATAATAATGAACTCTTGATCCCATATTTGTGGATTTTGTTCCTTTTTCAGCCCATTCCGCTAATAATCTTTCGGTTTCATCTGGATTTCCCCCAGACATTTCATACGCTTTTTTTTCTGTCGGAAATTCATCATAAAATAATTTCATTACTTTTGATACAGATGGAAAATCTGATCTTAATGTTCCGTCTACATCCAACATTGTGTATTTATGCTCATCTTCTTCAAAGGTTAATTGAAACTCTTTTTGTCTTTCAGATAAGATATTTCTTATTTCCTCCGCTACTTTATTTAAATCCATTAGTCTCTTATTTCAATATAATAATCATTTATTTGTCCTTTTAAATCACAGACATCTCTATCATCCGGAAGTCTAACAATCTTAACCCTACCCCACAGTTCACCTCCATTTAATTCGTGATATAATTTAACAGCGTTATTCCAAGCATCACCATCCAAACAAATTATAACATTTCCTTTTGCATTATTGTAGATTGTTTCAAAAAGGAGTTCCGACATATGTTTTCCAAGCATTACAACTGGATTATCTAAAAACATTCCATCAAATGCACCCTCAACTAAGTATATATCTTTGTTCCAATCAATTAAATTTTCCCAAAATATAATTTGGTCTTTTTCTGCTTCTGGATTTCTATATTTGGCCCTACTATTAACGTCCCAACTTCTACCGACATAATAGTTTAAATCACCTTTTGCGTTGTATGATGGTATAATAATTCTACCCATATGACTTCCTTTATCGCAAAAACCAATTCCAAACCTTTCGATTATTTCATCATTTATTCCTCTGCTTTTAAGGTAATTGTAAGCTTGTTTTCTAACCGGATATACTGGGTGTGAGTCTTTGAATAATGTAAAGCTATCAGGAAGTACAACTTTTGATTTTTTTACTTTTACAACTTTTTCGGTTTCATCTGGTCTTAAAATATTATAAAGTTTTTTTAACTTTCTATTACCAAACTTATCAAAAAGTTTTCCTAAATTACCGTGAGTTCCTTCACTGTCGCCACAAGCCCAACATTTATAAACACCATCAAAGTAATTTACTTCAAGGTTGTGTTTGTTTCTTTCATCATCACACACTGGACAGTTAAATGAGATTTGACCACGATTAGCATAGTGTAATCCGTGGTCACCCAAAACTTCTTCTAATAATTCTACGATTGCTTCTTGTTCATCCATTCACTATAATATAAGTGAATTTTTTAACTTAATCAAATATTAATTTTTTTCCATTTCTTTTTGATTCATATAAATCAGAAACATTGATATAGTGTTTTAGAAATCTTTTTTCGTCAATTGAATTTGCATCAATTTTAATATTTTCGTCTTTGTGCTCGCACTTTGAGACCTGGATTGTAGACCAAACCCATAAATTTTCATATAACCAGGTATTAACCATATAATCATAATCCCAATTATTTTTTTCACACTCTTTATGGATATGTCTTCCAATTTCTACGGTACCAATTACATGATCACCAAGTTTTTCTCTTTTTTCAATTGATTTTTCAGTTCTTATCGCAAGACTTAAACCGCCTTGTGTTCCAATACCCATATAACCTAAACCACGGTATGAATCAAGTTTCAAATCAGCTTCTGGTGTATTTAAATTTATTGCATTTTTTAAATCTATTAGTTTTCTGTAGAAATACCTTTGGTACTTTTCTTTGTTTTCATTCCAATAATGGTCTCTTCTATACTCATTAAAATATTTTTTTACGTCTATGCCCATACTGAAATTATATTATTCTACAAAGATAAGTAAAATATTTTAATTAAACAACTTCAAAAGATTTTTTTATTTTCTATATTTATATCTATATGCCTATAGACATAACAATTAACGATATTTCTGGTCAAACACCATTTGATGTTTACGTATGTAACACCGGACAGACATATTGTGTTTATTCGGCGACAATAACATCTGGTAACTTACCTTACACTTTTGAAGTTCCAATTTCTTTTCTAAACTCTGAAAGTGTTAATTTAAGAATTATTGATGATAATGACTGTCAAATAAATCAAATACTCATAATATAATGGCTTGTACTGAAATAAATTTTTGTGTAGATTCTGGTGGTAACCTTTATGATGGTGAATACTCAACAGATACCAGTACATATAATGGGTTTACTTCTTATACTGGTGATAGTGTACCATTTTTTATTTACTATTCATTAACTGAAGATAGATGGTGTTTATCTACAAGTTTGGGTGGTTCTTGTTTACAATTTGGTCCGGTTGGTATTGTTAGTGATTGTCCTGATTTTGATGAAAGTTTTTTTATAACTGGAATTTGCATTACAACCACAACAACAACTTCTCCTTGTGATGTTTTTGATTTTGAGGCGATTTTTGATTGTTTGGTCCCAACGACTACCACAACAACCACGGTAGTTCCAACAACAACTACAACAACTACAATCCCTTTTGATCCTTGTACTGGAGTGTCGGTAAATGCCTCAATAACTGCTTATACAACGACAACAACAACAATACCTGTTACAACCACAACAACAACAGAAATTATAAGACCTTGTAATTTTGATGGTATTGTAACATTTAATACATTTGATGAATATATGAGATGTGGTAATAGTAAGAAATTTAGAGATTGTTTAACGGGTCTTGAATATTTTTCAAATGAATTAGTATTTAACGAATCTGGTGATACTTTAATTCAAAATTGGGTTTATAAATCAACAATAAATGGTGTGTCGACTTGTGTTACGTTTATGGGTCTGGTTGATAACATTAGTGGTTCAGATTTGGTTGTAATAAATGAAACTTTAGGTTCCGAATTACAAGGTGCTTGCTTAGAGTGTGTTCCGGATCAAACAACTACAACAACCACAACGGTCGCACCAACAACAACCACCACAACAACTGCTGGTTGTCAAATAATTCAATATATTGTGCAAAATAATGGAATTACTATTCAAGAGCTTAAATATTTTGATTGTGATGGTAATACAATAAATTGTATAATTGGTACTGGTATTAATTCAACTAGAAAAATATGTTCAAGTAATCTTCCGATTGTATTACCTAATTCCAATGTTTTGGTATATCCAGTTGTTCCACAAACATTTTGTAGTTCTGTAACAATTTGTTAAAAAAAAATATCGTCTAAAAAGACGATATCTAATTTTATATGTGTTTTAACATATAATTTTAATTATATGTGATTTATCATATATTACTTCCAAATTTCTTTTAACCTCATAAACCCTAAAACACAAGTATAGGCATCTGTTTGGTCAAAATTTTCTTTTTTAAGTGTATTGTTTTTTGTATAACCCCAAGTTATTTGTGGTTCACGTTTTGCAACCCTTTCCCAAATTAACATTTTTTTATCAATATCTTTTGGTAAACCACCAAATAAAACATATTTACCCTTATCATTTTCTTTAACAAATTCTGGCCAAGCGTATTTTCTTGAGTTATAAGTTGATATAAATTCCGGAACAATACCTAAAATATTATATATTTCTTTACAAACAAAACTATTAAATCTTAATAGGGTTTGGATTGTATATACATTATTTGAATTTAACAATGGTTCTTCGATAATTACCTTAACAATTCCCAAATTAACATATTGTTTTAGTTTTTCGGCAAAAATCTCCGATTTTAAAATTAATTCTTTTAATTTATCATCATCACCCTTAACAATTTTTGGTCTTGGTGAAATATGTGTTAATTCCAATAATTCTTGGTTTTGTACGTCAAATAAAGCCCAACCAATTGTACGGGTTGAGATATCTAATCCCAATACTTTTGGTGAATTTTTAATTTGTTTTCCCATAATAATCTTTTTATTAAGATTATAACTTAAAAGGTATAAAACTAAATAATTAGATATCTATCTTAACTACGTATTGTTGGATGCCTTGTCTTAATGTTGGTGATTGTAACTTTGACATTACAAGAATATCCTTATTATCATCAAGTAATGCAATTTCAGTTACATATGATTTCGTACCTGGAGTCCAAGATGGATTTGTTGATACCTGGAACTCACTAGAACTTAAATTTATTTTATATTTCATTTCATAAATTGTTGCCATTATGTCTGTTTCAAATGAACCATAGAAATAATATTCATCACCAAAATTTAATGATTGTCCTGTATATCCAACTGGTGTTAAGTTAACATAATCATTTAAATTGTAGAATGGTGCCGAATTGTAGTTGTCTGGAGAAATAATAAACGTTGTTCCAGTTAATGAGCTTTGGGTTATAAAACCATCTATAAAACTATTTTGAATTTGTGTTGTAAAATCTATTTTTTTCCACATTGCAGGATTTGGTCTTTGTCCTGTTGGTACTTTTTGTACTAAAATTTCAAATTCGTCACCAAAAAAACCATTTGGTGTAATACAAGGTGAACAATTTGGTAAATAATTTGTTGTTGTAGTTGTTGTTATTGGAAATATGGTTGTTGTTGTCGTAGTACATCCACTACAACCATCAACCAAATCAATAATTAAATCACCTTTTGATTGGATACCAGAACTTGAACAGACTACAGTTCCAGTATTTCCTGGTAATGTAAGCGGTGATGTTTTTGTTTCATCACAACAAGGTGTAAATATAATATTTGTACTTCCAGTAAGTTCTGTATTTGTAATTTGATATCTACCACAGAACGGATTAGTTGTTGTTGTCGTAGTAATAGGTTGCAAACTATATGGTTGTATTAAACAATTAAAATCACCACCAAATCTTACTGCAACATTTTTTGAAACGTCTGGGCTACACTCATTATTATTACCTTTAATCGACGAATAATAATTACAATGTAATGAATTTGTAAAACAATAAGTGTTATTAATTCTATATGTCACAAATAAAGTTTGTGAATCACCAGTTAATATACCTTGTGATGATGTTGTTGTATCGCAAGTATTTGGTGTTATTAGAGAAACTTGTGGTGCCGGTAATGTCCAGTTTCTATTTGACTTATACGACATAGCCGCAATAATTTCTTCATCATCAATAATAACTAACTTACTATCTGGAAAAACCTTACCAATCCTATTTGGTAATCCATCTGAATTAGGGTTTGTGTCCCACAAATGATAATATCTAATACCAGGTTGATTCATTCCTTCATTTTTTGTGGATTGAATGTAATATGGTGTAAACAACTCTTTACCATCAAATCCTGGAGGATCTACCCAGAAAGTTTGACCATTACAACAATTTGGGTTTTTATGCCACATTAACCAAGGAATATGTAGCTTAAAGTTTCTTGCTTGTCCAGTTGTATCATCTGGATTGGTTGGGTCATATGGTTCTAACGCAAATTTTTCACCATAGAAGAAATCAATTGTTTGGTTTGTATAATGAATTATTGCGATTGCTTTTTGTTCTTCTGGTTTTACTGGAACAATTTCACCAAAAGAATTATAATAAAAAGTATAACTTGTATCTGTTTGTCCTAAACTAGAATTATACCCAAAATATTCTTTACTACCAATATAATCTATTGATCCAAATTGTGTGTAGTCTTTAAATTGACTTGGGATCAAGCCTGCTGGGTTTTCGGTCCAAGGAATATTCATATTCCATACTTTAACATCAAATTGATCTGTATCACAAATAGATTCAAAATCAATAACTTGTTCACTCCAATGTGGCATAGGTGTTATACTATCGTATAATTGTGTCATACTAGAAGGGTATATAATTACCCTAGAATAACAATTTACAGGATAACAAGTATAATTTGGTATATTTCTATCAACAGTTATTGTGTCCAAACAAACATCAACAATTTTATATGTTAACATAATTGTGCAGCTCTGTACTGGCATAAAACATTCCGGTGCTGGAGGTAATGGGCATTGTGGACTAGGTGTTGGTGTTAAACACGGAGTCTTTGACGGTGTTGGGGTTGGTGTTGGTGATAAACAAGGTAGAATAGTTGTTGTTGTCGTTGTAGATGTTGTTGTCGTTGTTCCAGTAGGTGTTGGGGTTGGTGTTGGTAAATTTATACACAAACAATTACAATCCGCTTGTCCATCATAAAAAATTGTTATAATATCACCAATTTGTGGTTTTACGGTGTTTGGTGTGTTACATCCAGAATAAATAAGTGTGATTTGGTTTGACCCGTCTAATGTTGACATATCAACAACATAATTACCGGTTAAAGCATATTGATTACCCGTCAAAACTTCCCAATTTACTGTAGATGCTGTTGTGATTCCACCAAAAAATCCTCTTAATGGGGCTCGATTAAAAACTGGATCAATAATAGAATCCATAAATGGAATACCATAAGTGTTACTTTGGTTGGTATCGGCATAATAAGGATATTTAACATATTGTCTATTTGATTGTGGAACACCAACAGTATTTTGACTATTGAATCCAGGTTCTAACACAAAACTATTAGATTGGTTGTAGGTTTGGGGTAATTTATCATATGATACTTCACTATCTCCAACTTGGAAATAAGATATTTTGAAATTACCTTGTGATAATTTTTGTCGTCCTGCGTCTGTAATTCTTGTGTTTACTAGACCTGCGGTATTTTTAATTATGTATGCCATTATCCAATAAATATGCTTTTATATTTTTTGTGCTGCAATTTCAGCAGGTGGGTTTACAACTTGTACATCACAACATATACAATTATTGACTGTTGGGTTTCCAACAAGATATAAACTAAATGTTCTATTTGCGCCACGACATAAACCTAGTGGTAAATTATTTATAATATCAGTATACGAACCGGTTATTGTTTGTCCACCACTTATTGTTAATTGTTTTGTATAATTCTTTATTTGTTGATTCTGCGTTATTGGAAGAACAGAGCAATTAAGACTCAAAACACTTTGACTATTATTTATAGACGGAATACCCATATCACCTAAACCACCGTCAAATGTAACAACATTATCTAATGTTGGGGCTGGTGTAATGCTTGCTGGATAGTAATTAAGTTGAGAATATTGTTCGATAGAAAAAGTAATTGTCTGATTTGGTGTAAGATTATTAGATGGTTGTATCTGGAATGTATTTAAATTATCGTCAATTGTTAATGTTAAAACAAAAGTTTGTGGATTTGTTTGTGTTAATGTAACAAAATTAGGTGTTGATTGATTACCTAAACTATCTTTTACTACAACAATGTAGTTTCCAGCGTTTAAATTAGAGAATGTTGATAATGTACTAAAAGTTGTTCCGTTGTTTATTGAATATTGATACGGCGGAACGCCTCCATACCCCTGTATTGTTATACTACCTTTTGTTTCACAAATTAAATCGTTTTGTGTTATGTTTGCAGTAACTTCTTTATAACTTACACAAGTGCCTGTTGTTACGGTAATGTCTATAATATTAGGGTTACCAAGTCCTTGCCAACCAATTAAAGGTGGTGTTGCTGGATTGTTATTTATAATACTACCAAAAATTGAGCTTCCAGATACAACCCACTGATTTGTCGTTCCGGTATTAAAATACATAAACGATATGTTATCATCTGATAACCAACTTTGATTACCGTTAGTTATACCATAGGGTTCAAACTGAATTTGATCTAAAATTACATATTCTACTCTTGTTCCACTTCTTCTTCTAATTGTCATACACAAATCACCATATACTGGTAGTGGTTTTATTGTTGTGGTTGTTGTGGTTGTTGGTGTTTCAGCGGTTAAAACACAAGTTGTGTTGGTGGTAAAATCACCATAGAAATCAATAACAGTTGCATTGTAATTTCCAGCGTTAAGATTATAAATTAATGGTGTAATACTTCCGGTACTCCAAATTATTGTATAGGGTGATGTTCCACCAGTTATTATTAATGTTGCTGCACCATCAAATGAATTATAAGTTGATGGATGTGTTACTAAACACTCAACTTCCATCGGGAATATTGTTAAGACATCACATTCATTTCTTGGTTGTATTGTAATTGGTACAGAACAAGAACATCCTTCTTCTTGGTTAATTTCAAATCCATAAGTTTCAACACAGCTTTGTACTCCAATGTATTTTACTTCGTAACATTTTTCTGGTATTGGTATAGGGTCTGTTATAGTGATTAATAATGAATTATTTACATATCCAGAAAAAATTGGATTTGCACTAGTGAATGTTGGCACAGTTCCATCACAAGAAGATATTTCATAACAATCTGTATCGCAAGGGTGGTTTTCAACGCAGCTTGGGCAACCTAAGTCACCAAAAACTTCTGGGTTTTTAAATATTGGATAATAATTTGGTTGTAAACCAAATTTTATTGTTTTTTTATCGTAAACATAAAAACATCCATCATATGTTTCACCGCTAGGTGATGAAGGAACATAATTATCGCAGTACACAGAATCGTCAAGATTCAAATAATCATCATTTGCAAGAATTGTTATATATTGATTATCAATACAACAAGAACTTAAAAAATAAATTGAATTTGGTGTTACAAATGGGTCACGTTCAAAATTACTTGTGTTACCGGTTATTGGGAATAAAGAACAAAAATTTATTATAGCACTTTCTTGTGGTTCAAAACTATCAGAAACTGTATTTCCAGAACAATCAATAAACGTTAATGTTTCAGTTGTTGTTCCGGTATTAACAATACTAGTGACTTTACAAGTTGTAAAACAATTTAGAACTAATGGTGGGAATTGGATTTTAGCCATACTAATAAATAATTAGTTTTTTGTTTTTTCAATATAAGATTTCATAACCTCAATATATTTTATTGTTGTGCTATTAGAATCTATATAATCGAAATGATTTTCATTTTCACGAAGTTTTTCTATTGGGTCAACATTTATGTAATCACCTTTATAAAATTTTGTAGATTTAAGGGTGTCGGTTACACCTGCCATATGAAGAATAGGCATTTTTTCATATTTTTCTACGTTATCTGTGGCCCAAGAAAAATCAAGTTCATTTGTAATTTCAGTTTTATAGTCAGATAACCATAAATTCCAAAGTAATGACCACATTTCTGCGGTCCAAAATTGTATTTGACCAGGATTGATTGGGAATCTTCTTTGGTAGTCTAACATTTGATTATATAATGGTGTGCAGTCATCATAAACTTTTTTCCAAAACTCTGAATTTGTATTTTTTATAAGATATTGACCACCACCAGAATTTTTTTGATTTTCTTTTATTATTTCCACATCAATACCAACAACACTTACCATTTCTTTTATTAATTGCCCTTTTTCTGAATTTGGGTGTCTAGTTTCGTAGTTATTACAACAATACATAATATAATCATAACCAATATATCCAATTGTGTCGGACAAGTAATTAATACCACCTTTAGCTAGTTTTTTGAAATCCGGTAGTGTTCTAAAAATTATATCTGCATCGTGTAGAAATATTTTTTTACCTAATTTTGGAAATTCCTTTAAAAATTGTGAAACAAGATATGGTTTTATGCTAGGGATATAGGATTTTACATCTCTATTATCTTCATAAAAATGAATATTTACACCTAGTTCTTTTAACTCTAAAGCACCTTTACTCGGTTCTTTAATTCCGTGAACTAACGCTAATATTACGTGAATTTGATTTGGGTCAATTCCTTTTTCTATAAAATTGTGAACATAAAGTTTAATTTGCCAATGAAAATATGGAACATCAGGTTGTGCTGTAACAAATACAATATCTTTCATATTGAAAATATATTGTTAAATTTTTTAAAGTGAACTAATTTACTTGGTTGATAGTAACAATAAGAGATGGGATTGCGGGTACACTTCCAGTGGCTGGTTGGTGTTTTAATAACAATTGGTTATCTACATTACTATTTATTTCCCATTTTAATTCAACATATTCATTTGGTGTTGTAGTACTAAAAAAGAAATTCCAAGCAGGAACAATATATATACTATTTGAAGGAAATCCAATCTGACTAGCACTATATAATACATCAAGACCGTTTTGATAAAGCCATATGTGTGCGTGTGTAGAACTATTACCACCAGTTTTTACCATTTGAGCACTAAATGCTAAATTATAAACACCAGGATTTTGTATTACAAATATTGTATTTGCACTTAAAATAATTCCAGTATTCCAAGAATCTGATGTGTTTGCCGACATAGTTAATACTGTATTAGCAAGACCTGTTTGGTCTCCAGTGTCATAAAAAGATGCGTAATTTTTATTTAAAGTACTTGTAATATCTCTTTGTTTAATAACACCAGTTGATACGTCTCTCACTAACATATTATCATTTGTACTATCTGTCTCTGGTACATTTTGTAATGCCAAATAATTTACGTGGAAAGTACAAGCTGATACTGATATTACATCTTTACCATATGTTGCCGACATTTCGTGATTAACGGTGTTTCCAGATCCACCTAAAATTGTTCCGTAATTAGAAATTGATGTATTATTTATACCACCTAATATTGATGAGATGTCTCCACAAGCAGCATTAAATCTACCTCCACCAATGACAGATGTTGCACATATTGCCTTATTACCCCATCCACCACCTATTATACTATATGTTGAGCTTGTTGTGTTTGATCTACCTCCCGCAATTGTTGTTCTGAAACCTAATGCTGTGTTTTGACCACCACCACCAACAAAACTACAAAAAGATGTTGCTTTATTTTGTTCTCCACCCACAACAACAGAGTGTATTCCAGATGCTGTATTACACTGGCCACCACCAACAAAAGAATATAAATTAGACGCTGTATTTCCAGAACCGCCAATTACCGTTGAGTAATTACAAATTGATTTGTTTATAGAGCCACCACCAACAAATGAATAATTACAACTTGCAGTATTTTGTAGTCCGCCGTTTACTGTTGATGAACATCCGATTGACCTATTTTGACCACCACCAACTACTGTTGAATAGCTATTTGAGGCTGTATTACAAAAACCACCACCAACAAATGAATAATTTCCAGACGATGTGTTTCCGGTTCCACCACCAACAAGTGAATAATCACCACTTGCATCAGCACTAACACCAATTCTTTGTGTTGAACCAACCCCAGAACCAACTTCATATAATTGTGTAGAACCAGTCGTAAATCCAGTTATTGTTACTGAACCATTTTGTCTATCTAACACTAGTGTGCCACCAGAATATGTTCCTCCGGTAACATAATAATCTGTAGAACCAGTCGTAAATCCAGTTATTGTTACTGAACCATTTTGTCTATCTAACACTAGTGTGCCACCAGAATATGTTCCTCCGGTAACATAATAATCTGTAGAACCGGTAAATCCGAATAATATTGCATCAGATACTTGCTGTATTGTTGTTTTATATGATGAACCGGCTGGATTTTGTGATGTATCACCAGTTATTACAATATGAATTAAATCTTGTAATGTTACTCCGGTTGCTAATGTTCTGTCGGTAAGAAATGCCATCTATAGTTTTATTTATAAATACATTAAGTTTTATTATTGGAACTGATAAATTTGATAATCCATAAAGAAGAAGTCGTCACCATCTTGATATTGTTTTTCAACTGGTTCCGTTTCAATACAAATAAGTGTTATTAATCTTTCACAATTAGTAGAATCAATTAGTTTTAACCCAATTGCTGGTGCTGTATTAAATTGTGGTGGTAATGTTATTGTAACTGGTGTTGTTGTTATTTCACCAATATAAACACATTGATTTCCATAAACATCACAAGCATAACCACTAAATGGTGGTAATAAACCAGTTATTGAATTTATTATTAAATTTGTCATAATCAATCACAAGAAACACAAGATATATTATATTCTATTACCAAATTTGAAATTATTTTTGTATCATTTAATAAATTATACGTTTCCTTTCTACAATTTTTTTCAATTTCACTACAATCATTTGTTATAGTAATTTTATTATTTGTATAATCTATTATCACTTCACCAATACCAACAAATGTTTCTAAAATGTTTTTTAATGCAAGTCCCCAGTCTTGGTCGTTTGGAAAATCATTAAGTCCACTTGAAATATAAAATATGTCTTGTTTTGTTTCTGTACCAACTGTAACCTGGACACTAAATTTTGCGTCATTTACAATACAATTTGTATCGCCAGAAGTTAAATCATAGAACCCCTCGTTAAACATTTGTTTGATTCCTCTTTTTCCAATTATCTCAGAATTTTGAAAATTACCTTCACAGATTTCAAAAGTTGTATATGTTCCTAAAATTTCAGTACCTTTTAATTTTGTAGTTCTTGTAAATGAACATCCGTTAAAATCAATTACGGTACAAGAATAAACCCCAGATGTTAGACCAGTAATAGTAAGACCAGTTTGTGGTCCAACATTTCCAACCCAATTAAATGTAAATGGTGGTGTTCCACTTGTAATTAAAACATCAATTTCACCATCATTTCCAAATACCGGATTAAATGTAACAAAATCAAAATAAACACTACTTGATGGTGTAATAAATATTGGTTTGTTTTGAACACATCCAGTATTATCTGTAACAGATAATGTATAGTTTCCAGATGGAAGGCCATTGAAATTACCGTTAAATTGAAAAGGTATATTTGTAGGTCCAGATAATGAATAAACTATTGGGAATGTGGCGCCACTAGAAACAGAGACACTAAACCCACCATTTGAAAGTCCGCAAGTAGTTCCAGTTGTTGTTGCGGAAATTACAAATTTATCAACAGATGAAATACTTGTTGTTCCGGTATAAACACAACCTAAATTATTATCAATAAATAATGTATATGAACCATTACCTAAAGATGCAAATTGTTTGTAAACACCCCCAACTATGTTTGATATATATGTTCCATTTGCACCAGATAATGTGAATGTATAGTTTCCACTTCCAAAACCATTATTAATATAAACATCTAAAATACCATTATTTGCGTTACAATTTGAGTTTGTTGTTATTAAATCAACTGAAGCAAATGAGTTTGGTGGTGAAAGTGTGTACTGACCAGTTACGGTACATAATGCTGAATCTGTAACGGAGAATGAAAATTGACCAGAAGATAAACCAGTAAATGTGTAATTTGTATCAAAAGTTACTGAAACATCGTTGTTTGATCCACTATAATAATATGGTGCCGTTCCACCATCTATTACAACACTTAATTCACCATCTGGTTGTAAACAAGTTGGTTGTTGTGTTATAACACTTATAATTTGAATTGGTTGTACCTCATCTATTTGTATATACTCAACATTTGTACATCCTTCAGAATTTGTAATTTCAACAGGGTACAGACCTTGAGTTAAACCAGTTACGGTAGTACCGGTTTGTCCATTAACATTAGCCAACCAGTTTATTGTGTAAGCACTTGTTGGGTTTGTAAGACCAGTAATGTATATTTTTCCATTATTAATTCCTGGTACACACCCAGCAGAATTTACCTTATAATACCCAAATGTAAAATTTGTAGAAGGTTTTATTACACAGGATTCTGAAGTACCAGAACAACCACCATAATCAAAAGCGTCAACGTAATATGAATCTGGTGAAAGGTTACTAAAAACAACATAATTTTGTAATGTCGATGTAGTACCACTATCAATGTAATTATTTAAAATATCATATAAGTATATCTCGGTTCCATTAACATATGTTTCAGTGGTTGCAGTTATAGAACCATTATTAAGATTACAAGTTGTTCCTTCACAATTAACAGAAACTGTAACACCAGATGAAATTGTAAATGATAGGTATTGACTTGTTGGTGGTAAATCCGAGTCTTGAATTGTTAAGTTATAATTACCAACTGGTAAGTTGTCAACATAATAAAAAGGATCAGAAGAAGTGACTGCAGAAGTTGGTAAGAGACCGCTAATACTAGGCCCTTCGTAGACAATCCAATCAGGACTACCTCCAACTATTTCAAATTGTAAAATACCAGAAGAAGTGTTGGTACAATCACCAGTAATTAATATTGATGGAAATGTTATAAAACTCATTGTTCAGTACAAAGTATAGTAAAGTTTATACCTAGCTCAAGGGTAAATATGTCTTCATCGTCAAAAGGTGTGCAATTAACATTATAAATAGTTAACAACTCTTTATCCGTATTAATATCGTATGTGTACCCATCGTTTTCAAGTTCTGACAACATTGTCTCAACACCATTAACCCATTCTGTGTTAGTAGGGTAATTTTGATACCCATATGTCTCACTAAATAAATCGCTTGATAATGTTACACCATTTAATTTTGATATTGCGTACCATTGAACATATAAAGTATCAAGTTGGCACTGATCTAAATTAGATAGTCCTTGACTTATTAAGTAGGTATTTAAAGCTGTGGTTAATAAAACACCAAACCTACCACCGATTGGGTTGTATGTCCAAGGATATAGACCACATCTAAGGAATTGTATTGGACAATCGTATGCAAATAATTGTGTTACTAACGAACAAGGCTTACAAGGAATTGGTACAATCCTACAACCAAATTGTCTTCTCCATACAAATTTTTGTCTATGGAATATTGAATTTTCTAATCTAACTCCTGTATTCCAAATTGTTGTTGCTGGAACCATTTGTTCTACTAATCTAATCCAGTAATCACCAATACCATTAATATAGTCCAACATTGTTTGATAATTAAAATTATCATTTTTTATTCCAGCTAATTGTTGTGATTCTAAATACTTCCAATATATTGACGATAGTGTTGGGTATCCACCAGTCTTACCGTCTGTAATAAATTGTCTATTTCTAACGTTAATCATATTTCGCCAGAAGGTTTGTGCGAACTCAAAGAAAGTTTTTTCTTTTGGTTTTGGTATAATTTCAGTCCAGTCTATACCACCTCTTTTTGGGTAAGGTGTATTTGGGTTTGGATTACAATAAGTTGGTTGTACGTAATTTAATCCTTGATTTGGAATTGGGAAATTATATTGTCTTGACATACTCCAAACATCGTATACTAAACCAAAACTTGGGTTCAACATAACGTCAACATTTTTAACATTCAAAACAAGACAATCATCGGAAGCGTAATAGTATGAATTAAAATTGCCGTCAGAACTTTTTCTTAAATCACTTTCATTATCATACCAACTTTTTTTATTATCAATAACTCTTCTAAGTCTAAACCCTAAATCCATATATGGAAACTTCCTATACCTTTGTAGGTATTCTTCACCATAATTAAATGGTAACAGTTGGGTTTGGTAACTAGGATTTGAACCAGTAAAAACAGATGTTGTTAAGTCTATTTTTTCTGGCATTCTGTGTTGTGGTGTTGATTCAAACCAACCACCACCTATTTGGAAATAATAATTTTCACTATCTACTGGTGTGCTTGGACAACCAAAACTATCTATTGGGTAATCTTCTCTAGTTAAAGAAATGTCGATTATTTTACTTGATGTTGTAACTCCTGTATATTGCACCCCCATAATAGAATAAACATCTGTTAGGTCTAAAACTGGTATTGATTCAACATATGTTCCTGTTGCAACAATACTAAACTTAGAATCAAATTCATTTATATTAATTCTTTGATCCGCGATATAAATATATTCATTAAAGTCAACCAAAAAATCTGGTGCACCAACCAACCTTAAAAGTATTTCTATTGATTTTCTAGTTCCTTTTGATTTGAATAGGAACGCGGAATTTAATATTAAATTTCTAAAGTATTGGTAATTTATTTCATCTGGTGTTTTACCTACTGGCACGCCACTAAAATTACTTTCACTTGTACTAAAAACAGAATTTAAGAAATTCTCTTCAGTGATTGGTGACATATTTATTTTCCAACCCAATGTTTCTGCTAAATTCTTAAGTAATTGTGATGGTATATCATTTTTAACGTTATACCTAACTGAGTTCATTGTTGATAAAGCGTCAATAAATGTTTTAGTTTCGTCAAAACTTCTTCCGTAAATTTGTAATACTTTTTCAACTTTCTTATCAACAGTGTCAAATTCTTTTATCGATGCCGTTGTTAAAAATCTAGAAATTAAATTTGTTTTATATAAATCAAGATTTGTTGCAAAACTGTTAAGTTCGGACAAATAATTATCAAATGACCTAGTTTGTAAATCTAAATTCCAAGGACCGTTTTTTGGAAATCTTAATGCTTTATAACTGAACGTAAAAGTACCATCCTCATTTTCAATTGGAACTGAAAAATAGGACGTATAAATTGGTGTGTTATTTCTATTTAATAAGAAGTTTTCTACCTCATCAAAATCTTCGTTAAAAACTTTATTAACATAAAAGTCACTAGGTCTAATTATTATATTGTCGTAACTCACAGAATTACCAGAAAATGCGTTTCCTTCAATATAAATTGTTAAGACTTGATCTGTATTTGTTACTGGTATTATTTCATTTATTGGGTAATGTTTGTCATTTACAATAACCACGTATTTTGAATAATTAGTTTTTAAATTCCTTAAGTTTGAAACAGATAATTCGGTTGCTTGGAAATTTTTTTCAGCATTAGTCGTAAAATCAATACCAAATGGATTATTAATGTTTTCTAACTCTAATTCAAGTTTTGTTTCATTTTCAACAGTATTGTAAACAATATTTATTGCTGTTGTTCCTGTTAGATAGTTTATTCTTGGATTTGTAACCTCAAGGGCTGCTGGAAAAAAATTAATTATTTTTTTAATCGAGGTCGAAATCCTTAATACCAAAGAACCATATAGTGTAAAGTTTGTAACTTGAGATAAATCGTAATTTGGGTATACCTGGAAATTATTTGCGATAATCATTTTTGACTCTTCGACATTAGAAATATTCATAGTGTCGAGTGAGATTGGGTCTGAAAACGAACCAATTTCAAAATTCCTATCTTGTTTTTCTGTAATATTAGTTGTAAAGGCAAAATTTGCTTGGGTAAGTCCACCACCATCAACTAATTGTAAACCAACTAGATTGTCAGAAAAAGATCCTTGACCGGATGCTTGTGGTGGGCATGTAAACTTATTTATTGCCATTATCCAGTTATGTTATTGAATGCTTTACTAAAGTCTATATTCGTTCCTCTATCTTGTCTTACCTCAAATAATAATTCATTAAATTGATCACGAATTTCATATAGATTGTATTGTTTATAAATGTTATTTTGACTATCGTAAATCGTATAAACACCATCGTCAATGGATTTGGTTTGATTACCATAAAGAGCAATTGCAAGTGTTGAAATGTCGTGTTCAACAATTTCAATTTCAGTTGTTATTGGATTAAAAAATGTATTTGTTATTAATATATTTTGATTTGGTTGACCAATAAACGGAATAGCGTTTGGTTTGTTTGTTGGTGAAGATGATGGTGAAAGAGTACAAAAAAGTAAATTTGTAACACCCTCAACGTATCTATATCTTACAGCTTTTTGTGATGTGTTTGTTAAATTAACATAAACTGGTTCACAATAAAACGAAGATGTTATAAGTCTAAAAAAGTTAGGAATTTTAGTTCCGTTATCATTCAAATATTCAACTCTAAAACCAATTAAACCTTGATTAACAAATTTATTTCTAAAAGTACTTGATACGTTATTAATGTCAATTACAATTCCCTGAACATTCGGTAGCGATGATAATACACCACAATCTGTTATTTTTGTTCTAATTTCTGCTGGTCTAATATAAAGAGTATATATACCCAATTTATTAAATTGGTCAGCAGGTAATTTAAGATTGTAAAGTCCACCTAAAATTTCTACATTAGCGTTTCCACCAGTATTAATATTATGAAAATATGGTTTTAGAACAGCCCTAGCGTCTAATTTTGTAAGTAAAAAATTATCCGTGTCGTCTCTTGACGGTGTGTAATTTAATATAATTTCGACATCTTCTGGACTAACATCTGCTGGTCTTATGGTTCCGTAATTTCCTGTTGCCACTTTTAATTATTTATAATGTTTATCTTTTAATAAATACGACCTTTTAGAATTTTTTGACTCTAAAAAATCCATAACCATACTTAGTTATGTCTCCCAAGTTATCTATTTCACCAAGTCTCTGCATTGTTTCTAACCCCGAAACCTTACCACGTTCTATAAATAACTCCGATTCAATCGCTGGTTCATCAATAACATTGAGCAATGCCTCGTTTTTTGTTATTGCCGATAGTGTGAATAAATCTACATCTATACCATAAGAAGAAATAAAATAAATTGTAGTACCGTCGGACAAATCCCAATATAAAATATTGTCTATTGTATATGCGGTATAACTATTTGTTGGGTCTGGACCTAAATAAACACCCTGTGTTCCAGAGTTTCCAGTTATTGGTATATTAAGTTTAAACTTTCCACCAAATAAATTAAATTTTGGTCCGTAAACAACAAGATCATTCACACTACTTTGTGTAAATCCCGTGATTAAAAAAGGAACCGTAGTGTAATTACTACTGTCATAGTCAAGAATATTTGTGTTTGAGTCACCGGTAAATATATAATCGTAACTAACTGGTGTTCCAGTCCAGGTACAACCTGCTGGTGTAAAATATGCTGTGCCTTGTGGATTATCAATTGTTAAACCAGTATATGGTAATTTAATTGGTTTTTCTACGTTAGATATACCCCAAGGTGATTCAGACTTCAATTTAATAACATAATCTTGTGGTGAATTAACATAAGTATGTGTTATTGGTGAACTACTTGTTAAAATCGTTAAAGGTGAGTTATCACCCCAATCTAATGTGTACTTACTTAGTGCTAAGAATTTTTTAAGTTCTTTTTCTGAAGTATTAAAAAAAGTTACAGTATAAGGCGAACTTGTATCTGCAGACCATAAAAAATTAACAATAACATCTTTTTGTAATACGGCACCGTCGAATGGTGTATAATACCCAATATCTATTGCTGTTTGTGTAAAAAGAAGTGGTACTGTTAAACAAGTAAGTAGTGATTGACCATTTGTTCCGCCAGATAATAAATAATTCATTGGTAAATAATAACCAGTTGTTCCGGTTAGGGTATTTACTGTTGTTGATGTTATAGGACAACAAGGATCAACTGAAACCGTAATGTCAGTTTCACCAGTGTAGGGTACTTGTACGATATCACCCAATATGTTTTCCCTAGAGATTTTAAAATAATACTTTTGTTCTTCCATATTATGGGTTTAAATATTCATACCAGTTTATCGATGAAACATCGGTTCCAACTCTAAGTCCAGTTATTGTATCATAAACCTCATATGTTTTTGATGGGTAATTTAAACTAACTTTATAGTAAAAGTAATTTGCTTTATTAAATGTATAGTAATTACCTGATGCCGAAAATATTGATTGTGGTCTATTCATCATATTAACAAAAATTCCTCGTCTTGCATTAAAAAATTTAGCGGACATATAAAATTCATTTATGTTTATATAAAAATTCTCACGTAACCAATAAATGAAAAATCCTTCTTTATCACCAACAAAATCTAATCCCATTTTTGGTTTTCTAATTTGTACGTTCTGTAAAAAAGTTGAAATTGTTACTGTTTCAAAATCTCCTTGTTGTACCGGTAGTATTATAGAAAAATAATTTTTTTGGTTGGCTTCGTTTGGTGTATCATAAAAATCTAATTTGAAGAATGACTTTGTAAAAGGTTTTGAAAAATAATAAACGTCTTGTTTTGTAAAATCTTCATACAAATAACTATTGTACCAGGATGTTGAGTTACTTATCGTGTCCCCAGTATCAAAAAAATAAAATTCATAGTTTATCTTAGTTAGTATGTCTACATTATTTGTTGCAACATACTGACTATGTGAAAATCTTGAAAGTTCAAAGTCATTTGGTAATCCAATAAGTTCATCAAGTACTTCACCTTGGTAAGTATCAATAGCTTGATCTCTTTCTGAAAAATCCCATTTCATTTCAATTGGTAAATCGATTTGTTTACCAATTACTGATTTTACTATTTTATATTTATTCACACTCATCTTCTGTTGGTTGTTGTATTTGTGTTATATCCGGTTGATTTATACCCTCATAGAATAACCTAAAAATTGTTGTATTAAAAGGATAGTGTTTTCCGTTTGTAAATGGATAATCAACACCTAATCCAGAAGAATCTACATAACCATAAGGATATATATCTCTCCATCTAAAACCATTTGAACTATTTGAATAAAATGCCCAATTTGGTATTCCTGTAACAACATTCGCGTCGCCTTCTTCAACGTATTCAGAAAAAACTCTAATTGTTACTGGATTGTGTGGGTAATAGTAATAACCAAGTTGATTAGTTAATGAAAATAAATCATACTGTGTAAACCAATTTTGGTTAAATGTAAATTTGTGAACTTTACGTGAGACAATCCTTTCTTCTTGTGTAAAGTCATTCCACTCGCAAAAATCCCCATATAATAAATCATTTTTTTGTAAATCACTATTGTAATAAAAAAGACCAGAACCTAAATTTGATGTGTAAGAAATATTTGCTATGTTTGTATCTGATAGACCATTATTTAAATCCCAATAAATAGATGGGGTGTTATTCTGTAAAGGCATATTAAATTCATAACCTTCTCTTAATTTATTTGTCCAACCCCAATATCCTTTCCAAACACTTGTAAAGTATAACTCACTTATTGGTCTATTTTGATTATCCTTTAATGTTGCAATATTGATATCTCGATTAAATGATAACGTATAACATTGTGAACCTTCAACTATTGATGTTCTTGGGCAAGTTGGTGGTGTTAGGATTTGAAGTGGCGTTCCTCCGGACAAAACTTTTTCAAATTGCGTTTTTAAGTTAAATATATTTTCTTCAAAACCAGATTTTGTTAAAATAGCATCGCTAACTTCTGTTAAAATTTTGTTAACTTTAACATAATATTTTGACATTGTTTCAGCTGAATTTACCGGGTCTAAAACTTTCTTTAAATTACCAGTATTTCCTGGATTAAAATTTGTTGTTAAATAACCAATGTCAAATACGTTAAATATATATTCTCCACTACCAGAACCACCATCACCAAGGGAGTCAACCTCAAATAAATCTGTGCCATTATACGTGAATGGTAACTGGACGTATTGACCAGAACTTAATCCGTGTTTCATTGGACATCTAAATGTAATTAAATTATTAACTCTTGATGTGATTAAATATGGTATTCCGTCTTGGGCTTGAAAAGTCCAAGTTGCAATTGTTTGTGGGTCATGAACATATAATGTTTTTGTGTAGTCGTTTGAATATGGATATGACATATAATGCGTCCAATTGTATGTTGATGCGCTTTTGTTTATAAAAATTTGATGGTTATTAACACCAGAAGTGTAACCAACTTGGTTATTATCAGTTCTTATAAAATCAAATTCAGAATATTGTGGAAAACCATACCATTCAATAGGTGTAAACCCACAAGCAATTTTTTCAGTTGTTTGAGTAATATTTGTATATGCTAGGTAATCAACATATGGTTGATAAGTGGTACTTCCAGAATATTTGTTTTTTATTATTAGATTATATTTTGTACTTGGTCTAAAAATATTAGACGATTCTCTTTCATTAACAAAAGTTTCTTCGAGATTAACATCTATATATCTTTCATACTCAACTTGTTCGTGTGATGTTTGTTCAAGAACAATTTTTTGTTGACCATCAAGTACTGGTGCACCCTGATATCTTTTGTTACTTTGTACTATTAAAGTTGGATTATCTATTGGCATTATCCTTCGGTGTTAATGTAAACTTTTATAAACTTATCAATAGCCGTATTTCCATTTGAAAGTCCGAAATAGAAATGGTATGGTGCTCCAACTAAAACACTTTGGTTTGGTAATCCGTTTACAACACCGTTAGGTAGTATTTCTGGATTGTCAGTAGAATCAAAGTTTGTTATGAATCCAAAATTTTCAAGGTTATTTGATTTTCTAAAATATGGATCTGTGTTAAAATCTAAATCTTGATAGTTTTTACTAAAAAATCCACCGTTTGATAAAACTTGAGTGTCCCAGTTGTTGTCTTCGGTACCAAAAATACTATTTGTTGGTCCTGTAATTCTCCACAAATAATGTGGTACATTCTGGTCAGATGGATAGCCATAATAACTAAATACACCACCACACTTATAACTTAAAGCTTCAATACCCGGTGATAATTTTCTTCTATAACTATAGTCTTCGGTAGATGATGAAAAGAAAATACCAAATACAGGTTTTGCGTCTGGTGTTGCATCTGAACCAATGTATAAGAAATTATTAGGGTAATTTTCTTCAATATATGGACTAACTCTCCATTCAGAATTTATCGATAACGCTTGTGCGATATCACCATCAATTCTTTCAGCTTTTCTTGAGCTATTAAAAAATTGTACAATTCCTTTACCTTCTGATGAACCACCACTTGGGCTTCCAATTGGTATGATTTGATCCCAAACTGACGCGTTAAGTAGTCTTGAAATAAAACTCATTTGTAGTAAATCTGAATTATCTTGGTAGGATGTTGACTTTATTTGGTCAACAAGATATCCATTAAAATCTGGGTCATTACATATTTGACTAATAAACTTATCTCTAGGTCCCATATCCATTACTGTTGTTGGGAATTGGATTCGTTTTGTGTTATACCCTAAACCAGGAAAATCATTTATTAAGTCTGATGGCCAAGACTGACTTGGTGTTGGTGATTCAACACCAATAAAACTATTGCCATTCCAGGGTGAAGACCTATAATAAAAACCATTAGTTAATTCGTTATAAACTATAGTGTCTTGACAGTACTTATATTGTGGTTCGTCTGGTTGTGCTAAATTAAATTTGGTTGTTTTATTAAATGTAAACATATATAAAACGCCATTAATCCAGTTGTTTTGGAATGTTTGAGAAAACACACCTCTACAGGCTGCGAAATTTAATGTAAATCTTGTTTTCCATTCAAGAAGTAATCTGCCATCGGCTGGAAACTGAAGTAAAAAAGTTTTATTTAATAAACAATAACAACCTCTAACCATTCTATCATCTGGTATATCGCAATTAGGATTTATGCTAATATTTGTACCACTACCTTGGTAACATTCAAGTGGTCTCATATTTTCACAACTTAATGTTGATGTTAGACCTTGTACCAAGTCTGACTCATCATAAACCGTTTGACCGGCTGAAGGATCTGGAGCAAAAGATATTGTTGGTGAAGATTGTCCTTGTGCTCCAAAATATTGGAAATTACTATTTTGATGTAACGCATAACTTGTTTCTCCGTAATTTTCTTCAGTTCTTGTTGATGTTGGTAATCTATCGCTTCTCATAACAAGATATTGTGGTTGTCCAGGTGTTTGATCAACTGTAAACACTATCGGTGTTGGGTTGTACTTGTAATAAGCCGGAGAATAAACAGCGTATTTAGTAAGTCCTACAGAATATTGGTCATTATTATTACCAAAAACTTGAGTCATAGTTTGAGGATTATATAGTTGTCCTGCTGGTGAATTTGATGCGGTAAATGAACCTCCAGCAAAATAATAATTTAAAGTAGATTGTGATAAAGTTACGTGATATGGTGTATTTGTTGCGTCAAATATTGTTGGTAAAACTGATGCTCTTCCGTTTGAATTACTTAGTATTATATCTTGGTTTGGACTTAACAAAGATATTGTTTGGAAAGTCAGTAGTGGTGATGGTTTGTATCCACTTGCAATTGATTCATCTGGACATAAATAATAAAAAGGTAATGTTGATGTGAAACCAGTAAATTCGTTACAAGTGACACCACTTACTGTGTATGTTTCACCAATTCTAAAATTATATGGTTCAAAAAATAAATCTGGCGCTGAATCGTTTTGTGAAATAATATGTGTTGTTGGTTTTACACCTGTTGCTTGTATTGGTATATTCAAATAATATTCACCCTCAACAATTGGTCCTTGACCAAAAGACTTACCAAAAATTCTAGATAAATCGTATTTATTTTTTTGTTTTGGTGAATGTGGGTCAACACCTCTAGTAATGATTAAAACTTCTAAATTACCAAATTGGGAAATATCTTCAACAATGTTGTTAAATGTTGAATACTGGTAATTATTTGCTGGTGGTGGTCCTTGTGTTAAATTACAATCACCATCTTGATAAACAAAAACAGCATCGTGTTTTAGATATTTGTAAGGAAAATAATTTACGTTTGTAAAACTTGCAAGACCATTAAATTGATTGTATGTATATCCGGAAATTAATTGGAAGTATTCTAAATCTATATTGTACTGTAAATAATTTTCACTTTCACCAGAATAGAATAGTTCATATTGTACTGATTGGGAGTTGGTTGGTGTTGTTGCATAACTTAAATTTGTAATACTAATACCTGTTGTTGTTAAACCGGTAACGGCATTATTCCCAAATTGATTTTCACCAAAATTATTACCATCGTGAAAAGTTGCACCACTTAAATTTGGGTTACATAATGAAATTACCCCGTCTTGGAATGTAAATAATTTACCACTACCGATTTGACTTGCGGTTCCAGCTTTTGCTAATATTACTAATACTTGGTCATTATGTTTTGTATTTTGATTATTTGTACTTGTCGTGTTAAAAGTAGCTTCAATTTGATTCACACCATCAAAATATTTTTGTCTTAAATTAAATTCGTTTAATTTTTGTGAATATGTTTCTGTATATGGTTTTGCAAAAAATCTCCAGGCTTGACCACTATATTCTTGTGCTGATAATAAGAAATGATTTGGTGCGTGTAGGAATGTTTTATCTGGAACACCATAATAATCATTTCCAACATCAAGTGATTCACTACCACTTAATAGTCTTTGATACCCAAGAGTTGCGGCAATAATAACATTTGTGTCTATCCATTGTTCTCCGATTGAATAACTTAAGGATTTATGTCCACAGTAAGGTATATTCCAAACTAACGATGAATTACAATTAAATGGTGGGACTGTACAACTAAGTCCATTATAATAATAAAACCCACCAGTTGGTTCGTTTTGTGGGCTATTTTGACTAACATTTGGATGTGATAGTGTTGGGTATGAAGATGGTAGATTAATTGGGGCGATAAAAGAATTATCCGTTATTGCTGTTGTTGGTATACCTTGTGGTAAATTAGCACCATTAACTTGTGATTGGGCGTCTGATATTCCTTGATTAACACTTGATTCTGTTATATTATTTGCCTCTGAAAAATCAGCATTACCACATTCACAATCACACGCAGTACAATCAGGGTATGATAACATTGGTAACCCAAGTCTTGGGAAGTTATCGATATTTATTAAATATTTCAATGTAAAAGCGGTAAAAGCAATACCTGCTCCAACCATAAATAACACTTTTGCACCTTGTTTTATAATTTGTAAAATTGTTGCAACAGAAATTACTGGGCCACCTAAGTTTGCATCACCAATTGATGCTATGTAGTAATATAAATCAATACCGGCATCAACACCAAGATATGTTATGTAAAAGCCTAAAAAGATCAACAAGTATTTAAGTACTGGCCAAATAAATGCAATTAAATGTGCAACAAATAATAAAGGAATAAAAACAAGAGGTGCAAGTATTGATAAAAATAAATTAAAAACAAAAAATAAAAAATCAAAATTTCTTACAACATCATTTACTGGAAATGTATTTGTCTCCGATTTACAAGTTCTATTATCAATTTCTTTTATACCTAAATGTTTTCCTCTCCCAAGACCTTTTTTATAACGGTCAAGGAACATTGCTGTTGTATATACTTTATTGTAATGAAATTCATAAAAACTATCTTCACAATTTATTGCAGCTTGAGGGTCAGTATAATCGTCCCAATCTAAACTAAATGAATATGATTTTAATAAATCAAAATAGTCTTGATTAAAGAACTTATAAACAATGTCTGATGGTTGGTTTGGGTCTTCTGGAACCAAAGTTACATTTATAAAATCATTTGGTGTTTGTGTTGAAATTACTTGGGGATCACCATAATATGGTGTCCAGGGTCCTCCAACACTTGGTCCTACCTCAACAGAATAACTTGATACGTTTACAATTTCTTTAAAAACTAAACCACTATTTCCAAGTGGACCAAATATAACACTTGTACCTTGTCCAGGTTGTATTGTCCCAGTAAGTAGTTGTACTGTACCAGTTTTAAGTGGATCATTACTATATGTTGATGTTGTCCATCCGTGTTCTTTTATATTTGGAACAAAGAAATTTGCCCTTTGAAATTCATTTTGTAATCCACCTTCGTTTTCCCACTTAAATTTAAATCTATATCTTGCCTTTGTTGGAATACCAATTTTTGGGTCGTTTGAAATTGCTTGTTCACCAAATTCATTCGTGTAAACGTATTCTAGGTTCATTGGTAGATTAACCAAATACGAACCATCTGCATCTATTACTTTTCCATCATTTGGTAGTTTAAACTCTTCAAGTATTGGTAGACCTAAAGCATCAACATTAATTGTTTGTCTAATAGATAGTATTTGTCCTGGACCCGCAATTAACTCACAAAGATTTCCAGTATTGTTTTTTGGTTTACAACTTACTCTTAACGCATCGTCATCAGTTGTTGATATTATAGAACCAAGAAATACTGATTTTGGTTCAATACTTATATTCGCTTCACTTAAATCAAAATCAACCCTTGTAATTCCTAATTGACAAACATCTGTATCACCCCATAATGGTGAGATATCAATAATTTTATTTAATGTTTTTATCTGTGGAAGTTCATTTAGGTTTGTCGATGACTTAAAAGTATTTCCATCAACTTGATTTTCTGTTGCAATTCCATTCTGAATTAAATCTTGTGGTGTTAATGAAAAACAACCAATATCCGACAAATCAACATCCAAGAACACAGTCTGGGTTCCTAAAGGAATCCCAAAAATCATATAATCACCACTTTCATTTGTTTTGGTTGTAAACTTATAGTATTTGTCATATACTTCAATATAGGATTGATCTAATAAAACTTCTTCTTTTGTTGGAAAAGTACCTGTTGCTGCGTGACCTACATATGATGGTAGTTTAGGTAACAGATTATATCTATAACCATCTTCACTTACATCAGATAAACTTTGATAAGGATATAATTCAGTTATTACTGGGTTATTTTCATCTTCTGGTTGTAACGGTATGAAAATAGAAACCCTTGCGTTTGGTAATCCAAAACCACCATTAACAAATACACGACCAACAATAACGCCATAGTCAGAACACTGTCTACTGTAAACCTCACTCTGTAATATTTTAAGAGAAAGTATGTTGATTTGGTCAAAATCTTGATCCAGATTAATTTTAATTGATTTGTCAACCCCAACCTGGGTTCTTATTCTATGTGACTTAGGCATTAAATTGTCGTTTTTTCATAAATAGTTTATTTCCTATTTTAGAAAAATAATCTTAATTATAAAAAAGTAAAAGAAACAAAAATTCTTCTTCAGATGTTAGTTTACCATTAAGTGTTTTAAGATAATCAATTAATCTATTTATCGGTCTTCTTTTTCTTTTGACCATCTTTTTGAAACGTCGTTTCTTAATTTCATACCACTTTCTAATTCGTCAGCAATTTGTCTTAACATAAAAACTTTAGATTCTTGTGATTCATATGAATCCCGTAAAAGGTCTTTTATATTGTTATAAAGTAGATTTTTATCTTTGTCTTCTTTTAATGTTTTTCTAACAATTCTTAACAAATCTGATTCACTAAGTCTTATAACCTTTTTCATATTTTTTTATTATAAATACTTTGTTATTAAGAAAAGTTAATTCCTTTAAAGTTTAAAACTCTAACATTAATATCTTTATTTGGAAATCTAATTTGATACATTTGAGTTGGTTCTGCAAATATTGTATCAGCAATTAATTCTATTTGTCTTGTTGATGGGTCAATATATCTTTGTGATGTTTGTGATGACGAGTACTGACCACCAACTTTATTAAAGAATTGTACGTCAGATATACTTATAACACCATCTAAATTTTGAATCCGTTTTCTAATTTCAGAAATATATATATTTTCACCCATTTGTCTATTAGCTGGTGAAAAATATTGGGTTATTATATCTATAATTTGTGTAACAATTGTTCCTTGATTTTGACTTGCATCTAAAACAACATCAACATTTGTACTTAAATCAATAACATTAGCACTTTCAACAGAAATATAATCGTTAATCATTCTGTAATTTGATAGGTAATTAGCAATATTCTGTTTTAGTGTATTGGATGTTATTTCTGTCAGTTTTCCATCACTATCATAAGATAATAATTTAATCTTAATTTTATTATTTTCTTCTGTGATTGTAACTTTAGCTGGTGCACCAAATTGTGAAGGCATTGTTCTAATAATTGATTCATAATCATTAATTGTAACGGCTCTATTTTGTGCTGAAAAGTTAAACGATACCATTTGTCTTACTTCTTCAGTCGATGGATTGTTTGCACCACCAATTGCCGCTGTAACGTTATTACATCTTAAAGAATTGATAACACTTCTATTAACGTTATCTGAAGGGCCATTAACCGCAAAATTAACAGTTCCAATTTGACTAATCACATTTATACCTAAATTTGTATTACTACCCCCTCCAACCCTATATTGTATAAACATTGTTGTGTTAGGTTTTAAAGCACTACCTAATGTTAGATTATTTGTGTATTTTGATAAATCAAATGAAAGACCGTCTCTTGCAAATTCTCTTAATTGATCCTCAGCTGAAGTATTACCACCACCAAATGTCATTTTAAAGAATCCTTCTGGTGTATATTCGGTTATAAATTTATCTGTTGTTGTAACATATTTTCCAACCTTAATGCCTGGGCTATCAGATGTTTTTGTTGGGTCTTCGATAAAAACTCTATCCTCCATTAAAGCTTGAACTTCATACCACCTATTATTTTGTCCAAGAAATTCTTGAGTTGGTGGTATTGTTACATATTGTGTTCCTTCTTTTATTAGTACACTTGTTATACCTAATACATTTTTTTCCGGTAAAAATAATTCATAAAAAGGTCTAACGTCATTAGGTGTTACAACTTTTTTAAATACCTTTGTTACACCATTAACAACAACTTCACGTTTAATAATTGTGTAGTTTATTATTTTTCCGTTTGAATCAAAATTAGGTATTTTTAATCGATTTGGTGAGCCCTCGGCATTTACAGCGGATGAAAAATCAATATCATAAACAGTTTCAAATGGTTGTCCGGCGCCAAGAACTTGCGCTCCTCTTCTTAATACACCACAGTAACTTAAATTTTCTTTATCACCAAAGGCTGGTACTGTGATTGAAAAATCAACAAGTGCGACGGAAGGTCTTTGTCCCGGAATTTTTAAACCGTAAGTCCTTGCGATATTAAAAACTGAAGATCTTTGTTGTGCATACTGAAGGACAGTCTCTTGGATACTTCTATCAATGTGAAATTGTAGGTTGTCTGTAACGGCGGCGTTTAAGTCTAAAAACACCGAAAAAATACCGGCGTCGTTAAAGTTTTGTACAAGGTCTGGATAATACTGTCTTGTAAAATTAATAAGTTCGGTTCTTATTCCTTGAAAGTCCCTTGTTGTGTACGATATTTTCTTTTCTGCCATTTTTTTAAATATTAAGTATTACAAAATCACTTGATTCAAAGGCACTATTTGTAACCTTATAATCAATTTTTACTCTTGCTGTATATTCTTTTTGTGATAACCCAGGTACACGAAACTCTCTTTGACCTTCTGAATTAATATATGTTGCTCCTGGGTCTTCTAAATCAGCAGTAGCTTCTTTTATTTCAACATTTGTTACTAAAACACCGGGCATATATCTTCCAACACTATCTCTAATTTCAGATTCAACATCAGAAAATGTTGGTCCATCTAATGGTTCAAAAATAAATTCATATAATCTTGTTCCAAAATCTGGTAAAAAATACCTAGTTCCTTTCCTTGTTAAAAGTAAGTGTATTAAATTACTTCTAATTTCATCATCAGCAGTTGGTGTAACACCAAGATACTTACCAAGTGATGATTGTTCAAAGGGAAATGCTAAACCATATGTTGTACCGTATGCCATATAACATAAATATACATTATAGTGATTTTGAATAAATAATTAAAATCTATTTATAATTGTCTGGCAACTTGATCAATCGCACACCAATGTGGTTTGTCACACCCTGTTTTTTTTGTACTTGTTGGATTGCTTACAATCCCCAATCCTGCCGCCGCATATGAACCAACCCATACATTACTTTCTGGTAAACCTAGTTTTACTGCGGAAGTAACACTTTGTTTTGCTGAAGAATGTGGTTCAATAACATATAAATTATTTAGACTTTTATTAAGTAATTTTAACTTTCTTGCAAATTTTTCAGAATATGCACAACCAGCACTAAAAAGTAAAACATAACTATTTGGTTCTGACTCTAAAGCTCTTAATGCGTTTTCATTATCTGTATGTGAATATCCTTCAACATCAGCATTAATTTTTAAATTGTCACTAACTCTTTTTGTTTGTTTTTTTACTGGTTCGTCACTACTTCTATTATGTAATCCAGAAACAAATATTACGTTTTTTATTTTACCGTCTTTTTTTTCTTCAGTATCTTTTTCTTCTTTATCTTTAGTGATTTTTACGTCTTTTTTAATATCTTCAATTTTATTTTTAATTTCTTTATTTGTTGGTACTTCATCAATTTTAATATCGTCTTTCTTGTCGAAATCAATCCCGGTCAAACCTTTAAACACCTCTTTAGTTTTGTCTTTAGCTGTTTTATATGAAGACTTTACAAAATCTAAAGCATCATCATACCAAGCTTCGTTTAACACATCATTTTCTGTATATTTTTCAATAATTCTTTTTAATTGACTTTCTGTGATTTTTATTTTCATAACACTTTTATTTAATAAATATAGTGATAAAAAAAAATCCCTACTTTCGTAAGGATTCTTTTAAATTTGTATTACCCCTTTCATATAAGGGTTCGTAGGGACAATGTCTACAATTATTTCCACAGCATTTGCCTCGTTTCATATGAAAAGATTCTGTCATAACAATATTTCCAGAATCATCTTTATAAAAGTCTTGTTCTGGAGTTTTTTTTGTTGTCTCTTGAACGTATAACTGTTGTACCCAGTCTTTTGATGCGTTTACTGTCATTTTAGTTTTGTTTTCTTTGGTTATAGAACGCTAACAATACTTGATATGTTAGCGTTACATTGTTTCCCCAGGTTATTTTCATAATATTAAATATTTTCTTTTTTATTTTCAACAACTAATTTACATACATTATAAAATTCTTCGTAAGATAAGTCTCTCTTCATAATGTTAACGTTTTTATGAACCCAAACAACATTAGATTTTTCATAACCAATTTTACTGTCTATTCTTTCTAAAGATGCTGTTTTATCTTTAAATGTTATTGGTAATCCGGTGTAAAAACATTTACCATTTTGTCTATTGTAAAGTTCGGATATAAACTCAATTGTGAGATTAAAATTTATGTTTCTTAATCTAGCCCCTCTTTCAATTTTTGAAAGTTTCTCTCCTGGAACTTTACCATATCCTTTCCAAGCAGGGTTTTTTTCTTCTTTCAAAGAATTACCACAAACAGAACATTTTTTTGAAGTGCCACTAATCAAATTGTATGCTGGAACATATTTTTCGGTTTTATCGCACTCTAAACAACGACACAAAACTTTGGCTTCTCTGTCTATTTGTAGTTTTTCCCCAATAACCAACCATTTTCCATATTTTTGTCCTAACTGAAAAAAATTGTCATATTTACTAATACCTTTACGTCCCATATATAATAAATATTAGAATGGTGAGTAAAGTTTAATTTATCACCATTCTAATATTAAAATTTAATTATATAATCTCACATCCTGACGCTCCACAAGCGATTTCACCGCTTAGGTTGGTATTATCCTGTAATTCAATTACTTTAGTTAAGTCAATATTGGTTAATGATCTAACTAATTTTTCATACTCTTCTTTAGAACAATCGGTAAAAGGTGCCTGTTTGTAAGTATGGTTTGAATAGGGTAATACTGATAAGCCGTTGTAAAATTTTCTTGATTTCCACATCCAGTCTCCAACTAAATCCCATTCGTCTTCTTTAATTGAGATTGTCGCTGATACATTGTGTGTGTTTTGTCCTGTTCTATGTCCATTTCTAATCCACTCTTGAGATACTTTTTTCACTCTTTCTAGTATTTGAAATACTGATTCATATCTCAAAATTGATCCTTCCGGTGACATCTGTGGTATTGTAATTACCGCGGTATCGTGTGGTCTAAAAAACTCATCTTCCACAAGTTCTGGGTGATTTATTGCAAGATATGTATAAATTGCCTCATTTTTTCCAACACGGATTCTTCTTAAATAATAATCATTATGCCAAGCGTGAATACCAGATGCCGTACCTAAAACCAATGATGATGTGCCAGATGGTTTTACAGTCGTTGTACGGGCAGCTTTGTTAATGCCAATTAAATTTGCAACTCTTTCGTTTTCTTCTTTAACGGCTTGAGCTGCTGCTTTCATATCATAACCCAACACAACACCTGATCCAATTCCAGTCATTCCAATACCAATAAGTGCATCTTTTTCTGTTGTTCTTTTCCAAACATCTCTCAAGTAATGGAAGTCTGTATAACCCGCTTGTAGTGTTCCGATGAATGCCGCACCTTTAACTCTATTTTCAAAATCTTCTTGAGATTCCAAATCTGAAGCGTTCACTTCACATAGATTACAGAATTGGTATGGACGTAAACCGATTTCACAACAAGGATTTGTTCCCCAATCTTTATCGTTTGATAAATAAATCCCTGGTTCACCAGCACCTGATAATTCAATTCTTTTCCAAAGACCCATAAAGTATTCTTGTGTTACTTTATGTCTTAATAGAACAGCAGAATTGTTTGCTCTACCTCTTTGTGGGTTTGATTCCCACCAATTTCCAGATTTACAAGAAATCATTTCATCATCATCAGCTGAAAATAATGAGATAAGTGCTGCACGTCTGATTCCTCCTGCTAATACCGCATCAGCAATATGACATACGATGTCGTGAGTTTCAATTGGTGTTAATTTATCACCATCGTTTTTGTTTTCCAGCACCTTTGTAATGTGGTGGATACAATCTTTTAATGGTTGAGGTCCCGGCGCTTTTCCTCCTGATGTTACAAGCATAGCTCCCTTTTGTCTAATATCTGAAAAGTCAAATATTGGTGTTGATGCTTTGTATCCGAAATAAGACTCCATTAATACTTTAATAGCATCTGCCCATCCTTCAATAGAATCTCCAATTAAGTATCTTCTTGTTCTTGTTGAGTTTGGTTTTTTAATTTCAGGTAGTTTATCAACGTGATGTTTTTGAACTGAAAACCCTACTCCTGTTCCACCTAGTAACAAAAACATTGTTTCTGAAAATGCGTCAGTGTGGTCTATCGGCAAATAAGCACAGTTATAAACTCTGTTTGGTGAGATTTCAATTGGCTTACCACCAAATTGTAATGATCTCATTGATGGTAAGATTTTCTTATCATATACCATTTTATAGACGTTTTCAATTTCGTCTTTAATTTTTGGGTATTTTTTTTGGTGCATTTCCTTATTTCTTGTCACCAATTCTTCCCATGTCTCCCTTCTATTTAATTCAGGGACAAATTTAGCGTATTTCATATACACCGTAATATCGCTCAATATTTTTTGTGAAATATCCATTTTTTACAAATTTAATTATTTTATTTAAGATTTTTGTTTTTCTTGTTCTCTTTGTTGTCTTTTTTCCAACAATTCTTTAACTCTTTGTCTTTGTCGTTCTTCTTTTTGTTCTTCTAAACCTAAGAATGTAGTTGTTGATTCAGTATCAATTTCAATCATCGCATTATCAAATTTACAATTTTCAAACACCACACCGTCATCTCCAATACGAGATTTGGTAATTGCTATTGTGGCTAATTTCATTTCTTTTTGTTGTAATGTCTTTGCTACTGAAATAATAACGTGTCCAACTTGTGCTTTCTTGATAGAACCACCCATTTGGTCTGTTGTAACAACTTCTGACGAAATAGAAGCTCTATTTCCCTGTGTTGCCGTCCAACCAACAAGGTTTAATTCGTGACACATAGCTTCAAAACCTCTCATTACAGATCCTTCACTTTTCCACTCATCACCTAGGTTTTTATCTGGAACAACACAATCAATGTAGTCTAAAACAACCATATCTATTTTAACACCGTCTGCAATCATTTTTCTTATTTCATTTTTAATTTGCAACATAGTTTTTGTATCAGATGGTAGTTTCTTTAAGATTAACTCATTTGGCATCGTCTCCTTGATTTCGTTTACTTTTTTCATCACCTCTTCCTTTTTTTCTGACAATTCGTCAGGGTGAATCTTTGTCCAGAGAATAAAATGTTTTCTCTGTATCACTTTTGGGTTGTCTTCAAAAAATACTTGAAGAACGTTAAATCCTAGGTTAAATGCGTGGTTTGAAATCTTTGTAAGAATGGTTGATTTACCTACACCGGTAGGTGCTAATATTACACCAATTTCCCCTTTTGCTAGTCCTCCTTTCAACAATCTATCAATACCTGGTATTCCCATTGGTATTGGGTGTCTATAGTCTTCGTCTAGTACTTGATCTAGGTTTGAAAAAACATCTAACATTGATGTGTCTTTTGACCCAACAAGTAATGCATCTCTTACTAATTCTTCTAGTGTGTCGTAGTTTTCAAACTCACCTCCGTCTATAATCTTTTGAGCCTTTTTCATTACTTTCTGTAACTCTTGTTGTTTACAGAATTTAAGTGCCTTTTCTTGTACGAAATCCACTCCGTCGATAGGTGCAGACTTGATTTTCTTAACTGTATCAAGTACAACCTTAACAGCGGTTTCTTGTTGTAATTCGGATTTTGCGACTTGTTCTAAAGTATCAAATGATGGTGTGTGATCATACTTTTTATAGTATTCTTTTATCATTTGAATAATAATTTTGAAATACTTGTTTTCAAAATAATTGTTTTCAATTACGTCAATAATCGAATGTGAAAAGTCTTTGTCTACAATGATTTGATTAAGTAATTGTATTTGAAAATTGTTGCCAAGATATTCAAAGTTTTTGTTTGTCGCCATAATTTTTCCTTTTATCAGTAAAGATAAATACTATTAGTTTTGAATAAATTGTGGATAAAAATAATTAAATTTTCTACCTGAAAAAATGTCAGTAAGTTCAGATAATATACTTTTCAGCTTTGGGCGTAGGTCTACGGTATATCTGACCTTTGGGGGGTATACTTTTGCGTCAAATGTTCTCTGACAAATTGTCATATTTTCAACCTTAATGTAAAGGTTAAAATTTTCTTGTCCTTCTGTAATTGAAGTGTTTAATACGTCAGGATTTTCCATAATCTCATACTGGTTTTCCATCATATAAACAACTGACCTCATTTTTAAATCATACTGAAGTTCATTACAAAATGTTCTAATGTAATCATAGAATTGTTCTGACTTGTGTGCATTTTTGTTAAATCCTTTTACATTAAAGAATCTTTGTACCACAATGTTGTCGTTACACATCAGAATAAACTCTACTTTTGTTACGTCTTGTTCTTTCATTTTTTTACTTTTTTGTTTTGTTTCTAAAATTTGTTTTTTCTTTTCTTGATAGTTTTAAAAATGGTTTTAAAAAATTTACCCAAGCGTCATCACCTTTTGGGAGAAATTTGAAGAATCCGTCGTCCATCATCATTCTAATTAGATTTCTATGTCCTCGTCCGTCAGGATCCAATGACTCTGAATAGTATAGTCTAACCAGTTCTTTTCCATCATCTGATATTAATGGATTAGCTAAATCCACTAATTTTTCATTGATTGTGAAAAACTCCTCTCCAAATATTCCCTCTTTGGTTTTTCCGCTTAGGAGATTTTGTAAGGCAACATTTCCTTTTTGTTCTGAAAGTAAACTTTCTGCCTTTGTTAAAATATCGGTATATTTTAATTCAGTATCAAGTATTTCAGGAAACAATTTAAGAAATGTTTTTTCACCCAAATAAAAAATTCCGTCAATATTATCCGAACTATCACCGGTTAATATTTTGTAAGTCATAACATTATAATGTGGTATTTCTGACGCATCCATTTTAATACCATCACCATTCTTATAATATCGTTTTTGTTGGGGTGAATATATAGTTACCTTCTCGGAAATTAATTGTGTTAAATCTCTATCAGAAGAAAAAATGGTCTTATCTTCATCCTGGGATATTTGACAATAGTAAGCTATCAAGTCGTCGGCCTCCGACTGTTCAACTTCTAATTGTCTAACAAACATTTCTTCTAGGTATTGTTTTACTCTATTCTTTTGAGTAATAAAAGATTGTTCTTTAAAATCTTCGTCGTTTTTTTGTTTTCGATTAAGCTTGTACTTGGGGTAGATAAGTCTTCTTTGTGAAGATCCAGTTTCACTATCCCAAAATACAACAACTTTATTATAATTACTTTCCTCTAAAAATCGTCTTAAAGTATTTAAAAAATGCCAAGTACCACCAACGTGTTCTCCTTTGTTAAAAAAGTCTCTAACACCGTGAAATCCAATTTTTAATAGATTATTTCCGTCAACTAATAAAGTTTTAGTCATTAGTTGTTTCGTTTATTGGGTTTGACAACACCGATTCTTTTTCTACAATGTAATCACCAAGAAATTCACTAAAGATAGCTTCCATTACAGGCACACAAATTGAGTTACCAGCTAAAGATACGTGTCCCTTTGTTGATAACGATGTTGTAAGTAACAAATCTATGTCTTCATCACGAACACCCATAAATCTATAACCCTCTCTTGCTGTGATATTTCTTACTCTACCGTCTTCAGTCATAATTTGTGGTGACCCACTTGTTGTAAGACAAGGTGAACAACCGTCAACAGAGTAAATTCTTCTTGCCTGATCATAACTTACATCATCTCTTCTTGCAATTAATCGACAAACAGAGTTACCTTTTGGTTGATGGTTGGTATATTGACAATCAATAAATAATTCTGGGTCCTGTGTGTCTTCAATAAAAGGTCTCATCGGAACTCTTGTTTTTTTGTGATTGTCAACATTTTCCATTCTTTGTTTTACATCTTCTTTTTCACCATCTAAAACTGAAATCATAAACACCCTTTCTCTATTTTGTGGACAACCAAAGTCGGCTCCATTTAAGATTTTCCAATACGATGTATAACCTAGTCCACGAAGAAAATAAATGTGTTTTTTAAAATTTTCATAGTGATTTTTAGATACAAGATTTTTAACATTTTCCATTAACAAATACTTTGGTCTATTTGTTGATAAAATTCTTTCAACATCAAATAATAATCCACTTCTTGTTCCTTCTTTAATCCCTCTTTGAACGCCTGAAATTGAAATGTCTTGACAAGGAAAAGAATATGTTAATAGATCACACTGTGGAAAATTATTGTGGTTGATTTTTGTAATATCACCTAAATTACCCATTTGTGTCTCGTGTAATACATCATAGCACTCATTCGCTTGTTTGAAATTGTCACAGTTTGCAACATTCTCATAATTAACTCCAATGTATTTAAGTGCTAATTCTTGTGTTCCGTATCCAGAGAACAAAGAAATTAATTTTAATTTATTCTTGCTCATATACTTTTTCTTCTTTTAAATCAAATTCACCATCTACACCTATAATTGTTTTCCAATATTCGGCATATTCACTTTTGTAAGTTTCAATAGACTTCTTTTCTTCTGTTGCGTCTTTTCCAGGTAAAAACCCGTGAGGCGTTACAATAATTTTACCATCTTCAAATCCAAGTCCGTTAATATGGTTTTTCATAACCGATACTTTTGTTCTTGATGCAAATTTAACAGTTCTTTTATCTTTGGTTGCCGTAATTTTTGTTGTTCCAGCACCTTTTTGATTTCCATATAAAAATACCAAAGATGAGTTTAACCAAATTGCTTCACCGCCTTTTGCTTTGATTTTTGGTTGTCCAAATGGATTATCTGGTAATTCAACCCAAGGTTGGTTTACGATAATTAAAGTGTTTTCAAATTTTGAATCCGCTTTTCTTGATCCAGAAATACGTTGGTTAATTCCCATACCAATCTTATCCGCTAAAACACTTGCGTTGTGTTGTTTGCCACCCTTTCCTTCGTATGTCATTTTACAAGGAACAGATCCAACTGAATCCCACATAATACATAAAGAATAGTCTAACTCACCTTTTTCTTGAGCATCTAATAATTCATTAATGTATTCTGTGATTTGTTCAATATAACTAAAATTGTTGTTAAACAAGAAGAAACCATCCCAAGTTAGTTCACCAGTTTCCTCATCAACAACTTCTTCACACTCAAAACCCATAAGTCTGGAGTGTTCAAAAGACCATTTTTGTTCTGTAATAATAAAAACAGGTAGTATTTCTTTTTTCTGTGCATCAACTGCGGTTTTAACAAGTGCTGTTGTTTTACCGGTATCTGAATGTCCCAAAAACATATTAATATGTCCCATAGCTGGACCTGGAAGTCCTACCGCATCCAAAAATGCCGGTCCTAAATCAAAGTATCTTTGTGGTTTGTATTTTGCGTCCGACGAGAATTTTTTCTTAATCGAACTAAAGTCATTTTTCTTGATTGCCATATAATTTTCTTTTTAAAAAGATAAGAAAAAATGGGTATATAGTCCACCTATATACCCATTTTTATTTAGAATTTTTTTTAGAATGGTAACTCTTCATCAACATCGTCACCGGTTTGTGGATCCTCAACCTTTGTTTCAGTTTTTGTTTTTCCACCACCCATTGAAATTTCTTCTTCAGAAGTATTGCTGTAGATGTATTTTCCAGCATCGGAGTCCCAACGTGGTGTTTCTCCTCGTGCGATTGCTTCAAGGTATTCAGTTGCTTTTTTAGAATAAACATCTTCCCAAGTAAGTTCATCTTCAATCCAAGAAGTCATTGTTTCTTCATTTTCGTGAACAGATCCCGCGTCTTCGTACATAACAGTTTGGATAACTGTGTAGAATGCACCTTTTGGTGTTTTTGCTTTGGTTAATTCAAGGATAATGTCACGACCCGTTGTCGCATCTGTAATATCACCTTTAGCTCTCCAAATAGGAATAATTTTGTCAAGGATTCCTTCGTTTTTGTAATTGTGTTTAAAACGCCAGAATTTAACTCCGTCCGACTCATTATCACGGTCAATTACTTTAACAATATAAAACTTACGTGGTTTGTATTGTTTAGCAAGTTCCTTGTCAGAATCTCTACCCGTAGACATAAGAACATCATAAACTTCACTTAAAGGTGAACGCTCATTGTCATTTTTTCCTGGATCATAAAATTTCTGCCATTTTCCATCTACTTGAATCTCGTGAAACCATACTTCTTTAAAAGGTGAAGAACCATCAGGTGTTGGTAAGATTCTTAATCTTTTTTGACCTTGTTTTTCGTTATCCTTAAGTATTGCAGCAAAATACTTTTTCATTCTTTCTTCTTGTGTGAATTTTGCAGTGGAAGAAGAGCCACCTTGTTTTGCATTCTCATACTGAGCCAAAACCGCATCTAAAACATTGTTTGTCGCCATATATATTATTTATTAAAAGTTTACAATAGAAAGTATAGTTAAATTTTGTGTCGCAGTCAACAAGAAATTTTAAAGTCGTCTTGTACGACCTTAAAATTATCTCATCATATTGTTTTCGTCTTCGTCTTCATAATCATTAAAAGAAGTTTTTACTTCTTCTGGTGAGTATTCTTCCACATCATCAGATGTTAAAACATATTCATTTTTACCTGATTGTCTCATTTCTTCTTGTTTGTCAACAAAGAAATCTGATAACTTTTGTTTAAATGGTCCCGAATCTAAACTTCTTAATTCAAGTTTTTCTTCTGGTGTTTTTGGTCTAAACTGATCAAATTTAGTTTCAAGACTATTAATCTTTTGTACCAATTGATCCATTTCACCTAATTTTGATTCTAAATTTGATAATTGTGTAAATAAATTATTAAAATATTCTTCTTGTTTATCTGACATAGTTTTTTGTGTGTCGACAAGGTCTGTAATATCAATTTCTTCTTCGCCACCTTCTTCGTCGGCACCAATTTCTTCCACATCAGCGTCAGCTTCAACATCGATTGGTTCACCTTCTGTTGGTGGTGCTGGTGTCGCGGGTGCACCTGCTGCCGGTGCCCCTGCTGCTGGTGGTGGGACTTCACCACCTATTGGTGCTTCACCTCCTGGGGGTGGTGGTGCTCCTAATTCGTCTCCTGGGGGAGGGGGAACTTGTTCCATAATGTATTTGTTAATACTATTGTATCTTGCAATTTCTTCTAAAATTTTTTGATCTACACTCATCTTATCCGTTCAATAATGTTTTTATTCCAGATTTTGTTTCAACCTGAATTTTTTTAAATTGTTTCATTGTATTATCAACTCTTTCAATTAGACCATCTTTCATTCTAACTGTGTAGCAATCACCAGTATCTAAATCACATACTTCTTTAAATCCATTACCAGCGTCTTTTTCTGACATTCTTGTGTTCTTACCTAAGTAATTGTCCAATATTAGTTTTGTGTTCATATTTTTTTATTTATTTATAAATATCTATTAAAGATAAAAAATTTACTTTATATTAAAATTGGGGTACCACTTTGGTTATATTCAAAATTTAAGTTAAATATTCTATAATAATCAGTTCTTGTTGGGTCTGGACTACCGTCACTTTTAATTGGGGTTGATTTCACATCAAATTTTAAATAATACTTACCAACTTGATCATTAATTGGTTCTCCAAGACATGTTAATTGATCAAAAATTTCATTAAAAGTCATATTAAATGTTTGTCCATCACTTGATACATATTGTGTTCCAAGAGGAATAATTCCACTTCCAGCACAAATAGATGTTGATGCGTTCAAAATAAGTATATCAACATAAAATATTTTTCTTTTGTCTGCTTTAGGGTTTAAACTAATTATTAAACCGTTTACAATGTTTCCAACACTAGCTGAAAGTAATTTTGGTTCAAATAAGAATATCGGAATTTCTGGTTCTTGTGGTGGTTGTACAACTGGTTTTGGTTGATTACTCAAAACAAAACTAACAGCTTCTGAAACTTTTTGGATGTATTCTTTCTTAACTTGTTCAGTTAATGATACCCAAACATTTTTTTCAAACGGAAAATTATTAACAATAAATTCGGAAATAGCAACAATATATGATTGTATATTTGTTACAGAATCTGTTGGTATATTCACAATTTGTGAAACTAAAATTTTTTCTTTATACTTTTCACCCAAAAATCTTATATGTGAGTCAAAATCAGTAAACACAGCATGTGGTTTTTGACCGCTAGAATAATTTACACAAACATAACTATTATTGAAATAACTTTTTGATATTTCACCATAATTAAAATTCAAAGGTACTGAAGCAAAATTATTATTGTAGCTTGATAAACTTTCACCATTTTTACTATTAAGATAAACTAATGAAAATAATGTATTAATAAACGCACTTATTTGTTGTGGTGGTGTTCCTTGTATTGCTGTTTGATTAATAATTTGTGTAATTTTATTATAAGCATCACCAATAGTTATTACTGTTTGAGTTGGTGTCGTTGCCGTATAACTTGTATAAGAAGGATTTAAACCAGTCGAGCAGTTTTGTACTTCACTTGCTTTTGGTTTACTATCTTCCTGTACTTTATTAGTTGCCGCAGAAGTTTCTTTTATTACGTTATTTGTTTCTGTTGTTTTTTTAACTTCTTCTTCTTCTTTAATCCTCTCTTTAATTGTTGTAAGGATATTTGTACTTAATGATTGTAATAGTGAATCAATTGCTGGAATACTATAAAATGGTTGTCTTTGACCTTCTATTGAAGTATCGAAACCATTTTCACTAATTCTATGACTTACATTTGTAATCATATAAGGACCGCTAAACATTGGAATATTTCTAAGGTTAAAATACATTGTTGGTTGTATTAGGGCGCAACCCAACATATCAATAGAACATTTATAACTTCTATTTCTATATATGTTGTATAGCGAAACACTTTGTGAGGCACTTGTTCTATTTCTTGATTGGTTCGCCATTTGGTTTAACATCTCAAGAGATTCTGCTGTTGGTTTTCCGACATCTTGACCGATATCCAATTGTTTAAATATTTGTTGGTTTTGTGGTCCAAAGTCTACATTGAAACCAACTACTTTATTTGATTTATCCCAATTGGTTTTACCTTCTTGGTTTTCAATCAACGGATTGTCACTTGCTCTTCTCATGTCAAAAGCATCGTCTCTAAATCTATAATCAGCATTTTCATTCATTGCTAAATGTTGACTAGTAGCATGCGCATACATTGCAACTATTTTTGATCCAGTTTCACGATAGTCAACAGTTGTGTGTGTCCCAAATAAAGTTTTGGCAAATTCTAAAGTGCCTTCCGGTCTTGGGTTTGGGTTTTTAGACACGTCTTGTACATTGTAGAAATTAGCATAAGCCGGTAAAATCCAATACGTAAATCTATTATCAGAAAAAATAGTATTAACAATCCCCAACATATTATTTGTGTGCTGCCATTGACTTATCCTATCTTTTAATAAAAATATATCAACAAATATTTTCTGTCCAACATCTCTACTTGCTCTATCAACAATTAAAACATCTTCAAATAATGTTTTACTTCGTAGGTCCGCTCCGGCAATCCAAGAATCGTTCATACCTTTAAAGGCGTCCCACATTTCATATCTTGATATTTCACCAAGATATTCTTTAAATTTAACCCCAGTTTGGTTTTGTTTAATGGATATGCTACCTAGTTTGTTTCTAACTGATGTTAAAGTATTATCTAAAATTAAATTCAAATATGTTTCACCATCCCTTATGTAACTATTCATAAGACCAAAAAACTTATTCATTGTTAAAGTTGGGTCTTTTAATTTTTGTGTTGCATACAATTTAATCATTGGAGCATAAAATTTCACATTATTTTCTGTGAACTCCATATCCATATCAATAAAGAAATCTGTAATATATGAACCATTATTTGTATATTCTAATTCTGGTATTTCAGAAAAACCAACATAGGTTTCTAATGCTTTCCAAGTTTCTGGACTTTGTGTTTTAGATTGTGCTAATGTAATTGTGCCTCCTTGTGTTGGTAATAAACCAGGTGAATTTTGTACATAACCGGCCCAGGTGTAAGGATCTTGTATAAAATCTGTTGAAAACGTGTAAAACATTTTTTTATCAAAATTAGATGGATTACCGTATTTGAATACAACTTGGTAGTCCATAAATGTTTCAATTGTTTTTTGAAAAGACTTTTTTTGGTTTTCTGTTATTTCATTTATTAATGCACTTCCGGTTAAACCTTCTGGATTAATCGTCTTAAACATTGTTTTCATCAAGCCTTGGAAATTTTCATATGTTTCTTCAACAGTGATTTCATCTTCCCTTGGTTGTAAATTACTCTCAAAGTCATAAACAGACGTACTAAACAATAAAAATTGTTTTTCAAATTGATCTAATATTTCTGGTGTAAATGTTGTAAATAATTCACTTATTTTTGAATATTTTGTTGGGTCTCCGAAAATTCCAAAGTTTTGTTGCTCTTCTTCGTTTGTAAAAATTTCTCTTATGTATTCGTCTGGTTGTGGTTTTGCTAATTTTGAATTATCAAAATAACCGTAGTTTGGCGCTTTCCAGAATAATCTTACAGCTCCATTGTGGAGTGCAGGATTATTACTTATATTAATTTTCATACTACCATTATTATTAAAACATTCTTGTTTTGCTTGGTTAACATTTGAACCAAAAGATGGTAGAGCGTAAATGGATTTTTTATCTGGTGTAAGGGTATAACAACTCCAAGGAAGACAAATTAATGAACTGTTAGGTGAAAGAATCCCAGGTCCTTCATTAATTAAGGCACTAGTTGTTGGGATCATTCTAAAGTTTTCACTTAATGCGTTTTGTATACTTGAATTTTGGTAGCCGGGTATTGGTTTATTTGTAACAATAAATGGTTGTGCCACGGTTGGTGGTGAAACAACAACACCTTGTACTGGACTTATTATGTATGTTCCGGTACTTCCGGTTGCGCCAGCTAATTGTTGTATTATTGTTGTTCCTGGAGCTAAAGTTGACCCAGACAAAACTAATCCAGGTTCTAAAGCGATAAAGTTTAACGAAACAACCTCCAAAGTATTACCTGTAACATAATACGTTCCTTCAATGTTTGTGGTTTGACTAAATAATTTTGTCCCTTTAAAGAAGACGTGAAAATCATCAAGTAATTTAGGATAAAATCCAGTATTAATAATTGTTTTTTGATTTAATCCTAATGTGTTAACACCATCTAATACGATATCATAATTGGTGCCATCAACTTGTAAATTATATTGTGTTGTTGTCGATGAAAATGCCGGATCATAATTACCAATATAATCTGTGTTATCCCAAATTCCGTCTAAAATATCAACACCATCCAGTTTGAATTTCTTATATCTATGCCAAATTCCACCATACTTTAAAACCCAAGCATATGGTACTTCGTGAATTGCTCCGAATTTTTTTAATGAAGGAAGTATATAACTATTTGTTATTACAGAACCATCTGAATTATATGTCTTATATTTATCTCTTAATGTTGCCAGCGGTAAACTATTTAAAAATAAATAAGCCGCTGCCTTATACGGTGATTTTTCAATTAAACTATATCTAAATTCATATAAACCTTTTTGGATTGCGTTTGTAAAATATGGTGTATTAAATAATGATGTTGTTTGTCTTGCAACAAGTTTACCGTCATAATTTTCATAAACAACATCTCCTTCGGTTGTATATTGTTCTTTAATTTTTCTTTCTTTGTAGAAAGTTTCTAAATTTTGTAAATTAAGTGTTTGATCAAAAACACTAGTTTTATAGTTAAAGTTAACAATAGGTAAAAGGTTGTCTTTGTTTTTTACAAGTTTAATAGATTTGTTATACTCTAACGTATCGCTTGTTTTAAACACATCTACCTTTGATTGGATTGCTTTGCCATTTGCTAAGTGGTCTTTACACCAATCTAAATCAGTTAGTGGGTATAAATCAGTAAAATCATAATCATCATTTATAACAGACCCACCAAAATAATTTATTACTGGTTGTTCATTTGTTAAACCAACATTTGGTAGTGCTTTGTCTTCATCTAATATTGATCCTTTATACATAAAAAATGAAACGTCCGTATCGTTTTTCAAATATGGTGTATTAATAATTCCACGAATAAAGTTTTGCCAACTTTGTCCCTCACCTTGATTTGATATATGTCTTAAAAATCCAGGATAAATTGATGCGTTTATATTATATTGTTTTAATTTTTGAGTTATAAATGGATTGTCATCACTTATTGCTTTAAGTATGTCTGTTGTTTCTGACTCACCAACATATTGTTGTACATTATTATCCTTAATACTTTTTCGATTAAATTTGGAATAAAATGAATTTACAAACATTCTTTCATAAATTTCATAGAAGAATTTTACCTCTTCGGTATTTTGATAAACGTCATTTCCAATTGTAAATTCGGTAGCATTAAAACTAAACCTATTTGGTCTTTCTAAAAAATTACCAGTTGGTCCATTATCAAATTTTGGTGGGCTAACTTGTGTATAACCTCTTAAAAATTCTTCAACAAATTGTACTTCTGGCCAAATTTCTGGATTATACGCGTTAAACTGTAACGCTAAGTCATCATCACCGGGATATGCTAATTCGTATTTTTCTTTACCTTCTTCAAGTGAAGACTTTATAATTTGTGGCCAAGGATAAATCGGTGAATCTAATTCGGCATTTTTATAATCAACACTTTGTACTGTAAGACTTGTGTTAAAAACTGCCTTTTTTCTGTTTGCGTCGTCTCTTAAATCCCAAGCTTTTGTGTGAACATCATCCATCATTCTTAAAAAAGCTTCACCTTGCGCAAAAAATACCGCTAAAACATTTCTAATTGTTGGTTGAAAACCTAATCCATTTGTTGGACTGGAAAACTCGGCTTGAATTTCTTTAGTTATATTTTCTTCAATTTCTTTTTTCTTTATTTCATATTTTTCTTGGATTTTTTTAATCAAATCTTTATATGATTTTGGTCCTTCAAAATATGTTAAACCAGGATATTCCCCAACATTTGAGTAATCGGTAATTTCTTTGTTTAGATCATTTCTATATTTAATATATTCTTCACTGGTACTTAAACCAGAAAATGTTTGTCCAATTCTTTTTTTGTATGTTTCAGATATATTAATATCACCAATATTTACGTTTTGGAAAAACGTACCTATAGTAATTGGTATTGGTATGTCTTTACCGATAGCAGAATTTGATAATAATATATTATTATATTTTTTTATAATTCCATCTAAATCTGTGATTGCTTTTGATTTTTGTTGAGCATCATTAAATTCTGGTTTGTATTTATAAAGAACTGTTTTTTCTTTGTTGTTTTTTATAAAAACATTTTCATCGTCAAACCATCTTCCTTTCCAAGAATTAACACCAGAATACAAATATATTTCACTGGTGTATTCACCTAGCTTAATCAAATAATCCTCAAGTTTATTTAAAACATCTAAATTTTTTTTCTTAAACTTTTCTTCAATTGCTGTTATTAATTTTTCTAATTTTTCCTTTAATTGTAATATTGTTATTTCTGGAAAATTATCATCGATTAACCCTTTTGATTTATATTCAGAATAAAGTTCTTTCATTTTCTGAAGACCTAAACTACTTGTAACTGTTTCAGTTTTTGAGTTGCCTCCACTTGAATTTGTTGTTACTGTTGTTGGTTTTGTTATTGAAAGTTGGTACATAGAAGGAACAGCATACATTGCGGCCCAACTTACCTGACTCATAATTGTATATTTGTAAGTATAAAACTGACAGTTGATTCTAAAGTTATGTGATGAAGGATCAAAAGAGCTTGTAAACGAATGTAACATCAATGGAAGTCTTATTGCTTTACCTAAATAACCTTTTATTGTTAAATAGAAAACAGGATAAGGTAACTGAAAAAATGCGGCATAAGGTGAATTGTTTCCGGCTTCAAATAATGCTCTACCTTTAATGTCTTCAAATGTTATACTAATTACTGGTAAAAAATCTAAACCATAGTCAATATTTATTTGAGTTATACCAAGTAGTCCATTATCGATAGCACCTTCAACGCCGTTTGAATATAAACTTTGATTAATATAATAATCATCAGATAAGTTTGGGTTTTGAGTTACCGTAATTTTTGGTTGGTTCACACCCTTACCTTCTATTGTTCCTTTACCGGTTAATTCGTCAGACCAATTAGTATCTAAAAATTGTTTAAATCCTGGGTTCAAAAAATTAATCTTTCCAACAGATACTGTTTTTACAGCTTCATTTGCTGGAACACCAACGGCTAATTTAGTTCTTGGTATTACCGAACATTCAAGGTTGGCATACATTACCAAATCTTCCTGTCTAATTAACCTATCTTTAACATTCCCATCGTTATCTATTACTTTGTTTGGGTCTATTACTGATATATTTTGGTAATCAAATTCAACTAATATGTTTTCTGAGTTATCTTCCATAGTATAGGAAATGGTTATCTATTGCACTTTTATATTCCTGTACAGAAGTTAGTAGCGGATATGGAATTGTCAATACAGCACCATCTGGTATATTAGTTTCCATACCGGTATATCTTGGGTTTGCTTGCATAATTAACCAACCAAATAGCGGACTATTATAATATTGTTGTGAAATTTTATCTAATCTTGATTGGCCAAATCTATATATATGTTTCTTATCAGATGATTTACTGGCCACATTTACGTATGGTACAACAGTCTGTTGACCATTTTGCAAAAACATTGCATACCTATTATAATATTGTTGTGTCATATTAATTAAATGTTATTTTATCATTAAAGTTATTATCATTATTTATATTATTATCAGAATATGTTTTTTTCAATAATTTTTCATTATCTTTATAGTTATTATCTTTTTCAGTTGAGTATTTCATTTTAGTTTCAAATGGTTCAATTTTGTAATTTTTAAAAGTTTGATATGTCGGACTAGTTTCAAAATCGGTTAAAATTTTTGTTTCAGCATTTTTTTCTTTAATAAAAAGAGTTTTAAGTTCTTCACAAACATTACGAATATCTTCTTCCATTAATGTGTTTTTCTTAACAAGTTCTGTCATTAAACTTTCAACAAATGGTTGGTATTTTGCATCATCAGTGAAAATATTTGACATACATAGATAGAATCTTTCGTCTTCTACGGTGTCAAATTCTAGTCTTAATATTGGTACAAAACTATAATCTTCTGTTACTACCTCTTCATCTAAAACCTTATTTAATGTAAGTCCACTAAGATATTCATCTAATCTATAACCTATATTAGTTTGATAGTTTTCTGCAACTAACTCAAATGGTGTTGGATTTGGTGATGGTGTTGGTGGTTGTAAATTATAAACAACATATTTACCGGTATCTAACTTAAAACCATCAACTTTATGATTAACTAAATCTAATTTTCTAAAGGTTTGTACATAATTTTCTTGGTATTTTGTAATTTCATTTTGTGGTCCTATAAGTGCCTCATTTAATTCATCTAATCTTTCTGTTATTATATCAATTAATTTATTTTTAAGTTGTCTAATTGCTGAATCTGGATATCCATTTGTACTCTTTTTAACTTTTAAAATAATTGGGTTTTTATCGTCTTTTACATCATTTCTAGCTTGTCTAATAATGTTTTCAACGTCATCTTCAACTTTTGTTGGTTTTCCAAAAATTTCAGTTAATACTTTATCAGGATCATATTGTGCTAAAGTTCCTGAAAAATATTTTACATTTTTATATAGGTATTGTATAAAGCCATAGTTTGTAACATTGTTTACAGTTTTTAACTGATCAAAAATTGTTATAAAATAATTTTTAGTGTTATCTGATAATTCTTTAAAGATGTCGGTGTATTCTATTTCACCTTCCTCATACTCACCATTATCAAATGATATTGTACTCAAAATTTTACCAATAGTTGAACCGCCATTGTTATTAATAATGTCTGGTACATCAGCACTAGTTGTTTGAATTGGTGGTGGTGGTGTTTCCTTAACCGAAAGTAGTTTCTTTGCAAAGTCTTCGTCGTTCTTTTTTCCACTTTGATCTGTCGCAACAGCTCTATCATCATATATTTCAGTATTAGCATAAAAATTAAATGATAATGCATTTTGTAATTGTGCGACAGGTTCCGCTAACCCGTGTCCACCAATAAAATCAAAACTCAATGAAACTTTAGCAATCATTGGTTGCACCCCAATTCCTTCTGGGTTAATATCATATATTAATGGGTCATAAGTTATTTGTAGTTGTGTTGGTACTATTTTAGTGTGATAAAAATCACCAACTCTCAATACTAATATTGGTGGTGTTCCAAATGATGTATTCCTTGCGTCGTTATATTTTGGTTTACCGTCTGGACCAATTACCGGTATTGTTTCACCCGGTCTAACACATTGATTAAGAAATGTTAATCTAGAATTTAAACCTTCTGGTGTTGTTGAGTGGAACGCCGGATGGAAATACTTTATCTTGTCTTGGATGCTTGCAAGAACCATTGGTTGATCTTCTTTTATTAAATCAAAATAATCGCATTCAGAAAATAAAAATCTTAATACTTTTTTAGAAATACCTTCTTTTAATTTTTTTGCAGGATCAATTGGTCTTGTCGTCACGGGTGTTACAACAACATCTTCGATTGGTGGGTCACCACAATTATTTTCACAATCCGTTAAGCCGCTAAACGGTGCTGTTGGGTCATCAGTTTCAATACAAATACCATTTACACACTTATATCTTTTATTTACCTGTGGTGTTATTGGTATCGGTGACGGTGACGGTGTTGGGGGTATCGGTGAAGGTGCTGGTGTTGGGGGTGGTTTTGGTTTTGTAACCGAAATTTTATTAATACCGACTCTACGACAAACCATAGCTGGAACACTATACCATTGAGAATTGTTTGTAACAGCATTTAAATTAACATCTTTAATATTGTTAGTACAATTAACACCTTTTCCGGCACCATTATTTGTTTGTGGTATTATATACTGTTCACCACTTGCAGTATATTTAAATTTAACTTTACCTTGACTTTGTAATGTAGCCATTGTGTCATTACCAAGTTTTTGTTTTAAAAACCATTTTTTTACAGAATCATTTCTTCTTTGTGATAAATTATTATTATACCCAACTGAAGCTGGGGCTGACGCTGATCCTTGTAATTCTAAAACTACGGTACCACCTTGATCTATAATTATTTCTTTAAGTTTTGGTAAAAGTTCATCTTTAATTTTTTTAAAGTTGCCAATAATTACTTGGTCAAAAAATGGTATTACTTCTGCTCTTGTGAATACATCACCACCACTACTTACTTTTAAAGGTGCTGAACTTGTATTATAGACAGTTTTTCTTCCTAAATAAACATCGTACCAATATTGATAATCTTGACTATTAGGTACTGTTGTTTCCCAGCTTCCAGATCCAAATGGATAATCATTGTCAAAATAAAAGGCATATCCTTCCCATTCTGTTAATTCGGTATTGGTGATTTCTTGTTCTTTATTCGGTACAGCATTTGTGTTTGATGTGCTATTACTATTGTTTTCTGAAACGTTAACAGCATTACCTGTATTGGCAATAATAGGATTGTCACCACCACCAGAAGACGCATCAATTTGTGGTTCTGGATTTACTGGTATTTCATCTAACACACCATATTTTTCTTCGTCTGTAAGTCTTGGGTCTGCTAATAATTTTTGATATTCATAAAGTTGATTAACAGGAATTGTATTAAATTTAGCGGCTAAATCATATAAATCATATTTCACACAACCAGCAAAAAATGAATCCATAATAGAGTCAACTTGTTCTGGTGAAAACTTATCTAATTGTTTTCTAATAATTGTGTTCATCATAGACGGATGATCAACAACAATTTTCCAAGCTATTGAACCGGTTCTTGTCGTGTTTTTATATGTATGTATTGGTTCTGGTCTACCAAGGAACGATGTTGGGTTCCAGTTAGCTGTTGATGAATCACTAAAAGTTAAATCGTATGGTGGGAACCACATAATTCTTCCTCCGTTTGGTCCTCTTTCACACACTGGTAAATCATCATATGTAAAACCTGGTTGACTTGATGTCCTCCAAGCAAGATTTTCCAAAGAAAACATATATTTTTTAACTTTTTGATCAAATATATTTGTTGATCCAGGATTTCTTAATGGCGCAATGTTTAAATTATATGTGTTATCTAACACTGAATAGTCAAATTTTCTACCGGCAATTGTAATACCATCTGTTTTTTGTAAATCACCATAAGTAAAATACGGTGTATCCTTTTGGAAAACTCTACAATATTCTCTTCCAACTTCCGAACCTTCAATTCCTATTGTTTCTGAATCGGTTACACTATCATAATAAGCAATTACTTGTGAACCTTTCGTCATTTCTTTGTATCCATCATTAAAGACTTTGGATACTTGATTAATTGCATTTCCTACGTGTTGTAATCTTTTTGCACCAGTAACATTATCGGCAGCATTAATTAATCTTTGTGTATTATCTAAAATGGAACCACCTTTAAATTCAAAACCGGTTGATTCTGTATCTGCGTTAAATTCTCCTTTAACTGCGTCAAATTGTTTATCTTGTGGTTGTACTGGGTCACCGCCAGGTGCAACCTTGAATCCTAAGTTATCTTTATATTTTGGTGAAACCCAAGTAAATTGTCCTGTTATTCCACCTTGGTTTGAATATGATTTTCCGGCTAAACCAAATTTAATTTTATCTTCATTTCCTTCGTAAAGTTTACCTAAACTATCAGGACCATAAACTAGACTTGGTTGTTGATTTCCAAATCTATCAGTAGGAATTTCATTTGCGGGTGAATTTATTGTTGATGGATCGGCTTGACTACTACCAACGTAATACCCACTACCACCGTCCTCTGTGTTTCCACCTAAAAGATTATTAATAGCATCTGTAACGCCAAGTATTAATCCTTTATCATAATTTGGTCTATAGATGTTATACTGAATACTTCTAAATAATACAGATTTTTGTCCGTAACCGGTATTCTCTAAAAATAAAACCGAAGGGTTTTTGTAATTTGGTAATAACGAACCTAATGCACCACCAGTTAAATTATTTACAACGTTAAGAGCTCCTTGTGTTTGATCATTTTGACCTTGTAATGGTTTTGTAAAATAATCACCAGGAATCAATGATACTGGAAAATAAGTACCGCTTAGTCTGTTTGCAAAAGAAACGGCGGCTAATAACGGATTTTGCGGAATTGTAATTTTCCAATTTTTATTAATTAGTGGTTGTTGACCGCTTGCAACAAGTGACGCTTCAAATGGATCTTGTAATGAATCTAAATTTACAATACTATTAATTGTATTGTTAACCTCATCTGCAATTCTTTTTTCAAAAGCTTCTTTTAATTTTTTCGCACCAATTTGTGCTAGTAATGAATCTTGTGATAGTGGTCCTGGTGTTCCCGTTGGATTTGAAGATGATAATATTTCAAAAGGACTATATATTGAATATAAAAAATTAATTGGTACTGATTGAAATACACTACCATTAGATGTTGCATATGGTGAAAAGTATTGTAAGTTATTAAAATTATCAGTAATAATTACTAAATCTTTATAACCACTTTCTGGTCCATAAACATTTTTTATGTATGCCGAATCAATATAAAATTCATTAACTAAATCTATTTCTGCGTTGTCTTGTCCGTATTCACCTTGATTTGGTGTTACTGGTAATGGCTCACCATCAGTTGATATAATATTGTTATAACCACCTTCTGGTCCATATTCATTTAATGTATAAAGTTGGTTTGCTTGTACTGTAGTCCCAATTAAATCATTCGGCGAATTAATGACTGAACTATCATTCATTGGTGATACTTCGTAATTTACATTTCCAGATGGTGGGCTATAAGCCCCTGGGACATTATAGGGTGTTAAATTCCTGCCCATTAGGATATTCCTAAATGTAGCTGTTGAATTAAACGATAATGAACTTTCAGACATTAATTTTAATTTTATTTATAAATAGATTATAAATAATTTTTTTGAAATGTAATTAAGAGTTTATTGTGGTTTGTACCAGGCTGGTATTAAATTATTATTGGTTTGGATGTCATTAATCTTTTTAATAAACTCAGCCATTTTACTTGGGTCTTTGTAATATTCAGTGATAGCATTACTCATTAAAGTTGTTAATGCGTCATTTCTTATTGCAGGATCCATTGTAACATTAATATCAATCTTATTTGTTAAATCAATTTTAGACTCTGCTGGTTTGTTTTGAGTGCTTGATGGTGTTGTGTTGTTCACAACGCTATTTGAACTAACCGCATTATTCGAATTGTTTATTGCGGTATTGCTTACACTACTTGTAGATTTTGTATTTTCTTTTCTGAATAATGTTTCTAATTCTGGTGAATTAGTTTTAAAATCTGTACCCATTTGTTCAAAAAATTGGTCACTTGTAATTGTACTATAAGCTTTACCTAATGTTTCAAGTGTTGATGATGCCAAATCTTTTAAGTCTTCGACACTACTCACATTTTTTATTTTCTTATACAGAGTTTCAACTTCAGTTGTTACTCCAGCAACTCTATCACCAATAACACCTAATCCAACTCTTATGTTTTCAGATTCCCTATATTCATCTTTTACGATTCCTTTTGGTGATTCTGGAGCTTCAAATCCAGCTTTTCTAACACCAGTTGTTATTGCCTCATATCCAGTTTGCATTAATGAAGTTGTTGCAGCTCCAAAACCCATAGCAGTCAATGTTGCTGATATTTTAGCGTCAATTGATTGTAAAGAAGAAAGTTGGTCAATTGCAAGTTCCTCCATAGATTTTCCTTGTAATTCTTGAGATTCTTTTAAAGATTGTATTTCGTTAACTTGTAAATCTGTAACTTCTTTCATTACATATTCTCCAGTCCATTTATCTTTTTTACCAGTTTTTTCGTCTACCACAAATTGTTTAACCTTAACTTCAGCAATACCTTGTTTATTAATTTGAGCCATAGTTGCAATCATTTCCCTATCTTCTTTTGATGTTCCAGGTGAAAATTTGATTTGTTTCATTTTATAATCTAAATTTGCGGCATTTAAAGACATTTTTGCTAGTTCACCACTCGTCATACCTAAAGCTTCTGCAACTTCTCTTAATCTTCTTTTTTCTCCGGGCATAATTTGAAACTCACCCAGATTTTTATTAAAACTTACAAAATCTTTTGACATTTTTACAATTTGATTTTGTAGTTCAGTTGGGTCATTTGCCGATAAATCCATTAACTTTAGTGGGTCTGTTAAAGCACTTGTTTGAACACCTAATCTTTGTAGAGAGGCTGCCATTTCTATTGCACTTTCTGGGTTAAAGGCTTTTTCTGTAATTTCAAACATTTTACCCATATCTATTCCGAGTTTAGATGCTTGAACTGACATTTTAGCAAGTCCTTTAACACCACCATCAAAATTATATAAATTCATTACGCCGATATTTTTTGTTACTTTGTCGGCAACATCCCTCACAATAGCACCAGATTCTTTTGCTACTTTTGTTACATCCATCATTTTGTCGGCAACACCACTTAAATTAACACCAACACCTCTAAATGATGATGCTAAGTCTTTCGCACTAACACCGGTTACTTTAGCGGTTGCTGCTAGTTCTGCCATTCGTTCGTCACTAATTGATATGTTAGTACCAAACACAGAAGATAAATCAATATATTGTTTTTGAACTTCACCAATTGATAAACCTAGTTCAGCAAACTTTGGGGCACTGTCTGCAATTAATTTTCTAAACTCATCTGCTTTTTTTGAACCGGTACCTAAGGCTTCATTAATTTTTGCACTTTCTTGATCCAAAAATTTTAATCTAGCTAGATTGCCTTCTAATGATAATAAATCAGTAATACTACCCTTAATTGTTTGCATTACGGAACCTACTGTATCTGCAACACCTAAAACACCATTTTTAGCGGCTGTTGTTAATAAGTCTGAATATTTGGTAGCATTTTGTAAAGTTGCGGTATTGTTAGCTTCGACTTGGGCTAATTCCAAATCGGCTTTACTTGTTTTGGCGCTTTCATCAAACATCATTGGATTCTAGTTTATTGATAAATACTTTATTGTTGATTTTGTTCTGAAATTTTATCAATAACATACCTTCTGAAATATGTTGGCATAATCAGATAGTCACTATAAGAAAGTTTTAACATTCTAGCTAAATAAATGTATTCGTCAATAAGTCTTAACTTATATTGAGAAGAAAGGCCGAAAAAACTCCACCCCAAAAGCAATAGATACTACTGCTCTTTCTCCAGACGGGGCTATAACTTCTTTTGATAGATCAAGTCTAGGTTCGTTTTCAAACATAAAGTTTCTAATATACTTGGAATCAGAAATAGGCATTGATTCAACAAATTTTGCAATATCACCTTTGTTTGCTTTTCCGTCCAATTCAACAATAAGTTTATTAAGTCTTAATGTAACTGTTGGTTGGATTCTTCCTTGTGGGTATGACTCTAATGTTCTTTCTATTTCTAGATAATCCCTCATATTTAAAGGTTTTAATTTGACCGTTGATTTACTCCTTGGTAAGGTAACAGTAAATGTACCGTCACTATCTGGGTTTACTGGATTTTTTTTAATATTTAATTCATCAAGAACAATTGTAGCATCAAATAATTTTCCGGTTTGTGGATCTGGAACTGAAACGACATATTCTGGTCCAAAAGATGTATTTCTTAAAAAAAGTAATATTGCCTCCAAATCACCGTCTAATAATTCTTCTGGTCTTAAATCTGGTTCATATAATTTATTTCTTAATAAAGGTAATATTAATGTTTCTTTAATGGATTTATTGCCGTCCATATTAACCAATATGTTTTCATCAGCAGCCGTTAGATATCCAACCTTAACACTTTTCTTTTTATTTGGATAGAAGATTCCTCCAGACGGTAGCGGTACTACATCGTGTGGTAAATTAAAATTCATTTGTCCATAATCATTAACATTAGTTTCCATATTCTTTTTTATTATAAAAATATCTTACTTATGTTTTTTGTAAATAAAAAACCCACATAACAAAAAATTATGCGGGTTTTAAATATCATTTGGAGTAAATTAGTATACTAAAATACAACGGTCCATACGAAGTGTTGCCGAAATATCAGCAATTGCATCCTGTGAATAAGATAAAGAACCAAAGTTCAAGTCTGTCATAAATGTACCTTCTAAAATCCATTTTTCAACAACTACCCCAGTTGGGTCTAACATTTCTAAATCAACATTCTTTTTGTATCCAGCGGCATAACCCATACGACCGGTAACTGATTCAGCACATAGACGCATCCATTCCATTAATGCTTGTGATGCAGACGGTCCGATTGGGTCTCTAAATTTAACAGTAATTGGATCCCAGTTAAATCTACCAGCAACATAAGTTGATGTGTTTAAAAATTGAATTTCAGTTGAACCTACTTTAATTGATGGTCTTGATGCGCTTTCAACGAACCACTCGTTAATTCCTAAACTTGAAGGAAACCTAACGATAAACCTGTTCTGCCTTTTTGGTTCATACGGAACTGGCATTTTCATTAATAAATCAGCCATAATTATTTAATTTTTTTTAATTGTTTATTTTCTTTATTTGATAAATATATCTTTATGAAAAATTTTTCTATTTACTTTGACTTTTTTTCAAATTATATATTCTATTATAAATACTACTTTAATAATTAATATATTAGTTTATTAATATTCTTTCTTTTCTCCTCCTGCTGTTAAATAAGTCTTTAATATATTATCTTTTTTTTTATCAAAATGTTTTTTCATAGATTCTACATTTCTTACATCATCATCTGAAAATCCAATAAATGGTGTGAAGTAATTACTAATCTTATTTTTCATCATAGCTTTTGTTTGCAAATTCCTTGAAGTTAGTTTTACATAATCAACAAACTCTTCCATAGCATTTATTTTTGCTTGCTCAGGATTAGTTGCCGAACCTTCACCAAATGAAACTGGGTAAAATCTACACATATCAAGATAAGACTTTATTAATTGATCTTTTGTTAATTTATCTTCATCCGCCAAATTTCTATATTTTAAGAGGTTTTTTGCTAATAGATTAGAATTAAGACCATGCATATTTTTCTTTATTAAATTATATACCCCTTGTTTTAATATACTTGGTGTATGACCTCTTGCTGTTACAATTGAAAATATTGAACCGTTATTAACTGCTTCTATAAAATCAGACCAAGCGGGCCCAGTAGGTGCTTTCATTGCGTCTTCCAAGAATTTTTTGTCCCCAGTAACTCTAAAATCTCTAAAAGGGTCTTCATCAAAGCCCACAATAGTATGTCCCTCATATCCAAAATCTTCATTTCCAATTAAAGTTCTATATTCAGCAAAATCTTCGGTCGACATACCAACAGATTTGTTGTTATTATCTTTCAAATAAATTTTTGTTGGCATATACATTAGGTTATCATCCCAGTCAAAAGCATAGTATTTCATAACTGGTGTATGAGCATCATCAATAATTTCATTGATTATTTGTCTAACTAAATTTTTGTAATTCATATTAATAAATATTACATAAAATAAAAAATGGGGATCAATGACCCCCACTTTATAATAATCTTTAATTGATTATACATCATCAAACGACGCACCAGTTGGTGTAATGTAGAATGTAATATCAATAAATTCTAAAGATTTTGTAGGTTTAATATAGATTTTACCAACCATTTGGTTTTTATCTAAGTCTTCGGTATCATTTGATACTGTTACTCGGAAATCATATAAACCTCTATCTCTTCTTATTGAATCTAAAATTGGGTTAACCGCATTCAAGAAGTCTTGTCTTACTTGTTGGTCATTTTGGTCAAACAACAATCTTACAGAAACAGCAGAAATTAATTTTCTTGCTTGTAATAACAATCTTCTTACGTTGATTCTATCAAGGGCTGATTCTCTTACTTGAAGTGTTTTATTACCCCAAATTACAGTACCTACGTCAGCAAATGTTGCGATTGGGTTAATTCTACCAAGATAAAGAACGTCTCTATCTTCTTGTGTTAACTTCTTACGAGCTTTAATTGAATTTACAATACCACGAGTATAACCCGCTGCCGCAAACCAAGGGAATGCAATATTATCAGTAAGTGCCAAGTTTCTTGTAACTTCAGCAGTTGCTGGAATATAGATTTGTGTATTGTTTACACTATCTCTTGTTAACACCCAAGGATAATATGTTGCAGTATAGTTAGAGTCAATACCTGTTTCTTCTAACAAATCAACAGCTTCTTGTGGGTAGATAAAGTTATCACCTTCAGTTGTTGTTGCAACAAACATATTGTAATCCGGCATTGTTGTAATATAAAGTGAATCCGCTCTTTCATTTTCAACCATATCGATTGTTGTTTCAACAAGATTACTATTGTTATACAAATCAATACCTGGTGTTGTTAATATATTGATATTTACAGCTTCTGGGTTGGCAAATGTTCTAATACCTAATAAGTAAGCGTAGTAATCTGTATTACCATATTCAACACTTCCATCACCGATTGCAATTTGTTTAAACAATCCATTTCCTTTACCTTTAGGGTATCTTAAAGATGAACAAGCACCATTTAAGAATCCTGTTCTACCTAAAGTATATTTATCAGCATTTGTTCTGTATTCTCTATAGATATCCCAACCATCAAATCCACCATAAACCATTACTGTGAATTTTCTAGCGTTTAATCTGTAGTAAGGATCAGTTGGGTCCGTAGGTTCCGAAGAAAACGTAGCGTCACCAACTTCAAAAGCTGAAGTACCACTTGAAGCAAAAGCTCCGGAAATTGTAATACCACTTGCAAGTTCGTCCATATGGAAACCTTTAGTTTTGAAATCCCACTCAAATGGTTCACCAGAACATAAGTTAAATGGTTTTCTTTTTCCTTTATATTGGAAGAAATCTGTATCGACACCCCAGTAAGAACCTAAACCTAAGTATGTTCTTCTAACGTTGTCTCCACCACTTGTGAACGCATCATCACCACCATTGGATAAACCAAAAGGAGGGTTAAATACTAATTCACCTGGTAAGAAATATTTAGTTTTATAAACTGGGAATGGTGATCTTCCACCTGGATATTCTCTGAATGTATAACCTTCAAAACCACAAGGGATTGAATCTATTGGTGCGTCTTCATTAATTTCAACAAGGACGTATCTAGACTTTAATTCATATTCACCATCTAATGTACCAATTTTTTTAGCAATAAAGTTATTTTCTTGTGGGTTCATTGAACAGTTAGTGAATTTTTCCAATACAACTGGGTTAGAATCACTATCAAAATAATCTCTAATTAAAACTGTAAACGTTTCATTGTTAAATGATAAGTCAGCTAATGAAATTTTCACTTCGGTGTTTGCACTATTACCGTCCGAAATTGTATAGAATTTAAATAAGTTATAAACCTTTGTACCTCTTAATTCTGATACAACCCAAGGTGTGCTTGGTGATTGGAATTTTTCTAAAAAGTAACCAATACTATTTAAGTCATTACTTTGAGCACCTTCACTAGTAACTAATTCAGCACTTAAACCTCTTATATAACCTTTGCTCCACGCATAATTAAGTAAATTTAAATACGATTCTTCGACCATTAATGGAACTTGAGTTCTTGGTTTTTCAAAATTACCACGACCAAATACTTTATTAATGTTTTTAGCATCACTATTAGATAATGAAACTTCAAAATCAAATTCTTTACCGTCGTAGTTAGTAATACCAACACTAAATGGTAAAAATGGATTTTTAAGTACACCACTATACTGACCAGTCATATCTATTGTAACATCTGTAATACCAGTAACTTCATAGATTGGATTTGTTCCATCTGAATAAGGTGAATTACCTCTTGATCTCAATGTTGTTACAACTAAATCATCGTATTCAGTAAATGAACTTCCAGTGTAATAATAAATCACACCCACAACAGAACCTGTAAAACACACATTTGGTATTGGTGGTACTGTTGTTGTAGTTGTTACTGGTAAAATTGGGTCGCAAATAAATTGTATAGTAATTGTAACATCATTAGGATCTAATTCGATAGGATCACTAGATACTAAATTACTTACTGAACCAGTACCAGCTAATCTTTGATAATCGTCGTTAGGGAAACTAACAATAGTACAACCACTAACCTCACCGGCTTCAATTGTTACAGAATCACTAATTAATATTGGTAACCCACTTGTAACGTTTATTGTTGTATCAAATGATAATGTTACATCATTTGTAACTGGTAGTGTTGAAGATAAACAAAATTGAACGACAATTGAACCTGGTGCAACACTTACAACTAAATTATAAGGACCAAAATTTCCAGTCGTTGTTGTCGTTGTTATCATATACGGAATGAATGGATTTTGTAAACTTGTATATGTGTTTGTTTGAACAAGGTTATCAACCGATGAAAAGAATGAAAACCCTGAATATAAACTATTTCCAGCATTTTGAAACAATGCATAATACCAAGAATCGTTTTGTGGTGAAGTTGGGTCTGAATTTTCAAAAACAACATTATCAACCGCAAATACATTTGTTTCCGCAGTGTAACCACCACCATATAAAGTATTATAATCTGCTTGTGGTATTGAACCAAAATATCTTATAAAATTATTTTGTGCGGCAGTTGGATTACTACTATTAATAACATCAGAAATTAATGCGTTAATTTGTGTTTGTAGTGTTGATAAATCACCATCAAATTCTTCATACGAAGAAGTTAGAATGTTTTGGATGTCGCTTGGGAAACTTGTTAAGTAACTAACAGCTCCTGTGTTTAGAGTACACGCACTAAATTCTACGGTAAATGGTAATTCTTTTTTAATCACACAAGCTGGTTCACATAAAACGGTACCAGCACTTAAACACCAATAATCTAATGTTTTAGAGTCCAAGTTTGCTTTAGTTAAAATAGACCAAGAAGGCCCAGCGTCATATCCAGATAATCCTAAAATTCTGGTAACAAACAATTGATTTGATTGTTGTAAATACGCTTTAGCGATATAAGCAGATTCATACTTTGGAATCTGTGTGTTTACGAATTTATCTGGTGATGTTCCACCAAAATAAGATTGGAATTCGTCGTAGTTTCTTACAAAAATTGGTTCAAATGCCGGACCTTTAATTGTTTCTCCGACTATCCCTAGAGTTGTAACACCAACGCTTTGAGCAACAAAACTCAAATCAACTTCTGATGTATAAACTCCTGGTGATACAAAAACTTTACTGTTAGTAGCCATTGTCTTTATTTAATTTATTCATTTATTTTAATATAAATATTAACGTTTTAAGCAAAAACTTTACTTATTATAAACTATTTATATTTTGGTATGATTTTTTTCTACCTTTTTTCTACCTATGTCAGAACAACTAAAAAAGATAAAAAATTTAAAGATTGATAAAGACGTTCACGATGTCTTAAAAAAATATTGTGATAAAAGGGGACTTAAAATGTATAAATTTTTAGAAGGTCTTATTTTGGAAAAATGTAAAGAAAAAAAAGATATATACGGTGAAGATTAATTAAGAGACTCAACGTATACTAAACTAGCCACTTGTGTTGCGTCTAGTCTAACAATCTGAAATAAAATTGTATCATTTGTGTTAATTTGTATTTCAGTTAAATCATTTCCGTAGTAATCCCCATTTATATAAACTTGGAATGAACTAATGTTATTTGATTGGGTTAAGTTCATTTTAAATGTATAATTAAATAATTCCTCAACCTCATCAGTTGTTACTGGAAATACAACATCATAAACCGTTGGTTCTGGTGGTTGTGCTCTTTTTTGTCTTCTTTTTTTATACGGAGTTTCGGTTTCAAACAACTGGAATGACCTAGTAATAGCAGGGCTAACCTCAAATTGGTCTTCATCTATTAAAAACCCCATCATTGTAAATTCATACTTTTGTATATAGTATTTTCTTTTTTCCAAATCCATAACCGACTCATCCGTTATGTTATTCATTTTAATTGGTATGTAATGTCCTTTAATTGTTTGATACGATTGAAGTGATGAAAATTTTTCAATAACAATTTGATTAAATTTATTAACCTCACGCATTCTATTACAGATAATAGCAACAGTATAAGTTATATCAACTGGGACTGGTTGTGGTATTTTATAAATGTCATAACCATTTTTATTTCCATCCCAAGTTGGTACCTTAGCATAAAAATATAATCTCCTATTAGGTATTGTGTAAACTATCGATGGGTTATTACCATATTTAACTTCTGGTGTTCTAATTACAGTTATAAATGGCGGTTCGGTATTTTTGTCAATATTTTGAAAGTCCCAAGTTTCAACAAACTGTGACCAATTTTGTGTTGTTATTAAAATATCTATCATTGGTATTGTTTTACCTTCGACAACACACTTTAATTCATCACGAACAAAATCTAAAAATCCACGATCTAAATCTGCGTGTAATAAACTTTTAGGTAAAAACGTTCCATCCGCCTCTATCATATCACGAAGTTCTCTTCTTCGTGGTAAAAGAGTTTTAGATTCAGTTAACGGAATGTATTTTTTTATTTTTTTTGGTAATGCCATTATTATAACGCTCTAAATTCATTAGGTCCGACTGGTGCCGCAACAATAGTTTTATAAAAAGGACGATAGCCTTTATATGTGTGTTTAAAATCAGACACTACCCTACCGTCATTAACAACAGTGTAATACCTTACAAAATTTTCTGTATCGTAATAACCAACGTAATCTCCAAGATCAATATCTATCCCAAGCTCCTCAAGTGTTTTTAAATAAACTGATATTGTTATGTTTCCTGGCTCAAGTTGTACGTTCTTGGTAGAACCAACATTTTTATTTTCTGGTGTCGCAATTTGCACAAACGCACTAAATTCTATTGGTGCTAAAAACTTAATACCGTCTGACACTGTTTCACCATAAACATCATCAGTTTTTGTTTTTGTTTTATCTACTCTGTAAAGAACACAAGTAAAGTTCATATCACCAATTAACCATTCTTGACCCATCTCAATTTCAAGATTAAAGTCGTTATCACCAAAAAATTTACCAAGTCTTGTTATTGGAACTCTATTATCCATAATTGTTATTTATTGATAAATATTGTTTTTATTATTATTTTTATTTATAACTTGGAATTTTGGAATTACAAAAACAATTAATAGAACATAAAGCACTCGATTTGTTGGATTCATATAGTGGAGCCAACAATCATATTCTTTATATGAAAACAAAAAAGGACACTAATAAAAAGTTTTATCCTACAAGAACACAAGCTGAATATGTTGTAACGTATTTTGATACAAAACCTAAAGTTGCTCGTAAGTGGGTTGAGTTAGATCCTTATTTTGCTAAAAAGTTTGCACAAGAAAGGTCTTTACTTGAAACTCCAGAAAAAATTTACATTGAAAAGTTATTAGTTGAAAAAGATAAATCTTATCATATCTGGGGTAAATTTTTTGAAAGGGATGGTTTGTCCGAATTTTGGGTTCCTAAGTCGTCTTTAATTAAATCACAAACGGTAGATGAGGTTAACATTGATTACTCTAAATATGATCATAGACCACCACTATCACATCAAAAAGAAGCAATAGAAAAACTTGTTGGTTCTAAACGATTTATATTGGCCGATGATATGGGTCTTGGTAAGACAACATCTACAATTATTGCGGCTCTTGAGACTGGTGCAAAGAAAATATTAATAGTATGTCCTGCATCACTTAAAATAAACTGGGAAAGAGAAATTGCAAATTATTCAGATAGAGTTTGTTATATTGCTGAAGGTAAAAAATTCTCAACTGAAGCCGATTTTGTTATTGTTAATTACGACATATTAAAAAATTTCCACAACAAGGAAGATAAAGAAAATTCTTTATTATTACAATCAAAATTTGAACTTGTAATTTTAGATGAGGCACATATGGTCTCAAATGCTCAAGCGCAAAGAACAAAACTTATAAACGATTTTACAAAAAACATTAAAAGAGTTTGGTTGCTTACCGGAACGCCAATGACATCAAGACCTATTAATTACTATAATCTATTAAACATAATTGAAAGTCCTGTTGCTCAAAACTGGATGGCTTATGCAATTCGTTATTGTCAGGGATTTCAGTTTAGAGCTGGTAATAGAAAAGTTTGGAACGTAACTGGGGCGTCAAACCTAGAAGAGTTAAGGGATAGAACATCAAAACAAATTTTAAGAAGATTAAAAGAAAATGTTTTAGATTTACCGGACAAGATTATTACACCAGTGTATTTAAGAACCTCATCAAAAGAATACAAAGACCTAATGGGTGAGTATTACGAATGGTTAGAAAATAGAAAAGATGAATCATCTTCACTTACAGTCCAGTTTTCAAAATTAATGAAAGTAAGAAAAGTAATTGCAAATGAAAAAGTAAAAGACACAATTGAGTTTGTGCAAAACATTGTAGACCAAGGAAAAAAAGTAATTATTTTTACAAACTTTACTGACACACTACAACTAATCCATAATCATTTTGGGAAAGAATCTGTATATCTGGACGGTAGTTGTAACAAAACACAAAGACAATATGCCGTGGATCAGTTTCAAGAAAATGAAAAAGTAAAAGTCTTTGTTGGAAATTTAAAAGCGGCAGGTGTTGGTCTTACATTAACAGCGGCTGAAGTTGTGATAATGAATGACCTATCATTTGTACCAGCGGAACACGCACAAGCAGAAGACAGGGCATACAGATATGGTCAAAAAAACAACGTCCTTGTTTATTATCCAATATTTGAAAATACAATAGAAGGCGTTATCTATGATATATTAAATAAGAAGAAGAAAGTGATTGGCACCGTAATGGGGGATGAACTACAAGAATCTGGTGATGTTGTAGAAGAAATACTACACCTAATAAATAAAAGAAATTAACCAAATCCCACCCAAAAGTGGGGTTTTTTATTTTATAATGTATTTATAGTTAATGAAAGTTAAGGTAAAACATATAAAATGTGATATGTCCGAAAAAGACAGAAAGTTAGCAAACGATTTTATAAAATTTCTACAAAAAAAATATCCATTAAAAGAAGAAATTACAATTATTTTTACTGGTGAAAGATTTGGCACAATGACATCTGGAAGTAGAACTAAAGATTCTGAACTTAAAATATTAACTAAAGGAAGAATGAATAGAGATATTTTTAGAACTTTAGCTCACGAATGGATACACGAATGGCAAATGAATGTAAAAGGAAAAAAACCAACTAACGATGGTATTGGTGGGCCACTAGAAGATGAAGCAAATGCTGAAGCTGGTTCTCTATTAAAGAAATTTGAAAAAAATTTTCCAGAAAAAGAAGAAATGATGTATGAAGGTATAAATAAAAAAATTAATTTATTAAAAGAAAATATTTTAATCACTGAAAAAGAAAACATCAAAAAAGAATTTCTTTTAGAGATGAAAAAGATTGGTATTGAAAAATTACCGTATTCGTATTCGGCATTAAAACAATTTGTTGATCCAGAAACAATGAACATACATTATAACAAACATTATAAAGGTTATGTTAAAAAATTAAATGACGCTCTTTCTAAAAAAAATTATAAAGATGTTGATTTAGAAGATATTATAAAATCTATTGGTAAGTACGATACAAAAGTTAGAAACAACGCTGGTGGTGCTTTTAATCACGCTTTATTTTGGAAAATGTTATCACCAAAAAAACAAATACCAAAAGGTGAAATTTTTGAAAAGATTACCAAACAATATGGTAATATTAAAAAAATGAAAGACGAGTTTAATGAAGTTGCTAAAGAAAGATTCGGTTCTGGTTGGGTTTGGCTTATTTTAACAAAAACAAATAGACTAAAAATTATGTCAACACCAAATCAAGATAACCCTTTAATGAACATTGTTAAAGATGGTGGATACCCATTACTTGGTCTTGATCTTTGGGAGCACGCTTATTATTTAAGATACAGAAACAAAAGAGATGAGTATATTAAAAAATTCTGGAATCACATAAATTGGGAATTTGTTAATGAGCTCTATGTTGGGAAATCTAAAAAAAAATTAAATGAATCTTATTTAAAAGTTTTATTAGAGAGCGAAGAATTTGAACCGGATATTAAACGTGCGATGAATCGTGAATTACAAAAAATTAGATTAATTCCATTAGACGCTGAAGCCGCAGAAGTTGCAATCAATAACATAATAACAACAGAAATTGATGAACGTGGTTTAAAATTTGATAGGTCAATAGTTGGTTTAATGTCTTTAGATTTAAACAATACTTCCGAAAGAACTAGATTTAGATTTAATAATTATTATCAAAGATTCATTAGAAGTAGGTCAAGGGGTCTTGATTTTGAGGCGTTAATTTCTGGTTTATTAGGTGGCAATATTTCTTCTGGGTTAAATACCCCTTATGATATTATTACGTCAGATAATTTAAAAATCTCTTGTAAAATTGTTAGAGACACAAGTGAATCACCAGTATTAAAAGGTGTGAAAGCTTCGTTAAGTAATTATATTAATTCATACACGGGTAGTGATGAAAATAAAAACCTATTACAAAGTATTGAGTCTGAACCAAATGTAATTGCAAAATTAATTAATAGTGAAAATCAGGATATGAGAAATGTTGCTGAAGATTTAATTAGTTATTTATTAGTAGATATTGACGGCATGTTACTTGGTGTACCAAAAAATGATTATGAAATATCATTATATTATTACGATAAAAACGCACTTAAAAATATTCTTAAATTACCTGGAATGACAACCGCACCAAAATCAAAGGGTTCTCAACAAATAAGGTTCTCAACAAAAATACTTAAATTAACAAATTCTGAAGTTACACCATTAAGGGGTTCTATTAAATTTCCAGATATAACTATGGAAGAATACTCAAAATTTTTATTAGGTGATGATAAAACAAAAGAAGTTCTTGATTTATTTAATAATTTAGGTCAAAAATATGGTGTAGGTAAATTAGGTGATAATATACCACAGGACGTTATTAAAAATCTTTCTAGAAATGAAAGATTTAAGATAGATATGAGAAGAATACTAAAATAATTTATTATGATATTTATATAAAAAAACTGTATGGCAATTATTGACGAACCAGAAAGAAGTAAGTTGTACACAAAAGTAAGACATTTACTTGGTGCACCATTAAGATCCGTTGAATTAGAGGACGAACAAATGGATACATTGCTTGAATTTTCAATTGATGAGTATTCGCAATATGTTCAAGATTGGTTAATAGAATCACAATGGACAGCACTTCACAATCTTAATTTAGATACACAATCATTAACAAAAGCTTTTACAACTAGAAGTTTAGATTATGAAACTAGGTATACATATGCCTACTCTAAAATCGTAGGACTACAAGCCGGTGGTGATTCTGTATTGAAAAAGGATTATATACAATTAGTACCTAAACAACAAATTTATGAAATTCCTGCTGGTCGTGAATTAAATGAATTGTTATGGTATTCTCCACCAGAATTAAATAATATGGTATTTGACCCATGGTCTTTTGGTTCTTTAGGTGTTGGCGGTGGTCTTGGAGGCGGTGGAGGTCTAGCTCAGATGGGTAATATGGGTGGTAGTTATTTTATGATGCCAGCCTTTGATATGTTACTTAGAATGCAAGAAATTAATATACAAAGAAGAATTATTGCCGGTGAATTAACATATCGTGTAACAGCATTACCTGAAGGTAAAAAAGCAGTTCATTTAATGAATACACCTGGTGGTAAATTCGACTTTGGTAATTCAACTTTAATGAGAGGTAGAGTTTGGTATTGGTATTACGATGATGGTGGTGATAGAGATAACTGTTTGGCAAAAAATCCAGATATAATAAGACTACCATCCGATGTTCCATTTGACAAAATAAATTGGTTAGAGTTAAATAATCCGGCCCAAGTTTGGGTTAGAAGATGGTTTATTGCTTATTGTAAGGAAACATTATCTAGGGTTCGTGGTAAATTTAGCGGGAACTTAAAAACAGGTGAAGGTGGTGATCTTACGATGGATTATACATCACTTGCAACTGAAGCTAAAGATGAAAAGACAAAACTTATTGACGAACTTATTGGTGCCGAAGGTAGACTTACTAGGTTAAAACCAGAAAAAGTTATGGAGAGAGAAGCATTACTTGCTGAAAACTTAAATAAACAGCTCAAGTTTAGAGCAATGCCTAGACAAATTTATGTGATATGATAAGAATAGAAAATATAACACCAAGAAAAAATATTGTAAAATACCAAACACATATTCCTATTGAAATACCAAACGAAGTTGTGGTACCAGAAGTTACTGATAAAATCATTTCAGACTCAATTTATAAAATAGGTAAAGAATCTTTATTAATTGTAAAAGACGTTGAGCAATCTGAAGTTACTTTAAATTCCGAAACAAGTTCTAAAATCACAATAAAATCTTTGTCTAGCGTTATAGTAAAGACTGATGTTGGTCAAATTGATGAAGAGTGGGACGAACTCCTTTTAGAAAAAGGAGCTTGTGTTCGATTTAAATTTGTTGATGGTAACTGGTATATCTTATCAAGTGACGGCTTAAAGATTAGTTAGATATAATCTTCCCACCCATCTTCAGCTAACTCGTAAATATAATTTGGGTCAACACCAACATTTTCCCAAAATATAACTTCACCCTTTTCCATATCAATTAGGTCTTTTTGTATATCATCCTGATCCTTTTCTTCAAACGGAACACCATTAATTAATATACATTGGTCTTTTGTAAAGAACGGTCTATCTTCTGGGTTTTTAACTAAAAGCCCATCTCTTACTTCTTCTTTAAAAACAACAAGTAATGGCTCTACTCGTTTATTAAAAGTTGCAATTGCTCTTTGGATATTATACTCACCGGTTAAACCTGGGTTACTTTCTAATTCTTGGGGGTTAATTCTGTAACAATTAAGTTGTATTACAGATTCTGTACTAGCAAGTTTATATGCAACATCGGTTGGTACACCGGTATTAGCTTCTTTATTTTTAGAATTACTACGTACCCAGTTATCGTCTGACCAAGACTTTTCCCAACCATTCTCAAGTAGAAACTTTTCTTTTTCTTTATACGAACCTTTAAATACTGTAGAGTCGGAGAAAAATAATTTTACTTGTTCGTCATTCCATCCGGCTTTTGGTCTATTAACTTTTTGTACATCTCCGTGTGATGCTTTTGTTCCATTATTAACATAATAAATAACATCACCAAGATTAACATTTAAACCCTCATTAATCGCAAGTTCCATATGGGCTTGTCTTGACATTAAAGCACCTGCTTTTGTTTTGGTTTTACTTCTTTTAATGTAATCATCAATTGATTGTTTAATCTTTGCTTTACTTGCAATGTCCATTAAAGGAATTTTTTGATCAAATATTCTTTGTACATATTCGTAGTACCACTCAACAAACCCTTGACCATCACCATTAAGTAATAATTTAACACCTTTGTCTAAAAATAACTCAATATACTTTGGCATCTTTTTAGATTTAATACTATTACCTGTAAGTTTAACTTTTCCGTTGTGTTCTAATGTTGCATAGTTTTTACGTGCTAGGTTAATACAAGAATCCCAAGTACCGTCACAATCAAGTCCCATTGTACCACGCATAAACCGGTCGTTAAATTCGGCCACATCAGCATCATAACCAGTATACTCTTTTCCTTCTTTCACTAACCAATTTAATCCACGACCAACATACTTCCTATCATCAACACCACCATCTGGCAACGAAAAGTTCATACCGTCCGTATCACATACAAGTGGGGTGTAACCTCGTTTCACAAAGAATTTTAACATTTGTCTTAAATATTGACGACCGGTACAAGTGATTTTTTCTCCCATATCCATATCGCCCCAGGGAAATACTTGTGGAGCCGAAAGAGCACCAAATAATGAGTTAATAAAAATCTTAATCGGTAACTGTTTTGTATCAAATGATTTGGCCTTCTTTTTATCTATTGATTTATACTCTGATGCCAAGTTCTTATACATAATACGACTATCCCTAAAATAAGATAATAACCCTTTCATTACACCTGTAATATCTGATTCCGGAAACACATCGTGTGTTAATTGGATTGAAGGATAAAGTGATGAGTAATCAAGTTTTAATACGTTCCTTGAAAATCCTGTTTTAAGTAAACGTGATAACCCACCAACAAAGTTTCTTTTTTCTTTTTTTGCTGGAATTGCAAGTCCATTCTTATAGGACCAAGCAAGCATTACAAGTTTCCAGATTGTTGCGGTCCCCATTGTTGATACTCTTTCATAAGTTGTTGGAAGAAGTGATGCAAGAAGAAAAGATCCCTGGTTAAACTCTTCGTCAACAAGTAATGTTTCTTCTAAGTCATCGTCAAGGTAACGCTCCACAATATCATCACCAGTTGTTTGAATATAAATGTCAGTTCTTCTTTCACATACCTCATCAATTTTTTCACTGACACCAACTTTCTTATATTTACCATTTTCTATATTTAACCAGTATAAGTTTTTTTCCTTATACAAAGAACCAATTTTATCGTGGTCAATATAAACCCGGTCGGCCGCTTCACCGTCAATAAATTTTGTAATATATTTAAGACCGGCCTCTTTAATGGATGAATTAATTGCTTGAGCCCTACGAACTGAATGGATAATATCAATAATGTTATAACCCCACATTTGAGTTTGAGTGAATTTCTCAACCTCATTACCAAGTTTTAACATAGAATCTTTTTGTGTTATTGATCTTTCTCCGTGAAGAGACTTGGCAATCTTTTTAATGTCAAGGTGTAACATTTTACATCTTTCATAAATCCAAAACCAGTCAAAGTTTGCCGAGTTATAACCTGAAATGATTGAGGGTTTTATTTCGTCTATAATTTTAAAAAATTCTACAAGACCTCGTCTTTCTTCATCTTCATTTGAACACTCAATTACTTTTTTGTAACCTGTATTTGTTTTAATCCCAATCATAAAGATACGACCATCCTTTGGTTCTAAAGAGGTCGTCTCAAGGTCAAATACAAGTCTTGTAATATCATTGTATTCATCAAATCCTTTAAATAATCTTTTTTCTTTTGATATTAAAAATTGTTCCGTTGGGGTTAGCATTAGAAATTTATCTTTTGCTTTTTCACCCCAAGGGTCTATTCCGCCGTCTTTAAAAAATTGTGATAGAGCTCTATACCCTTTTAGTGATTTAACAAGAAACGTTAAACCATTTTCCAATTGCTCATTACCATCGGTTCTTAATTTCTCAATTACGATACCGTATTTAGACATTGCTTCTTTTTGTAACGCCTTGGATCCTTGATAAAAATTAAGACCACGTAAGTCACCGACCCATGCAAATGCAATTAGACTATCTCTAACGATTGATTTTCCTTTTCCTGGTACTTCTTTGATTTTATAAATGTGGTCTTTTTGATAGTCAAATTCTATCGCCACAATGTGTTCATCTGGATCATTCCCTTCCAGAAAGGATTTAATTTCCTCTGCTGTAATCATAAATATATTTTTTTGAGCGGTTTATTTGCTTTCGTAGTTTACGAAATTTACCTTACCTCAATAAATATATTGATTTAACCAACTAATGTCAAATAAAAAACCCTCCTTTATTTTGGGGGGAGGGTTTTAATTTATTAATTTAATAATAATGTGTGTAATTCTTCTTCGGTCCAAGTTTCTTTAAATGCAACTTCTTTAAGGATTGGTCCTTGTTCAGTTCTAAATCTAATTCCTCTTGGTACTTGCCTAATTGCAATTACCTTGTGTTCACCAATTGTTTTTGGTTCTTCATACTTAAATAATAATTTAATTTCCATTTTTATTTTTGATTTATTGTTTATACAATATTTAACACACCACCATTATTCCAAACTGTTCCTGAAGCAAGGCCTGCTGAACTTGTTGGTAAATTACTCAAATGTAGACAGTTCATATGTGCCGTATTTGCCGCTGTTGTTGTAATACCATTACCAATAATAAAAGAACAATCGTGCGATACTGTATTTCCGGACCCACCAAGAATACCAGAGTGAGAATTTGTTATAGTGTTTTGAATACCACCAACAACAAGTGAATAACATCCACTTGATACGTTACAAGCGCCACCACCAATAAACGAACAACCACAATTTGTCATATTACCAAAACCACCACCTATTGTTGAGTAAACTCCACTACTAGTGTTGGTTCCACCACCACCTATTGTTGATCTATCACCAAAAGCACGATTAAAATAACCACCACTAACAGTTGATGTATCACCACTTGATGTGTTTTGACAACCACCACCAATTACAGAATAATCACCTAATGCTAGGTTACCGTTAGTACCGGATGATGAACCACCACCACCAACTGTTGAGTAATTACCGCTTGCGGTATTACAACGACCACCAAGAATTGATGACGCAAAACCTATTGAGGTGTTACAAGTACCACCAACAACAACTGATTCGGGCGAATCCGTAACATTACACCCACCACCACCAATAAATGATGCGGGTCCGTTTGCTGTGTTTACATAACCACCACTTACTGTTGATAAATAATTACTTGATGTGTTAAACGCACCTCCACCAATAAATGATGCGGGTCCGTTTGCTGTGTTTCCGTAACCACCACTTATAGTTGAACTTTCGCCGATTGTTGTGTTTCCTAAACCACCACCAATAAAAGAAAATTCTGAAGTTACAACATCATCTAAATCAAAGGTTAAATTATTTGTTGGTGATGAACCACCAATAGTATTACCAGAAACTAAAACTTGTTCTCCTTGTTCATATCTTACACCTGTATTTATGATTATAATGTTACTAACAACACCACTACTAACATCAAAACTAAATTGTAAGTTTGAACCATAACCAACTAAACTAGTTGGATTAACTGTATATGTGTTATCTGTGATTCCAGATAAACTACCAGAATTAAAACTAATTGAGGTTACAAAACCACCATAATTTGTATTTCCTAATCCACCTCCTATTGTTGAAAATTCACCTAGTATAACGTTTTCACATCCACCACCATTAAATGTGTAGTAATTTCCTGATGTGTTACACTCACCACCACTTATTGTTGCTCCGCCCGTTGCGCCACCACTTAATATTGTTGTATTAGAAAGCCCACCACCAATTGTATCAAATTGGTTTTCGGAAAGATTATTACGACCTCCACTTACGGTTGATTGATAACCAGATGATGTGTTAAACGCTCCACCACTTACGGTTGAGTAATAACCACTTGATGTGTTACGATAACCACCACTTACGGTTGAATGATAACCACTTGATGTATTTCTACGTCCCCCACTTACTGTTGAATAACACGCACTTGATGTATTTTCAAGACCACCTCCTACGGTTGAAGAATTACCACTTGATGTGTTATTAATACCTCCACTTACTGTTGAACCATAACAACTTGATGTGTTAAGATAACCACCACTTACGGTTGAATGATAACCACTTGATGTATTTCTACGTCCCCCACTTACGGTTGAGTAATTACATCCGGCAGTATTTAAAAGTCCTCCACTTACCACGGAGTAATCACCAATTGCTGAACCACTTACATTTACTAATTGTACGGAACTACTTCCAGAACCAACTTCATATAGTTGTGTTGATCCAGTAATATTTGATGTCCCCGTAACAATTAAATTCCCATTAATTGTTATATCACCACCTATGGTTTGTCCCGATAAGTTATTTACTATGTATTTTATTGCCATTTTATCTTTTTAATAAATAGTTTATTTTTGAAAAAATTTCTCAATTCTTTTACTTAATCTAACTCTTGGGTCATTTATTGTTCTACCAACATCTTCATATTTTAACACAAACCCAAAACTTAAAAAAACTCTTCTTGAATTGAATTCATTTGTCCAATGTTTATACAGAGAAGCTTCAAACCCATATAAATCAGATTCTTGTATTTTAACCGACTCTTTATCCACATAAAAATCATAATCTTCTGACAACACACTGATGTTACATTTATAATTAACATACCCATCTATTGATGCGTCATAGTGAGGATTTATTTTTCCTCCTTTATTCATATCAACGGATTGTAAAAAAACATTATCTTTTGGAAAATTAAACTCTTCTGTTATCCTATCTATTATTTTATAAATAAAATTAGGTAATGGTTCTTTTGAAACATCTGAAATTGATTGAAATTTTGTAATGTAACTAGTTAAAGGAGTGTTAGAAATATCAAACATATAAGATTTACCATTTAATGATTTGGATAACTCTGTAAGGTGATGATTACTATCATTCCCGGTATGGTTAATAGATTCAATCCAATTAACTATCTGATTTGACTCATCATTTGTGATGAATTTTTTTATTATTTTATAATTTTCAGATTCCATTTATTAAGAAATTCTTTTGGACCAATTTCTAATTCCATAATAGATAAGTTTTTCTTAGCGTAAATAGAGTTCATTTTTTCCTCAGATCCTGCCATGGTACAAAACCAATGTGTTGCAGGTTCTTCACCTGTTGATGAACAAGGTATTTTCATAACATTTTTATTTATCCAACCTTCTCTTACTTGTTCTACCTTATCGTTTTCAGTTAAAATATTTATTCTCATATTTTTTATTTTTTAGTCATTTTAATTTATGCTGGTGTTGTTGTTGTTCTTTCCCCATACGCAACTATACCCGATACTGTATTTACAATTGTAAACTTATAAATATACAATGTATTTCTAGCACCATTAGTCCATGATTTAGTCCATATTTGAGGAACTCCATCTATTTTAAACCCTGTTATTTTCCAAGTATTTCCCGATATATCAGCATTTGACGCAATTATCTTTATAGATGTCGAACAACCATCAGGTAAATCAAAATTTGTTAAATTAACTATCCAATCCGATGTTGCATCAACCCCAAAATGAACAAATGTTGTTCCAATAGAACAATCATAATTTACAGTACCAGATGGTGATGGTAAATTTGTTATCGCTCCTGTTATGTTTGGAGAATATATTGATCCTGTTATAGTTAATCTATCTGCATTTATAAATTGAAAATAATCAATAGAGTTAGTATTAGTCCCCGTAAGAGATGAATTTGGTTTATCATAGATGGTATTAATAATTGAATAAATACCCGCAACGCTAATGGGTGCAACATTATTACCTGCCTGAACAAGAACTTGACTATTAAGCAAAGTTAAAGTTGTTGCGGAATTAGTAATAGTTATAGCATTTCCACCTAAAGCTGTTACAATACAATCAACTATAGCTAGATTACCCGCGCTAGCGGAAGGTGTAACAACACTATTACATCCTTTTACAATGACTTGTGCTGAAGCATTACTTACGGATATACCAACATTTTTATTTCCGTTAATGATTATAGTACCCGAACCTGAAATTTGAATACCGGATATACATTGCATTTCCGAGTTAATAATCTCTACATAACCACTAGAAGATTTAGTAACTTGAGTATCAACGGTACAGTTGCTTATATAAGCTTGAGCCGTTCCACTAATAACAAGGTTAGTCATCTTCAAACCCGAAATACGGGAGCCAGAACCTAATGTGCCGATAGTTAAAGTTCCATATAATAAAGTATTAGCACCTGTAAGTTCAGATGTTTGAATTGTAGTATTACCATCTGCTACAGTAATGTTTTCATTATAACCGCCTGGATGAACAATAATTGTTTTTCTATTACCAGCAACCAAAGTTAATGCCTTAGTAATAGTTGCAACGGGATTAAGTAAACTGCCATCGCCTGTAGTGTCGTTTCCATCTATTTGACTTACGTGTATCTCATATTGAAAATTTGACGAAACATTATAATATGTTGTTGCCGATATAGTATTCGTGGTTAAATCACCATTTATGGTTTGTCCCGATACGTTATTTACAATATATTTTGTTGCCATTTTATTTTTTTAATTTATTTAGTCAATTGGTAATCCGGACATATACCCAACAGTAATATCACTCCACCCTATACCAAATTCATGCTTCATAACTTTATCTACAACGACATATGATTCAAATTGTGTTGTACCGGTACTAACATCAGAATTAATAAAAATACCACTTAAAAAATATACATCATTTGTAGTGTTTCCGGTTACTTGACTTGGTAAATTTGCAATAATATAATCATAAGCAGAATCCCTGATAGTTTCCGTGGCAAATATCATTTGTTTATTATAAACCTCTTCAGTAGTTCCTGTGAATCCACTTAAAGTAGATTTAAATGGCCATAAAATATCGGTCAATTTCCAAAAAGAATAATTTTCATTATTAAAAGGTGCGTTATTTTGATTTGGAGGTGAACTTAGTTGATTTACAACTTGGTCAATTGCTCCCGCAACGGCACCACAGGTATTATCGGTTAAACTATTTGCCTTACCCCTTCTTAACATTCTACCTGAACGACCGTCTTCAGTAACACCAATGTGTGGCGTACTTGTTACAAACAAGGTTCCACCAAGAGTTGTTGCTACGTGACTTGCAAATGCCCCAAATCCAACACTACCAACAAATGGATAACCTGCCAATCCACCGGACATAAACGGCCCTAAAAACGAATTAATACTGGTTGGCCATCCACCGATATTTCCGGGTAAATATGCTGCATCAACGTCATCAGAACAAATACCTTCAGCTAAAACAATATCAGTTGATGGTATTCCTTCATTTGTAATATATTCTGTTGTGTATGTTCCCCATACTTCAGATAATACCGCTCCTGAGAATGGTTGGTATCCTCCGTCAACAGTAACAGTTCTTACTGTTTGAGTATATGCACTCTGACCTTCTAACGGTGCTGGTACAATTATTTCGTATGTTCTATCATATAATGGAACGTCTAATTCGTATGTTCCATAAGGATAACCCGAAATATTATTAAATGGTATTGTTTGAGTACCTAAGTCAACGGTTCCACCAGTTGTGGGTAAAAAAGTAACATTTGTCGTAAGTCCCGATAAATTTGTACTTGTTATTCTAATTCCTTGTATCATTTTTTTTGTTTTTTTTGTTTTTTTTGTTTATTTTTTATAATAAATATTGTGTTATTTATTTTTTATATTACTAACCCATAATTTAAATCGTCTTCAGGTATATCTAAAACAACAATATCGTTAATATAAACTATTAATCCATAATTCAAATCATTTTCTGGTATGTCTAATGCGTTTAATCCACCTAAACAAGGAGCTTCGGTTAATGTTTCTATTGTTAGAACATCTGATTCATCATAATATGATAATCTATCATCTCCATTTTTATTTTTGAATACATTAACTGTTGTGATATCATATAACATACCTGTACTTAAACAAGTACCGACAATTTCGGCATTAACAATATTCCATTGAAATGAATCACCTATTTCATTACTACGGAAATTATCAGGTATAGTGTTATTATAGAAATATTCACCAATAGTATTATTGTAAAAATTATTCCCAATTCTATTTCCTTGAGAAGTATTTATTCCAAAACCAAATCCATCTTGAATTTCATTACTACTAAAATAAGACCCTATTGTGTTATATGTGAATGAACCATAAAAATCATTAAATGTAAAATGGTTACCAATTATATTTGAATATGTGCCGCCACTAAGATTGTTGCTCAAAAAATTATAACCTACATTATTAAATTTAAAATCATCAAATATTTCATTAGCTTTAAAATCTGTTTTAACTTGGTTATCTGTAAAATCACCTTGAATATCATTTCCTTTAAAGTTATTCATAATTTGGTTACTTTCAAAAGTAAGACCTAAATTATCATCTTCACCAATTGTGTTTGTGTTAAAACCATTTAATATTGAATTTTTTCTAAAATCAAAATAAATGGTATTAGTGTTAAAATCATTTAAAATGTTGTTATATTGAAAATTAAGTTTAATTATATTACCTTGAAATTCGTTTCCAATTCTATTACCCCTAAAATCATATTCCCCGATAATTGAACTGTCTCCAATTGTATTACCATTAAAAACGTGTTCAATAGTATTTTCATAGAACTCTGAATATATGGTGTTATTATTATATCCGTTTCCAATTAAATTACGATTAAATTGTGAATAACTTTGATTACCATTATACCCATTACCAATATCATTATTATAGAAGTCATCATAAATTTTATTATTATTGAACTGATTTCCTATTTCATTATTTTGAAAATCATCAGAAGTATAAACGTTATCCCTAAAATCATTTCCAATATTGTTTCTATAAAAAGACCCTCCTAGTAAAGTGTTACTATAAAAATCACTACCAATTCTATTATTATTAAAATTTGCGGTGATATAGTTGTTGTTAAAGTTTTCACCAATTATATTACCGTCAAAATCATCGTTTGTTGAGTTGTTATAAAAACTATCACCAATTTGATTATTATCACAATCATCATTAAATGTGTTATTATAAGAACCGTTACCGATGGTGTTGTTTCTAAATGAACCACCTAATAATACATTATTTGCAAGTAAAAAATTTCCAGTACCAAATTCTAAATGTAGATTAGAATAGTTACCAATATAATTATTAACCGCTCCACTATTATCAATAACATCTCCAAATGTTGTGTATTCAAAAACTTGGTCTTGTCTTACATTGGGTTGGTAATAACTCATTATACCATCATCATTTCCATAATAATAAATTGAGTCAGTGGTTACACTTATTGTTACACCTGATATAATTGCTAAAGAATTGCTTACAACAGATAAAACTTCAAAAAATGAAGGATTTAAATTTTGTACTGAAACAATGTCTCCTGTTGAGAAATTTGAGGTAAATGTTGTACCCGTGTTACCATATAACACGGCAGTTGTTCCTGTTAAACCACTTATCCCAACAAGACCACTTAATGGTTGATTTTCGTAATATGAATATCCACGATATCTTTTAAATAAAATACTTCTGTTGTCATAATCAGTTCTATTATTAAAGTTATCAATTCTTTCAGTGATTCTACCTTTTGCAGGACTGCCGGTTACTTCAGTTGTATTCCAAGTTATGTCGTATGTTATTTTGTCTTGAGGGTATAATGTAGAATATACGGTAGGTGAAAACCCTGTTGTAGATATCGCCAATAATAAAATTGGTTCTGTTGTTCCTGTTTTATAGTTACCCGTTGTAATTGGATTTTTTACATTATTGTAGTTTGGTTGGTCATAACAAGTTTGATAATCAGTCATCAAGTAATATCTACCAGGTATTAATATACCATTACCAGCATCGGCAACAAGTTGTGAATATGTTCCACCAGTTACAAATACATCTGTTGATCCTGTGTATAAACCGCTAATTGATAAAGAACCATTTTGTCTATTAAGTGTTATTGTACCATTAGAATATGTCCCGCCAGTCACATAAAAATCTGTACCACCAGTATATAAACCGCTAATTGATAAAGAACCATTTTGTCTATTAAGTGTTATTGTACCATTAGAGTATGTACCACCAGTTACAAAGTTGTCTGATACACCACTTAATACATAATTTTTAAATTGTACTATTGGTGTTTGTTTTGTTTCACCAGTTATACTACCCAAGTAATTTACAATTGGGATAATGTCGTTTGTTGTATAACCTGAATTACCTAAGTATGGTAACTGTGAAATTTTCTTATCTGCCATTTTTTTTATATTATAAATAGTTTTATTTTTTTTAAATTCATTACTTTTAGTAAATTATTTTATCATTATTTTCTGTGTTTAATACATCTCCATTTTCTGTTAATACATTGAATGTTTCAGGAATTGGTACGGGTTGTACACATATTGTTGTTGTGGTTCCTATAATAACTGGACTTGTATTACAACAAGGAAATTCACTAACATAACAATTATTATATTCTAACGAATCACCAATAAAACTTTCTTGTATATTAATATATAGTTTGTCTCTTAAAGGTAATATTAAAACACCATCATCATTTCTAAATAAAAATTGTCCTTCATATCTACCAACTTTTCTTGTGTCTGTATTTGAAAACTGATAATAAACATAATATTCTGGTTCGGCATTTGGGTCCAACATTTCTTTTGCGACAAATCCTGCTGGTCTTGTGATAATCTTTGGTATTCCAGTATCAATATCTACCATTGAAAAGAATATCGCAGATTCTTCAATAAGACTTGTCATTTTATTAAAATCACTTCTGCCATCTTTAACCACGGCCATCTTTAATAAAGGAAGAGTTGCGTTTTTCTTAATAAAGAATTCCATTTATAGTTTTTACTATAAATATACCAATCAACATTCTTTTCTTAATTCTGCACTATAAAAATCAAAACGGTTGTGCTCAGTTGGTGTGATAAGTAACAGTCCAGGTTTTAGATTACTTTTGACTGTTTCTTGGAAATTATAAGACATAAGTGTTTGTTCATATGGAAAATCAAATTTATTTTTTAAATAACATTTGTAGTTTCCTTCTTTTGACATAAGGATTGGCCAATTAGAAAGATAAATTTGTCCGCTAGCATATGGTACGCCTTCATATGATTTTATATTATTAAAAAGTAAACAAGGAGCCTCTGGATCATAACCTTGCACTGGTAAGTTAGGTTTTTCTGGCCAGTGGTTTTGTCTAAACTCTTGTGGTACATTATACCAGGACCATTGTGTTTGATGTGAACCAAAAAATTCTGTAAAGTTCATTTTAAGAAAATCAAATTCTTCTGTCTTTAATATGTTTAGAGTTTTTGAAAAAAGGTTTTCTACATATCGGTTAAACCCATTTTTACAAGTACCAGAATTTTTATTCACAAATAGCATATCATCCTCAAAGAAAAAATAATAACCCAAATCTTCTTCTTTGTTAAAATGTTCGGCAATAAATTGTCTTCCACCGGTTATCCCAATATTATCTTTTTTAATGTGGTCAAAACCATATCTTAAACAAAGTTCATTATATTTTGGTGTTGTATTTAAATCCGTTGAATTATTTAATAAAAATTTCTTCGTTCCGTTAATAAAATTTGGGTCATAAAATAACATACTTTTTATTAGCGACTCAAACTGTGATGGTGAGTTAAAACTTATAACATATAAGCCAACACCATTAGAATTTATGTTTGATTTTATAATTTTGTTTTTTTTATTTTTAATTACAAATGTATTATTTTTTACATCTTCAAAAAATTTATACATCAAACCATTTGATTCTATTTCACAATAATCAATCATTGATGGATAAAGATAAGTCATAATTGTAAAAATACTTTCTTCGGTTCCCATCAAATTTTTATTTAATGTGTCTATTAATAATTGGTAGTATAAAACATTTAAGTCAGCAATTTTTTGTTTTGTTCCACCAAAAAACCCACCTCTTGAGACAAACTCTGTTTTTGTTTTTGCGTAGTCACACATTTTTTTATAATCAAATCCGTGCACTTCGTTTTCCGCTTCATAAGGAAAGACAACAAACATAAATTTATCAAATAAACTTTCTATTTTATCTAATACATTATCACGAGTAAAATACCCCAAATTAACCGTGTTAGTTAATCCGGCGTCTATCCAGTAAAGTTTTTCAGAATTAAAAGGATCCAAAATAGATGCGTCGTGTAGTAAAAACATTTTGGACATTACAAGTGGATTGTAATATTCTAATCTTGCTTGTGTTGATTCTTTTAACCAACCAGAAAGATTATACCAATTTTCATTTGTCCTTATTTTTTGAATTTTATCAAAGTATTCGTTATTTCTAAACCAAGATAAATTCCTATTAATAAATTTTGTATTGTTTGGGTTTCTATACTTGAATACAAATTCCTCTAATTGTTTATCACCAAAAATAATTAAGTTACAATCTATTTGTAATAACTCTTTAAATTTTTCTAAATAATAATCAAAAGATCTATTCCACCCTTCATTTAGGTTACCCCTACCAATATCCCATAAACCTGTAACTAATGTTATCATAAATCACCAACTAGTCTATCACACCAACCTTTTGATTTTGAATGTGGCCATACAACCCAATACTTCGGTTTTTCTTTTGCGTTAAACTCCCTCCATATTTTTCCATAACCGTCGGCATCTGTTTTTATTCTTTTGATTTCTTCTTCTTGTGCGTCCATACGATAAATTGTTTCATCTTTATCGTTATGAAATGCAACAACTAAAAAATCATAATCGTCTTCTGGTATTTTATCTAATGGGACATCAATACAATGTTTAAATATTCTTAAAAAACTTTCTTTCCATTCTTCTTCGTTTTTATAATCATATGGGTTTGGTGGATAATTTTTATCTATTGTATATTGTTGTACGGATCTTTTCTCAAAAAGAACACCAGAATATTTTTCGTAATCACCAACTGTCCTCACATTTCCAAAACCATATTTTAATTCACCATCATATTTTTCACCATCAACCCCCAAAACTTTTCTGTTTTTACTATGTGAACTTTCATTTTTCTTATACCATACACTATCATCATCCCACTGTTTTGTTCTACCTTTTCTTGTGTATTCGTGATAAATAACAATTTTATGTGGATGGAATAAATCATATCCGTGCGTGTAAGCACGAACAGCAATTGATATTTCTTCTCCGTGAAAATAATATTCCGGATCATGCTGAACCTCAACTGAAAATTCACCTAACGTGAAACAAAAATGCGCCGAATAAAATCTTGCTGGGATTGGTTTTTGCAACTCTTGCCATCCTGGTATTACTTCTGGTAAAAAGAAAACAACACCTTCTGGTGTAAATCTATCAAAGACCATTCTCCACGGCTCTTTAACTCTTCCTTGTGGGTCATTTTCTGGGTCAAAAGAAGAAACATATCCTGTTAATAATGGTTTTTTATATCCATCTTCTTGCAATTCCTTTAACATTTTAATTAAAGTTTCATCCCAATTAGGTTCAAAACGCATATGAGAATCTAATTGTAACGTGTATGTTTCACCACTATATAATTGTTGGACTTGATGTCTTGCCCAACAAACACCGGTTGATTCTGTGTACGGTATATTTAAAATTCTAAAACGATTATCATTTTCATATTCAATTAAATCATCAAACTTATCATCTGAATGAAATTGTCTAGCAATACCTAATCTTAAATTTTCTGGGTATTTTGCCTTATCCAACATATCTTTAATTGTTGGTATAAGTTGGGGGTCTCTATAAGACGCGATTTGTATAAATATTGTCATAATTAGTTAAAAATAACTAACACTGATAAAAATTAAATATTTCACAATTGTTTGAATCAATAAGTTTTACAAGTAACGAACCCACGTTATTTAATGGTTGTGGGACATCAAAGATATATGTGGAAATATACGTACCTCCAGAAACTAAATAACAATAAGTGTTTGTAATATCACAAACATACACATCGTAAGGGGGGTTTCCTGTAACACCGGATATTGTTATTTGGTTTGTCATATTTTATATTTCTAACGACTTAAAAACTTAACAACTCATACAACAAAGAAAAAGCAATACCAAAAAGAACTCTGGATATCATAACACTAAATAAACACATTAATTGTGTTGAGCAAGGTAAAAAGATAAAAAAGATTCCCCCAAATATAAAAAAGGTTCTTAATAATTTAAAAAGGTGCCACCCGTCAGTTAAACCAACTAACAATGTTTTTGAAAATAAAAATTTACGACCTAACGTTGGGTCTCCGTCTTTATACTTATTTCTCCAAGAAATACTTGGATCCCAAAAAAGTTTATTTTTTAACTTAAAAAAATATGACGAACCATAGTGAAACTGCAAGGTGTCCATTACGGCTTCGCACATCCCAGCGATTATAAAAAATAAAAAACCTAAATATATCATTTTGATTCTTTAATAAAATTTATATACCAAACAATAGAGGCGATAAGTCCTCCATAACAAGTAATAAAAACCATAATTTTTAAATATAGGTTATCCAAATAACCATCCATTAACCAAGATGGGTATAAAACTGACCCAACTAAAAATAAAATGATTAATAACCAAGAAGAAACGTGTAATTTAAAATTTTTCATAACCTTTTATTTAATAAATATCACATTAGTTAATAACCAACAAATTTAAAAAGTATTTATTATTATGGATAATAAATTAAAAAATCTAAAATTAGATTTGTTGTTAAAAGAATTAAAACTTTTGGATTTGGAAAGGGAGTATGTTGATGAGTTTACAAAACATTACAGACCAATTTTTATGCAGGAATTAACTAAAAACGGTTACAAGGCACAAGTAGTGTCTGGAGAAACTTTAAATACATCAATTAAAAAAGAAAATAAAATTAATGCTGATGAGAATGAATTAAAAACTATAAAAAATATTTTTAGAAAAATTGCTAAGGTATCTCATCCAGACAAAACTAAAAATATTTATAAAAATAAATTATATGATGAAGCTCAAATTGCTTACGATAAAAATAATTTATTAGTCCTTTATAAAGTAGCAAAAAAACTAAATATTGATATTGAGTTAAATGTTAGTAATTTACTACTTATAGAAAAAATAATTAGTGATGAAAAAAAGGAATTGTCGTCCGTTGAAACATCCTTTTTATGGATATGGGCTAACACAGAATCACAAGAAAAAAAAGACGAATTAATAAACCAATTTATAAAAAAACACGGGGAATAGTTATGAAAATAGGAATAACACTTGGACTTAAAGATAATCAAGAATCTATATGGACAAACGGAATAAAACAAAACGTTTTGATGTTAACACATCTTTTAAAAAACTCAGAAAAAAATTATGATGTCTGTATTTTAAACTCTATGAATATAGATCTTACAGAAAAACCTTCATATCTTGATGGAGTTGATATTCACTACTTTAACGATAAGTTCTTAGAGATGGATTTATTAATTGTAATGGGCGCTCAAATATTTGATTACCAACTTGAGACATTTAAAAAATCTGGACCAAACAAAAAAGTAGTTTCATATAAGTGTGGAAATAATTATGTTATTCATATGGAAAACATATTATTTAAACCGAGTGAAGATAAAAAATTCCAATATGAGAGACAATATGATGAAGTTTGGTATGTACCACAACAAGATGAAGTAAATTCAGGTCTTTACAAAACATTATATCGTACAAATGCCTTTGCTGTCCCTTTTATTTGGTCAGAAAAATTTTTATTTGAATCAGTTAGAGAAATCCATAAAGGATTTAAGGAAGGAAAATACACTAAAGACTGGCAGTATGATGCAACAAAAGAAAAAAAGATTTTGGGTATTATGGAACCGAATTTGAATATTGTTAAATTTTGTTTAATTCCAGCGATGATTGCAGAAGAATCATATAGAACTATTGAAGGACGACGACATATTGAAAAACTTAGAATTACAAATGCTACCACCGTTTCAAAACATAAGGAATTTATGTCTATAATTCAAACATTTGACTTGTTTAAAGAAGGTAAGATAAGTGCTGAATCACGTTATCAAACGGCGTATATGTTGACACAACATTTAGATGTATTGATTTGTCATCAGTTATTAAATCCCCTAAATTACTTATATTTAGATGCCGCTTATTTAGGGTATCCGGTATTACACAATGCCCCAATGTGTAAAGATTTGGGTTACTATTATGAAGGTTCAGATACGGTTGAGGCATCTAAAATATTAAATTATATTTTAACTAAACACGATAAAAACATAGATGAGTACAACGAAAAAAACGATAAAGTATTACAACGATATCATATAGACAATCAAGAAGTGGTTAAAACATACGATATGTTAATTGAGAACTTATTTAATGGGGGAAATAAGGATTTAGTATATGACCCAATGACCAATTTATACAAATAAAACAATTTAATATAAATGTAAAAAGGGACTCTTTCGAGTCCCTTTCTTTTTTGAAAGTTAATCTAACGATTAATACATACCGTAAACAGCAACTTTATCACCTGTTCTAGGAGCAGAAATAAATGTTACTGAAGTTGTTGTAATTGTATAATCACCAGCATCTTGTAATAAACCATTCAAGTAAACTGCTTGTGAACCTGTTCTAAGTTCGTTATTGAATGTGAATTCAGTAACAACACCATTAGCAGTTTCAACTACACCAGCATTTCTAAAATAGATATTAGCAAAATCATCAGCTAATGACAATTCAGCGCTTTCCGCTCTAACTACCTCAGTTGACAAGTTAGCAACGATTTCAGTAAATGAATCAATTTCAGTTACGTCGATGTTAGATATCAAGTAAGAAACTTGAGTTGACAATTCTGTAGCAATTGAATCTTCAGCGTTTTCAGCTCTTACTATCTCAGAAGATAATGCAGTTTCCAATGATCTGTCAATAAATACTCTGGCAGACGTTTCAGTAAATAAATCATCCTCTAAACTTGCATCAGCATCTTGACGGTTGCTAATTTCTCTATCTATAGCAAATTCTCTAGTTGAAACTTCAGTAGATAAATCAGCTATGATTGAATAATCCGCAACAACTCTTCTACTAACTTGAGTTGATAATTCAGTAGATAAACTCGTATCAGCATCTTGACGTGCGTTAGCTTCAGAAGATAAATCAGACTCTAAACTTGCATCAGCATATGCACGTGCGTCAGCTTCATTATTGATTTCTAAACCAATTGATGTAACCGCAGATAACAATGCGTTATCGTTCTCTAAATCAATTCCATTAACGAACTCAACGATTTCAGCAAATTGATCTAAATCAACTTCAGAACCATCAAGAATAGCATCAATACGTCCTTGTTCTACAGATACTGCAGACGCTAAAGATTGGTCAGCTGCTAAACGAATAGACGCTTCATTATTGATTGCAGTTCCTCTGTTAGAAACTTCAGTAGATAAATTGTTAGTCAATACTAACTCAGCACTCATTGCTCTTGACTCTTCAGCATTAACGTCAGCGATTCTGTTAGAAACTTCAGTAGATAAATTGTTAGTCAATACTAACTCCGCACTCATTGCACGAGACTCTTCAGTATCAACATCAGCGATTCTGTTAGAAACTTCAGTAGACAAATCACCTCTTAATACCGCTTCAGCACTAGTTGCACGTGATTCCTCAGCATCAACATCAGCTATTCTGTTAGAGATTTCGGTAGACAAGTTAGCAGTAATAGACGCATCAGCAGAAACTCTATCAGATTCTTCGTTTCCTATAGAGGTTTCCAATGAAGCATCAGCAGCAGCACGAGCATTCTCTTCAGTATTCACACGTTCTGACAATGAAGTATCAGCAGAATTCATAGTTGAAGTCAATTCGGAAACTTCAGCAATTCTTTCTGAAATTTCAGTAGATAATGCAGCATCAACAGATGAATTAGCTATTGATAAGTCAGTTGAAATTTTACCTTCTAAACTTGTGTCAGCATTTTCTCTGTTTAACGTTTCAGTTGATAAATCAGACGCTAATGAATTATCACCAGCAATTCTTGCAGATACTTCAGTAGATACAGCAACTTCTCTGTTAGCAACTTCAGTTGATAAGTTAGCAGCAACAGAAGCGTCACCAGAAATACGAGCAACTTCTTCTAAAGATACTGCAGCAGTTCTATCAACAACTTCAGTTGATAAGTCAGATGCCAAAGATTGGTCAGCAGCAAAACGAGTTGATGCTTCAGCAGATGTTGCGATAGATGCGTTAGTTGCAAGTTCAGTAATTGCACCATCTAATTCACCATCCATTGATTGGTAAGCAGCAACGATTTCAGTTAATGAATCTAAAGCCGCTGGATCTGTGTTTGAAATAACATAGTTAACTTTAGCATTCAATGAAGTTTCAGCAGATTCTGCTCTTGCGATTTCAGAAGATAAATCAGTTTCTAATGAAAGATCAGCCGCGTTCATTGCATTTTCTAAACTCTCATCACCAACAACTCTTAAAGACGCTTCAGCATCAATGTTGTTTTGTAATGATTGTTCAGCTACCATTGCACGAGATTCTTCAGCATCAACATCAGCTTCTCTGTTAGCAACTTCAGTAGATAATGCAGTTGCAATTGAATTATCACCAGCAATTCTGTTAGACACTTCAGTAGATACTGCAGCTTCACGGTTTGTTACTTCTGTAGATAATTTAGTCGCGATTGAGTTATCACCAGCGATTCTGTTAGAAACTTCAGTAGATACTGCTGCTTCACGATTTGCAACTTCTGTAGATAAGTTAGAAGTGATTGATTGGTCACCTAAAATACGATTAGATACTTCAGTTGACATTTCTAATGATACGTTAGTATCAATTGATGCAACTGTAGATGTCAAACCTGAGACATCCGTCATCACTAAACCTGTTGGTGTGGTGATGGTTGCGTTTGTAAGGATTAAGTCCGACTGTCTGTCTAAGACTATTCTAGTATTCGCCATAAAATGGGTTTTAAAAAATTATTTATAAAAATGTGTTCTTTTACACCAAAAAACCTTAACACTAGGTTTTAAGTTTGTTGATAAATAGTATACCAGAATACCTCTTTAAGAAAAGTATTCTTTAATATAAATTTTTTTATGTGGATAAATATTAGATATTAATAATTGTTAGGAAGAACCCTAAACTTGTTTTCATATAAATATATTAATAATTCTAAAAAGACTAAAAAATTATAAATTATATAATAAATTTTTTAAATTCTTAATTGAATTGGTATATAAAAGTGGATCACAAGACCCTCTCTCATTTAAATAATCGTTAACATTTAACATTAAATCCTCTGTTTTATCAAAAACAAAGACCACTCGGTTTTTGCTTTTTTCAACCCTCATTTTAAAACTTTTTAACCTTAAAAAGGCAGATAAATATAAATCACTTGTTTTGTATTCTAATTCTTGCTCCATCATTTTTTATTTACTATTATAAATATGTTAATATTTTAGGTTGTGCCAATTTTATAAAAATTTTTTTAATAAAATCTATATGAACAAGTAATTTTACTCCAAGAAGTTGGGGCAAGATTAAATGTTATAGTTTTTCCGTTTATGGTGTAATCATTATTTTCACCAGGATCTTGTAGAAGACCATTTAAATATACGTGATCGCTTCCAGGTTTTGGTAGTGTGCTAAGCTCAAAAACTTTATTTATTCCGTCAATACCCCCAATCGGATTTTCGTGGTCAATAAAGTTTATTTCACTATAAGTTCTGTAAGTACATAATAATTTACTACCTATTTTTGGTGGTTCATTAAATGTTATTGTTTTTCCAACTATTAAATAATCTAATTGTTCACCTTTGTCTTGTAAAAGACCATTATAAAATAAATGTTCTGAATTTATTTCAGGTGTGAATCTTAATGAAAAAACTTTATTTACACTATCTATGTTTCCAGATATTAATTCTCTATCAATAAACGTGGACGCATTAACTCCCGGTATTAATAAATTGTCACGTAAATTATTTAAAACCTCTAATTGTGTTGATGATAAAAAAAAGATTTCTTCCCAATCCAAAATATCAAAAGACCAAAAATTATTTTTGAGTTTAAAGTACTTTGATCCCCCATTTACACCAACAATCATTCCAGGCCTTCTTCTATCATAAGAAATAAGGTCTAAATCAGATTCTTGGTCAACATTTCTTAACCCATCTACTCCATACAAAGGATCGGTAACAGCATAGGTATCTAAAGTATCCATTGGCGAAATGAACCCCATAATACCAACACCACCAATCTTACTAAAATCGGACATCTACATCAAAAATATACATATATTATTTATTCACATAACCATATATCTACCTCAGCATTTGTTGAGACATATGTTCTATATACTGAATAAATAGTTAAATATCCAAAATTGTCAATTAAAGAAACGTCTGGTTTAGAAATAATTGGAATAACAAATCCGTTACATCCTGAATTACTATTTCTAAATATTGATGGTTGTGGCATTGATTTAGGTATTAATATATAGATATAACCAATTCCATTTGAAACTGTTAAATTAAGATCTATTGATGTTGTTATATCTAATTTTATTAATGTTGATACGTCATTAGTTGTTAAATTTGAGTTTTGTATTTTTCCATAATAAATCACAGGAGCTGGAGGAGGACTTGATGTTGGTGTTGGTGTGTTTGTTGGTGTAGGAGTATTTGTTGGTGTATTTGTTGGTGTATTTGTTGGTGTATTTGTTGGTGTTGTCGTAGGAGTTGGGGTATTAGTTGGGGTTGTCGTAGGAGTTGTTGTTGGAGTATTTGTTGGTGTATTTGTTGGTGTTGTCGTAGGAGTTGGGGTATTAGTTGGGGTTGTCGTAGGAGTTGTCGTAGGAGTTGTTGTTGGAGTAGGTGTATTTGTAGATGTTATTGTAGGTGTTGGAGTATTAGTTGTTGTTGGAGTTGGGGTATTAGTTGGGGTTGTTGTTGGAGTAGGTGTATTTGTAGATGTTATCGTAGGCGTTATTGTAGGCGTTATTGTAGGTGTTGGAGTATTAGTTGGGGTTGTTGTTGGTGTGTTTGTCGGAGTAGGGGTATTAGTTGTTGTAGGTGTAGGCGTAGAAGTATTTGTTGGAGTAGGTGTAGGGGTATCTGTAGAAGTTACCGTTGGTGTGCCTGTAGGCGTAGGAGTATTTGTAGGAGTAGGTGTAGGCGGGATATTTGAAATTATATTAACTGCATACTCAACATCCAAATCCACATTTAACACGCGAGTATTTTCTAAACAATTTTGGTCTGATAACATATTAAAGTCATAATCTAAAATGACTTCTGTAAATCCACTTACCGATCCTAAAGGTATTGTAATTTGCTTGGTAACAACCATTCTTTCACCATCTAAAGAAACTAATACACAATCATACTCAACAGTACTATCCACATCAAGAGGTATATTATATCTAACAAATGACTGTAATATAACCGAACCTGGAACAATATATTGATCAATTAAAACTTGTAAAACTGTTGGGGATGGTGATGCAGTCGGCGTTTGTGTTGGGTTACATTCCGGAGTCTTTGTAGGTGTAGGAGTATTGGTTGGTGTTTGTGTCGGTGTCGGAGTCTGGGTAGGAGTATTAGACGGTGTAAAGTTTGGAGGCAAAGGCGTTACACACAAATTCCAAGTAGGAGTTGGTGTTGGCGTAGGTGTCGCTGTTGTTGTTGCTGTCGGAGTGTTTGTTGGTGTAGGAGTCTGTGTAGGTGTTGGCGTATTAGTAGGAGTCTGTGTTGGAGTTCTTGTAGGTGTTGGAGTTGGTGTTCTTGTAGGTGTATTTGTCGGTGTTGGTGTAGGAGTTGGTCTTGGTACGTTTAAAAAGTTTGTACAACTACCACCATCTGTTGATATTGTGTATGTTCCGTAAATTTCTTGTTGTGGTGTTAATAAATCTGGCTGGAAAGTATATGGAAGTATAACAAAACCAATATTTATAGTGATATTACTATTATCTGGTTTGAATAGTATTTGGGCGCTTTCACCGCTAAAATTAACACTTTGTATTGTAATTATCTGACTCATTGTATATTTTTATAAATACAATCAAACAGACTTATTTTTTAATTTTAATCATTTTATACCAAGCTCTTTCGTGTATAAAATAAATAAAAGGTTTAATTAATAGTTCACCCAAACCAATTAAAGATGAAACCTCTATTGATGCACCAAGTAATAACGCGGTTCCAATTGTTGTTAATGTTGCAAAAAATCTATAAGTCAAAGTTTTTAATATGTGTCTTTTTAAATCAACCTGCATATTATATTAAATCAAAAATAACCCAATTGATCATAGAACCATTGATGTTTTTGTTTTATCCAGTTACATGCTGGCACCCCAAGGACTTCTTTGTAATCTAATTTTAATGGTTCTATTTTTGATTTAATTGTGTGATCACCATAAATTCCATATACAGAATCATCTTCTTGTGTTATCTGTTCTACATTATTAAAATCGTGTTCGTAGTATGGTAGTTCTAAATAATTGTAGATTCTTTCCATTTCCTTTTTTGGGTTTGATGTAAAATCCTCAAACTTAACAAACAAAACTTTTGTGTTAATACCTTCTTTAAACATTTGGTACAACCTCTCAATAGCAAGACCAACTGGTTGTGATTGAGCCCAAACATCAATTCTTTTTTCTGTTGTTGTTCCTTGCATTTGCGCGTGGTTTACAACACCAGAATCCATATGTTGACTTTTTCTAAAATTCTTTTCCATTGATGCAAAAATTCCACGTAAATCCCTTACCATACAAATAATTTTTGGTTCTGGATAAAAAGAATTTAAAAATCCGTAATGAATACCCCAACCTCTACTTTTATCTAAAACGTATGGTTTGTCTGTTACACCATTAAAAAAACCGGTAACACCTTGATTACAAAAGTTTAAAAACCCTTGTTTCATCAATTCCGAATCTTGTGCTTTAAATTCTGGTGATGTAGTGTAATTTGCTCTTGCGGCATATACTAATTCTAAAACACCAGATGTTGGTGTTACATAAAAATCTGGATTTTGACCCATTACATTTTGAAGCAATGTTGACCCTGCTCTTGGTAATGAGCTTTGAAAAAATATTTTTTGTACCATAAATTAATTTTTTAGTGATTCGATTATTTCGTTTACATTAAAGATGTTTGTATCAAATAAAGGACATTCGTGTATTGTACCATTAAAGCTGTAATCAAATAAATAGCTATCTGGTAACTTAACGGTTGTTGGTAATTCAGCGATAATGTTTGTGTGTAATGGATAACCAAATACTTTTGGTGATGTTCCAATCCACAATATTGTTGACGGCAGACCCATAGCGGCGGCTGCATGTTGTAAACAAGAATCAATTAATAATCTTTTTTGAGCATAAGCTAATAGTGAAAATAATTCCATATTAGACATTGATTCCGTATGAGCTTCTACGTTTTGTAAAATATTAGTTTGATCCCTACATATTTGGATTATGTGATAATATTGTGAAAAGTGATCAACAATTTTTTGTGCAACATCAAAAGGAATATCTCTTGTCCAAGAATATGGATAAGGTTGTTCTTGTAATGGACCACCGTTTGTTTGAATAACCATTACAGGTTTATCACGTTTCCATTTATTAAATGCAACTTGTTGTTGTCTTAAATTAAATGAAAGTGCTGGCATTTCACCATTATATTCTAAACCAAAAAGTTTACACCAATTCATAATTAACGGTAACTTTTTTTGAATGTGGTCTGTTGTAAAATAAGGTTCGTGTTTAAAAATTAAACTATCTTTATCTTTAATGTAATCATCATAGAAATATGGTGTCATACCAATTCTATATACTCTATCAACAAAATCTAAATTTAAAAATATTTCTGGATACGCACAAACAATAATTAATTCTCTATCTGGATGATTATTTTTTATACATTTTGCAACAGCAGTTGATAAAACGTGTTTTCCTAAACCACCCTCAAGGTGAAAAATACTATATTTTTTTTCCATACTTTTATTATATAAATTTTTAATTATTTGTAAATGCGATTGTTTTATTTATTTCATCTATTACCATATCCGGTGTTATTGATAAATGACATTCGTTTTCTCTATCTGTTCCCAAAAATATTGGGCATTTAGTTTTTATGTTTGGGAACATATTAAAACATCCATTACAAACATATGGGTTTGTGACTCTAAAACAATCAAATTCATTTTGTCTTTTTGTGAAATTTGAAATCATAACCACCGGAACATCATAAGCCCAGGCAAGCCAAGAAAGTCCAGACGATAACCCAACAAAAAATCTTGAACTAACAATATGATTAATTGCAACATTTATATCATCGTGTCCGTGAAAATCTTTTACATTTTGTAAATTCATTGTGTTTTCATAAGAAACATTATAAACATTATAACCACCATTATGTAATGAATTAACAACTTCTTGCCAACCACTGGTTCCACCATAATTCCATTGTGAAATTTCCTTAATCGTTTCTGGACCGATTGTAACTTTATTTGGGTCTACTGTTCTTAATTTTGGAATTACCGGACACTTACCTGGTTTTGTGTCTTGTGGAAGTCTCATTGTATCTTTAGCAGCATAAAACATCCCGCCTAAAGTGTGTGCCATATTATTTTTATCATACCCAACATCAACTAGTTTATCTATTTCTAAAAAACCACTTTCATTTGCATTTATAAATTCATAATCCGGTCTTTTTGATTTTAAAAGATGTGGAAAAAATGTGGTTATCCAAACGTATTTTGGTTTATGATAATCCATAAATGCATCGATTAATGATGAAAAACAAATTGTATCACCCAAACAGAATGAGTCAAAATGTAATAATAATTCTTTTCCTTCAAAGTTTTCTAAGTTAGGGTCTCTTTCTTTATAGTTCATCAACTCAGAATTGTCGTAATGTCTTTTAACCATTTTTATATTTTAAAAGTTTAGAGTAATATTCAAACCAATATCTTTCTTGCCAAATTGTTCCTTCTTCCAAATAAACTAATGGTTTTTTTTGCCAAGGTTTTTTTACAATGTAGTGTAAAATCTTAATATGTTTTGGGAGTCCTGTGTTTTGAAATATTTCTTTTGAATATGTTTTTAAATAATTGTACGATACTGGTATTTCAGTTATATCATCGTAAAAATAATTATTTATGATGTCCTGGTCAAGATGTTCTGTAATACCATAGATTGTTGTAAGATGTATTAAATCATTTGTAATTTTTTCTGATAAGTACTTTTTTGAGATTACTAATACACCAGTGTTATATTGATCAATGTATAAGTCTCTAACACCACCGATATCACCATCAAAGTCAATTAGATAATCAATGTTTCCTAAAATAACAACATCGGAATCTAAAAATATAATTTTGTTAAATTCAATTAATGAAAAAATTTCGTATTTGGTGTAATCACCAAAAGACATTTGTTTTTCTTTTAGTTTTTCTATTTCAGAATATTTTTCGGTGTCAAATCTTTTTATGTGTATATTGTTATAAATTTTTCTTGATGTGACTAAATCTTCTGGTGTTAAATCATTTGTTATGATTACAAATGGTAAACTTTCACTAACAACTCTTGGGTTGTTATCAATTAACGATTTTAACATTACCTCAAATCCTATGAGATAATCTTTATTACATACTGTTACAAACATACTGGAAATATAAATGAAACCTCATAAAAATAAAGAACCCCAACTGTTTTAAAATTGGGGTTATTAAAATTTTATAATTTGCTATTATGGAACATATTTTATTCTACACGAATCGGCACCATCGTACCAAATAGATCCAGATGGTAATCCAAAAGAACCAGGAGGTAAATTTACAATACTTAAACAGTTAACATATGTTGTGTTTGGACAAGATGTTACAATATTTTGACCAATAATAAATGAACAATCGTGTTGTACTGTATTTAATATACCACCTAATATACCACCGTATCTTGAGATTATTGCGTTACAAAAACCACCACCAATCACACCCCAACCTAAAGTTGATCCACTTATTGTGTTACATTCTCCCGCACCAATAAAACTATACGCCGAACTAAAAGTTGTGTTTTTAAAACCACCAACAATCGCACTTTGACAAGATAATGACGTGTTACAACTACCACCACCGATTATTGTATTTTCTTCAGATGTAACATTGCACGCACCACCATTTATACTATTTCTATTTGATAATGTTGTATTGTTTCTACCGGCACCTATAAAGGAACTTGAGCCATTTGTGGTGTTACATCTACCGGCGCCAATAAATGAAATTGTGTCAACTGCGGTATTTTCACAGCCACCAACAATAGTTGATCCTGTTGTTACAGCAGTATTTAATAAGCCCCCACCAATTGTTGAGTAAAGCCCACTTGAAGTGTTTTGACGGCCACCACCAATAGTTGAACCATAACAACTTGATGTGTTATTATAACCACCACCTACGGTTGAATAATTACCACTTGATGTATTACACGTACCTCCATTTACAATTGAATAATTACCACTTGATGTGTTTTTAAGCCCACCACTTACGATTGAATAACTTCCACACGATATGTTGAAATTTCCACCAGCAACAGTTGATACGGCACCACTTGATGTGTTACAATATCCACCACTTACGGTTGAATCATTACCACTTGATGTGTTACGATAACCACCACTTACGGTTGAATTATCTCCACTTGATGTGTTACATCGTCCACCACTTACGGTTGATTGATAACCACTTGTTGTGTTACAATATCCACCACTTATTGTTGAAAAATCAGCACTTGATGTGTTACAATATCCACCACTTATTGTTGAGCAATTTGATTGTATCGTATTATAGTAACCACCACTTACGGTTGAGTACTGACCAATAATTGTATTATTTTCACCACCACCGATTGTTGAATCTTGTCCATCAATTAAATGGTCTTCACCACCAGAAATTGTTGAGTAATCTGAATTAGTAGTTATTGTACTATTTTCACCACCACCGATTGTTGAGTAACAAGCTGATGCTGTATTACTGTATCCACCACCGATTGTTGAGTAACAAGCTGACGCTGTATTACTTTCTCCACCACCGATTGTTGAGTAACAAGCTGACGCTAAGTTATCACGACCACCACTCACAGTTGAACATTCACCATAAGCTGTGTTATTACGACCACCACTAACAGTTGAGTAACGAACTGACGCTAAATTATTACGACCACCACTAACAGTTGAGTATTGTCCAAGTGAACTATTATTACAACCCCCACCAACAAATGAATATGTTCCAGATGTTGTATTTATTTGCAATGTAACATCATCAGTAACTGATACACCACCAAAACTAGTCCCATCAAAAAATAATGTATCACCATCTACATAATTAGTACCACCATATACAATATTAAGATATGAAAAAGAACCTGTATTAAATGTAAAGTCAAATATTGCACCCGTCCCATATCCAGAAACAGTTGATGTTGGTGCGATACCGTTGTAGGCACCATTAAAAGTTCCACCGGTATATACTGTATTGTAGTAATTACTAACAGTATTTTTTATTCCTGATTTATTTCCATAACCACCACTTATTGTTGAAAAATTAGTGTATGATGTATTTTGAAAACCGCCACTAACAAGTGAACAACTACCAAGAGCGTCATTTGATGTACCAATTCTTTGTGTTGAGTCTACACCAACACCAACTTCATAAAGTCCAACACCACCATTTATAACATTTCCATCAACATCAATACCTAAAGTATTTATTGATGTACCAGTTGTTACATTTTGAATATTTAAATAAGGAACATAAACAGTATCGTTTGTTGTTCCAGAAATATTTTGTCCTCCTAAAATAACACTTCTATCTGCGTTAATTGTTGAGTTATTTGAAAATACCATTGAGCAATCACCTAACACTAAGTTTTGATTACCACCAACAATTGCAGAACAATATCCAGATACGGTATTTCCATAACCACCAGAAATATTACTATTAAAACCAATTGCAGTATTAAACTGACCTCCAGCTATTACTGTACCGTCAGAATAAACTTCATTAGATAATCCACCTAATATTGATGCGTATGTTCCGTAGTTTCTATTTTGTGAACCACCGGCTACAACAGAAATGTTTGATACCGTTGTGTTTTCACATCCACCACCAACAAATGAACTAGACCCTAAGTTTACGTTCTTACATCCACCAACAACAATAGAAAAGTTTGCGTCTGATGTATTACAACACCCACCAAGAATTGCGCTACCACAAGAATCAACCGTATTGTATTCTCCACCACCAACAACAGTAAAATCACAATTTGCGATGTTTGAATTACCCCCACCAACAAAAGCTGTTGTGTCGGCTGCTGTGTTAAATCTACCTCCCGCAACAATTGCAAAATCTCCAGTAGCACTATTCTGTGCTCCGCCGCCAACGGTTGAGCAAGCGTTTATTGCGACATTTTCAAAACCACCACCGACAGTTGTGTTATAATCAGAAGCTGTGTTTGATTCACCACCACCAATTGCTGAATATTTTCCAGAAGAAGTATTGTTACAACCAGCAGTAACAGAAGCATAATTTTGTGATGCAATATTTAAATAACCACCACCAACAAATGTACAACCATCTGAAGTTGTGTTCTTACAGCCCCCAGCAATTGTTGAAAGGTCACCATCTGTTGTGTTTAATTCTCCACCACCAATAAAAGATGATGACGCACCAGAAAATGTTACATTTTTATAACCACCAGTGATTGAACCAAATGTTCCATTATCTGTATTACAATAACCACCACCGATAAAAGAATAATTCCCAGTTGACGTATTACATCTACCACCAGTAACTACACCCATACAACCAGTTGTTGTATTAAAAAAACCACCAACTATTGTTCCGTAGTTTTTATCTGCTGTGTTTGAATACCCACCTAATACTGTTGAATAATTACATCTAGCTTCATTGTTATTATCACATCTAACTGTAGAGTTTATCCCACCTACCGGGTCATCAATTATAACGTAAGCCATATTTGTTTTTTTTATTTTTAATTTATGTTTAAACCCCCACTATTAAATGGGGGTTTTTGTTTTTTATTAAAGTTTAATCCAAAGTTGAGTACCACCACCTGACGCGCTTGTTGTACATCTATAAACAGTACCACTTGGAAGTGCCGCAACTTCAGTTTCGGTTGGTAAACTTTTTAAAGTAACTCTTGAACAAGTGTTTGGAGATGAAATACCACCACCATTAACTGTAAAGTTATTTACAAAAGTTGTGAAACATTGATCAGTTGTAATGTTACATCCTAAAATGTGTGTATCACTTAAACAAGCTGTGTTTAATCTACCAACAGCAGATGAATATGAAGCAAGATTACTAATATTATTTCCACAACCACCACCGATTGTTGAATGAGGAACACTAGTACCAATCACGTTGTTTTCACCACCATTAACAACACTACAACAAGAACTATTTGTGTTGTTTCTACCACCAACAATGCTTGAGTGAGACTGTGTTGCACAGTTAAATTGACCACCACCAATTGTTGAATAAGATTGGATTAAACAGTTTGACGCTCCGCCACCAATTGTTGACGCGTAGCCTGTTGCAGATATTGAGTTTGAAATACCACCTAAAATACCTGATACCGTAGATGCCGCGGTATTTGTACTACCTAACACAACAGAACAAGGTCCACTAGCAACGTTTGCCGATCCAGTTCTTAATGTTGAAAGCGAACCTGCACCCGCAACAACAATTTGAGCTGGAGTTGATGTTAAACCTGCTGGTAATCCACTCACTGTTGCCACACCGTTTTGTCTATTTAATGTGATTAAACCGTTAGCGTTATTATATGTACCACCAGTTACGTAGTAATCATTATTTAAGAAACCAGTTGCTGTAACAATATTTCCGTTATTTAATGATAAATCTAATGTACCGTTAGAGTATGTTGCACCAGTTACAAAATTATTTTGTGTTTGGAAACCAATTACAGAAACACTCGGTTGTCCATTATTTTGTCCTAATGTTAATTGTCCTGTTAAAGAATTATAAGTACCACCAGTTAAATATGTGTCAGTATCAAAGATACCACTAATTGTTACAGAACCATTTTGTCTATCTAAAGATATTTCACCAGTACCAACATTGTAAGTACCTCCAGTTACATAATAATCTGTAAATCCTGTTGCAGTAACTATTGAACCATCACTATTTGTTAATGTTAATGTTTCATTGACTTTTGTCGCACCAGTTAATATAACATCGGTATATCCAGTTAAGAATCCAGAAACACTAAATGTATTTCCAGAATTTGTAACAAATGTTGCATCACCAGTTGTTGGGTTATAAGTACCACCAGTTACGGTCATATCAGATGCTAACACCGATAAATTAACTTGATAAGCATTACCATCATTTACTAAAGCCTCTAGTTCAAAAGTTCCTGGGTTCCAAGTAAGACCTGTTAAATAGTAGTCAGTTGTTGATGAACCGATAACAACATTACCAGAGCCATCAACCGCTAAGTTTGAAACTGGCGTTGTCGCACCAACTGTTTGAATGTTTAATTGTGGTACATAAACGGTATCGTTTGTTGTTCCCGTAATGTTTTGTCCACCAATAACAGCGGTTCTAACGCCAAGTGCTACGTTTTGATAACCACCTAAAATCATTGAGTAAAGGCCGGATGTTGTATTTTCTCTACCACCATTAATTGTTGAATACCAACCAATAGCTCTATTACACCTACCACCAGTAGCTGTTGCCATATATCCATTAGCAGTATTTAAAAATCCACCACCAATAAATGTGTAAAAACATTTTGAAATATTGCCATAACCACCAACTACTGTTGAACACGGATTACATGCCGTATTAAATTGACCACCACCAACAATACTTTTGTCACCAACAGCGGTATTACAAAAACCACCACCAACTACTGATTGAGAACCACATGTTTGATTTCCCCAGCCACCGGTAATATTCGACATATAACCGTAAGTTTGATTTAAGTATCCACCACCAACAAAATTGTAACCACCGTAAGCATTGTTAAAATATCCACCACCAACAGTATCGTATGTGTTGTTAGCACCATTATTTGTACCACCAACAACTGTTGCGGCATATTGTGTTGAGTAATTTGATGATCCACCAAGTACTGTTGAATTTTGTGCTGAAGCTGCGTTACTTGCATTTTTTCTAACTGTAGATGAAACACCACCACCACCTTGTACTATTACAGCATCATCAATACCAGAAATACCAACAGTACCGTTTTGTTGTTGTATTGTTAAAGTCGATGTTGATGGAGTATAAAAACCACCAGTAACATATGTATCTGTATATCCAGTTAAGAAACCAGTAACATTAAATGTTCCACCAGAATTATTTGTAAAAGTTGCAGTACCAGAGTTTAAATCATATGTACCACCAGTCACTCTTAAATCGCCAGCTAAAATACCTAAATTAACCGTGTATGCACTATAGTTGTTTAGTTCAACTGTTAAGTCGTAAGTACCTTGATTAAATGTAAATCCAGTTGTAAAATAATCTGTTGCACCAGTTGTAAAACCAGTCACAACAAAAGAACCACCTTGGTTGTCTTCAAATGTCGCAATACCAGTTGAGTTATCATATGTACCTCCCGTAACATACGTATCGATAGATGTGAATCCAGTTACTAAAACTGAAGAACCATCTGTATTTGTTAATGTTAAATTACCAGCAGTAAATGTACCACCAGTTAAATATGTATCAGTATATCCAGTTGTAAAACCAGAAACTTGTACTGTATTTCCAGATGTGTTTATAAATGTTACAACACCAGTATTTGCGTTATATGTTCCACCTGTTAAACCTAAGTCAGTTGCTAGAACACCAAGATTAATTGTATCTGTAAAACCATCGTTTCTTCCAATAGTTAAATCAAAATTATTTGTGTCAAACGTTACACCAGTAAAATATTTATCTTCTAATCCAGGAACAATAACATTACTTCCATTTTTTAAATCAAGTGTTAGAGCACCTGCATTATAATTAAAAGTACCGCCAGTCACAAAATTGTCAGTAGTAACAAATCCGCCTTGGACCACGTTACTTCCGTCACTATTTATTAAAGTTAATAAACCAACGTTATTTAATGTTGATGCACTTAAATATACATCACTATAGTTACCAATAACAACATTGCCGTTAACATCGACACCTAAATTATTAACAGACGTTGTTACTCCAATTGAATCGATATTTAATTTTGGTACATAAACGGTGTCTGCTGATGTCCCTGTTAATCCAGCACCACCAAGAATAACTGATCTTGCGCCGGTTAATACATTTGAGTTACCACCAATTGTTGCAGAATAATTACCACTAACATTATTTAACTGTCCGTTCCCAACAAAAGAGTTTACACCTCTTGCAATGTTGTTATCACCACCAGCAATTGTCGAACCTGACATTGCTGTGTTATTGTCACCACCAAGAACATTAGATTTTAAATTTATTGCTGTATTATAATAACCACCACCTACAATTGTATAATCCGATTGTGCCGTATTAAAAGCGCCGCCATTAACAACTGATGATTTACCGTTTGCAAAGTTATTACAACCACCACCAACACTACTTAAAAGTCCGTTAGCGCGATTAAGATAACCACCACTTATATTAGAATAATCTCCTTTTGCTGTATTTCCTCTACCACCGGCAACCGTTGCGTATCCGGTATTTCCACTTGTTGTGTTTGCTCTACCTCCAGAAACGGTAGAATAAAGAGCTGAAGCAGAATTTGTTTGTCCACTTCTAACAGTTGTTGTTAATCCACCTACTGGATCACTAATAATAACGTAATTTGACATTATTTATTTTTTTTTTTCGTTTATTTTATTTTTTAATAAATATTAAGGATTATATAAAGTATGGTTTTTTTAAAAAAAAAAATTAAGAACCAATTTCTGTTGCAAGACAAATTTCACCATTTTCTCGAATAAGTCTTCATATCGTTAAAAGATATGTAAGCATGACCACCAATACCCCAAGATTTCCCCCAACTATTTTTTATTCTAAAAACTTTTTTTGTTAAATCAACACCATTAATAACATAAGCATGACCACCGGCGAATTTACCAGTTAATCTTATGTTTCCAGACTTATCTGGACTAAACATTCCATTATACCAATTTGTACCAACTACAACTGGACCAACTTTTAAAACTGTGTTTACAAGTGTTGGTAAATCAAATGCCCAATAGTAAGATTTTATTTTACCAATTTGTTGTAAATATTTTACAGCACCCCTAACTGATGTACCATTATAATTTTCACCAGGCCATTGATCTAATTTTTGTGCGTTAAAATAAATTGTACTTGGATTTACAACTGGTGGTATTCCAGATTGTTGAACTGGTCCATCTTCTAACCAGTGAGACCAAGAATAACCAACACATTGTGGTAGCGCTCCTTGATTACCCCACCATCCATTTGCATCCCAAAATCTTTGTGTTAATATTTGTGGTTTTGAAGAAATAGATTGAATTACTTTTTGATTATTTTTAATTAGATAATTTAAATCTCTTTTATCTTCCACGTATATTCTACCTAGTTCAAATGGAAGTGTTGTTGCACTTGATGGTGTTATTTCAGTTTCACCACTTATTGTGTATGTAAAATCATTTGTTAAACAAAATTCAGTATCACAATCTGGACAGAACGGGTTAAAAAATCTAAATTTATCTTTTAAGACGTTAAAGTTATGTCTTATTTCAGAAGAATCTAAAGGTTGTACATACATTCTAAATTGTGAAATAGCACCATCAAAAGTACCACCAAATTCCTTTTCTAATAATATGTTTGTTGTAAGTCCAGATAATGATGTGCCAGATAGAACAGATGTTGGAAACAACTCTGGGTCTTGTATAAAATCACTACTTAAATTTTCACAAGTTGATGGTACCAAATTTTCGTGAAGCCCTTGCGTACCACCACCCCAAGAAATGTTAAATGGGACACCAACTTGTTTTTCTTTATCTGTTGGTAGTGCTCTTGGGATAATTTCTTCAAAATCATTTATTGTATAAATTAATTTACCATTAACATAAATTAATAATTTACCTTTTCTATATTTTTCATCTAATAACCAACTATCAGTTAATTTAACTGTTTCTATTTGTTCAGATTCTTTTTTACCATTTGAATATGGTGGCGCTATTAAAGTAAAAGTATTGTTTGCTAAACTTTCAAGGTATTCTTTTTTTGTAATGTTACCTAATCCACCCAACCATAATAAATCACAATTATCTAAATTTGTATATCGCCTCCAAACAACATCTAATAAAAACCAATGTTCTTGTTCTATAAACGCTGGATTTTGTTGTTCACAATAAGAATATATTGGTGGCGTACACCATTCTTGAATTGTATAACCGGTAACAAATGTTGTTCCAGTTCCAGTTACTGTATTTCCAGTTGTAATACATTCACCAGTAAATCTTAAAACTTTTATTCCAATACCTGGATTTTGTGGATCACCACACAACTTAAATGAAATATTATTTGACATTGAGTCAAGTAATGGGTCTTTTTCACAAGTGTCCTCTACGGATGTAAACCCAGAAGTAGGACAATCCAAACAATCAAGACAAGTATCACAAGTTGTACAAGTCGGCGTACATTCAGGAAGTGGTGTATCACAACTTGGCGTTGGACTAGGAAGTGGTGCTGGGGTTGGTGTTGGTTGAATTACATCTCCACAATAATGTGTTTGGCATTCCCAACCACAAGATTCACAAGCAAATTGGTTACAACCGCAACCACAAGTTGCCGCACTCATAGGATTACCCTTACAAGAACCACAACCATAATTTATATGTGGGTCGTGAATCCCATTTAAAGAACGTGGCGGATAAAGAAATATACACCTACTATTTGTAATATTTAAATTACAACAAGCACAAGTTTGTAAACAATTGGCAAGTGGTGTTGTAACTCTTGTATAACCAGTAAAACATTTTGGTGTTCCATCGGCATAGTGATAAAATTTATTTTCAGCTCTAGTACCCCAATAGAAAAAAGTATTTTTGTTATTTGGGTATAACCCATTTAATGTTGTTTCGTCAGAACTTGGTAGATATTCATTACATAACCTTGGTTTTAAAATTAACTCAACACTCCAACCTTTGTTCATTCTTTCTGGAAAAATGTCATAATCAAAACCAAACAGTTTATAAAACCCTTGATAAAAACCACCATATAATTCGTGATAAATGCCTTCTGTTGCACCAGTCTTACTAACGACTTCATATAATGTTTGAGCGCTAAACGCCTCAAATCGATTTAAATTTGTTGTATTCCCAGTAACTTGGAAAAGTTTAAGTCTTCTATCATAATACATTCTATCAAACTTAACACTGTCTTCAAATATACCATTTGTAAAATATATTGTCTGACCACTCATAGTATTAATTAATCCATTATCAATACCGGTAAATCCAATATCACAAGAAGTTGAAGCACTAAAAAAACAAAAATTAGAATTTTCTGGGTTATAATAATTTTGTGAAACAAAAATGTTACTTTTATTATAATTTTTATACTTTAAATTAAGTTTTTGTGCTGTTAACGAATCGTTTATATCAAAATAAAATGGAAGCTTGTTACCATAAGTTTGTGCAATAATGTAAGGTGAAAATATAACTTCTTCTTTATAGTCCCTTTCATCTGAAGCTAAGGACATATCCATACTATCAGATACTAAATCTATATTGATTTTTTTATAAACATATTGATTAATATTCTGTTGCGACATCTTTTTTATTAATAAATACAACAATCCAAAGTATTTATATTAAAACTATTTTATGATTGAGCTGAATAAAGAATATTTTAAAAAACCTTATTATTTCTTTTTAAAAGACAAAGGGAGTAAAATTTCATTGTATTATTCGGTTTCTAGCACGTTAAACGAAGCCAAAGAAAAAGATGAAAAAATTGATATACCTAAAACACAAGAAAAAAAAGTTAAAAATATTGTTGGTAATATTCTTAAAAGCAACAAAACTTTTAGTGTGTCAAGTATTAGAAACGCTTTTAAAAAAATGTTGGATGACACAAAAAAAGAAGTAAATGAAACAAAACTTCTTGCTAAAATTTTAGCTAAGGCATTAAATTCTTATATGAAAGAAGGTGATTTAAATTTAGATGAAGATGATGTTATATTTATAAAATCACAATCAAAAGATATATTAAAAGTTTTACCTTTAGTTGTTTTTCAAATTGTACCAGGATCAACCATTGCAACACCCTTTATTGTTGCTTTAGCGGAAAAAGCTGGTATAAAATTAACCAGCAAAGTTCCAGAAAAATACAAGAAAAAGGAAGGTGGTGAAATTGATGAACTAGTTGACGCTGATGGTAGTATGTCTAGTTCGCAAATACCAATTTTAGACCAAGGACAACATACACAATGGACACAAGATATGAGAGCTGGTTTAAATAGAATGGCCAATGGTAACTTTCCGTTTAAAGCTAGAATTTATTTTGGTGAAGCAGAAGAAAAACAAGAACCTTTAGATGAAGAAGATTTTGAACATGCTTTTGGTAAACAAGAAATTGATGATGAAAATATAAAAACTTTTAAAGGTTGTATTCGAGTTTTCAAAGATTTGGAAATTAAAGACCCATTTGAAAGATATGAAAGATGTATGACTTTTGGTTTTGACCCAGAACTTGATGAAGAAGGAAAACAGAGAATTGTTGAGTTAAGAAAAGAAAAAATGCGGTATATGATTGACGAACTTTTGCTTAATAAAAAATCAAAAGATAAAGATATTAAAACAAAAGATAGTGATGATAATTCACCTATTAATAAAATTTTAATGCGGAATTTAGAATCAATAAAAAAATTAGCAGAAAAAGAAGGAATAAGTTTAGATAAACTAATAAAACATCTTAAAGAAAGTGAATAAAGATTTATACGGGCAACCAATTCAGTTACCAAAAGAAATATCTGAATACTTAGAAACTTGTTTTAATCATGCTACTAATTCTGATTCAAATACTGAAGGGTATAACAGAAATCAAGAATTAAGAGATACTGGATATGTAACTTATCAACAATTAGGTAGAATTAAAAATTGGTTTGATAATTATAGTGGTGACGGAAAAGACGCCCCATATATATTAAATGGTGCTGATTATATGAAAAGTTGGGTTGATAGAACACTTGAGTCAATGAGAAATGGTGACGAAATGTCAAAACAAATTAGACAAGACTACCATCCAGAACCTATTGATAATGACCTTGTTGATGATATGGGTTGGTTAGCGGATATGAATAGACCATCAAAAGAACATAGTAAGTTCCAAGATGATATTAAAATAACAGAAAACCTTAAAAGGATAAACGAAATAATGAAAAAACTACTTTAATGGCAACTAGTGAAAGATTAGATTTTAGTCAACCAATGAATGATCTTGGTATGATTGGTGAAGACCAAAGAAAAAAGTTAATCCCAAAAAATGATTATAAACCAACAAACTCTTATTCTGCAACCAATAAAGATGCAATCTCTGATGGTGATGAATTTGGTAAAGGAACTGGAACTTTTTTGGATACAACTAACGGTGGATCATCCACAGACGTTTTTGAAAGAATTAACGAAATAAAAATTAATGAATATCAAAAAGACAAACCATATACTACCCCAACCGCTTAATGAAACTTTACAATGTATATAATAACCTTATTGTTGAGGTAGCATCTATAAATACTATTGTAGATGCTATTAAGAAACGACAACGGGTTATTGTTTACTATGATGGTGACGAACCAGGAGGAAAGGGATTAAGAATTGTAGAGCCGGTTTGTTATGGTTATAGTAAGGCTGGAAATCCAGTTTTAAGAGCTTGGGATTTAGAAGGTTCTTCACATAGAGCTTATTTAGGTAAAAAACCATTACCAAGTTGGCGATTGTTTAGAGTTGATAAAATAATTACATTTAAACCAACAACTGAAACTTTTAACGAACCAAGACCAAATTATAATCCGGCGGGAGATAAAAGTATGACAAGGGTAATAATAAACGCAGTATTTTAAATAAAATGAAATCAGAACAAGATTTAATAAATAAACTTATGATTTCCAAAAAAATAATGGAAAAACATAATGAAATTGGTAGAGGGTCGGCAACCCAACCAACAAGTTTTAACGCACCACAAGTTGACGAGTTCCAACCAGTAAGTGGAAATTACAATATTCCACAAGAATTTTTAGCGGAAAATGATATAAAAATACAAAGTAATGTTTCGCAAGGCACATCAGAAGAAAGAATTAAAAATTCAAAACTACCAGACGAAATAAAAAAACTTATGTTAGAACACCCAATTGAACAACCAACATCTTATAACGGTAGTGCAACATTATCTAATGAACTTGTTGAGAAGGCATCAAGATTAATGGGTACAAATCAACCACAAACACAAAAATCTACAACACCACAAAAAACACAAACAGTTAACGCTTCAATAAATTATGATGAGGTTAGAAATATTGTAAGAGAAACTGTTGAAGATGTGTTAAAAGAAAACGGACTTCTTGTTGAATCAACAACTAGATCTAACGAAGCTTTTAAATTTAGAGTTGGTAATCACATATTTGAAGGTAAAGTAACTAATATTAAAAAGATAAGTAAGTAATTAATTTTTACGTATCATTAGACCTCAACATAATTGTTGGGGTTTTTTATTTTATGGTTGATATTTTAATCAAATATTGGTATATTTTTTCTTATAAAATTAAGTATGGAAAAAATAAATGTATTAGTACTCCCTAGTGACCAATCAGGAGTTGGAAAATTTAGATCAGTTGACCCCCACGTTAAATTACAAAATATGTATCCAGATGATTTCTATGTGGATATTGACTACGAACCAAAAATAAATGATATAAATTATTGGAAAAAATATCAAATCGTCCACTTTCATAGAAGTATTGGGACGGATTATGATAACTGTCCTAATATTGTAAAAATGTTACAATCTATGGGTATAATTGTTATTGCAGATATTGACGATTATTGGTTACCAACAAAAGAGCATCCGATACATCAATTAATTATTCAAAATAAGTTACACGAAAAAATAACAGCAAATCTTAAAGTTGCAGATTATGTTATTACAACAACAGAACTTTTTGCAAACGAAATAAAAAAATACAATAAAAATGTAATTGTATTACCAAATGCCGTTGACCCACAAGACCCACAATTTAACGAACCAACACCAAAGTCTGATAAAATTAGAATTGGTTGGTTAGGTGGCTCTTCACACTTACACGATTTAAAATTACTTGACGGCATGGTTTCTAAACTTTCACAATTTCAAGATAAGCTACAATATTATGTTTGTGGTTTTGATATTCGTGGTACAATAACAGAAATTAACCAACAAACTGGACAAAAAACACAGAGAGCAATTAAACCGGAAGAAACTGTTTGGGTTAAATACGAACAAATTTTTACGGACAATTACAAAATTATTACACCAAGATATAATGATTATTTAAATACGTTTACTGAAAATGATTATCCTGGTGTTTTAGATGAAAATTATGTAAGAGTATGGACTCGACCCGTAACAAGTTATGCAAAAAATTATTCTAAATTTGATATTTCGTTGGCACCAATTAAAAACCATATTTTTAACAGAATGAAATCACAACTTAAAGTTATTGAAGCTGGTTTTTATAAGAAAGCATTAATCGCGTCAAATGTTGGTCCATATACAATTGATTTAAAACACGCACTTAAAAATGGAGGGTTTACTGATGGAAATGCACTACTAGTAAATGAAAATAATAATCATAGTGACTGGGCAAAAAATGTTAAAAAATTAGTTGAGAACCCAAATATGATTACGGATCTTGGTGAAAAATTATATGAAACAGTTAAAGATACCTATGATCTTAATGTTGTTACAAAAAATAGAGCAGAATTTTACAAATCTTTAATTAAATAATTTATGATTAATATACCTATAACCAAGATTTTATTTTTAGATATTGAAACCGTTGGTGGTTGTCCGGATTTTGAATCTTGTGAAAGATTTAGTCCACAAATTGCAGAACAATTTGACAAATACTTTGATTGGTTTTTAAAAAGATTCCCTGAAGACAATGCTCTTGGGGAGTCTGAAATTGAATGGAAAAATGAAGTGTTTAAAAAGAGAGCAGCACTTGTTCCGGAGTTTGCAAAAATTGTTTGTGTATCAGTTGCATTTGTTTTAGATAATGGTGAAACAAAAAAACAATCTTTTGTTGGTGACGATGAAAAAAAATTGTTAAAAGAAGTAAGAATACTACTTGATCGTTGTGAAAAACTTGGATTTTATCTTTGTGGACACAACTTAAAAAACTTTGATATTCCAATGCTTGCAAAACGCATGATCATAAATGGGATTCGTCCATCAAAGATTTTACCGTCATATGATACAAAACCTTGGGAGATTAAAGCGATTGATACAAAAGAAATTTGGCAATACGGCGCATATACATCAATTGGTTCACTAGACTTGTTATGTTCTTGTTTAGATATACCAACACCAAAGGATGGTGAGATTACCGGAGCCAATGTTCATAAAGCATATTGGGAAGAACAAAAATTAAAAGAAATTGGTGAGTATTGTGAAAAAGATGTTGATGTACTTATTGAGGCAATAATGAAATTAAAAAGTTTAGAGTAATGGAGAATATAGAAGATTTGTTTGACGACTCAATAGCGGATATTGACTATAATAAAGTATTAAATGAATTTGGGATAGATGTGGAAACACTTGAAAAAGAACTAGGTGTTCATCAACCAACAATAGATTTAAAATTTTCAAAAGAAAATGGTGAGGTGGCGACACCAGAGTACGCATACCCTTCTGATTCTGGGTTTGATTTATATTCAACAGAAGAATTAACAATTGAACCGTTTGGAAGAATTTTAGTACCGACCGGATTACGAGTTGATATACCAGAAAATTATGAAATCCAAGTTAGATCAAAAAGTGGTTTAGCGCTTAAACAAGGATTAATGGTTTTAAATTCACCAGGTACTGTTGACCAAGGATACACCGGTGAAATTAAAGTTATAATTTTTAACACAACCAATAGTAGTGTAAAAATACTAAAAGGACAAAAAGTGGCACAAGCTGTTCTGTGTCCTGTTGTTAGTGGTCGATGGGTTAAATTAAAAGAAGTTAAAAACGTAGAAGACAAAGATAGGTCTGATAAAGGATTTGGAAGTACAGGAATATGATTACAATTGGTTACTCAACAAGACAACATAACCCAACTTTAATAGAGTACTATAAAAAAGCTTGTGGTGGAAATAAAAATTTTGAGGTTATTGAAAAAGTTAATAACGGTGAAAAAGGACTTGCACAAGTTTATAATGAAATATTAAATGAGGCTCAAAATAATATTGTGGTTTTCTGTCACGACGATATTGAATTTGATACAAATAACTGGGGTGAAAAATTATTAAAACTTTTTAATAAAAATCCAGAGTTTGGTGTAATTGGAATTGCCGGGACAACAGATTTAATTGATGGTCGTTGGTGGACATTAAAAGAATCAATGACTGGTATTGTGTCTCATAAACACGAAGGAAAAAAATGGACAAACACATATTCTTCGGACCAGGGAAACAAATTAAAAGAAGTTGTTGTTCTTGATGGATTATTTTTTGCCGTAGATAAAACAAAAATTGTAAAAACTTTTGACGAATCATTTAGTGGTTTTCATTTTTATGAAATACCTTTTTGTTTTGAAAACTATTTGGGTGGTGTTAAACTTGCCGTTACAACTCAAATTAGAGTAACACATATGTCTATTGGCCAAACCAACCAACAATGGGAGGAAAACAAAACTCAGTTTGAGGAAAGATATAAAAATAATTTACCAATAAGATTATCAAACAATAAAACTTTGGAAGAAAAGATGATACTTGATATATCTAAAGTTGGTATTGGTATGACAACCTATAAAGCTGAACATAGGATAAAACAAAGTGCGTTTACGGTACCAAAATGGATGAAACATTTTGTTATTGTAAATGACGGAACACCGTATGATAATTCATCATATCCGGAACAAGCGTACCTTATTCAACACGAAACAAATATGTCTGTTGGTGCTGCAAAAAATACCGCGATGAAATACCTTTTAGAACAAGGATGTGAACATATTTTTTTAATGGAAGATGATATCTTAATTAAAGATGAAAAAGTTTTTGAAGAGTATGTTAAACATTCTGTAATTTCTGGAATTAAACATTTGAATTTTGCTCTTCACGGACCAGCAAACAAAAAAGGATCAACTGGGTTTACAACATTAGAGGATAGAAAAGATGTTGATGGTGAACCAAACCCAAGAATGATTATACCGTATCCAGAAGGAAATAAAATTGTTTTATATCCAAATTGTGTTGGTGCATTTTCATACTACCACAAATCAGTTTTAGATAAAATTGGTTTATTTGATCCAGTATTTAAAAACGCTTGGG
>Ga0164295_10000046_pt1 | contig 110614 bp, 109 predicted proteins | sample GEODES006metaG_FD_111798 | JGI IMG/M metagenome (GOLD analysis project Ga0164295, IMG submission 111798) | Oligotrophic lake water microbial communities from Sparkling Lake, Wisconsin, USA - GEODES006 metaG | ecosystem: Environmental > Aquatic > Freshwater > Lake | place: USA: Sparkling Lake...
GGCTCAGACTTATGTGTTGACGAAGGAAGAAGGCGGTCGTCATAAGCCGTTCTTCACGAATTATCGTCCGCAGTTCTATTTCCGTACCACTGACGTGACTGGTCAGATCACGCTTCCTGAGGGAACGGAGATGTGTATCCCGGGTGACAACACGGAGATGGTTGTTGAACTCATTCATCCGATCGCGATGGAAGACGGTCTTCGTTTCGCCATCCGTGAGGGTGGTCGTACCGTGGGCGCCGGCCGCGTCACCAAGATCCTCAAGTAAGCAGATCGGCAGAACATGGCAGACAAGCAGAAAATCCGCATTCGCCTGAAGGCGTATGACCATGAAATCGTCGATCAGTCCACGAAGAAGATCGTGGAGACCGTCATCCGAACCGGTGCCGCTGTTCGCGGACCGGTGCCGCTCCCCACGGAGAAGCACCGTTTCACCGTGATCCGTTCACCGCATAAGGACAAGGACTCCCGCGAGCATTTCGAGATGCGCATCCACAAGCGTCTCCTCGACATCGTGGATCCCACGCCCAAGACCGTCGACTCGCTCCAGCGTCTCGACCTCCCCGCTGGCGTCGACATCGAGATCAAGATCCAGCAGGTCTGATCTGATTCGTCCCGTACAACTCGGGATCACGAACTTCGCACGAAAGCCCCCGACTCCGGTCGGGGGCTTTCGTAGTTTTTTGGCGGAATCGTTTTTGGAGGAGTCGTTCCAGCGGAGTCGTTTTCACGCTCTGCGAATGTCGGCAAGAATGCAGGCCTCGCAGCGTCGATCCACCTCATGGCGACGCGCAGATTTCAAGGGGGAATTCATGGGTCGTTTCGACGGCAAGGTCATTCTGGTCACTGGTTCATCGTCAGGTCTCGGCGCCGCCACGGTCGAGCGTTTCCTCGCCGAGGGTGCTCGTGTCGTGGGCGGCGATCTCCAGCCCCCCGTGGGCGTGGCCGAGCCCACGCTGTTCACCACCCTCGACGTCACCGATGAAGCCGCCGTGGCTACGTGGGTGGCCGCGGGCGCCAAGCTCTCGGGCCGGATCGACGCCGTTTGTACCTTCGCCGGCGTGCCCGGTGGTGGTCCCGTGCATCTGGTCGATGTCTCGAGCTGGGATCAGGTCATCGGTGTGAACCTCACCGGCACGTTCTTCACCTGCAAGCACGTCATCACCCAGATGCTCACCCAGGATCGGGTTGACGATGAGCGGGGCTCAGTCATCACCGTGGCCAGCGTCGAGGGCATCGAGGGCACCGCCGGTGGCAGCTCGTACAACGCCTCCAAGGGCGGCGTGAACATCCTGACCAAGAACATGGCCATCGATTACGGCCGCCAGGGAATCCGCGTGAACTCAATCTGCCCGGGGTTCATCGACACCCCGATGCTTCGCACGCTCGGCGATCCCGAGTTCGACGAGATGCTGGGGGAGATCAAGGAGGAGCACAAGCTGCGCCGTCTCGGTCGTCCCGAGGAGATTGCTTCCGTCGCAGCCTTCTTGGCATCCACCGACGCCTCATTCGTGTCCGGCCAGACCATCGCTGTCGACGGTGGCTACACCGCCGGCCGCGACCATGGGGTCACAAAGCGGATGGGTCTGTAGCCCCAACGAAGGGGATTCCGGGGCACCGGAACCGGGATTTGGACTTGGTGGGGGTGCCTCGCTAAGGTCTGACCCCTGTGCGTGACGGCCATTCTTCGGAACAGCCCACGGACGCACCTCTTCGTCGATCGAACCGACGTCTGCGACGGTCCACTCCGGTGGATACCCCGCAGCACAACCGAATGGCGCTCGGCCGGGTTTACCCGTGCCGAGCGTTCACGTGAAGGGCCCGCTTTCTCAGGGGCGAGACGACGCAAATCCACAACAGAAAGATCGTTGCCATCATGGCGAACAAAGCGATTGTCGGCGAAAAAGTCGGCATGACACAGGTCTGGGACGACCAGAACCGAGTCGTTCCCGTCACCGTCCTCCGTGTCGATCCCCTGCGAGTCGTGCAGGTGAAGACCCGTGAGCACGATGGCTATGACGCCTTGCAGGTCACCTTCGGAGAGAAGGATGCCCGCAAGCTCAACAGTCCCGATCGTGGACACTTCGAGAAGGCCGGCGTCCGCGCCGGTGTTCGCGTGCTCGAACTTCGGCTCGACGACGTGAGCGGCTTCGAGGTCGGCCAGGAGATCACCGTCGACACCCTCGCTGAGGGCGAACTCGTCGACGTGACCGCCATCTCCAAGGGCAAGGGCTTCGCCGGCACCATGAAGCGTCACAACTTCGGCGGTCAGCGAGCCTCCCATGGTGCCCATCGTGTTCATCGAGCCCCGGGCTCCATCGGCGCCTGCGCTACGCCCGGCCGTGTGTTCAAGGGCAAGAAGATGGCGGGCCGTATGGGTTCGGACAAAGTCACCACGCTGAATCTCAAGGTTGTGGCCACCGACGCCGAGAAGAACCTCATCCTGATCCGTGGTGCCATCCCGGGCCCCAAGGGTGGCGTCGTCGTCATCCGCAACGCCGTCAAGGCCGGAACCAAGGCAGGTGCATGATGACCACGATCACCATGAAGACCCCCGCCGGTGCCGATGCCGGATCGCTCGACCTCGATGCCAACACCTTCGGCATCGAACCGAACGTGCCCGTGATGCATCAGGTGGTCACCGCCCAGCTCGCCGCACGGCGTGCCGGCACCCAGAGCACCAAGACCCGCTCCGAGGTTTCCGGTGGCGGTCGCAAGCCCTGGAAGCAGAAGGGCACCGGTCGTGCTCGTCAGGGCTCGACCCGTTCACCGAACTGGGTGGGTGGCGGTATCGCGCTCGGCCCGAAGCCGCGTAGCTACGCCCAGAAGACCCCCAAGAAGATGATCAAGCTCGCCCTTCGATCGGCTCTGAGCGATCGTGCGTCTGAGGGTCATGTCATCGTCGTTGAGGACTGGAACTTCGATGTTCCGTCCACCAAGGGTGCGATTGCCGCTCTCAAGGCTCTCGGTGTCGAGGGTCGTGCACTCATCGTGCTCACCCGCGACGACGTCGTGGCCCGGAAGAGCTTCCGCAATATCCCCTCGGTGCATGTGCTCGAGGCCGCTGAACTCAACACCTACGACATTCTCGTGAGCGACTACGTCGTCTTCACCAAGAACACCGTTCCGAAGGCCGAGGCAGCACAGTGAAGAACCCCCGCGACATCATCATCCGTCCCGTGGTGAGCGAGAAGAGCTATGGCCTTCTCGAGTCGAACGTGTACACGTTCGTCGTTCATCCCGACGCCTCCAAGCCGGAGATCCACGATGCCATCGAATCAATCTTCGGCGTCAAGGTCCTCAAGGTGAACACCCTCAATCGCAACGGCAAGCGCAAGCGCAACCGTCGCACCGGCACCTTCGGGTCACGACCCGACACCAAGCGTGCATTCGTCACCCTCGCCGCCGGCGACCGCATCGAACTGTTCGAGGCATAGAACCATGGCTCTTCGTAAACGTAAGCCCACGAGCGCGGGTCGTCGGTTCCAGACCGTCTCCGACTTCGCCGAGATCACCAAGACCACGCCCGAGCGCACGCTCGTCGTGCCGAAGCCCAAGACCGGTGGACGTAACTCCTACGGTCGCAAAACGGCTCGTCACAAGGGCGGCGGTCACAAGCAGCGGTACCGTCTTGTTGATTTCCGTCGTATCAAGGATGGCGTTCCCGCCACCGTTGCTGCGATCGAGTACGACCCGAACCGCACCTGCCGCATTGCGCTTCTCCACTACCACGATGGTGAGAAGAGCTACATCCTGGCACCGAAGGGCGTCGGAGTCGGCGACATCCTGCAGAGTGGACAGGGCTCGGACATACGTCCAGGCAATGCACTTCCGCTTCGCTTCATCCCGGTCGGTACCGTCGTGCACAACGTCGAGCTCAAGCCCGGCGGCGGCGGCAAGATGGCCCGTAGCGCCGGTATGAGCATCCAGCTCGTTGCCAAGGAGGGCGATTTCGCCACCCTGCGACTTCCGTCCACCGAAATGCGCCGTGTTCCGATCGACTGCCGCGCCACTGTCGGCGAGGTCGGCAACTCCGAGCACGAACTCATCAAGATCGGTAAGGCCGGTCGTAACCGTTGGAAGGGCGTTCGCCCCCAGACCCGCGGTGTGGCCATGAACCCCGTCGACCATCCCCATGGTGGTGGCGAAGGCAAGACCTCCGGTGGTCGTCATCCGGTGTCGCCCTGGGGCAAGCCCGAAGGCCGCACCCGCGACAAGAACAAGCCCAGTCAGCAGCTCATCGTCCGTCGTCGCCGCACACGCGGCTCACGGCGCTAGGAGACGTCACCGATGCCTCGCAGCCTCAAAAAAGGACCGTTCGTCGACGATCACCTTCTCAAGAAGGTCGACGTCCTCAACGAGAACAACGAGAAGAAGGTCATCAAGACCTGGTCACGTCGTTCCACGATCATCCCCGAGATGGTCGGACACACCATCGCCGTCCACGACGGTCGCAAGCATGTCCCGGTCTACGTGACTGAGTCCATGGTCGGTCACAAGCTCGGAGAGTTCGCCCCCACGCGGACGTTCCGCTTCCACGCCGGTCAAGAGAAGAAGGGTCGTCGCTGATGGCTTTCGGAGCAAAGACCAACGAGCGCCCAGGTGTGCGCTGCGAGGTCAAGTACGTCCGTTCGTCGGCGTACAAGGCCCGTGAGGTCCTCGATCTCATCCGCGGACTCCCTGTCGCTCGTGCGCTCGAGATCCTCGAGTTCGCCGAGCGCGACATCGCTCGCACCATCCTCAAGGCGCTCGAGTCGGCAATCGCCAACGCCGAGCACAACAACTCAATCCCGGCTGATGAGCTCTACGTCTCAGCCTGTTTCGCTGACGAGGGTCCGACCCTCAAGCGCTTCCGCCCGCGTGCTCGTGGCAGTGCCGCTCGTATCCGCAAGCGGACCTGCCACATTACGGTCATCGTGAGCCGTTACTCGCCCGAGGATCTGCTCAAGATTCGTGAGCGTGAAGCAGCCAGCGGTCGTGTCAGTGGTGGCCGCGCCGCCGCCGATGCCCGCCGTGAGCGCGTGGCTCGTAGCCGTTCGGAGAAGGCCGAGAAGGCTGCCGAACATGACCACGACCACGATCATGACCACGATCATGACCACGACCACGGTGATGAGGTCGCTGAGACCGAGTCTGAAGCTGTCGAGTCTGAAGCTGTCGAGTCTGAAGCAGTCGAAGCTGAAGCTGTCGAGGCTGACGTGACGGAGTCCGAAGCAGCGTCCGGCGATGCCGAAGCCGCAACCGAAGAGAACGAAGCGGCCGACGACGCCGAAGGGAAGGACAACTGATGGGCCAGAAGGTCAACCCCTACGGGTTCCGCCTCGGCGTGACCACCGACTGGAAGTCGCGTTGGTTCGCTGATCGTGGCGAATACGCCACGAACGTCATCCAGGACTGGCAGATCCGCGACTACATCATGACGCAACTGCCCCATGCGGCGATCAGCCGTGTCGAGGTCGAGCGCACCCGCGATCGTCTTCGCATCGATGTGCACACCGCTCGCCCGGGCATTGTCATCGGTCGCCGTGGCGCCGAGGCCGATCGCCTTCGCAACGGTCTCACCAAGATCAGCGGCAACAACAAGGTGCAGCTGAACATCCAGGAGATCAAGCAGCCCGAGCTCGACGCCGCCCTCATCGCCCAGGGCGTCGCCGATCAGCTTGCCGGTCGTGTGGCCTTCCGTCGTGCCATGAAGCGTGCCGTTCAGAACGCGCAGAAAGCTGGCGCTCTCGGGATCCGGGTTCAGTGCGCTGGTCGTCTCGGCGGCGCTGAGATGTCCCGCACCGAGTGGTACCGCGAAGGACGTGTGCCGTTGCACACCCTGCGTGCCGACATCGATTACGGCTTCCGTGAGGCCAAGACCACCTATGGCCGAATCGGTGTCAAGGTGTGGCTCTACAAGGGTGACATCCTTCCCTACAAGAGCGTTGCCGACGACAAGATCGTCCGTGAGGCAGCCATGGCCGTCGGGGAAACCTCCGGCGAGCCCGGTGCCCGCAAGGTCGTCTCCTCCGCTGCCGGACGTCGTCGCTCCGATGCCGCTGAAGCCGCTGGTGCGGTCGAGTCGGACGAAGAGAACACTCCGCTGCTCAAGGAAGCTGATCCGGAACTCGAGCGTCTTCTCGCTGAAGAAGAAGAGATCGAGCGTTCGACCCGTCAGCACACCGAGACGCCGCACTTCCGCCCCGGGGATGGTGACTGAACATGTTGATGCCCAAGAAGGTCAAGCACCGTAAGCAGCAGCGCGGTCGTATGAAGGGTGGTTCCAAGGGTGGAACCGAGGTCACCTTCGGTGATTTCGGTATCCAGGCGCTTGAGCCGGGTTGGATCACTGCTCGTCAGATCGAAGCAGCCCGTATCGCCATGACCCGTCATATCAAGCGTGGCGGCAAGGTCTGGATCAATGTCTTCCCGGACAAGCCCGTCACCCAGAAGCCGGCGGAGACCCGCATGGGTTCCGGTAAGGGCAATCCCGAGCGCTGGGTGGCAGTGGTCAAGCCCGGCCGAATCATGTTCGAGCTTTCGTACAACGACCCGGCGATCGCCCGTGAGGCCATCGATCGGGCCATCCAGAAACTGCCGATCAAGTGTCGTTTCGTTGCTCGTGAGGAGGGCTTCTGATGGCGAAGACCAAGGAATCGCTCCACGATGTCGGCGACGCCGAACTGCTCGATCTACTCGCAGCAGCCAAGGAGGAAGCGTTCAACCTTCGCTTCCAGCACGTCACCGGATCGCTGGACAACACCGCCCGCTTGGGCGCGGTCCGCAAACAGGTCGCTCGAATCAACACCGAGCTGCGTGAGCGAGAGATCGCCGCAGCCGAAGCACTCTCGTCCCAAGAGGAGAACTGATGGCTGAAGAAACCACAGCCACCGGGGAAGCCCGACCGAACCCGCGCAAGGTGCGTGAGGGCACGGTCGTGTCGAACAGCATGGACAAGACCGCGGTTGTCGCGGTTGTCGACCGTGTGCGTCACCCCCGGTACAACAAGACCGTCCAGCGCACGAGCAAACTGTACGTCCACGATGAGACCAACGATCTCAACGTCGGCGACAAGGTTCGTGTCCAGGAGACCCGACCGCTCTCGAAGCTCAAGCGTTGGCGCATCGTCGACGTGTTGGAGCGTGCACGATGATCCAGCAGGAATCCCGACTCCGCGTCGCTGACAACAGCGGCGCCAAGGAAGTTCTCTGCATCAAGGTACTGGGCGGCACTCGTCGTCGGTACGCCTCGATCGGAGACATCTTCGTGGCCACGGTCAAGGACGCCATTCCCGGCGCCGCCGTGAAGAAGGGCGATGTCGTCAAGTGCGTCGTCGTCCGGGTCAAGAAGGAGAAGCGTCGTCCCGACGGTTCGTACATTCGTTTCGATGAGAACGCTGCTGTTCTCATCAACGACAACCTGCAGCCCCGCGGTACCCGTATCTTCGGTCCCGTCGGGCGTGAGCTGCGCGACAAGAAGTTCATGCGCATCGTCTCGCTGGCACCGGAGGTGTTGTGATGAAGATCCGCAAGGGAGACCGCGTTCAGGTCCTCACGGGGAAGGACCGGGGTAAGACCGGTACCGTCACCCGGGCCATTCCGGAGCGCAACAAGGTGATCGTCGACGGCGTGAATATCGCCAAGAAGCACCAGAAGCCCACTGGCCAGGCCAACACCGGCGGCATCATCGACAAGGAAATGCCGATCCAGGTTGCCAACGTTGCGATCATCTGCAACGGCTGTGGCAAGCCCACCCGTATCGGCTACCGCTTCGAACCCGATGGCACCAAGGTCCGTGTCTGCCGCAAGTGCGAAGGAGATCTCGCATGAGCACTGCAACTTCGTCCGTCCCTCGCCTCAAGGCGAAGTACAACGACGAGATCCGTGCCGCTCTCAAAGAGTCGCTCGGTCTCGGAAACATCATGGAAGTTCCCCGCTTCGAGAAGATCGTCATCAACTCGGGCGTCGGCAAGGCCCTGGTCCAGTCGTCGCTCATCGAGGGTGCGAGCCGTGATCTCGAGCTCATTTCCGGCCAGAAGGTCATCGTGACCAAGGCCAAGAAGTCGGTCGCAGCCTTCAAGCTGCGTGAGGGCAATGCCGTCGGCGTGAAGGTCACCCTTCGCGGCGATCGCATGTGGGAGTTCCTCGATCGCCTCATTTCGTTGGCGATCCCCCGCATCCGTGACTTCCGTGGACTGCCCCCGAAGGCATTCGACGGTCATGGCAACTACACATTCGGTGTTCAGGAACAGCTCATGTTCCCTGAGATGGAATACGACAAGATCGACGCCACTCGTGGCTTCGACATCACCATCGTGACCACCGCCCGTACCAATGCCGAGGGCAAGGCTCTGCTCGATGCCTTCGGTTTCCCGTTCAAGCGTGAGGGGCAGCAGTAATGGCGAAGAAGGCGCTCGTTAACAAGCAACGCCAGACACCCAAGTTCAAGGTTCGCGGCTACACCCGCTGCCAGCGATGCGGACGACCGCGAGCGGTCTACCGCAAGTTCCAGCTGTGCCGCGTGTGTCTGCGCGAGCTTGGTCACGCCGGTGAGATCCCTGGTCTCAAAAAGGCCAGCTGGTAGGGGAGACGACTCATGACAATGACTGATCCCATCGCCGACATGCTCACTCGCATCCGCAACGCCAATACGGCGATGCATGACGAGGTTCGCATGCCATCCTCCAAGGTCAAGGAGGCGCTTGCACAGCTCCTTCTCAAAGAGGGCTACATCGAAGCCTTCGAGATCACCGAAGACCCCGCTCGTCCGGGTCGGGTGCTCACTGTGACCATGAAGTACTCCGCCGAGCGCAAGCGCGTCATCTCCGGCGTCAAGCGCATCTCGAAGCCCGGCCTTCGCGTGTACACCAAGTCCGACAAGATCCCCCGTGTTCTCGGTGGTCTCGGTGTCGCTGTCCTGTCCACTAGCCAGGGGCTCATGACCGACCGTGAGGCGCGTAAGCGTCACATGGGCGGCGAGATCCTCTGCTTCGTCTGGTAGGAGGCCGCTATGTCCCGAGTCGGCAAAGCACCGATCCCCGTCCCGAAGGGTGTCGAGATCTCGATCTCCGGCAGCCACATCATCGTGAAGGGCCCCAAGGGCACCCTCGAGCGTGACATCCCCGGCGAGATCACCGTCCGCGAGGACGAGGGTCAGCTCCTCGTCGAGCGTCCCAACGACGAGCGTCAGAACCGCTCGCTGCATGGTCTCGTGCGTTCACTGGTCAACAACATGGTTGTTGGTGTGAGCGAGGGCTACCGCAAGGAGCTCGAGATCATCGGCGTCGGTTATCGCGCCATCCCCAAGGGCGACACAACCCTCGAACTGGCCCTCGGCTTCAGCCATCCGGTGAGCGTCGAGGCCCCTGCTGGCATCACCTTCGAAGTGGCGACCCCGACGCAGATCGCGGTCATCGGCACTGATAAGGAGACCGTCGGTCAGGTCGCCGCAAACATTCGTGCCATCCGTAAGCCCGAGCCCTACAAGGGCAAGGGCGTCCGTTACCGCGGCGAACATGTCGTGCGTAAAGCGGGCAAGGCCGGGAAGTAAGGAACCTCATGAGCGACAGCGCAAAGCAAAAACGAGAAGCGCGCATCCGCCGTCACCGCCGTGTGCGCAAGCATGTCCGCGGTACCGCCGAGCGTCCCCGTCTCGCCGTGTTCCGTTCCAACCAGCACATCAGTGCACAGGTGATCGACGACATCAGCGGCCGTACCCTGGCTGCTGCATCGACCGTCGAGTCCGGCACTGTGTCGGGTGGAACCAGCAATATCGCCGCCGCATCCGCGGTGGGTCGCCTTGTGGCCGACCGGGCCAAGGCCGCCGGTGTCGACAAGGTCGTTTTCGACCGCGGCGGTTTCCTCTACCACGGCAGGGTTGCCGCGGTGGCCGAAGCTGCACGAGAAGCAGGACTGGAGTTCTGATGGCTCTCAATATTGATGCACTCGCCCTGCGCGAGTCCCGCGTGATCAACATCAACCGCGTGGCCAAGGTCGTCAAGGGTGGTCGTCGGTTCTCCTTCACCGCCCTCGTGGTGATCGGCGATGGCGCTGGCCATGTCGGTCTCGGCTACGGCAAGGCCAAGGAAGTTCCGTTGGCCATCCAGAAGGGCACCGAAGAGGCTCGCAAGAATCTCTTCGCCGTCCCGTTGGCTGGAACCACCGTCACCCACCCGATCATCGGGCGTATGGGTGCCGGCCGTGTGCTGCTCAAGCCCGCCGCACCCGGTACTGGTGTGATCGCCGGTGGCGCCGCTCGCGCCATCCTCGAAGAGGCCGGAATCCACGACGTGCTGTGCAAGTCGCTGGGATCCTCCAACCACATCAACGTGGCTCGCGCCACCATCGCCGGTCTCCAGGGACTCAAGCGGCCTGATGAGGTGGCTCGTCTTCGTGGTCTCGCTCCCGAGGAGTTCGTCCCCAAGGGCATGCTCGAGGCCTACAAGGAATCAGAGCGTGGACCACACATCCCGACTGAGGTCGCATGATGACTGAACTCAAGGTCACCCAGGTCCGTTCCGCCATCGGCATCAAGCCCAAGCACCGCGGAACGCTGCGGGCGCTCGGTCTTCGTGGCATCGGCAAGACCAATACGCTTCCTGACCGTCCCGAGATCCGCGGCATGCTTGCTCGCGTGCCCCATCTCGTGACCGTCGAGGAACTCAACTCCGGCGCAGCCGGCGAGGCATAAGGACACGAACGTGAAGATCCATGATCTCCAGCCCGCACCGGGTTCAAATCGTCGCCGCAAGCGCGTCGGTCGCGGCATCGGCGGCAAGGGCGGCAAGACTGCAGGCCGCGGTACCAAGGGTCAGACCGCTCGCGGCACCATTCCGGCCCGCTTCGAAGGTGGCCAGATGCCCCTTCACATGCGTATGCCGAAGCTGCGCGGCTTCAACAACCCCTTCCGCGTTGAGTACCACGCCGTCAATCTTGATGCACTCGACGCCTGCGGCCTCGATGTTCTCGATCCGGAGTCGATGCTCGCCGCTGGTCTGTCGCACAAGGGGGCGCTCGTCAAGGTGCTCGGTCGTGGCGAGATCACCCGGGCCATGACCATCAAGGCTCACGGTTTCTCGAAGTCAGCCGAAGCAGCCATCACCGCTGCCGGCGGTAGTGTCGAGGTGCTTCCGCTGCCATGGGGAGACCGTCGTCCGCCTGCCAACGGCAGCCAATTCACCAACCGCTGATCCAACTACTTTCGGTCACGGCAGGAGCCCACCGGTGATCTCGAACCTCAAGAACATCTTCAAGGTCGCTGACCTTCGCAACAAGGTGCTGTTCACCTTGGTGATGATCGCGCTCTATCGCCTCGGCGCCCATCTGCCCACTCCGGGTATTGACGTCGCGGCACTGAAGCAGTTGCGAGCCAGTGCTGACACCGGCGGCATTCTGGCGTTCCTCAAGTTGTTCTCTGGTGGCGCCCTCACCAACTTCGCGATCTTCGCCCTCGGGATCATGCCGTACATCACTGCGTCGATCATCATGCAGATCCTCGGCGTGGTCATCCCGAAGCTTGAGGAATGGCAGAACCAGGGCGCCGTCGGTCAGCGAAAGATCACGCAGTGGACCCGTTACGTCACGATCGGTATCGCCGTCCTGCAGTCAACGGGTCTGGCCTATCTGTTCCATAACGGCGGCGGTGGCCTCCGCGGTGGGAATGACGTCGGTATCGACCTCGTTCCCAACTTCGACGTCGGACACGTGCTGCTCATCGTGCTCACCCTCACCACCGGTACCGCATTGCTCATGTGGATGGGCGAACTCATCACCCAACGCGGCATCGGCAATGGCATGTCGATCATCATCTTCGCCTCGGTCGTGAGCATCCTCCCGGGCATGCTCGGCCAGATCAAGGCCAACGGTGGCCTCACCGCATTGATCCTCGTGCTCATCGGGTACGGCTTCATCCTTGTGGCGATTGTGTTCGTCGAACAGGGGCAGCGACGGATCCCTGTGCAGTTCGCCAAGCGGGTAGTCGGTCGACGCATGTACGGCGGTCAGAGCACGTACATCCCGCTGAAGGTCAATCAGTCCGGCGTCATCCCGATCATCTTCGCCAGCTCGGTGCTCTACCTGCCGCAGCTGCTGTCGTTCGTGCTGCCCGCCGACGGTTGGGGCAAGAGCCTCCAGGACTGGATCTCCTCGAACCTCGTCACCCCGAATGCTCCGATCCACATGATCGTTTTCGGCCTTCTCATCATCGGCTTCGCCTACTTCTACACAGCCATCACGTTCGATCCTGTGAAGCAGGCCGACCAGCTGCGCAAGCAGGGTGGGTTCATCCCCGGCATTCGTCCCGGTCCGCAGACCGAGCGGTATCTGGCAAAGGTGCTGTCCCGCATCACGTTGCCCGGTGCTCTGTTCATCGCCGCCGTGGCGCTTGTTCCGTCCTACATCCTGACGACCTATCTTCCCGGCACCACCGTGCAGTTCACTGGTATTTCGATCCTCATCTCGGTTGGTGTGGCTCTTGAGACCATGAAGCAGATCGACAGCCAACTGATGCAGCGCAACTACGAAGGATTCCTGAAGTAGTGGCACTCCGCTTGGTCATCTTCGGACGTCAGGGCGCTGGCAAGGGAACACAGTCGACACGACTGTCGAACCGCTACAGCACGCCTCATATCTCCACCGGCGACATGCTTCGCGCTGCGGTGGCCAACGCGACCCCTCTCGGCATTGAAGCCAAGGCCATCATGGAGTCCGGCGGTCTTGTCTCCGATGAGATCATCCTCGGAGTGGTTGAGGAACGACTCGCCGAAGCGGACGTCATGGTCAATGGGTTTTTGCTTGACGGCTTCCCGCGTACCGTGATTCAGGCGGAAGGACTTGCTCGCTTCGCCACGATCGATATCGCAATCGATCTGGTCGTACCCGAGGATGTCGTGCTCGAGCGCATGAGCGCCCGTCGGGTCTGCGTCTCGTGCGGACGGGTGTACTCCCTTGCCGAACCGCCGGCTGCTGACTGGTCCTGCGACAACTGCGGATCCGATGTCGTCCAACGCAGCGACGACACTCCTGAGGCGATCGCCAAACGACTCCATGCCTATGCCACCGAGACCCAGCCGACGATCGACTGGTACACCAGAGCCGGACTGCTCATCGCTGTTGACGGACTCGGTACTCCCGATGAGGTCACCGAGCGTCTGATCACAGCGATCGACAACGTCGCTGCTCACTAGATCCTGATCCCACATTTCGGGGAGTCGGATGATGAAATCTGGAGACCATGGCTCGTCGAACTCCCGATGAACTGCGAAAGATGCGAGCGGCCGGTCGTGTCGTTGCGGAGATGCATGAACGGATCCGCGCTGCGGTGAAGCCCGGCGTGACCACGGCCCAACTCGACGCCGTCGGTCGGGATGTGATCACCCGCAGGGGTGCCACCAGCAACTTCCTCGGCTACCACGGGTTCCCGGCGGTGATCTGTGCCTCACCCAACGATGTGATCGTCCACGGAATTCCCGGAGCGATCGTTCTCGACGAAGGCGACATCATCTCCATCGACTGTGGTGCCGTCGTTGAAGGCTGGCACGGAGATGCAGCGTTCACGATGGGCGTGGGGGAGATCACCGTCGAAGCGCAGCGGCTCATCGAAGTCACCGAAGCCTCACTTCATGCCGGGATCAATGCGATGCTCCCCGGCAATCACATCGGAGACATCGGCGCAGCCGTGCAGGCAGTGGTGGAAGCTGCTGGCTATTCGGTGGTCCAGGAGTATGTCGGTCATGGAATCGGTCGGGCCATGCACGAGCGGCCGGAAGTTCCCAATTACGGGCGACCGGGTTCGGGCGGCAAGCTCCACTCGGGCATGACACTTGCAGTGGAACCCATGGTGAACGTGGGCTCCGCTGAGACCTTTCTCACCGAGGATGGTTGGACAGTCATCACTGCTGATCAGGCGCTCTCCGCACATTTCGAGCACACCATCGCCATTACCGATCATGGTCCCGAGATCCTCACCCTGCCTTGACCCCACGTTCGTTCGTCTACCACAGCCAGGGGGTTGCGCGGTGCCGGGTTTTGAAATTCATCGGCTCCACAGCTAGGGTTGCCACTCGGCCAATTGCGCCTCGCGAATCGTCGCGTGGCGCGTCGGTCATTTCTGCCGGTCTCCGGACCAGCAACCTTCGTACCCGCAGGAATCCTCACGAGCAGGAGCAGTGCCCTGGCTAAGCCAAAAGAAGATGCGATCGTCCTCGAGGGGACGGTGACCGAGCCGCTGCCGAACGCCATGTTCCGCGTCGAACTCGAAAATGGCCACAAGGTGCTGGCCCATATTTCCGGCAAGATGCGTATGCATTACATCCGCATCCTTCCCGGCGACCGGGTGCAGGTGGAGCTCACGCCCTACGACCTCACTCGTGGTCGGATCACCTATCGCTACAAGTGATCCATCCGTAACGCCAGAAACACCAGAAACACCAGAAACACCACAAGCGAGCGTTCGACCAACACGGGTCGAACCCATCGAGGGGAACACGCCTCGGTGAACCGGATCCTCGGATCACGGCGAAAGAAAGCAAAAAGGATTTGAAAGTACGTCCAAGCGTCAAGAAGATCTGTGAGAAGTGCAAGGTGATCCGCCGCCATGGTCGTGTGCAGGTCATCTGTGAGAACCCTCGTCATAAGCAACGGCAGGGCTGATCGATGGCACGTATCGCAGGAGTCGACATTCCCCGTGAGAAGCGTCTCGTCATCTCACTCACCTACATCTACGGCATCGGTAACACCATCGCCGCAACGATCTGTGAAGCCACAGGTATCGATCAGAGCACGCGAGTCCGCGACCTGACCGACGAAGAGGTCAACAAGATCCGTGCGTTCATCGACAGCGGCGTCAAGGTCGAAGGCGATCTTCGCCGTGAGGTCGATCAGGACATCCGTCGCAAGATGGAAATCGGTTGTTACCAGGGTCTGCGTCATCGCCGGGGCCTTCCGGTCCGCGGTCAGCGCACCCATACCAATGCTCGTACTCGCAAGGGCCCGAAGAAGACTGTGGCCGGCAAGAAGAAGGTGGGTCGCTAGTTATGGCCAAGCCAGCAGCGGGCGGTCGGCGCCCCCGCAAGAAGGAACGCAAGAACGTCTCCTACGGCGTCGCTCATATCAAGAGCTCGTTCAACAACACCATCGTCAGCATCACCGATCAGCAGGGCAACGTGCTGTCGTGGGCCTCGGCCGGCAATGTCGGTTTCAAGGGTTCGCGAAAGAGCACGCCGTTCGCCGCCCAGATGGCAGCCGAACAGTGCGCCAAGCGAGCCATGGAGCATGGCGTCCGCAAGGTCGATGTTGTCGTCAAGGGTCCCGGCTCCGGCCGCGAGACCGCGATCCGCAGCATCCAGAGCGCCGGTATTGAAGTCACCGGCATCAAGGATGTCACCCCGGTACCCCATAACGGTTGCCGCCAGCCCAAGCGTCGGAGGGTCTGAACATGGCTCGTTATACCGGACCCAAAGCCCGTGTCTCGCGTCGACTCGGCACGAATATCTTCGGCACCAAGGGCGAAACCATTGCTCTCGAGAAGCGCCCGTACCCTCCTGGTGAGCATGGCCGCACCCGCCGTCGTGGCAACCCCAGTGAGTACCTGCTCCAGATGCAGGAGAAGCAGAAGGCCCGCTTCACCTACGGCCTGTCCGAGAAGCAGTTCCGCAATCTTTACGAAGAAGCCTCCCGCAAGGACGGCGTCACCGGCGAGAACATGCTGCGCTTCCTCGAGCTCCGTCTCGACAACGTCATCTACCGTGCCGGATGGGCCGCAACCCGTCCGCAGGCCCGCCAGTTCGTGGGTCATGGCCATGTCAACGTCAACGGCCGTCGCCTCGACATTCCCAGCTACCGCGTCCGCAAGGGAGACATCATCACGCTTCGCGACAAGGCTCGCGAGATGATCGTCGTGCAGTGGAACCGCGACATGCTCGATCGTCGCCCCCCGGCGTGGCTCGATGCCTCTGATGGTGGTCTCACCATCACCGTGGCAGCGCTGCCCGTACGTGACCAGATCGACGTGCCCGTGCGCGAGCAGCTCATCGTCGAGCTTTATTCGAAGTAGACGCATCGCCGGCGGGGGAGCCTCCGCCGCATGTGTCGATCAGCAACGAACGGAACCGAGGTATTTACATGTTGGTGATGCAACGTCCGAAGGTCGAAGCTCTAGGCGACGCAGACGGGAACCGTCAGCTCTTCGCTGTCGGCCCGCTCGAGCCAGGGTTCGGCCACACACTGGGCAACTCCCTTCGCCGCACCCTGCTGTCGTCGATTCCCGGCGCCGCAGTCACGCAGGTGAGATTCGACGAGGCGCTCCATGAGTTCGACACCATCAAGGGTGTCACCGAGGATGTCACCGATGTCATCTTGAACCTGAAGGATCTTGTCCTTCTGGTGCATAGCGATGAAGCCGTCACGGTGCGCATCGATGTCACTGGTCCTGCCGAGGTCACCGCTGGTGACATCAAGGTGCCTGCCGATGTCGAGATCCTCAATCCGGGTCTCCACATCGCCACCGTGAACGGCGATGGCCGTCTCGCTCTCGATGTCACCATCGAGCGTGGACGCGGCTACGTGTCGGCCGACCGCAACAAGTCGACCAGCACTATTGGCGTGATCCCGGTCGACTCCATCTTCTCGCCGGTGCGGCGCGTGACCTTCTCGGTCGAGCCCACCCGCGTCGAGCAGTCCACGGCGTTCGACCGCCTGGTTCTCGACGTCGAGACAGATGGTTCGATCACTGCTCGTGAGGCACTGGCTTCAGCCGGCGCAACCCTGCAGGCTCTGGTCACGCTCGTCGCCGAGATGAGCGATGAGCCACAGGGTCTCGAACTCGGAGAGGTCAGCATCATGAGCGTCGGTTCTCCTGATCTCGACCTCCCCATCGAGGACCTCGACCTCTCGGAACGCCCCCGCAACTGCCTCAAGCGTGCCCAGGTCAACACCATCGGAGAGCTCCTGCAGAAGTCGGTCGACGATCTCCTGACCGTCACCAACTTCGGGCAGAAGTCGCTCGACGAAGTCATCGAGAAGCTCGACGAGCGCGGCTTGTCGCTGAAGCAACGGGACTGATCCACCATGCCTGCAACCCCACGCAAATCCGGCCGCTTCGGTGGCTCCGCCGCCCATCAGCGTCTCATGATGGCCAATCTGGCAGCCTCGCTGTTCGCAGCCGAAGGCATTGTCACCACTGAGGCCAAGGCCAAGGCCCTGCGCCCCATCGCAGAGAAGCTCATCACCAAAGCCAAGAAGGGTGGTGTCCACCGTCAGCGTCAGGTGGTCGCTTTCCTCGGCGACCAGGAGATGGCCTCGAAGCTCTTCAAGGACATCGGTCCGCGTTATGTGGATCGACCGGGTGGTTACACCCGCATCCTGAAGCTCGGTCCGCGTCAGGGCGATAACGCCCCGATGGCGCGCATCGAACTCCTCTGATCCACGGCTTCAGACTGAGGTTCGTGGAGACACGCCAAAACTTGCTACCGGTGCGGGTGATCCCTGATCCACCCGCACCGGGGCGCGTCCGCTTGCGGATGGAGATCGCCTACGACGGGGCGAAGTTCCGCGGTGTGGCTGAGAACTCCGGTGTCATGACAGTGGCCGGATCAGTGCGGGCAGTTCTGGAGAGAGCGGTCAGCCATGAGCTCGAAATATCGATCGCCGGCCGCACCGATGCGGGGGTGCACGCCCGAGCCCAGGTGCTGTCGTTCGATGTGGTCGAGGCGAAAGCCGACCCCGCAGAACTCGCGAGGGCGGTGAATCGGAACCTCGTCCCGGGAATCGTGGCGCAGTCCTGCGCTGTCGTTGCCGATGACTTCGATGCCCGGTTCTCGGCGACGTACCGTCACTATCGCTACACGGTGCTGAACCGGTTGGTTCCCGATCCGTTCCTCGCCCCCACCACCTGGTGGCTCGGCGTGGCTCTCGACCTCGACGATATGAACCGGGCCTGTGAGCCCATCATCGGTGGCCATGATTTCTCGAGCTTCTGTCGGCGGCCGAAGACCGATGCCGAGTATTCGATGATCCGTCGTGTGAGCTCCGCCGGTTGGCAGGATCTCGGCGATGGGATCCTTCGGTTCGACATCCGGGCCAACGCATTCTGTCAACAGATGGTCCGGGCTCTGGTGGGCACGATGATCGATATGGGGCGAGGGCATCTCCGCGCGGCCGACATGGAATCGATCCTCGCCGGACTCGACCGCTCTCGGGCTGGTCAGGTCGCTCCACCGCAGGGATTGTGTCTGTGGGAGGTCGGCTATTGACAGCGAAACACGTCGCTCCCGAGACCGCCGAAGTAGCTTCTGAACAGCGGGTTTGCCGTCGGTGGCTCGACCGCCGTATCGTGTCACTCCGCTCTAGCGCGCGGTCTTCCGCATGCGCTGTTGCCGTTTCTCCTGAACAACCATCCGTGGAGTCCGTTCCCCGGGTCTCGAACTGAAGGGCTGCGCGTGCGCACCTACTCTCCCAAAGCCAGCGAAATCACTCGTACTTGGTTCGTGGTCGATGCCGAAGGCATGGTCCTGGGCCGTCTGGCGACCGAGGTCGCCCGACTCCTTCGCGGCAAGCACAAGCCCACGTACGCCCCGCATATCGACACCGGCGATCACGTGATCATCATCAACGCCGACAAGATCGTGCTCACGTCGAACAAGGGCGACAAGCTCTTCGTGCATCGCCATTCTGGTTACCCGGGCGGCCTGCGCACCCAGTCCTACGGAACTCTTCTCGCCAATAAGCCCGAAGAGGCCGTTCGCGGTGCAATCCGCGGGATGCTGCCGCACAACCGTCTTGGTCGTCAGCAGCTCACCAAGCTCAAGGTCTATGCCGGCCCCGTGCACCCGCACGCCGCACAGAGCCCCGAGACCATCGAATTCACCCACGCCAAGGCCCGCTGAGCGGCCGTCACTGAGGAATCACTATGTCGCAGCCACTCACTCAGACGACCGGACGCCGCAAGCGCGCTGTCGCTCGTGTCCGCTTCCGTCCAGGAACCGGCAACATCGTTGTCAACGGTCGTCCGGTCACCGAGTACTTCCCCACCGCAACGCATCGGATGATCCTCAGCGAGCCGCTGCGTCTCACGAACACCGATGAGGCCTACGACATCGATTGCACCATCGACGGTGGCGGCGTGTCTGGTCAGGCTGGAGCGCTTCGCCACGGCATCGCCCGTGCGCTGATCGAGCTCGATCCGGAGATGCGTCCGGAACTCAAGAAGGCCGGATTCCTCACTCGCGACGATCGCAAGAAGGAATCGAAGAAGTACGGCCTCAAGAAGGCCCGCAAGGCGCCTCAGTACTCGAAGCGCTGATCCTCGCGGGTCCATATGGGACTGCGATTCGGCACTGACGGAGTGCGCGGCGCTGCCGCTGAACTCTCCGACGCGTTTGTCTTCGCCCTCGGCGAGGCCGCGGCGCGGACTTTGGGCACCGCCTTTGTGATTGGCCGGGATACCCGTGAATCCGGCCAGAGGATCGAACGCGCCCTCGTTGCCGGACTCGAAAAGGGCGGAGCAGTTGTGACTGTGCTCGGGGTGGCTCCTACGCCGGCCGTCGCCTGGCTCGCCGCACGCGACGGGGTGTGTGGAGCGGTCATCTCGGCCTCGCATAATCCGTGGTTCGACAACGGCATCAAGTTCTTCGGCCCGGGCGGTCGGAAACTGAGTGACGAGGTCGAGGCGGAACTCGAACGATTGCTCGACGAATTGCTTGATGAACGCGCTCGCGAACGTGTTGATAACGAGTCGGGAACTACAGGGAGCACGGCTGCCCAGAATGCAGAGGTCCGCGAAGATGGCGGGGAGAGGACGAACGAATCCTTCGACTCTGTAGCCGCACTGGATGCCTGGACCGCGTCGCTACTTGCAGCGGTGTCCGTCTCGCTCGGTGGTCTCCATGTGGTGATTGACTGCGCGAACGGTGCGCAGTCAGCAATTGCTGCCGGGGTGATCTCGGGCGCGGGTGCCCGCGTTGACGTGCTGCACGCCTCACCCGACGGGCGGAACATCAACGACGGCTGCGGGTCCACCCATCCCGGGGATCTGCAGGCCGCTGTCGTGGCTTCGGGCGCAGATCTGGGTCTTGCGTTCGACGGCGATGCCGATCGATTGCTCGCGGTGGACGAGCAAGGAGCCGTCGTTGATGGCGACCATCTGCTCGCGCTTTTCGCTGCTGACCTTCACGCCCGCAGGGAACTTCGCGGCGATCTCGTCGTGGTGACCGTCATGACGAATCTGGGGTTCCGGATCGCCATGGAAGGTCTCGGCATCGAAGTGGTCGAAACCGCCGTGGGCGATCGCTACGTGCTGGAAGCTCTCGCCCGTCTGGGTGGTTCTCTCGGTGGGGAACAGAGCGGTCACATCGTGTTCGCTGAACTCGCCACCACTGGTGACGGTCTCCTCTCCGGCCTCCAGTTACTTGACCTCCTGCGGCGTTCCGGGCGGCCATTTTCCGAACTTGCGGCGCAGAGCATGACCCAACTCCCGCAGGTGCTCCGCAACGTTGCGGTGGCGCAGCGGCGTAGCGATATCGCCGAACTTCTCGCTGTGCAGATCGCTGAGGAGCAGCTGCTGCTCGGCACTTCGGGTCGCATCCTGCTGCGCCCGAGTGGCACCGAATCGCTGATCCGGGTCATGGTCGAAGCGGCGACCGAGGCGTTGGCTTCCGAGGTAGCTGGCCGACTCGCTGCAGCAGTCGAGGAAGTGTGCTCCGCCTAGACTGGTCCTCGCCGACGAACGAGGAGACTCCAGCAACACATGTGCGGAATCATTGCCGTCGTTCGACGTCCCACGGAAAGAGCGATTCCCTCCGTCGATGAGGTCTGCGGACCCATCGAGCAGGTCGCAGTGTTGCTCGACCGCCTGATTTCCGAACTCTCGGAGGCCGGGTCACGCGTTAGATCACACGTCGGATCACGGAGTAGTCCTGATGGTCGGAGCGGAGAGGACTCCCCGGGCGCCACTGTGGCAGCCGCGGCGAGCCTCCTGGCGGGCGCTGATCAACTGCTGCGTGGCGTGGCGGGTCTCCGTCTGCTCATCCAGGTCCCGGGAGCGGCCGCTCGGATCGCCACGCTGATCGCCGGCGTTGATGTGCAGATCACCGCGTTCGAAGATCTGCTCGATGACGACACCACGATCCTCGGACTGGACCTCGAAGCCGTCAACGCCGCGCTCATCGATCTGAAGGATGCGGCGTGGGCGGTCCGACGAGATCGTCTTCGGGCGGCCGAAGGCGTGGTTGAACTGGTGGGTGTCGGTGCGAATCCGGCGGCGATCGCTGTTGGCCTATCGATGCATCAGGCGCTCTCGGCGCTTGACCGTCTCGAAGTGCGTGGGCGTGACAGCGCCGGACTCCATCTCCTGATCAGTGGCCATGGCATCGACCTCGAATCGCCGGCGGTGCGCAAGGCGTTGTTGAATCGATCCACCGACCCGCTCTTTGGTTCCATGGCAGTGCGTACTCCTGCGGGTCACCTCAGCCTCGTCTATAAAGCGGCGGCCGAGATCGGCGAGCTCGGTGACAACACCCGTGCGCTGCGTTCGTCGATCGTTTCGGATCCTTTGCTGGAGCAGGCACTCGCCTCCGAAACGGTTGAAGCAGTGGTGCTCGGACACACTCGATGGGCCAGCGTCGGCATCATCTCGCAACCGAATGCGCACCCACTCAACTCTGATGAGGTCAGCAGCACGAACGACTCTGGAGCCGCAGACGGATACGAGCGCCCGTACCTCACTGCTGTTCTCAACGGCGACGTCGACAACTTCGCCGATCTCAAGATCAGTTCATCATTGCGTATCGCCGACGAGATCACCACTGATGCCAAGGTCATCCCGACCCTTACGTCGAGGGCGATGCTCGATGGAGCGGGTGTGGTTGAGGCTTTCCGTGAAACCGTGAACCAACTCGAAGGGTCTGTGGCCATTGCTGCGAGTTCGGCTGCCGAACCGTCAGATCTCCTCCTGGCGCTGCGCGGCAGCGGGCAAGCGCTCTACATCGGGTTGGCTCAGGACGCATACATCGTCGCCAGCGAGCCCTACGGAGTGGTCGAGGACACGGTGACGTATCTCCGACTCGACGGAGATATTCCGGCTGATCCCTCCAATCCAGCCAGTCGTGGACAGGTGGTGTGCCTTCGGGGCGATGTTGCCGGGAGCGCCGCAGGCATTGAGCGTTGGGCCTACGACGGCACCGGCCTGTCAGTGTCGCCCGATGAACTCGACACCGCCCAGATCACGACCCGCGATATCGATCGTGGCGACTCCCCGCACTTCCTACTGAAGGAGATCGGCGAGGCGGCTGGTTCGTTCCGCAAGACGCTTCGCGGCAAGTTGATCGACGGTACCGATGGTCTCGAGGTGGTGCTCGGCGACGAAGTTCTGTCTGCCGAGATGCGTGCTGGTCTTGCTGATGGTTCGATCAACCGCATCATCGCGATCGGTCAGGGCACCGCTGCAGTTGCGGCGCGGGCCTTGGTCGAGGGGCTCGCCGCCTTCGCCCCGCGCACGAACCTCCGCGTGAGTTCGGCCCTCGCCACCGAACTCTCCGGGTTCGATCTCGCTGACTCGATGACTGACACGCTCATCATCGCAGTGAGTCAGTCGGGAACGACCACTGATACGAATCGCACGGTCGATCTTGTTCGGGCTCGTGGTGGTCACATCGTGGCGATCGTCAATCGCCGCAACAGCGACCTGACCGATCGGGCCGACGGTGTGCTCTATACGTCCGATGGTCGTGATGTGGAGATGAGCGTCGCATCGACGAAGGCGTTCTACGCACAGATCGCCGCCTGCTTCCTCCTTGCCGCTGCGATCGCTGATGCTGTACTTCCTAGTGATGCTGTAGGGCCCGCCGGTTCGCCCGATCGGGCTGCGGTGCTCGAGAGTCTCCGCGTGCTTCCCGCAGCGCTCGAGGCCACCTATGCCCTCCGACCCGAGATCGCTCGTGCCGCGCACGATGTCGCGCCGTCTCGTCGGTACTGGGCGATCGTGGGTAACGGCGCAAACCGGATCGCTGCCGAGGAGATCCGGATCAAACTTTCCGAGCTCTGTTACAAAGCCATCGCGTGCGACGGTACCGAGGACAAGAAACACATCGATCTCTCTTCCGAGCCGATGATCCTCGTCTGCGCAGCCGGCCTGCAGGGTTCGACCGCCGACGATGTGGCCAAGGAAGTGGCGATCTATCGGGCGCACAAGGCGGCGCCGGTCGTGATCGCCACCCAGGGAGAAGAACGGTTCTCGGCTGCCCTCCACGTGATCTCTGTGCCGGTGGTTCACCCGCGGTTGGCGTTCGTGCTCTCGGCGATGGTCGGGCATCTTTTCGGATACGAAGCAGCGCTCGCCATCGATGCCCAGGCCCGGCCGTTGCGTGAGGCACGATCTGCAATCGACGAAGCAATCGCCGATGGAGCCACCGTCGACGGCGAGGAGCTTCTGCGTCGCCTGCAGCCCACGATGGCCCCCTCGGCCACTCGATATTTCGACAGCCTCCGGTCGGGTGCTCTCGACGGCAACCTCGAGGCGAGCACTGCATCGCGGCTCGCATCGCTGTGGCGGTACGCCCTCGGCATCGCGTCGCTCGAGTCCTACCAACTCGAGCATGGGAAGGTCGGAACGCCCGGTGTGGTGCTCGAGGATCTCACCATCGCACTGAGTTCCGCTATCGACGAGCTGACCCGCCCGATCGATGCGATCAAGCATCAGGCCAAGACCGTCACCGTCGGTATCTCACGCAGTGACGAGACCCTCATGCAGGTGCCGTTGGTGCGCGAGGTTCTGGCTGCGGGTGCTCCCCGCGATCGACTCAGCTACACGACCCTTCGGACGTTGGCCTCGCTCGAACCTCTGGTGGCTGAGGTCCTCGGGTACACCCGGTACGCCATCGAAGGTCATGTCGATTCGAACGGACATGATGAGGCCACCGTGGTCATCGTCGATCGCGGCGGCCTCGGTCGAGAACTGCGTAGCCGCACAGTGGATCATCCCGAGCTGCGGGGAACGAAACGTTGGGTGGCGGTGGAGCGAACCGTGCTGGTCGCCAAGGGTCGCAGCGATGGCCGCACGGTGATCATCGTCCCGGAGATCAAGGACGGTGAACCCACGGGACTGGCCCTGCTCCACGTGCGGCTGCATGAGAACCTCGCACTTCCGGTCCTGCGTTCGATGCTGCAGGGGTACCGCAATCGCTATGGGGCGATCAAACATGCCGTCACCGAGACCGAGCCCGTGTTCCGCGACGACCTGCTCGTCGATGTGCCCATCATCGATCTCATGACCGAACCGGTGAACGATCTCGCCGAGCTCTGGCGATCGTGATCCGCGGCGTCGGCATCGATCTCGTCGATGTCGATCGATTTCGTCGCACGCTGGGCCGGCGTCCGGGGCTGATCGAACGACTCTTCACGCCCTCCGAGCGTGCGTACTGCTTGGAGCGCAACGACCCGACCGAGCGGTTCGCAGTGCGGTTCGCGGCGAAGGAAGCCACCCTCAAGTCGATGGGCGTGGGTATCGGGGCGGTGGAGTGGCATGACATCGAGGTGGGCCGGTCTCCCGGGGGCCGACCGAGCCTGGAACTTTCGGGGCGGGCGGCGACGCTCGCCGAGGAACTCAGCATCGTCAGGTTCGAACTGAGCATGACCCATACGATCACGATGGCGCAGGCCGAGGTCATCGCTATCGGTGAGGGAATTCCGGCCCGTGGGGGCCAGGCACGGATGGCGCAGTGGCGAGGTGAGGTCGGGGAGCGTCCCGCGCTCGACGCTCTCGGCGCCGGTGAACTCATTGCCGGTGGGCTCATCCCGATTGTCACGCCGGTCGAGATGAACGACATCGACCGTGCGGCGCCCGAGCCGGTGGAGGAGCTGATCGCTCGAGCCGGATCAGCGCTCGCCCGACACGCGATCCGGATGCTCGGTGGGACCTACGGGCGGCGAGTCGTTGTGCTGGTGGGCAAGGGGAACAACGGCAACGACGGCCGTGACGCCGCTCGTCGGCTCACTCGACGCGGCGTGCGGGTCCGGATCGTCGACGTCGCAAGCGCTCCTGCTGTCCTCCCGTCGTGTGATCTCGTGATCGACGCGGCATTCGGCAGCGGGTTCAGGGCTGATGACTCGCGTCCTTTTGTCGCCCCGCTGGCTCCAGCTGGCGCATTGGTGCTTGCCGTCGATATCCCCTCGGGCGTGGACGGTCTCACCGGTCAAGCAGGTACTGCTGGTGTGATGACTGCTGGTGTGATGACTGCTGATGAGACCATCACCTTTGCCGCGTTGAAGCCCGGACTGCTGTTTGCTGATGGTTCTCGCAGCGCCGGACGGGTCACGGTGGCCGATATCGGACTCGATGTGTCTCGCGCCTCAGCACATCTCCTCGGAGCGGCCGCTGTTGCGAGTTGGCTCACGGAGCGTTCTCCCGATGCCCATAAGTGGAACAGCGCTGTCTGCGTCGTGGCCGGTGGACCGGGGATGGAGGGCGCCGCGGCGCTTGCGTCCCGGGCGGCGCTACGCACGGGCGCGGGCTACGTGCGACTCTCGATGCCCACACCAGATCCCGCAGTGACTCCCGCTGGGACTGCGGCAGTGCAGCTTCCCACCGAGGTGGTTCGCCGAGCATTGCCGTCGGTCGCATGGGCCGCCGATGTTCTGGCTGATCTCGCTCGGTTCCAGTCGCTCGTGATCGGAAACGGGCTCGGCCTCACCCCGCAGACCCTCGCGTCCGTCGTGGATGTCCTCGAGGGAGCGAAGATCCTCGGTCTGCCGACGGTCGTCGACGCCGATGGTCTCACTTCACTTGCAGCAGCGGCCGGTGGTCAATCGGGTTCTCGCGAGTCGTCGTTGACGAGTAACACGTACTCCAAGCTGGTCGGGCCCAACACGGTGCTGACCCCGCACGATGGTGAGTTCACCCGACTCGATGGATCGCCCCCGGGACCTGACCGAATCGCTGCTGCCCGTCGCCTGGCCGGGCGGACCGGAGCCGTTGTGCTGCTGAAAGGGCCCTCAACGGTGATCGCATCACCCACGGGTGATGTCCTCGTCTCCACGACAGGAGACGCACGTCTCGCGACAGCCGGAACCGGCGATGTACTCGCCGGAATCATCGGAGCGCTCCTCGCTGCTGGCCTCGATCCGTTCCGTGCGGCGGCGGCCGGAGCGTTCATCCATGGTGGGGCGGGCGCCCTAGGCTGGCGACACGGAACCGTGGCCGGCGACCTGCCCTGGCGCATTCCTGCTGTTCTGAAGCTGTTGTCCTGAACGCTTCCTTCCAACTTTCGTCCTCCGGAGGACCGATGCTTCGAGAACTCCCTGTCAGCGAGATCATGACCACCGAGGTCCTGACGTTCGCTTCCGGCGATGACGTCCGTGATGCCATGCGCGCCCTCCTGCGTCGCGATGTCGATGGGGCGCCGGTGCTCGATGACGGCGAGGTGGTCGGAATGCTCTCGACCAGCGACCTCATTGTTGAAGAGGCCCGGGTTCATCTGCCCACCGTGATCACCCTGCTCGGGGCATATCTCGAACTTCCGTCATCGAAGAAGCGGTTCGACGCCGATATGGAGAAAGCCCTCGGTTCGACGGTGGGCGAGGTCATGACTGCGGGCGCCGCGTCGATCGCTCCGGATGCCACGGTCGAGGAAGCCGCCACGATCATGCATGAGGAAGGCATCGACCGCATCGTTGTCATCGACGAGGCCGGAACGCTTGTCGGCATCGTTGCTCGCGGTGACATCGTCCGTGAGATCGTCCGCGAGTTCGACTCCGTGGACGGCGAGTAGAGACGTCGTGCGAGCAGCGCGAGCCGAAGTCGATCTTGAGGCTGTCGCGCACAACATCCGAGCGCTGCGTGCGGCGGTCGCACCGGCTCTGATCTGCGCCATCGTGAAGGCCGACGGCTATGGCCATGGAGCCATTGCCACAGGCGAAGCAGTGCTCGAAGCCGGAGCCGATTGGCTGGGGGTGGCACTCGTCGAGGAGGCCGCGGTTCTGCGCCGGGCCGGCATCGTCGCTCCGATCCTGCTGCTCTCCCAACCACGCCTTGCGGATCTGGCGGCCGCAGTTCGCTTCGATCTGCGGGTCTGCGTGTACACGACTTCAGCGATCGACCTTCTTGCGGCTGCGGCCGCCGAGCAGAACCGCCGTGTTCTGGTGCATCTCAAAGTCGATACGGGCATGAATCGCGTTGGCGTTGCTCCATCGGAAGCCGTGTCGATGGCTCAGGAGATCTGCCGCCGTCCGGAACTCGAACTCGAGGGTGTGTTCACCCATTGCGCGGTAGCTGATGAGCTCGACAACCCCTTCACGGATCTTCAATTGGACCGATTCGATCAGGTGATTGGCGAGCTTGCGGCTGCCGGTATCGAACCCTCGATCCGTCATGCTGCCAATTCCGCCACCGGAATCGAGCACCAGCGTGGCCGCTACGACCTGGTTCGTACGGGCATAGCGGTCTACGGCATCGCTCCCGCACCGGGACTCGCCTCTCGACTCGGGCTGCGTCCTGCGCTCACGCTGCGGGCGGAGGTCTCGATGGTGAAGCGGGTGGCGGCGGGCGAAGGGGTCTCCTACGGCCTGCGGCACCGGTTTGAGAGTGACACCACCGTGGCCACCGTGCCGATCGGGTACGCCGATGGGGTGCCGAGGCGTTTCGGGCTTTCCGGGGGAGAGGTGCTGATCGGTGGGCGTCGTCGACGTGTCGTCGGTGTGGTCACTATGGATCAACTCATGGTGGACTGCGGCGATGACCTCATCGCTGTCGGTGATGAAGTTGTCCTCATCGGCCAGCAGGGAGCCGAGGTGATCACCGCTGAGGAATGGGCGGCGCATCTCGACACCATCGCCTATGAGGTCGTCTGCGGGATCGGTCCGCGGGTTCCGCGCTTCTACAGGAGGGCCGCCGAATGATCTTCGTTCGCACCACGTCAGCACTCGCCACCAAGGCCGTCGCCGCGGCATTGGCGGAACTTGCCCGACCCGGCGATCTGCTCCTGCTCGCCGGTGACCTCGGAGCGGGCAAGACCGCGTTCACGCAGGGTTTCGGGGCTGCCCTCGGGATCGATGAACTCATCACCAGCCCGACCTTCACGCTCGTAAACACCTACGAAGGTCGACTCGAACTGAACCATCTCGATGTCTATCGACTCGAAGCACTCAGCGAGGTGCTCGATCTCGGTGTGCCCGAGATGCTTGATGACGGAGGAGTCACGGTCATCGAATGGGGTGATGCCGTTGCGCCGGCCCTGCCCGCTGATTATCTCGAGATCCGATTCTCCTACCCCGGAGAGCAAGATCCCGATGACGTGCGCGTCCTCGAGCTCATTCCGGTCGGCCCCCGCTGGTCGGCTCGCATGCGGGCCATCGCAACCGCGGTGTCCGAATGGATCCACGAACCGAATGGTGGGAACTGATGCTGATCATCGGAATCGATACGGCAACCGCCCAGGTGAGTGTGGCCATCGGAGGGCATGAAGGCGTTCTGGCTTCCACCCAGTCACTCCGCGGTCGCCAGCACGCTGAAGTGCTCACACCGGCTATCGAGTTCACCTGCCGGCAGGCCCGTATCGAACTCTCGGAGATCAGTGTGGTCGCGGTGGACCTCGGTCCCGGGCTCTTCACCGGTCTCCGTGTCGGCGTGGCATCGGCCAAGGCGATGGCGCATGCGCTCAACGTCCCCATGATCGGTGTGTCCTCGCTCGATCTGCTGGCGTTCCCTGTTCGTTTCACGTCCCGTCTGATCGTGGCCACCATTGATGCCCGACGCGGTGAGCTCTTCTACGCCTTCTATCGGCAGGTGCCGGGTGGCGTGCAGCGAGTCTCGGAGCATCAAGTTGGTTCGCCCGACGATCTGGCCTCGGAGATTCTTGCGTCGGGCGAGGAGTGTCTGTTGGTCGGTGACGGGGTGCAGCGCTACCGCGAGGTGTTCGACGGGCTGAAGAAGATCGAGATCGTCGAGGAAGGGTTCGCCTATCCGGCGGCGTCCTCGCTCGTGATGCTGGCCCATGCGCAAGCGTTGCGCGAGCAGTGGGTCAAGCCCTGGGATCTCCAGCCGCTCTATCTCCGCAAACCCGATGCCGAGATCAACTGGTCGACCCGCCCGACGCCATGAGCGCGCTTCGGATCCTCGCTGCTGGTCGGGAGAGTGCTGGCGCTCGCAGCGTCACTCCCGAGGTCGTGGTGACCCAGATGCGGCGGCGACATCTGCGTGCTGTGCTGCGCATCGAGGAGCGCACCAGTTCCACCCCGTGGTCGCATGGGTTGTTCCTTGCCGAGGCTCGACGCCCCGAACGCGTCTACCTCGTGGCCCGGATGGGGTCCTCGGTGGTCGGGTTCGCCGGGCTGCTGTTCGCGCTCACTGATGGTCACATCACGACCATTGCTGTGGATCCGGATCGTCAGGGTGCTCGACTCGGGACCCGCCTGATGCTGGTGTTGATGCGCGAAGCCATCGCCCGCGGAGCCACTGCAGTGACGCTCGAGGTCAGGGCATCGAATGAGGCGGCACTCGCGCTCTACCGGCGGTTCGGTTTCGCGCCCGTCGGCACCCGCAAGGGCTACTACCGCCATCCCGATGAGGACGCGCTCGTGCTGTGGGCCCATGAGGTCGACACCGACGACTTCACCCGTCGCCTCGACGCGATCGAGTCATCGCTCGACACCCCCCTCGTCGTCGAACGACTGGCTGCACTTCCGACTACTGCACTTCCGGCTACTGCACTTCCGGCTACTGCACTTCCGGCTACTGATCTTCCGCGTACGAGTGAACAGGACGAACAATCATGACGACACGAGTGCTCGGCATCGAGACGAGTTGCGACGAGACCGCCGCCGCGGTGGTGGTCGATGGTCATCAGGTGCTGTCTTCGGTGGTATCGAGCCAGGTTGATCTTCATGCTCGCTTCGGTGGAGTGGTGCCGGAGATCGCCAGCCGCGCCCATGTTGAACTTCTGACGCCGGTGGTCGCCCGTGCGCTCATCGAAGCGGGTATCGCCGACGATCATGTGGATGCCGTGGCCGCAACCGTGGGCCCGGGTCTCATTGGTGCGCTGCTCGTAGGGGTGAGCGCGGCCAAGACGCTCGCACTGGTCTGGGATGTCCCGTTCGTGGCGGTGAACCATCTCGAGGCGCATCTCTACGCAGCGCTGCTGGAGGATCCGGAGATCGAACTGCCGGTCGTGGTTCTGCTGGTGTCGGGGGGTCACACGCTGTTGATCTTGATGGAAGGGCACGGGAAGTACCGCGTGCTCGGATCCACCATCGACGATGCTGCCGGCGAAGCCTTCGACAAGGTGGCCAGGTACCTCGGCCTCGGATATCCGGGCGGTCCGGCCATTGACATGATCTCTGATCAGGGCGACCCCGCCGCCATCGCTTTTCCTCGTGCCATGCTCGCCGAGGGCTACGACTTCTCTTTCTCCGGTCTCAAGACCTCGGTGGTCAACCATGTCCGGCGCAATCCGGAGGTGTCCACCGCCGACGTCGCCGCCTCGTTCCAACAGGCTGTCGTTGATGTGCTGGTGACCAAGGCCCGACGGGCTGCCCATGATCATGGGGCCAAGGGGTTGTGCCTTGCCGGAGGAGTTGCGGCCAACTCGCTTCTGCGGGAACGCCTCCTCGACGTCTGTGTGGCCGATGGTCTGCGGGCGTTCCTGCCGAGCCGGGCGATGTGCACCGACAATGCCGCCATGGTGGCCGCCGCGGGCTGGTACCGCCTGCAGTCCGACGGCCCGTCGCCCCTCGATACCGGCGCCGACCCGAATCTCCGCCTCATCTCGACACTGCTCTGATTTTGGGTCCGGAGCGATTCCGGTCGCTCAGGTTGTCTCCTGCCGATCTTCCGCGTATCGTTAGCACTCGCCCTCGGAGAGTGCTAACGCTCTCCGGGTCGCGCGAAACGCTCGCAGTCACAACCGATTCCTGAGCGAACCGACAACGGAGAAGCCCTTTCATGAACCTTCAGCCCCTCGAAGATCGCATCGTGGTCCAGCCCGGCCAGAGCGAGGAGACCACCGCCAGCGGCCTGGTTATCCCCGACACTGCCAAAGAGAAGCCCCAGCAGGGTGAAGTCCTTGCCGTCGGCCCCGGCCGTCGTAGCGAGCAGACCGGCGAGATCATCCCCCTCGACGTCAAGGTCGGCGACACGGTCGTCTACAGCAAGTACGGCGGCACGGAGATCAGCTCCGGCGGCGCGGACGTCCTCATCCTCAATGCTCGCGACGTGCTCGCGATCGTCAGGTAATCGGAGTCCTCAATGGCCAAGATTCTCAAGTTTGACGAGGACGCTCGCCGCGCCCTCGAGGCGGGCGTGAACGCGCTTGCCGATGCTGTCAAGGTCACGCTCGGCCCGAAGGGTCGAAACGTGGTGCTCGACAAGAAGTTCGGCGCCCCCACCATCACCAACGATGGCGTTTCCATTGCCCGAGAGGTTGAACTCGAAGATCCCTTCGAGAACATGGGTGCGCAGCTTGTCAAGGAGGTGGCCACCAAGACCAACGACATCGCTGGTGATGGAACCACCACCGCCACCGTGCTCGCCCAGGCCCTCGTGCGTGAAGGTCTTCGCAACGTTGCTGCCGGCGCCAGCCCGCTCGGCCTCAAGCGCGGCATCGAAAAGGCTGTGGCCACTGCTGTGGAGAGCATCCGCTCGCAGGCCAAGGAGATCGACGACAAGTCCGAGATCGCCCAGGTCGCCAGCATCTCCGCTGCTGACACCACCATCGGTGGCGTCATCGCCGATGCCATCGACAAGGTCGGCAAGGACGGCGTCGTCACGGTTGAAGAGTCCAACACCTTCGGCATGGATCTCGATTTCGTCGAGGGCATGCAGTTCGACAAGGGCTACCTCTCCCCGTACTTCGTCACTGATGCCGAGCGTCAGGAAGCTGTCCTCGACAACCCGTACATCCTCTTCGTGAACTCGAAGATCTCGTCGGTGCAGGACATGCTCCCCGTGCTCGAGAAGGTCATGCAGTCGGGCAAGCCCCTGCTGATCATCGCCGAGGATGTCGACGGCGAGGCTCTTGCCACGCTTGTCGTGAACAAGATCCGTGGCACCTTCAACTCCGTGGCTGTCAAGGCCCCGGGCTTCGGCGAGCGCCGTAAGGCCATGCTGGCCGATATGGCCATCCTCACCGGTGGCCAGGTCATCTCCGAGGAGGTCGGCCTCAAGCTCGACTCCACCTCGCTCGACCTGCTCGGCACCGCCCGCAAGGTCGTCGTCACCAAGGACGAGACCACCATCGTCGAGGGCGCCGGCGATTCCGCTGACGTCAACGGCCGCGTGGCCCAGATCAAGCGTGAGATGGACGACACCGATTCCGACTGGGATCGTGAGAAGCTCCAGGAGCGTCTGGCGAAGCTGTCGGGTGGCGTAGCCGTCATCAAGGTCGGCGCTGCCACCGAGGTTGAACTCAAAGAGAAGAAGCACCGCATCGAGGACGCCCTCAGCGCCACTCGTGCCGCGATCGAGGAAGGTGTCGTCGCTGGTGGCGGTACCGCTCTCATTCGTGCCCGTGCATCGCTCAAGGCCACCATCGACACCCTCGAGGGTGACGAGGCCACTGGCGCCCGCGCTGTCTACCGTGCACTCGAGGCCCCGGCCCGTTGCATCGCCGACAACGCCGGCCTCGAAGGCGCAGTCATCGTGCAGCAGATCGAGGACGCCACCGGCTCCATCGGTCTCAACGCCGCCACCGGCGAGATGGTCGACCTGCTCAAGGCCGGCGTCATCGATCCGGCCAAGGTGACCCGCGCTGCGCTGCAGAACGCAGCCTCCATCGCAGCCCTCCTGCTCACCACCGAGGCGCTCGTGGCTGACAAGCCCGACGACGGCGCCGGCGCTGCCGCTGCTGCGGCCGCCATGGGTGGCATGGGTGGCATGGGCGGCATGATGTGATCCAGGCTCCGGCCTGATCGTTCATCCGAACGTAGAACTGGAGTCGGCCGGCCCTTCGGGGCCGGCCTTCTTCATTTATCTCTCTGCAGTCCGGCTCTCTGCAGTCCGGCTCTCTGCAGTCCGATGCTCTGTGCCGAGAAGGCTCACCAGGCGGGCCACGGCAGTCACGAGGTAGATCTGTCCGATCACGGCCTCGGTGATCGAGGCGATACGGGCGATATCGGTTCCCGGGCTGAGGTCGCCGTAGCCGACAGTGGTGAGGGTAAGAAAGCTGAAGTAGGTGAAGTCGCCGCCACGTGGCTGCGTGGTCTCGCGGAAGAACGAATAGCCATTGAGTGCTGCGATGCCACGGTAGGTGGCGGCGAACCAGATTCCGATCAGTAGATACCCGGTGATTGCCGCGATGAGTGAGTTCATCGATACCCGGTCGTGCTGAAAGGCCCGGCGGACCACGGCAGGGAACGCGATCGCGAACAGCACGGCGAACATGAACGAGTTGATGGCGACGAGCACGTTGTCCTGGGCAAATGTGGCTTCGCGCAACACAGTGAGGATCAGGGTGCTGACGCCGACCACCGTGAGCGTGATCGCGGCCGCTCGCTGCGTGCGGCGTTGGACCTTCGACCGGTCGAGAGCCAGGAGCACGAGCGCCGCGCTGAAAGGGAACTCGATGAGGAATCCCCATTCGAAGAGGTCGATCACTGGGGATAGCCCGACGAGGATCACAGCTAGCCCGAGCACCGGGGCGAAACTGTCACGGTCGGTGAAGAGACTGATCCAGCTAGGGCGAGACGGAATCGGGTCGTTCCCATCGTCGGTGGCCAACAGATCTTCCCTGTCGTCAGTCATTGAGGGAGCGCAGGTCGGTACCCTCTCAGCCATGGAAACTCCTCCCCCCGATCCCCAGAAACTTCTCACCGCATGGATGGAATGGGAATCCGGCGAAACGCCTCCCGGTCGTGTCATGTCGAATCTCAAGACCGGCGGACTTCCGGATCTGCTCCGAGCACTCGTCGAATCCTCTGCGGTCGAGTCATCGTCCACCACGACGGAGTGACCGACGTGGTCTCTCGTGGGGGCCCCCAAGAAATCCCCCGGCCACCTTCGGCGCGTCCGGGTCATTCGGCTCCGTGGGCAGGGGCGAGCAGTGACCTTCTGACGCCATCGCTGGCCGACGTGAAGGCGGCACTCGCCGATGCTGCCCCCGCGCGCCCCGTGGAACAACGCTTCGATGAGACTCGCGCTGCTGCGGTCCTCGCCGCGCTCTATGACCAGGAGCGGCAGGAGGAGCGCGCTGCAGCCGCACCGCTTTCAGTCGCACCGCTGGCTCACGTTGTGCTGACTCGACGCGCCCAGCATCTGCGCAGTCATCGTGGCGAGGTGAGCTTCCCCGGAGGCGCCCAAGAACCCGGTGAGGACTTCTGGACGACAGCGGTGCGCGAGGCGTTCGAAGAGGTGGCCCTCGATCCCACATTGCCGATACCAATCGGCGAACTCGACCACCTGCGCACGGTCACGAGTCAATCGTTCATCGTTCCATTGGTGGCCGAGTTGCCGGGTCGTCCCGAACTCGTCGCCCATCCCGGTGAGGTCGAGCAGATCCTGCATGTGTCACTCGCCGAACTGCTCCTACCCGAGGTTTTCCACGAGGAGATCTGGACCATCGGTGGTCAGCAGCGACCGATCTTCTTCTTCGAAATCGAGGGTGACACCATCTGGGGGGCGACCGCGGCGATGCTCCGGAATCTCCTCGCGATCGTCACCGGAACCTTTGATCCGGGGGATCGTCCAACGCCTTGGGGCCCTTTCGCGGGCGAGTAGGCTTCACCCTTTCCATCTGCGAAGGGAACAGCAATGGCTGAGATCGAGATCGGACTTGGGAAGTCGGGACGTCGGGCTTATGGCTTCGACGACATTGCGATCGTGCCGAGCCGGCGCACCCGCGACCCCGAGGATGTTGAGATCACCTGGGAGATCGACGCGTTCCGTTTCGAGCTCCCGCTCATGGCTTCCGCCATGGACGGCGTGGTCAGTCCGGCCACGGCGATCGAAATCGGACGTCTCGGTGGCGTGGGCGTGCTGAACCTCGAAGGACTCTGGACCCGCTACGAGGATCCCGAGCCGCTGTTTGAGGAGATCAGCAAGCTCGACGTCGAGAAGGCCACTGCTCGCATGCAGGAGATCTACTCGTCGCCGATCATTCCCGAACTCGTCGGTCAGCGAATCCGTGAGATCAAAGCCGCTGGCGTTGTGAGTTGCTGCTCGGTCACCCCGCAGCGCACCAATGCCCTCGCCAAGCAGTTCATCGATGCTGAGCTCGACCTGCTCGTCATTCAGGGCACTGTCGTATCGGCTGAGCATGTCTCGAAGACTGTTGAGCCGCTGAACCTCAAGAAGTTCGTGCGCGAACTCGACATCCCTGTCATCGTCGGCGGTTGCGCCAGCTATCAGGCAGCACTGCATCTCATGCGCACCGGTGCTGCCGGCGTGCTCGTCGGTGTCGGCCCCGGCCACGCGTGTACCACCCGCGCGGTGCTCGGCCTCGGTGTGCCACAGGCAACGGCTATCGCCGACGCTCGCGCTGCCCGTATGCGTCATCTCGACGAGACCGGCGTCTACTGCCAGGTGATCGCCGATGGTGGCATGGGCACTGGTGGCGACATCGCGAAGGCCATCGTGTGCGGCGCCGATGCCGTGATGATCGGTTCGCCGCTCGCCGCTGCTTCTGAAGCTCCCGGCCGCGGGTATCACTGGGGCATGGCCACATTCCATCCGACGCTGCCGCGCGGCGCCCGGGTGAGGACCGCTACCCGCGGAACCCTCGAAGAAATTCTCGTTGGCCCGGCCAACGAGAACGACGGCCGCATGAATCTCTTCGGTGCATTGCGCACCTCGATGGCGACCTGTGGCTATCAGACCGTGAAGGAGTTCCAGAAGGCCGAGGTCATGGTGGCTCCCGCGCTGCAGACCGAGGGCAAGGTCCTCCAGAAGGCTCAGGGCGTCGGGATGGGCCACTGACCCACATGACTGACCCGATCGGAACCGCCCTCGAAACTGGTCTCGAAACAGTTCTTGTCGTCGATTTCGGCGCGCAGTACGCGCAACTGATCGCCCGGCGGGTGCGTGAGGCGCATGTGTACTCCGAGATCGTGCCGCACTCGATCACGGCTGAGGAGATCCTCGCTCGTGGGGCATCCGGCCGACCGGTGCGCGGCATCGTGTTCTCGGGAGGCCCGGCCTCGGTGCATGTCGACGGCGCTCCCTCGATTGATCCTGCGGTGTATGAACTCGGCATACCGATCTTCGGGATCTGTTACGGCGCCCAACTGCTGGCCCGTGATCTCGGTGGTGAGGTCGCCCGCACCGGACGCGGTGAGTACGGCCGCACAGAACTCACTGTTGCTGCTGGCTCTGGTTCTGCTGGTGCTGGCTCTGGTTCTGCTGGTGCTGGCTCCTCGGGGTCGTTGCTTTTCACCGCCGCGCAGCCGCGCACCCAGCCGGTATGGATGAGTCACTTCGACACCATCACCGTGCCGCCGATCGGTGCCGTGGTGGTCGCATCGACACCTGACACCCCGGCCGCGGCCTATGAGGATCGCGCTGCTGGTCGCTACGGCGTGCAGTTCCACCCCGAGGTGGTGCACACGCCGCACGGTCAGGAAGTTCTCGAGCACTTCCTCTACGACGCCTGCGGACTCTCGCCGTCATGGACCATGAGTTCGATCATCGAGACCCAGGTGGAACTCATCCGGGCACAGGTCGGCAGCGCTCGCGCCATCTGCGGACTGTCCGGTGGCGTCGATTCAGCCGTTGCCGCTGCGCTGGTGCATCGAGCAATTGGCTCGCAACTCACCTGTGTGTTCGTTGATACCGGCCTGATGCGTCAGGGCGAGGGCGAGCAGGTTGTCGAAACCTTCCAGCGGCATCAGGGCATCGAACTCATCCATGTGCGAGCCGGCGATCGTTTCTTCGAGCGACTGGCCGGGATCACCGAACCCGAGGCCAAGCGCAAGGCCATCGGCGAGTTGTTCATCCGGGTGTTCGAGGATTCGAGCGGTGGTATCGAGGACGCTGAGTTTCTCGTGCAGGGAACGCTTTATCCCGATGTCATTGAATCGGGCACCAAGGACGCCGCCAAGATCAAGAGTCATCACAATGTCGGTGGGCTGCCCGAGGACATGCAGTTCAAACTGGTGGAGCCGCTGCGAGCCCTGTTCAAGGATGAAGTTCGTAAGGTCGGTACCGAGCTGGGGCTGCCCGACGAAATCGTGTGGCGTCAGCCGTTCCCCGGTCCCGGGCTCGGTGTGCGCATCATCGGCGAGGTCACGCCCGACAAGGTCGCGATGCTCCAACATGCCGATGCGATCGTTCGCGAAGAGGTGAAGGTGGCCGGTCTCGAACGGGAGATCTGGCAGGCATTCGCCGTGCTACCCGATATCCGCTCCGTCGGTGTGATGGGCGATGAACGTACTTATGGGCATCCGATCATCATTCGGGCCGTCACCAGCGAAGACGCGATGACCGCCGACTGGGCGCGGCTCCCGTACGACCTGCTCGAACGTATGTCGAGCCGCATCATCAACGAGGTCGCTGGCATCAATCGAGTGGCCTACGACATCACTTCGAAGCCACCCGGAACCATTGAATGGGAATAGTGGCGAGCTGTGTTGTGCCTCAGGCGCCGGCGAGCTGTGTTGTGCCTCAGGCGCCGGCGAGCTGGGCCACGATCGGGGCGAATGACTCGACGGCGTCAAGTCCGACCGTGATGTAGGACAGCCCGAACCGTTCTCGTCGTTCCACGATCGTGTCAATCAACTGTTCAACGGTGCCAGCGAGGGCGTGCGGAGATTCGAGCGCTCCCTCGGGGCTGAGGCCCAGCGCCGGAGCGACCATCGTGGCAAGGCCCATGCGATCGTCGGTGACCACGGCAAGGTGGACCCTGGTGTTGAGTTCGAGATCGTCGTACCGATCGCCGGCGGCCTCGGCCAACCAGCGGAGCTTCTCCTCGGTGGCTTCGGCAGTGGCGTTGGCGCCCGCTGATGCGTCGATCACGCCTGCGGCCAGTGACACATTGATTCCGACGATGTCGGCCTGCTGCGCAGCAAGCGTGAGCATGCGCTTCCCGCCGCCGCCGAGCAGGAATCGCGGACCGGGCTTTTGTGACGGCTTCGGCGTTCCCTCATGGCCGGTGACGGTGTAGTGCTCGCCGGCGAAGTTGACCGGACCGTCGGCGAAGAGCCCCTTCATGATGGTGATGGCCTCGCCCAGACGGTCGATACGGACGCCGGGGCGATCAAGCGTGATGCCGGCTTGTTCGTAGTCGGTGGTCATCCAGCCGGCGCCGATGCCGAGTTCGAGACGGCCGCCGCTGAGCAGGTCGATCGAGGCGGCTTCCTTGGCGAGGACCACCGGATGGCGATAGTCGTTGCACCAGACAAGGGTGCCGATGGTGAGCGTGGTGGTGGCTTCAGCCGCCGAAACGAGTGCTGGCGTGACCGCCCATTGCTCATCGAGGTGGTCGGCGATGGTGAGTGAGTCGTAGCCCAGGACCTCCACCTGTTTGGCCAGCTCCCGCCAGCGCACTCCATCGTCGGCGGTTCCGGTGAACCCACCCGGCGGTGAACTCGCCTGGATGCTGAATCGGAATGGCTTGGTTCGTGGCAGTCGGATGCTCATCGCCGGAGAGTCTCGCGCCATCCGGGAAACTCAGGCCGATTCAACGGGTCATGCGCTGTCCGGTGGGATTGCGCATCGCCCGCATCGTGTCGGTGCGGGCTCTAGCGTTCGGACGTGTGGTGACAGCCACCCTCAAGTCTGCTGATAGGGGAGTCACATGGCCATCGACGACAATGCCGGGAAACCAACTGAAACTAGTGATGCCCTGAGCGGTGCCACGGGCGGTGCGACGAGCGGTGCCACGGGCGGTGCGACGAGCGGTGCGACGGGCGGTGCGACAAGCGGCACCACGGGCGGTGCGACAGGTGATGACTCGCTTGTCGATTTCGTGCGGGGGTCGTTCACCAGTGGCGGTGTCACGCATGACGTGTACCGAAGCGGTGAGGGGCCGGCAGTGATCGTCATCGCCGAGATCCCGGGCATCACCCCGAAGGTGGCTGACTTTGCCCGACGAGTTCGAGCACTGGGTTGTTCGGTGTGGATGCCGGTGCTCTTCGGCCAGCCGGGACGGGTGTCGAATGGTCGTTACATCGCCAGTTCGGTGGCACGGGCCTGCGTGTCTCGGGAGTTCTCGGCCTTCGCCACCGGTCGGACTGCGCCGGTGACCGACTGGCTGCGCGCCCTAGCCCGCAATGCACATGAGACCTGCGGCGGACCCGGCGTCGGAGCAGTTGGCATGTGCTTCACCGGCGGTTTCGCGCTGGGAATGATGGTCGGCCCGGAACTGATCGCCCCGGTGTTGAGTCAACCGTCGTTGCCGATCGGGTTCTCGAAGAAGGCGAAGGCAAGCGTGAAGCTCTCGTCGGATGATCTGCGGATCGTGAAGGAACGGGTCGGTGACGGGGTGTGTGTGCTCGGGCTGCGATTCACCGGTGACCCGGTGGTCCCGGCTGAGCGGTTCGAGACCCTTCGCCGGGAACTGGGCGACGGGTTCATCGGCGTCGAGATCGACTCCTCGCCCGGTAACCCCTGGGGAATACCGAAAAATGCGCATTCGGTGCTGACCGAGCATCTTGTGGATGAGCCCGGTCACCCGACTCATGATGCGCTCAACCAGGTGCTCGAGTTCTTCAGTTCGCGGCTGCTGCCGGGCTGAGTGGTCCGGATCGAGAAACCCCGGGCCGATCAGGTCAGTTCATGTGGGGCGGGTTCTTCGGAGGGCTGCTTCTCGTCGAGCGAAGATCGCATCAATGCACTCGGCGAGTTGGAAGGGGTCGCCTTGCCATTGGGGCATGCGCATCGGATCTGAAGGGTCGACCCCGGCTGCTGACTGCCGGAGTTCGAGCGTGGTGACGCCATCGCCGGCCTGAACTGGTGGGGATGCGTCGGGTGGTGGTCCGTGTCCGACTTCGCTGCCATCGGGAAGTCGATGATGGATGGTTCCGTCGGGGTCGATGGTGACAGTGATGTTCCGACGGTGGATGAGTGCGTGGTGATAGTGGCATTCGGCCACGAGATTCTCGACGTCGTCATGCCCGCCGAAGGCGCGGTGGTGGCGATGGTGCACCTGCACGAACGTGGATGCGCAGCCGGGCCAGGCGCAGGTGCGGAACCGAGCGTGCACCGCCCGACGTTGTTGTGGGGTGATGGTGCTGGTGCGGCGGCCGAGGTGCAGTGGATCGCCGGCGTCGGTGTCGAGGACGGTGAGCAGGTCGGCGTCGCAGGCCAGCCAACGAGCGGCATGGCGCAGGATGTACGCGCCTGACGGCTCGAGGATGTCGTCAGAGGAGGCCTGCATTCGAGTGCTGGGGTCGGTTGGGAACTGCATGTCAGTGGTGGGGCCGGTTGGGGACTGGTCATTACTGGCGGGCTCAGAGACGAGGGATTGACCGCCGCTGATGGGGCTATCGGGGTGTCGGAGCATGGTTGGGTCGATGAGGGTGGAGACCGGAACATGGACCACGACCTGGGCGGTGAACCCAGAACGTTGGATACCGGTGGGGCGTGCGTCGGCGCTGGACTCGCAGATGCGCAGGAGTCCTTCTGCTCGCCATTGATCGTGCGTGAGGCGAACACGACCGATGTCGTCGACGCTTGCTGGCCGGAACTGTGCGGTTGCCCCGCCAGCGGGTGATGCAGCGACTGGTGCAGCGACTGGTGCAGCGACTGATGCCGCTTCTGCACGCTCGGATCGGACGAGCGCGGCTGCGGCATCGAGGGATGCCAGCACGAGTTCGCCGTTGACGTGATCGAAGCGGGCCCGTAACTCGATGCCATCGTGATCGCGGATGACGATCACCCGGGGGCGGAGGGAAGGGTCGTCGCTGTAGGGGTTATTGGCGTCGTCGCCAGACCTTGCGGCAGCGGCTTCCGCCTCGACTCGCTCGGCGCGTCGCCATGAGGCGCAGATCCGGCGGGTCTGCGACACCGTGGCATGCGTGGCGAGTTCGACGAGCGCCGCCTCGGTGTCGGGCGCGGCGATGGCGATGATGGGGGCGGACTTGGCCAGTGGGAGCTGACCGCTCACGACCGCCGCTGCGACAACAGGGAGTTCGGTGAGTGCCCGCCCCACGCTGGTGATAGCTGCGGCCCGGGACGGTGCGAGTTGGCAGTGCCAGGACGCGAATCGCTCTACAGACGCACAATCCCAGGAGCCGTGCAAACCACGGCGTTCGACTTCGGCGAGCACTGCGGCGAGTTCTGCTTCGGCGGCGGCGATTGCCGAGGCAATGCGGCGTGACTGATCGACCAGTCCGTCGTCGGTGAGCGAGCGCACGTGATTGGTGAGCGTCTCGACTGCAGAGCTCCCAGCTGCAGAGCGCTCTGTTGTAGCGCCACCGGCAGCGAGTTCGTCGCCGGAATGGGCTGGGCTGGTCGATCCGCGATCTCGATCAGTATCGGAAGCGTGCACCTGCTGGCGCCCTGTTTGGTGCGCTTGCCCGAGCGACTGTTCCGTCTCGAGATCTTTCCTTGATTTGCTCGCTTCGCCTTCGAACATGTGTTCGATACTAGCCTCTCCCGCCATGCACCGCAAGGCCTTTCGACCTCTTCCGTCCCCTCGTCTTCACCCTCACCTCCACCCTCACCTCCACCCTCGACTCCACCCCCGTCAGCACGCCGACTCCGCCCACACCCGGCCGCACACTCCGCCCGCGCCCACCCCGCACTCGGCCGAAGTCGCTTCACGGCACCGGTAGGGTGAGCGCTCCATGACCGACCCTGCACACCGGCCCGATCCGGCAGACAATCAGCTCCTTGCCGGCCTCAATCCGGTCCAATTCGAAGCTGTCACCCATTCCGAGGGTCCGCTGCTCATCGTGGCCGGCGCTGGTTCCGGCAAGACCCGGGTGCTCACGCATCGCATCGCGCACCTCATCAACGACGAGGGAATCTCACCCTTCGAGATTCTGGCCATCACGTTCACGAACAAGGCCGCTGACGAGATGCGAACCCGGGTTGCTGAGCTCGTCGGTCCCGTCGCCGCCAAGATGTGGGTCTCCACCTTTCACTCCGCCTCTGTGCGCATCCTGCGCCGCGACGCCGGTCTTCTCGGATTCCCGAGTTCGTTCACCATCTACGACTCCGCGGATGCACAGCGACTCACGAGCTATGTCATCCGCGACCTCGGACTCGATGCGAAGAAGTTCGTGCCCCGGGCGATCCACGCCAGCATCTCCGCGGCGAAGAACGAAGGTCACAGCCCGAAGTCCTACAGCGAGGCCGCCCAGACCATCTTCGAGCGCAAGATCGCCGACGTCTTCGTCGAGTACCAGTCCCGCCTGCTCAAGTCGGGAGCGATGGATTTCGATGATCTCCTCGTCAACACCGTCGAACTCTTCCGACGCAATCCCGACGTGCTCGAGTCCTATCAGCGTCGGTTCCGGCATGTGATGGTCGATGAGTACCAGGACACCAACCGCGTGCAGAACGAGCTCGTCCTCATGCTCACCGCGCAGCACGGCAACGTCTGCGTCGTGGGCGATGGCGACCAGTCGATCTATCGATTCCGTGGCGCCGACATGCGCAACATCTTGGAGTTCGAGAACGCGTTCCCCGATGTCACGGTTGTGCTTCTCGAGCAGAACTATCGATCGAGTCAGACCATTCTTGATGCTGCGAACGCCGTCATCACCAACAACCTCAGTCGCCGGCCGAAGGATCTCTGGACCGAAGCCGGCCCGGGCGAATCGATCATGCGATATCACGCTGACGATGAGGCCGATGAAGCGCATTGGATCGCGCAACGCATCATGCATCTCCACGACAGCGGTCACTCCTGGGGTGACTGTGCGATCTTCTACCGAACCAACGCGCAGAGCCGTGTCATCGAGGAATACCTCATGCGCGTCGGCATCCCGTACAAGGTCGTTGGAGGCACTCGTTTCTACGATCGGCGTGAGGTCAAGGACGCGCTCGCTTACGTGAAGGTCACGGTCAATCCGGCCGATGAGGTTTCCGTGAAGCGCGTGCTCAACGTTCCACGCCGCGGCGTGGGCGAATCATCGGTGGGTCGTCTCGACGCCTACGCCCGCAGCCACGAACTCACGTTCATCGATGCGCTCCGTGAGGCTGCGGCTGCAGGAGTCACCGGTAAGGCGCTCAAGGGAATCGACGAGTTCCTCAAGCTCATCGATGATCTCGAGCACTTCGTCACCGACGGTCCTGCGGCAGTCATCGAAGCGGCGATGCAACGATCCGGCTACGTGGCCGAACTCGAGGCCGAGCACTCCATCGAATCCGAGGGCCGCATCGAGAACCTTGCGGAACTCGTCGGTGCTGCTCGCGATTTCGCGTCGGTCGATGAGTTCCTCGAGCAGATCAGCCTCGTGGCCGACACCGATGATCTCGACGGCGACGACTCAGCGATCGTGCTGATGACACTCCACGCCGCGAAGGGACTCGAGTTCCCCGTGGTGTTCCTCATCGGTCTCGAAGACGGTGTGTTCCCGCATTTGCGTTCGATCGGTGATCCCGATGAACTCGAAGAGGAGCGTCGTCTCGCGTACGTCGGGATCACGCGCGCTCGTGAGCGGTTACATCTGAGCCACGCGTGGGCGCGCACTATGTTCGGCAGCACCCAGTACAACCCGCCGAGCAGGTTCCTTGATGAGATCCCGACGAATCTCGTCACGATGGTGGCCGGCGAGCGTCGCACCGCCCGCGGTCAGGGAGCTTCGAGCGGTTCGTACGGGAACTCCTCGTACGGCGGCAGTTCCTATGGGGGCCGCACTCCGGGCTCGGGCGGAGCGTGGGGTCGTCGTGATGCCGATGAGGATTGGAGCGGTTCGGTCATCGGCGGGGGAGGCCGATCACGCGGCGGTGAGTCCATCGAGAGCGCACTCAAGCCGCCGCCGCCAACCCAGAGCGGTGCCGATCAGATCGGCCTGCAGGTCGGCGACGATGTGAGCCACGGCAAGTTCGGTGATGGAGTGATCACCGCGATCGTCGGCAGCGGCGATAAGGCCGAGGCCGTCGTGAACTTCCGGGGTATCGGCGAGAAGCGACTGCTGTTGGCCTGGGCCCCGCTGACCAAGCGCTGACCGGGCGCAGACCAAGCGCTGACATGGTCGGGTTCGACGTGCCGACGGTTTTCTGACGTATCGTCAGGTTTGCCTTGCATTGGCGAAATCGGGTGTGTTAGGCATACTGAACACAACCGAGTTAGGTCTGCCTAACACGCAGCCCTGACGGCTCTCAGATGGAGGCTTCCCCCGTGTTCTCGAACTTCCTCATCGGTCTTCGTGAAGGTCTCGAAGCATCGCTCGTCGTCGGCATCCTCGTCGCGTACCTCGTGAAGACTGGGCGCACCGAGCACCTTCGATCCATCTGGATCGGGGTTGCTGCGGCCATCGCCGCCAGTCTCGGATTCGTGGCGATCCTCGAGTTCACCGCCAACTCGCTGAGCGACACTGCCGAGGAGGCCTTCGCCGGCATCATGTCGCTGCTCACAGTGGGGTTCCTCACCTGGATGATCTTCTGGATGCGTCGTACCGCTCGCACGATCAAGGGTGACCTGCACGAGAAGATGGACGCCGCCTTCGCTGGCGGTGGGGTGGCCCTTGCCATCCTCGCAGCGGTGGCCGTGGGCCGTGAGGGCCTCGAGACGGCGCTGTTCCTTTGGACCAACGATCAGGCAGTCTCCGGCACTGGACACCCTGCTGTCGGCGGCGTGCTTGGCCTACTTGTGGCCGCGTTCCTCGGTTACCTGCTGTACCGCCGTGCTGTGCACTTCAACCTGTCGACCTTCTTCACCATCACCGGTGTGCTCCTCGTCATCGTCGCCGCCGGCGTGTTGACCTACGCGGTGCATGAGTTCCAGGAGCTCGGCTGGCTGCCTGGTGAGGACGCCATCGCTCTGCAGATGCCCGGTTGGTATGACGAGAGCGCTTGGTACGGCACGCTGCTGCGAGGGCTGTTCAACTTCCGTGCCTCGCTGAGTGTGCTGCAGGTGGTCGCCTGGTTCGCCTACCTGGTTCCTGTCATGGCGCTTTTCTTCCGGCCAGCGAAGTCTCAGTTGACCACTGCTGGAGCGGTTTCGGAAGGTGCATCGTCGGGGTTGAAGTCAACGATGACCCGTCCGGTGTCGGAGACTGTCACCGGGTAGTCGGTGAGGCCTGATCCGTCGGCGGGGACCACGGCCCCATCGCACGGATCGACGAAGTCAGCGCTGTCGGCCCGCCAGTTCAGGGAACAGTCCCTGCTCTGGCCGGGTCGGCGGGCATCGAAGGCGTACCAGCCGCCGGCAGGGTCATCGCCGAGATGCTGCAGGTACACATCGCGCTTGCCGCCGGACACATCGGGAAGCAGGAGGGGTCCGGCCGAGGCGATCGAACGAGCCAGCGACTCCGCCGAGCCGGCGTCGTACGTATCGGAGCCCAGTTTGACCTCGACCTTGCCCGATTCGGTGAGCGAGGGAATGGCGAAGATGAACAACACCAGCACCAGGATGAGTCCGAGGGTCACGCCGGCCACCGCGAGGATGATCGAGCGGGGGGTGCGGGTCGGCGCCTGTTTGACCGGTGACATGGGGCAAGTATCGCCGCAGTCGGCCATTCCGATGAAGTCATCGATCCGCGTGGCCGGCCCGGCGTGAAACCCATGACGCTCCGTTTGGGAGCGCAGCCCCCTCACTGACTACCTTGGTGTCGTGGATCTTCTCGAATATCAAGGCAAACAGTTCTTCGCAACGTTCGGCATCCCGGTCTCCGACGGTCGTGCCGTCACGACCGTTGAGGATGCAGTCGCCGCGGCGAACGCAGTCGGTTACCCAGTCGTGGTCAAGGCCCAGGTGCATGCTGGTGGTCGTGGCAAGGCCGGTGGCGTGAAACTCGCCACGAATGAGGCCGAGGTGCGCGAGCACGCCGGCAACATCCTCGGCCTCGACATCAAGGGTCACATCACTCGCATCCTCTGGATCGAGAACGCTTCGGACATCGCCGAGGAGTACTACGCCTCGTTCACGCTTGATCGTTCCGCCAAGAAGCATCTCGGCATGCTCTCCAAGGAGGGCGGTGTCGAGATCGAGCAGGTTGCGGTCGATAACCCCGACGCCATCGCCAAGATCTGGATCGATCCGGTCGACGGTCTCAGCGCCGACGTGTGCCGCGAGTGGGTCAAGGCCGCGAATCTCAACGCCGACGTCACCGAGGACGCAGTCGAGCTGCTCTGCAAGCTCTACACCGCGTATGTCGAGGGCGATGCCGATCTCGCCGAGATCAACCCGCTCATCGTGAAGACCAACGGCCGGGTGCACGCACTCGATGCCAAGGTCACGCTCGATGACAACGCTGAGTTCCGCCACGAATGGGATGAGTACGCCACCACGCAGGTGCGCGATGCCCGTGAGGAAGCGGCCCATGCCAAGGGTCTGCAGTATGTGGGCCTCGAGGGCTCGGTCGGGATCATCGCCAACGGCGCTGGTCTGGCCATGAGCACGCTCGACGTCGTCAACCAAGCCGGTGGCGAAGCCGCCAACTTCCTGGACATCGGCGGCGGTGCCAACGCCGAGGTCATGGCTGGCGCTCTGCAGGTCATCAACGATGACCCGAGTGTGAAGTCGATCTTCATCAACATCTTCGGTGGCATCACCCGAGGCGAAGAAGTGGCCAAGGGGATCATCGGCGCCCTCGAGATGGTCGATATCGCCGCACCGATCGTCATCCGCCTCGACGGCACCAACGCCGAAGAGGGCCGAGCACTGCTCGCCCCGCACCTGTCCGAGCGACTCCAGAGCAAGCCCACGATGCTCGAAGCTGCTGCTACCGCTGTCGCACTTGCGAAGAAGAACTGAGGAATCCGATGAGCATCTTCGTAGACGAGAATACAAAGGTCATCTACCAGGGCCTCACCGGTTCGCAGGGTCGTTTCTACGGCCTTCGCAACCGTGACTACGGCACCAACGTCGTTGGTGGCACCAACCCCAAGAAGGCTGGCGAGGATGTCGACGGCATCCCGATCTTCGCCAACGTCGCCGAGGCTGTCGCCACCACCGGCGCCAACGCCTCGTGCATCTTCATTCCCGCTCCCGGTGTCCGCGCCGCGATCATGGACGCCGCTGAGGGTGGCGTCGAGTTCATCGTGTGCATCACCGAAGGCGTGCCGGCCCACGACGAAGCGTGGTTCTTCAACGAACTCAAGCGCGAATTCCCGAACGTGCGTCTGCTCGGCCCGAACTGCCCCGGCATCATCAGCCCCGGCAAGTGCAACATCGGCATCACCGCCGGTGAGATCGCCAAGCCCGGCGGCCCGGTCGGCATCGTGAGCCGCTCCGGCACGCTCACCTACCAGGCGCTCTACGAGCTCAAGCTGCAGGACATCGGCGTCACCACCTGCGTCGGCATCGGTGGCGACCCCGTTCCCGGCACCTCGTTCATCGACTGCCTCGCAGCGTTCGAAGCCGATCCCGACACCAAGGCCGTCATGATGATCGGCGAGATCGGTGGTTCGGCTGAGGAAGAGGCCGCGGAGTTCATCAAGAACAACATGTCCAAGCCGGTCGTGTCCTACGTCGCTGGTGTCACCGCTCCTCCGGGCAAGAAGATGGGCCATGCCGGCGCCATCGTCTCCGGTGGCAAGGGCACTGCTGCCGCCAAGATGGAAGCCCTCGCTGATGCGGGCGTCCGCGTGGGTAAGAACCCCACCGAGGCCGGCGAACTCATGGTCGAGGTTGTGCGCGAGCACGGCTGGGCCTGAGCCTTGTAGCTGCTCGCTTTCGAGCAGCAACGCAGTTCTGATCGAAGGCCCGGCCACAGCGCCGGGCCTTCTTCGTTGTTAGCCGGCGTCATTGTCGGCCCACGAAATTCCTATGGCCGGTACTGTCGGGAAATGCATGATCTGGTGATCTCGGGGGGCATGGTCGTCGAAGGGTCCGGGGCTGAGCCCCAGCGGGCCGATGTGGCCATCGACGGCGACACGATTGTTGCGGTGGGTGCCGATGTCGGTGCCGCCCGTCGCACCATCGACGCCGAGGACAGACTCGTCACGCCCGGCTTCGTCGACGTGCATACCCATCTCGACGCCCAGTTGGCCTGGGATCCCATTGGAACCTCGACCTGCTGGCATGGTGTCACCTCAGTGGTCATGGGCAACTGCGGCATGACTTTCGCCCCGGTGCGTGATGGCGACGCGCCGTTCCTCGCGAAAGCCATGGAAGCGGTTGAGGACATCCCCGCGGACTCGATCCTCGCCGGACTGCCGTGGAACTGGAACACGCACGGTGAGTACTTGCAGTGGTTGGCCAGTCAGCCCAAGGGGCTGAACTTCGCCGGGTTCGTCGGTCATGGTGCAGTTCGCTATTACGCCATGGGTGATCGTTCGCTCGATGTTGATGCCGAACCCACCGATGAAGAGCTCGCGGTCATGGTGGATCTCGTCGATGAAGCAATGCGGGCCGGAGCGGTGGGGTTCTCCACCTCACGTACTGGTCGTCATGTCACGTTCGATGGTCGCAATGTGCCGGGTACCTGGGCGAAAGAGCGTGAACTTGTCGCACTCGCCTCGGTGCTGGGTCGTCATGGCCGTGGCGTGCTGGGTTGTGCGCCGCGCTTCGATGGTGAGCGGTTGGGTCTGGAACGGGCCCGCAGCGAGGTGGCGATCATGGCCGCCATGAGCCGAGCATCGGGCCGTCCGTTCACGTTCAATCTCACCTCGGTGTTCTCCGATCCGCAGCAGTGGCGACAGGTGCTCGACTTCGTCGCCGAGGCCAATGCCACTGGCGCAAATCTGCGCCCGCAAACAACCTCGCGCTCCATCGGCGTGATCTTCTCGCTCGCCCATAAGACCCCGTTCGATAATCGCACCGGCTGGGAGGTCATCGCCGGTCGAACCCTTGCCGAACGAGTGGCCATCCTGCGCGACCCGACCGTGCGCGCTGATCTCATTGCTCGCGGCGACGGCCGTCGTGGTCTCGAAGCCACTCGCGAATATTTCGTTCTCACTCCCGAGCGTGGCGCTCGTTACGACTCCCGACCGGAGGACAGCCTCGCCGCGCACGCCGAGCGGGCCGGCACCACTGCGGTCGAGGCCTATCTCGATCTTGTCGATGCCACCGACGGCAAGGTGATCCTCAACTGGCCGATCCTGAATCAGGACTTCACGGTGATCGATCAGATGCTCACCGATCCGCGCATGATGCTGGGTCTCGCTGATTCGGGTGCGCATGTCGGACAGATCCTCGATGCCAGCCAGCCCACGTTCTTCCTGTCGTACTGGATCCGTGAGCGCGGCCTCATGTCGATCGGCGAGGGCGTGCATCAGCTCACCGGTCGTCCTGCCGAGTTGTTCGGGTTCACCGATCGCGGTCGGATCGCCGTCGGCGCCAAGGCTGATGTCAACGTGTTCTCACTGGAAGATCTGTACCTCCCACTGCCCACCTTCCAGCGCGACTTCCCTGCCGGTGCCGGTCGATTCGTGCAGCGATCGCAGGGATACGACGCCACGATCGTGAACGGTTCGGTATTCATGGAACACGGCGAACACACTGGTGCTCTGACGGGAAGGCCCCTGCTCGCCTCCTGATAGGTTCGCTGGAATGCGCATCGCGGTCCTTGCCTCCGGAAGCGGAACCATTCTCGATGCCATCTGCGCCGCTGGTGTGCCGGTGTCCGTCGCTGTTGTCGACCGTGAATGCGGGGCCCAGGCCGTCGCTGAACGCAACGGCGTGGAATGCGAACTCATGCAGCGACGCAGCTATGCCCGTGACTTCGACCGTGACGGCTACACCGCCGAGGTCGCCGGTCTGCTCACCGGCTACGACATCGACCTCGTCGTCATGGCCGGCTTCGGCACCATCCTCGGCAAAGGCATGTTCGAGACCTTTCCCGGCCATGTGCTCAATACCCATCCGGCGCTGTTGCCCTCGTTCCCGGGCTGGCACGGGGTGGCCGATGCACTGGCCTACGGCGTGAAGGTCACCGGTTGCACGGTGCATATCGCCACCGAAGAGGTCGATGCCGGCCCGATCCTCGCCCAGGAGGCCGTGGTCATCGAACCGGGCGACACGGTCGAGTCATTGCATGAGCGCATCAAGGCGGTCGAACGCCGCATCTACGTCCGCACCATCAGTGAGATCATCGAAAGGGGAAGTGTCCAGTGAGGGCTCTTCTGTCTGTGTACGACAAGTCCGGCATCGTGGAGTTCGCCCAGGCGCTGCATGAACTGGGCTGGGATCTCATCTCCAGCGGTGGCACGGCCCGCGTCATCGCTGCGGCCGGTGTTCCCGTCACCGATGTCGCTGATCTCACCGGGGTGCCCGCCATCCTCGGTCACCGCGTGGTCACACTGCATCCCAAGGTGCACGGCGGTCTACTTGCCGATCCCACCAATGCCGAGCATCGGGCTGATATGGCCGAGTACGGCATCGAGCCGATTGAACTCGTGGTGGCCAACCTGTACCCGTTCTCGTCCGAACCTTCGATCGAACTCATCGATATCGGTGGCCCGACCATGGTGCGCGCCGCCGCGAAGAACCATGCGTTCGTCGGCATCGTCACCGATCCGTCGCGTTATGACGAGGTACTCACCGAACTGCGAGCCGAGGGTGCGCTCACCCAGGCCACGCGCACACGCCTGGCCCGCGATGCGTTCGCGCATACGGCCGCCTACGACGCCGAAATCCTTGCATGGTTCGACGCCGGCCAACCTGCTGCCGGTGCGACAGCTGGCGACGCTGCGGCGAGCGATAACGCCGATGCACCGGCCGAACTACCCGCCACTATCTCGCTCACGCTCACCCGAGAGCAGGTGCTGCGCTACGGCGAGAACCCCCATCAGGTAGGCGCTCGTTATTCCGCCGCCGGCGAGACCGGCTGGTGGGCCACTGCCGAGCAGCACGGTGGCAAGGAGATGAGCTATCTCAACGTGTACGACACCGAAGCCGCATGGCGTCTCGTGCATTCCATTGGTGAGCGACCTGCGGCGGTTGTCATCAAGCACGCCAACCCATGTGGTGTGGCAGTGGCTGATGACATTGAAACGGCGTATGCACGAGCACATGCCTGCGACACCGTCTCGGCGTTCGGCGGCATCATCGCTCTCAATCGCATCGTCACCCTCGAGGTAGCCAAAGCCATTGCTCCGGTGTTCACCGAGGTGCTCGTGGCGCCCGGCTACGAACCAGATGCACTCGCCGCACTGCAGGAGAAGAAGAACCTGCGCATCCTCACTGCGGTTGCGCCCGGTGAGCCGGGTCTCTCGTTGCGGCCCATCGACGGTGGGTATCTCGTGCAAACCCCTGATCTCGTCACCGATGACCCGGCAGGCTGGACCGTGGCCACCAAGCGCGCGCCCTCCGAAGCTGAATGGGTCGATCTCGTTCTGGCCTGGCAGGTCGTGGCCAAGGTGACATCGAACGCCATCGTGCTGGTCAAGAACGGTCAGGCCGTGGGTATCGGTTGCGGTCAGCAGAACCGGCGCGATGCCGGGCATCTCGCCGCAGTCAAGGCCGAAGGTCGGGCCGTGGGTGGGGCGTACGCGTCGGACGCGTTCTTCCCGTTCCCTGATGGTCTGGATGCCGCCATCGAGGCGGGGGCAACCTGTGTCATCCAGCCCGGTGGGTCTATCCGGGATGAAGAGGTCATCGCCGCCGCCGATGCCGCCGGCCTCGCCATGGTGTTCACCGGCGAGCGCCACTTCCGTCACTGATTCGAATTCACCTTGTATTCACCCGGGGCGAAGTTCTTTCCCGCCTAGGTTTCTGAATCGTGTTCATGAATCTGTTGACCTCGATGTCGACCTGGCTGCTGTTGCCCCTTGTGCTCCTCGTGGTCGGTTCGATCTCGGTGTTGTTCTATGTGGTGATCGATCGGCAGATCGGCGAGAACCGCGAACGGGCCGGAATGGCTGCTGCCGCATACATGACGGCGCTCGGCAGCCTGTTTGCGATCCTCACGGGTTTCCTCATCAACTCGGAGTTCTCCACCCTGCGAGAGGCGCGTCAGGTCGTTGGTGCCGAGGCTGCGGCATCGAGTCGACTCGCGACGGCGAGCGATGGGCTTCCTTCCGTCGATACATCGGCTGTTCAGGTTCGACTCGGCCAGTATCTCCACGACGCGTCTCGTGCCGACTGGGCCGCTCTGGCCGATGGTGATCCCCAGGATTCGCCGGCCTTCGAATCACTCGGCGAACTCCAATCCACGGTCTTCGCGATCTCCAGTCGTTCCTACGTGGCGTCGCCGACCGCTGACGCCATGGAGAATGCAGTGGGTGACCTCACCACCGCACGGCGCGAACTCATCTCGTTAGCCAGTAACGAAATGCCGTTCCTGCTCTTCGCGCTGAGTGCGATCGCTGGCCTTGCGCTGATCGCCAACGCCATGTTCGTGGCACTCCGCTCGGGAGGCAACGTCGCCTATGTCGTCACCGGCATCGTCGTGATCGTTGCGCTTGATCTCGCGCTGATCCTCGGCATCTCCGCTCCGTTCCGTGGTCCCTTCGTTGTGGACAAGGGACCAATTCAGAATCTGTCGGAGGAAGTGCTTCAGGGGGTGTACCTGCCGTGGGTCGGACCCGGGTCGAAGATCATGACGAACGAGGAGACATGCCGCAACGATCCACGCGGATGTCTCACGATCGAACCGGGCCAACCCATCCAGCTGGGGGCTCTGCTGCGGGTCGGAACGGATTCCAAGGGTGCCGGCCGTGACGATCGGCGAGGTATTGATCTGGCGATCGACTATCTCGATACCGAGTTCGATAAGAAGCCGGGAACCCTGCTGGGTCATCCGGTGACGGTGCTCGCCGCCGACGATCAGTGCTCGGCGGAGGGTGGCCGTGAAGGCGCGGAAACGATCCTGCTCGGAGCGCAACTGGTCGCGGTGGTTGGAACCTCCTGCTCGGACGCGGCCATAGGAGGCGCCGAACCGGTCTTCTCCCGCGCCGGCATTCCGCTCATGTCGGCCCAGAACACCGCTCCGGGTCTCACGTCGATCGCCAAGCCGGGAAGCACGTACGCACGGACTGCGCCGAACGATCTCATCCAGGCTTCGGTGGCCGCCGATTTCGTCGTTGATGAACTCGCCGCAAGAAGCGTCGTCACGGTGTCGGACGGTACCGAGTATTCGGACCAACTGGATCAGGCCTTCATGGCTCATGTCGCTGCCAGCGGGGTCATCGCACTCCCGAGTCTGGTTGCATCAGAGGGGAGCGACCTCGCCGGGGTGGCGAAGTCCATTGTCGACGGTGGCGCCGACGCGGTCTTCCTCCCCGTCCATTCGCCTCTGTGCGAGGGCCTGATGGACGCCATTGCGGAGACTCCCGGGGGCTCACGGGTCGCGGTTCTCACCAGTGGGATCTGCGTCATCAGCGAGGCGGTTCCTGCAGCAACCCGAGCGAACGCGTACGGCTCTGGCCCAGACATTTCCGAGCTCGATCGGAATCTCTTCTACCGCGACCTCTATGAGGTCGCCTACACCAAGATTTATGGAACGCATCCGCTCTCGCTGTGGAACACCTCCGCCTTCGACGCCACGAACCTGCTCTTCGATTCGATCCAACGGATCGCCGTGCTCGGCTCGGATGGTTCCATTTCGATCCCCAGAACGGCACTCATCGAAGCCATTCGCGCGATCGACGGCTACGGGGGAGTGTCGAACCACCTGGAGTGCGAGCCGACTGGGGATTGCGTGCCTACGGCCACGATTGGCATCTACCGGGCCCCGTTCTGGCCCGTCGGCGTGCATGCCGGGGACGCAACGCCGGTGTACTCCCGGGCTGAATCACTGGATGCTCTCACTGCCGGGGATTGATCCTGGCAGCGACCCTTCCGTCGCAGTATTCGTCGCAGTGTCTGTCGCAGGATCTGTCAACGAATCCCGTGCATCCTGCAATCGCACGAGTCGTTACTGGGATCCGCCTAAATTGCCGATCCGTGATCATGGATCAACTGACTTCACTGCCGACATTGGCCCTGCTTCCACTGATGCTGTTGGTCGTCGGATCGATCTCGGTGTTGTTCTATGTGGTCATTGATCGGCGGATCGGTGACAGGCGCGAACACGCCGGAATGGCTGCTGCGGCTTACATGACCGCCCTGGGGAGCCTGTTCGCGATCCTGACGGGTTTCCTCATCAACTCTGAGTTCGCAACGCTCAGGGAAGCTCGGCAGATTGTTGGATCCGAAGCGGCTGCAGCGAGCCGATTGGCCTCAGCGACTGAAGGTCTGCCTTCGGTGGATACTGCGGCCGTTCAGGTGCGGCTCGGCCGCTATCTGGATGATTCGGCCACGGCCGACTGGACGGCGCTGGCCGATGATGATGCTCGCGATTCCCCAGCACTTCTCTCGCTCAACGAACTCCAGTCGGCGACGTTCTCGATCACGGGTCGGGCCTATGTGCCGTCGTCGACAGCTTCCGAGATGAATAGCGCGGTGGCTGACCTCACCACCTCTCGCCGGGAACTGATCTCGATTGCTGGCAGCGAAATGCCGCTTCTGCTTTTCGCGCTGAGTGCCATCGCTGGCCTCGCGCTCATCGTCAACGCGATGTTCGTCGCACTCCGGTCCGGAGGAAACGTCACCTACGTCGGTGTCGGCATTGTGTTGATCGTTGCACTCGATCTTGCGCTGATCCTCGGAATTTCGGCGCCCTTCAAGGGTCCATTCATCGTCGACAACAAACCTGTCGACACCATGTCCGAGGAAGTTCTGCAGGGCGTGTATCTACCCTGGGTGGGTCCGGAATCGCGGGTCGTGACCGACGACAAGGTGTGCCAGGACGACCCGCTGGGCTGCCTCACGATCGAGGCTGACGATTCGATCCAATTGGGGGCTCTGCTGCGCGTCGGGGCCGATTTCCAGGGTGCCGGTCTCGATGACCGGCGAGGAGTCGATCTGGCGATCGATTACCTCGACACGGAGTTCGACGGGGTACCGGGAACGTTGTTGGGGCACTCAGTGTCAGTTGTCGCCGCCGACGATCGCTGTTCAGCTGAGGGTGGGCGTGAAGGTGCGGAACGCATCCTTCTCGGATTGCGTCTGGTTGCCGCGGTCGGCACCTCCTGCTCCGGGGCAGCGTTGGGTGCCGCCGAGCCGATCTTCTCCCGTGCCGGCATTCCGCTGATGTCGGCGCAGAATACGGCGCCGGGTCTCACGTCGATCGCCAGACCCGGAAGCACCTACGCCAGAACTGCACCGAACGATCTCATCCAGGGAGCTGCGGTTGCCGATTTCATGGTGAGCGAGTTCGCCGCGAAGACGGTCTTCGTCATCTCGGACGGGACGGTGTATTCCGAGCAGATCGGCCAGACCTTCGTTGCCCGCCTCAACGCCAGCGGCGCTACAGCCCTACCGACTGTCGTGGCCGAGGAGGGCAGCGATCTCCTTGCCACTGCGAGAGCAGCCGTTGACAGTGGCGCCGATGTGATCTTCATGCCCGTCAATTCTCCGGTCTGCGAGAACCTCATGAACGCCATTGCCGATATTCCCGGAGGGACGAGCGTCAATGTCGTGACGAGCGATGCATGTGTCAATAGTGAGGTGCTGGCTTCGGCGATTCGAACCAAGGCCTATGGATCCGGACCCGATATCGCCGCTCTCGATCGGAATCCCTTCTACAGCGAGCTCTACAAGTCGGCCTACGTCAGCACCTTCGGTGGCGAGCCGGTGTCCGTCTGGAGCACGTCGGCATTCGATGCGACGAATCTGCTTTTCGACTCGATCCAGCGGGTGGCGGTTCTCGATTCGGACGGATCAATCTCGATCCCTCGCTCGGCACTGATCCAAGCAATTCGATTGATCAATGGCTACCGGGGTGTCTCCAACCAGATGGTGTGTACGCCAACAGGCGATTGCGCTCAGTCGGGGAGGATCGCGGTGTACCGAGCGCCGTTCTGGCCAGTGGGGGAGTTTGCGGCGAACGCTGAGCCGATCTTCTCGAAGAAGCTGACGCTCGCTGCGGTGATGCCGGAGGATTGACATCGCGAATGTTTCGCGTTCGGCGAGGAGGTCTCCGGTTGGGACAGACTTCTTGCATGGACTCACCGGTCACTGGATTCAGTCATCTACAGATGAACGTGCGCGATTTGGCGACGTCACGGGCATGGTTCGAAACGGTGCTGGGCATGAAGGCGTTCGTCGAACTCGATGACACCGTGGCGTTGAAGCATGCGCCCAGCCGACTCGTGCTGGTGTTGTCGCAGCGAGCGGTGGGCGAGGGGCCATCACCACTCGACCACATTGCGTTCGCTGTGCCCGATGGCGACGCGCTCGAAGCGTGGGCGCAGGAGCTCACTGTCCGGGGCGTTGCTCACGATGGTGTGGTGCTCGAACTCGGCAAGCCTTCGCTGCAACTGCGTGACCCTGATGGCAATGCCATCGAACTGGTGGCACCGGCGCCACGCGCTTGATCAATGCTTGATCAACGGTTGATCGATGCTTGATCAGCGGCGGAACGACAGCAGATCGACCCCGGCTTCGCCGGTGAGGCGGGCGAGCAGATCGAGCGGCAGGCCAACGACGTTGGATGGGCTGCCGGTGATGCCGGCCACGAACATGGCACCGGGGCCCTGCATGCCGTAGGCGCCGGCTTTGTCGAGCGGTTCGCCGGTGCCGACGTACCACTCGATCCAGTCCTCGGCGATGGGGGCGATGGTGACAGCCGTGGTGGCCACAGCCGAGCGAATGATGATCTCGCCGCCAGCGGTGATGCGGTGCACGCAGACGCCGGTGTGCACGTGGTGCGTGGTGTCAGCAATAGCCCGGATCAATCGCTTGGCGTCTTCGGCATCAACAGGCTTTCCGAGCAGTTCGCCATCGAGATCGACCGTGGTGTCGGCAGCTACGACAACAGCACCGGGTGCGGCCATCACCGCGGCTTTCCCGCGTGCCAGGCGTTCCACATACGGGCGCCCGAGTTCGCCGGGCAGCACGGATTCGTCGATATCGGGCGGGGCGATCTCGAACACCAACCCGAGCTCGTCAAGCAGGCCACTTCGTCGCGGCGATGCCGAGGCGAGGATGAGTCGCTCGGTGGTCGGGTAATCGGAGTGGAGACCGCCGCTCATCCTCCGCTCACCATCGAGTCGGCCAGCGCGTCGGGCGGGGTAACGGAATCAGCGTCGAGCCAGCCATCGGGGACCACGACCTCGTGCGGACCGGTCTGGGTGCCGCGGGGTGAGGCAGCTGCGTCAGGTTCCACCACAAGGCTCGGATCGAGCGGAGCGAACAGGTCGTCGAGTTCGGCGAGCGTGTCGAGCGAGGTGACTGATCGCCGCACTGCTGAACCCACGGGATAGCCGGTCAGATACCAACCCATGTGTTTACGCATCATCTTCATGGCCCGGTGTTCGCCCACGGCGCCGGTGAGTAGACGGGCATGCTCGGTGGCGATGAGCGCCATCTCGCCGAGCGGGGGTTCGGGGCGGATGGGTCGACCGGCGAACAGGTCGGCCAACTGTCCGAAGAACCAGGGGCGGCCGAGACAGGCCCGGCCCACCACGACGCCGGCACACCCGGTGCGTTCGATCATGGCGAGGGCATCGGCGGCGGTCCAGATATCGCCGTTACCCAGCACTGGTGTGCCCGGCAATGCTTCGACCAGTTCGGCAATTGCGCTCCAGCGGGCTCGACCCGAATAGCGCTGGCGAGCGGTTCGGGCGTGCAGAGCAACAGCTGCGGCTCCGGCATCGGCAGCACGACGGCCCGCCTCGAGGAACGTGACCCGGTCGTCATCGAGCCCGATACGCATCTTCACCGTGACGGGCACGACTCCGGCGTTCTCGACAGCTGCGGCCACGACAGCGCCGAACAGTGCAGGGCGGGCGGGCACCGCGGCACCGCCGCCATTGCGGGTGACCTTGGGGGCTGGGCAGCCGAAGTTGAGATCGATATGGTCGACATGGTCCTCGGCCACGAGACGTCGCACCGCAGCACCCATGACCGCGGGGTCAGTGCCGTAGAGCTGCAACGAGCGTCGCGTTTCCTCGGGACCGAATGAGGCCAACTGCCAGGTCTTCTCGCCGTCCTCCAGAAGACCCCGCGCATTGACCATCTCACTCACGAACAGGCCGCTACCGAAGCGCTGGCACAACTGTCGGAAGGCCAGATTCGTGACGCCGGCCATGGGGGCGAGCACCACCGGCGGGTCGACGGTGATGGGGCCGATACGCAGCGGTCCGACGGGTACGGAACCGGCGGCCGGAGTTGCAGGATCGGAAGGGGCGCTCACCACGACCACGGTACTCATGACCGGTAGGGTCAACACCATGACTGCTCAGGTGCTCGATGGCGAACTGGTCGCCACAGGGATCAAGGAACGGCTCGCGGGGCGGGTTCAAGCGCTCATCGCCAAGGGAATCACGCCCGGTCTGGGCACGGTACTGGTGGGCGACGATGGTCCGTCGGCCAACTACGTCTCGATGAAGCACAAGGACTGCGAAGCGCTCGGAATCACCTCGCATCACGCCCATCTTCCGGCTGATGCCACGCAGGATGATGTGCTCGAGGTCGTGGCCCGCTTCAACAACGATGCCGCAGTCGACGCCTATTTGATGCAGTACCCGTTCCCGAAGCATCTCGATTTCGAAGCGGCGCTGCTTGCCGTGGATCCCGCCAAGGATGTCGACGGTCTGCATCCGGTGAACCTCGGTCATCTCGTGCAGGGTGTTGATGGCCCCCTGCCCTGCACGCCGGCTGGCATCCAAGCCCTGCTCGCGCATTTCGAGGTGCCCATCGAAGGTCGCCACATCGTCATCGTGGGCCGCGGGCTCACGATCGGCCGACCGCTGGCCAATCTGTTCACTCTCAAGCGTCCCAACGCCAACGCGGCTGTCACCGTGGTGCACACCGGCGTGGCTGATCTCGGGGGCTACACGCGTCAGGCCGACATCATCGTGGCCGCTGCCGGTTCTCCCGGTCTCATCACTGCCGACATGGTCAAGCCCGGTGCTGCGGTCGTCGCTGCCGGTGTGTCTTTCGAGGGCAAGAAGCTCGTGTCCGATGTGGCCGATGAGGTTGCCGAGGTGGCCGGTTGGCTGTCGCCCCGTATCGGTGGGGTCGGGCCCATGACCCGCGCCATGTTGTTGGTCAACACTGTCGACGCCGCTGAGCGTCGAGTTTCCTGAGCATGACTCGTATTGCCGATCTCCTGCGCGCGGGGCGCACGCTCTCGTTCGAGTTCTTCCCGCCGAAGACCGACGAAGCGGCGCTCGCGCTCCGCGACACCATCGCCGAACTCGACGAATTGCATCCATCGTTCGTGTCGGTCACCTATGGCGCTGGCGGCAGTACCCGTGAGCGAACCCGCGATGTCGTCATCGCCATCGAGCGCGAGGTCGGTCTCGCGGCAATGGCGCATCTCACGTGTGTGGCTCACACCCGCTCCCAGCTCGACTCGTTGCTCGACGAGTACCACGCCGCTGGGGTCGAGAACATCCTCGCCCTGGCCGGCGATCCGGTACTCGACGACAACGGTCGCACGATCGACGGCGAGTTCGAATACGCCCTCGAACTTGTTGAACTGATCGCCGAGCGCGACCAGTTCTCGATCGGTGTGGCCGCACATCCCGAAGGTCATCCGCGATCAGCTGATCTCGCCACGGATCGCCGTCATCTGGCCACCAAGCTCGAGGTCGCTGATTTCGCCATCACCCAGTTCTTCTTCGAACCCGAGCCGTATCTGCGTATGGTCGACGAACTTTCGGCGCTCGGCTGTAGCAAACCCGTGCTGCCCGGCATCATGCCGGTCACCAATGTTGGTCAGGTCACCCGGTTCGCCCAGCTCGCTGGCGCGGCGTTCCCGACGCATCTTGCCGAGCGTTTCGAATCGCTGGCTGACGACCCTGCCGGTGTGCGGGCGCTCGGCGTCGAGCTGGCCACCGAGCTCTGCCAACGCCTGCTCGATGAAGGTGTGCCGGGACTCCACTTCTACACACTCAATCGCTCGACAGCCACACGCGATATCGCCCGAGAACTCGACCTCACCCCGTGAGCGACGCAAACCCGACGATGCGTACGCCCGGGATCGTGCGGCGTGGCACCCGGTTGCTTGTCCGCTATGTGCGGGCCCAACCGATGCCGTTCTTCGTCTCGATCGTCGGTGCAGCCATCTATGCCGGAGCGGCGGTGGGCACCACCATCGTGTTGGGCCGAGTCACGAACGACGTGATCGTGCCCACGTTCGAAAGCGGAAGGGTCAGTTCGCACGCGGTGCTCATGACCGGCGTGGCATTGCTCTGCGTCGGCCTGCTGCGAGCGATGACCATCGTGCTGCGTCGATACTTCGCCGCGCTGCTCACCTTCCGCACCCAACGGCAGTGGCGCCGCGAGCTCGCCGCTACCTATCTCGACGTGCCTTTGAAGTATCACCGCGAAACCCCCACCGGAACACTGCTGGCCCATGCCGATGCAGACATCGTGGCCGCCAGCGAGGTGCTCAACCCCTTGCCGTTCAGCATCGGTGTCGTCACGCTGGTGGTGTTCGCCGTTATCTCGTTGGCGCTCGTCGATTGGGCGCTCATGCTCGTGGCGCTGCTGTTGTTCCCCGGCCTGGCACTGGTGAATCGGGCCTATACCCGTCGGGTTGAGAAGCCGTTGGGTGAGATCCAGCATCGCGTGGGTCAGGTCAGTCGGATCGCCCATGAGAGTTTCGATGGTGTCCTCGTGGTCAAGACCCTGGGCCGGGCCGGCGCAGAGGAGGCCCGTCTCGGTGAGGCATCGGATCAACTCCGGCTAGCCCGGATCAGCATGGGTCGCATCCGGGGAACCTTCGAGCCGATGATTGATGCTCTGCCAAACCTCGGGATCATCCTGTTGCTCCTCATCGGTTCCTGGCAGGTGTCGACCGGGCGACTCGACACCGGTCAGGTGGTGCAGGCCGCAGCGCTGTTCGGCCTGCTCGGATTCCCGATGCGGGTGTTCGGTTTCTTCCTGCAGGAATTGCCGCGGGCCGTCGTGGTGAGTGCCCGTCTCGACAAGGTGATGGATGTCGAGCGTGAACCCGTTGGTCGCCTGGAGACCGCCCCGCAGTTGCCTGACACTGCGTTGGCGGTTCGGTTCGAATCAGTCACCTGCCGACATGGCGATGACCCAGCGGTCATCGACGGGCTTGACCTCGAGGTGCCCGCCGGCAAGGTGGTGGCGCTCGTAGGAGCCACCGGTTCGGGCAAATCCACGTTGTGCGAACTCATTCCGCGCCTTGTCGATCCCGAATCCGGTGTGGTGCGCATCGGCGGCATCGACGTGCGTGATGTCGATCCGATGACCGTGCGTGACGCAGTGGCGCTGGTGTTCCAGGAGTCGTTCCTGTTCGCCGATACGGTGCGCGCGAACGTCACCCTCGGTGTCGATGTGTCCGATGCTGATCTTGATGCGGCAGCTGCGGTTGCCCACGCGGCCACGTTCGTGAGCCGTCTCCCGCAGGGTTGGGACACGCTGGTGGGAGAGCGGGGTGTCACGCTCTCGGGCGGTCAGCGTCAACGGCTCGCCCTCACCCGTGCGTTGCTGCGTCGACCCCGCGTGCTCATCCTCGACGATGCCACCAGCGCTGTCGATCCCGTGATCGAAGCGGCGATCCTTCGCGATCTGCGCGAAACGCTGGCCACATCCACACTCGTGGTCGCCCACCGGATCTCGACCATCGAACTCGCTGACAGTGTGGCCTTCCTCGAAGAGGGTCGCATCGTGGCCCAGGGCACCCATAGTGAACTGCTGGCATCGGATGCCCGGTACGCCCATCTGGTGCGGGCCTATGCCGAGGGTCGCAGTGTGCAGGAGGGCGGCGCATGACCAAGAACTCCGACATCGGCGAGGAACGCGAGGACTTCGACTCCGCAGTGAACGACGAACTGCTCCTGCTCGAGCACGGCGCCGGTTTCGACGACACCACGGCGCTCGAACACGAACGCAACGCGATCGAAGTCGAGAAGAAGGCGCGAGCGCTCGCCGTTCTGCGTCGAGGTCTGAGCGAGAGCCCTGAACTGCGACAGGGTCTTCGTCTCACGCTGCTGATGGCCATCATCGGCGCAGCGGGTCGCCTCACCATCCCGGTGTTGGTGCAACAGGTCATCGACAAGGGCCTTCTCGCCGATGAGGGCTTCCGCCCCGGCTTCACCCTGACCGCCTGCGGTGGCGCTGCAGTGATCATCGTGGCGGTCGCTTTCCTCACCCGCTTCACCTACATCCGGCTCGTCACTGCCGCTGAGGCCATGCTGCGCAACCTGCGGGTGCGGGCCTTCGCTCATGTGCATCGGTTGTCCATGGCTGATCACGAGGACACCCGTCGCGGCGAACTCACCGCCCGGGTCACCAGCGATATCGAAACCATTGCCCGGTTCGTGCAGTACGGGGCCATTGCGTGGATCGTCGACTCGGTGGTCGTCATCGGCACGCTCACCGTGATGTGTTTCTACGCATGGCAGCTGGCGGTCATCACCGTTGTCGTCGCCACACCGATCCTCCCGCTGTTCCGGCTCATGCAGCGTCGCCAGCTCAAGGCGTACACCACAGTGCGCACCCGGGTCAGCGCCACCATGGGCGAGATGTCCGAAGCGGTACAGGGCGCGGCGCCCATCCGTGCCTATGGCATGCAACGTCGAGCCCGTCGTCGTCTCGATGTCGCCATCGATGGTCAGTATCGAAGTGAGATGGGCGCGGCCAAGTGGTTCGCGTTCATGTTCCCGCTCGGTGATGCCTTCGGCGGTTTCGCGCTCGCCTCGGTGGCAATGGCCGGTATCTGGTGGGGCTCCGAATGGGGTCTGAACGCGGGCAGCCTCGTGGCCTGTCTGTTCCTGGTGCAACTCATTCTCGGCCCCATCGCCGAGATCGGTGAGATTCTCGACCAGACCCAGACCGCGATCGCCGGCTGGTCCAAGGTGCTCGAACTGCTCGACCGTCCGATCGAACTCGTCGAACCGGTTGATGGGGTGGTGCTGCCCGCCGGCCCACTCAGCGTGCACGCCGACGATGTGGGCTTCACGTATCGCACCGGTGGCGCGGTGCTTCGAGATGTCACCGTCGAGATCCCGGCCGGCGCGTCGGTGGCGATCGTGGGCGAGACCGGTTCGGGCAAGACCACGTTCGCCAAACTGCTCAGTCGTCTGGCTGATCCCACAGTTGGTTCGATGGCCATCGGTGGTGTGGCGATGCCTCGTATTGATCCGGTGTCGCGTTCCGAGCGCATCCGCATGGTGCCGCAGGACGGTTTCGTATTCGATACGACCCTCGGCGAGAACATCGCCATCGGTCGTCCCGGTGCCACGATCGACGATGTGCGCGCAGCTGTCGCTGAGCTCGGACTCACCGACTGGGTCGATGGTCTGCCCCGTGGTCTCGAGACCGAGGTGGGCGAACGCGGCGAGGGTTTGAGCGTGGGTGAACGTCAGCTCGTGGCGCTGGCTCGCGCGCAACTCGCCGATCCCGGTCTGCTCATTCTCGATGAGGCCACCAGCGCGGTGGATCCGCGTACCGAGCGCACGCTCACCACGGCGTTGCATCGATTGGCCGAAGGACGAACCACGGTGAGTGTGGCTCATCGCCTTTCCACCGCCGAGCAGGCCGATCTGGTCATGGTGTTCGACGCTGGCGAGCTGGTCGAACTGGGTTCGCATGCCGAGCTCGTGGCGTTGGGCGGTCGCTACGCCGAGCTCTACCGAAGCTGGCTCGGCAACACCGGTCAGTAGGACTGATCGTTGAAGCGGGTCGCGGTGTGGATCTCCTTCCTGGTGCTCGCAGTGATCGCGGGGCTGATCGGCTACTCGTTCTGGGTGAACAACCGTGCCAATGCCGAGATTCCCGAGCTCTCGTTCCGAGTCGACACCGCTGTAGCTATTGCAGCACATGAAGATGGGTTCACCGATCGGCTGATCTGGGCGAGCAAGGTGGGCTCGTTCCAGGGGGACGGCCCGTTGGCGCTGGCGCCAGAGGTCGAGGGAGCCGAGGTGCGCTCGTTCTCGGTGTCGATCGATGGTGTCGTCCGACTGATCTACGAGGGAACAGATCTCGCGTCGGGGAGGTGTGTCGCTGCTGACATCACCAAGGACGGTGCGGTGTTCACGAAGCCTTCGGACTGTCGTCAGATCTAGGGGCCGATTCGCAGGGGATCTGCGATGTCACTTCTCACGAAGTGCGGGCGAGCGCGTGTCTGAACCCGTACTGTTCTCGTCCATGGCTAGTGAAGAGTTCCACGCCCTGCAGCACGCGATGGCGCAGCGTCCGGTCCCGCCGCCGCCCGCTTCAATCGTCGAGCATCGTCAGCGCATCGATGACGCCATGGCCCAGATGCCGCTGGCTGAGGGCACTGAAGCAATTGAGCATGACGTCGATGGTGTGTTCGTCATCGAGTGTCGTCCGATCGACCATGCCGCCGATGCCCCGGTCATCGTGTACGCGCATGGCGGCGGGTTCCGCATCGCCTCCGCGCTGGCCTATCGCTCCTACGGGTCGCACCTGGCTCGCGCCACCGGCGCGCGGGTGATGCTGGTGGACTACCGACTCGCGCCCGAGCATGTCTTCCCCGCCGCGCTCGACGATTGCGTTGCCGTGCACCGGTGGGTGCTGGCCAGCGGCGTGCCGGCCTCTCGCATCGTGGTCATGGGGGATTCCGCCGGTGGTGGTCTGGCTGCATCGCTGATGCTGCGCACACTGGCCGAGGGTCCGACACCGGCTGCCGCCATCTGCTGTTCACCCTGGGTCGATCTCACCGTGAGCGCCGCGACCTACGACACCCGGGCCGAGGCCGATCGTCTGTTCTCCCGCACCCAGGCCGAGGAGGCTGCTCCGGCCTATCTCGGCACCACGATGCCCGATCATCCGCTGGTGTCGCCGATCTTCGGTGATTGGCGCGGCGCACCGCCCATGCTGATCCAGGTTGGTGATGCCGAGGTGCTGCTCGATGACGCCCATCGCCTGCACGAGGTGGCGTTGGCCTCCGATGTCGACGCCACACTGCACGTGTATCCCGAGATGCCGCATATCTGGCAGATGAGTTACCCGGCCTTCCCCGAAGCGGTCGCCGCAGTCGAAGAGATCACTGAGTTCATCCGCACCACCTTGGCCACAACAGATTCCGAGTGACTGACATGAGCGCAGACAACGATTCAGATTCGGCCAGCGCGCGACCGATGCTGGCTCCGGAACTCACACAGCAGTTCTCACTGGCCGGGCGCGTCGCGATCATTACTGGTGCCGCTGGGGGAATCGGCCGTCAGGCCGCAATCACCTTCGCCCAGGCCGGTGCCGATGTCGTCATCGCCGATGTTGGCGTGAAAGGGCTCGAGGGAACTGCAGCGCTTGTTGCTGAAGCCGGTGGCACTGCGTTGGTGGTCCCCACGGACGTCTCGAACCGTGATGCGGTCGAGGCACTCGCGGCTGCTGCGCTCGACGAATACGGCCGCATCGATGTGTGGGCCAATGTGGCCGGCATCATCCGGTACGCACCCATCACCGAGGTCACTCCTGATGATCTCGCCGCCATCGTGGGCGTCAACCAGTTCGGTACCTACTGGGGTGTGGCCGCTGCCGGCCGCGTCATGGCCGCCAACCCGATCGTTGAAGGTTCGGGAAGGCGCGGCGGGTCCATCATCAACATCACCTCAGCCGGTGGTGACATGCCCGCTCCCACGCTGTCGGTCTACGCCATGACCAAGGCTGCTGTTGCCCATCTCACCCGTTGTGCTGCCGTCGAGTTCGGACCCAGCGGCATCCGGGTCAATGCTGTCGCCCCCGGGTTCACCGACACGCCCATGGTGCAGGGCAACTGGACCCGACCCGATGGCAGCGTTGACGAAGAGGCCCGCGCCTACATGATGGGCGTGCGCGCCGCGCAGTCGCCGCTCGGCACCACCGCCACCCCCGAGGATCAGACCCTCGCCATGCTGTATCTGGCGAGCGATGCTTCGAAGTTCGTCACCGGGCAGATCCTGCGGCCCAACGGTGGCGTCTACATGGCCTGACGCCCGCCCTGCCGGAACCCCTCACCCATCCACGGAGACCCTGATGACCACCGCCGACAACTCGCCCATCCCTGATTATCTGAGTCGCCTCCGCGTCGACGGCCGCAGTTTCGTGGTCGCCGGTGCGGGCATGGGCATGGGACGCCAGACCTCGCACGCGCTGGCCCAGGCTGGCGCCGCCCACATCATCTGTGTCGATGTCGACGCCGATCGTGCCGCCGAAGTTGCCGCTGAGGTTGGCCCGCAGGCCATCGCATGGGTCGGCGATGTCACCACCCGTGAAGGCGCAGCGCGTCTGGCCACCGAGGCCGAAGCGGCCATGGGCAGCATCGACGGACTCGTCGACATCATCGGTATGGCCCAGTGGCAATCCATCCTCGACATGACCGACGAGACCTTCGATTGGGAGATCGACATGTGTCTCCGGCACGCCTATCTGCTGTCGCAGGAGCTGGGCCGGCGCATGGTGGCCACAGGGGGCGGCACGATGGTCTTCATCGCTTCGGTGAGCGGATTCACCGCCGCTCCGATGCACGCCGCCTACGGGGCCGCCAAGGCCGGTCTCATGGCCTGGGTGCAGTCGGTGGCCATCGAACTCGGGCAGCACAACGTGCGGGCCAACGCCATCGCTCCCGGCACAATCCTGAGCCCCCGCATGGACGCCGTGTTCACCGATGAACAGCGAGCCTCGAATGCCGGTAACGCCCCGCTGGGCCGTATGGGAGAGACCTCTGACATCGCCTCGGCGGCGCTGTTCCTCTCCAGCGATATGTCTCGCTACATCACGGGCCGCACGGTTGTCGTCGACGGTGGCGTCGATGCCAAATTCCCGTATCCCGTCACGCTGGAATAGCGCCCTCGCTTTTCGTCCGGGGGCCTCGGCTGACTAGTGTCCGGGGCGTTCTGCAATCCCACCGCACTGGAGATCCCCCGTGAAAACCCCCGTACGCGTAGCCGTCACCGGAGCAGCCGGCCAGATCGGTTACAGCCTTCTGTTCCGCATCGCCAGTGGCCAGATGCTCGGCGCCGACCAGCCCGTCATCCTCCAGTTGCTCGACATCACCCCGGCCATGGATGCCCTCAAGGGTGTGGCCATGGAACTCGAGGACTGCGCCTTCCCGCTGCTGTCGGGCATCGTGTGTAGCGATGATCCCAACGAGGCATTCGGCGACATCAGCTACGCGCTGCTCGTCGGTGCTCGCCCCCGTTCGAAGGGCATGGAGCGCAAGGATCTCCTCGAGGCCAACGGCGCCATCTTCACCGTGCAGGGCAAGGCGCTCTCCGACAATGCGGCTGCCGATGTGCGCATCCTCGTCGTGGGCAACCCGGCCAACACCAACTCGCTCATCGCCATGAACAATGCGCCGAACATCCCTAACGAGCGCTTCACGGCCATGACCCGTCTCGACCACAACCGTGCCATGGCGCAGCTCGCCACCAAGACCGGCACCACCGTGAACGACATCACCAAGATGACCATCTGGGGCAACCACTCGGCCACCCAGTATCCAGACCTCTTCCACGCCGAGGTCAACGGCCAGAACGCCGCTGCCCTTGTCAACGATCAGGCCTGGCTCGAAGGATCGTTCATCCCCACCGTGCAGCAGCGCGGCGCCGCCATCATCGAAGCCCGTGGGCTGTCCTCGGCTGCATCGGCTGCCAACGCTGCCATTGATCACATGCACGATTGGGCGCTCGGCACCCCGGCCGGCGACTGGGTGTCCATGGCCATCCCGTCCGATGGCAGCTACGGCGTGCCCGAGGGTCTCATCTCCTCATTCCCGGTCACCTGCACCGATGGCCAGTACTCCATCGTGCAGGGACTCGACATCGACGACTTCTCCCGCGCCCGCATTGATGCCTCCACTGCCGAACTCGGCGAAGAGCGCGACGCCGTTCGTGAGCTCGGCCTCATCTGAGTCATCTGCACGGCGCTTCGTGCGTTGACGGCAACTGTTGTGCGAACGGCCCGCCGCGAGGCGGGTCGTTGCGCGCCCGCCGTCGATCAGGCGCGCAGGGGAGCGAGCGCGTCGTTCAGCGTGGACAGCAGTGCGCTGTTGGCGAGCAGCATGCGCACATCGCCGCCGAGTCGCAGGCGGCCGGCCATGAATGCGGTTTGGGCGCTGTGTTCGCCGTTGCGGATGTCCTCGGCGGTGGCGCGGTCGCAGCTGAAGGTCACGGTGGGTGATGGAGTGGCGCCGCGGTGCAGCCCCACCACTCCGTCGGCGAAATGGACATGCCAGACGAGTGTGTCGTCCCCGTCGATCACGGACTGCTGGAGCGTGAGGTGCACCCCGCCGGAGGCTGCTCGCAGTTCGGTGCTCGCGGCGATCGCAGCAGCAGCCGCCTCGAACCATTCATCGGACAGGTAGGGGATCACGCCTGCGATGGTAGGCGCCGGTGCTCAGTTCCCAACGCTCCGCACTCAGGTACCAGCACCCAGTCCTCAGCAGTAGCGTCTCGGAAATGTTGCGCATCCTGAGTCAGGTCGGTCGCCTCGAAGCCATCGATATCCCCGTCGAGATCGCCGAGCAGATCGAACTCATCGCCATTCCGTCCGAGGGAGAACTCGAACCGGGCCTCACCGGCGATGTGCTGCTCACCCGGCCGTCACTGGTGCCCAACTTCGCTCATGTTCTGTCGCGTGGCCCGCGCTGGGTGCACCTCATCGGAACAGGAATCGATGATTTCCCGCTGGAACTGATCGGTGAGGATTGTGTACTCACCAACTCGCGTGGTCTCAGTGCCATGCCCATCTCCGAATGGGTGCTGGCCTGCATGCTCTCGTTCGAGAAGCGCATGCCGGGTTCGTTCATCACCGAACCGCCGAAGATGTGGAACGTCCCTCGTCCGGGTTTCGGAACCCTGCATGGCGGCACACTCGCCCTGCTCGGCCTCGGTGGTATCGGAACGGCCGTGGCTCAGCGGGCGCTGCCCTTCGGCATGAACATCAAAGCCATGCGCAATACCAATGCCCCCAGTCCGGTGCCCGGGGTGGAAATGGTGCGAACCATCGACGAACTGGTTGCCGATGCTGATCACATCGTGATGGTGGCGCCGCTCACCGAAGCCACTCGTGGTCTGTTCGACGATCGCGTGTTCTCGCTCATGAAGCCGGGTGTGCATCTCGTGAACGTGGCCCGCGGCCCGATGATCGACGAGGACGCCCTTCGTCGGGCCCTCGATGCCGACATCGTTGCCTGCGCCAGCATCGACTCCACCGATCCCGAACCGCTGCCTGCTGGTCACTGGATGTACAGCCATCCCGGTGTGCGGGTTAGTCCGCATTCCTCCTGGAACTGGCCCGGGGCGTTTCCGGCCATGTTCGAGATGTTCATCGAGAATCTCCGGCGCCATCTGGCCGGTGAATCGCTGCTGTCAGTGGTGGATCCCGCGAACGGGTACTGACCATCGGCGGGTGAGGAACGTCGACTGACGCCGACCGGCTGCCGCGGGGTGATACGGGCGCCCAAGTAAGGTCATCAGAATGCATGCACATCTGCTCAGCGTTGTTCTCGCCGTCGGACCAGACCCCCAGAAGCTCGTTCAGTCCATCGGTCTCATCGGTCTGTTCCTCGTGATCTTCGCCGAATCGGGCATTCTCATCGGCTTCTTCCTGCCCGGTGACTCCCTGCTCTTCGCAGCCGGGCTCGTCACCGCCGGGCTCACAACCGCTGATGGAACGGTCTGGACCCTCGCCGATGGCAATATCGCTGTCGTGGCCATCGGCTGCGCGCTGGCGGCGATCATCGGCGATCAGGTGGGTTATGCATTCGGCAAGAAGGTCGGACCCTCGTTGTTCAAGCGACCCGAATCAAAGCTCTTCAAGCCGGCCTATGTCGATAAAGCTGAGGCCTTCTTCGAGAAGCATGGTTCGAAATCAATCGTGCTGGCCCGCTTCGTTCCGATCGTGCGCACCTTCGCCCCGATCGTGGCCGGTGTTTCCAAGATGCACTACCGAACCTTCGTGAAGTTCAACATCATCGGCGGAGTTGTGTGGGGCGCCGGGCTCACATTGTTGGGCTACTGGCTGGGCAGTTCGTTCCCGTGGATCGGCAAGAACATCGAGTACGCCATCGTGCTCATCGTCGTCATCTCGCTACTCCCTGTGGCCATCGAGTTCATCCGCCACCGCCGTGGTCGCAACACGCCCATCGGCAAGCACGCCAAGCACTGAACCATCGATCGGGTCAGGGCCCGAACATGACGCCGGCGCCGCTTGCTCCCATGTGGGAGAAGTTCGGCGCCGGGCGAGGTGTGTTCATTCAATTGGCTCGGGCGGTTCCCCGCCCCGGGGTCAGCGCTTCTGGCCCGAGAGCTTGCGGTTGGACAGCTTCGACTTGAGGAAGTCACGGTTCATCATGGCGATGAAGTCGATCGGGATCTCCTTCGGGCAGGCTTCCTGACATTCGCCGTAGTTCGTGCAGGAACCGAAGAACAGTTCCATGGTCTCGACCATGTCTTCCGTGCGCTTGTAACGCTCTGCCTGACCCTGGGGGAGCAGATTGAGATGCGCCAGCTTGGCGGAGGTGAACAGCTGACCTGCGCCGTTGGGGCAGGCCGCCACACACGCACCGCAGCCGATGCAACCGGCGGCGTCCATTGAGGCGTCGGCTGCCGGCTTGGGGACGAGGATCTCGTTGGCATCGCGAGCCGAACCGGTGTCGGCAGTGATGAAGCCACCCGACTGCACGATGGCGTCGAACGCACTGCGATCGACCATGAGGTCCTTGATAACAGGGAAGGCCGCGGCCCGCCACGGTTCGATGGTGACGGTCTCGCCATCACGGAACTTGCGCATATGCAGCTGGCAGGTGGTGGTGCCCTTCTGCGGGCCGTGGGCCTGACCATTGATCATGAGGCCGCAGGTGCCACAGATGCCCTCGCGGCAGTCGCTGTCGAACACGATGGGTTCGCGACCATCCTCGATGAGGTTCTCGTTGACGGCATCGAGCATCTCGAGGAAAGACATTTCGTCCTTCAGATCGGTCGCCTGGTAGGTCTCGAAGCGGCCCGCGTCGTTGGGGTTGTCCTGACGCCAGACCTTCAGAGTGAGTTGCATGTGAGTTCTCCTGAGTGACAGCGCCGGCTACTTGTAGCTGCGCTGGGTCGGCTTGACGTTCTCGAACACGAGCTGTTCCTTGTGCAGGGTCTGGGGGATGCCATCGCCGTTCCATTCCCAAGCACCGACGAACGCGAACTCGTCGTCGTTGCGCTGGGCTTCGCCGTCGTCGGTCTGATGTTCGACACGGAAGTGGCCACCGCAGGACTCCTCACGCATGAGGGCATCACGGCACATCAACTCGCCGAGGTCGAAGAAGTCAGCAACACGGCCAACCTTCTCGAGCGACTGGTTGACGCCTTCGGCGCTTCCAAGCACACGCACGTTCTTCTGGAATTCCTCACGCAGAGCGGGGATCTCCGACAGTGCCTTCTCGAGACCGTTCTGGTTGCGTTCCATGCCGCAGTAGTCCCAGACGAGCTTGCCGAGTTCACGGTGGTAGTACTCCGGGGACTTGGTGCCGCCGGTGGACAGCCAACGGCGGGCTTCGTCACGCACGACCTGCTCTGCCTCGGCGAACACCGGATCAGAGGTCGGGACAACGCCTTGGCCCAGCAGCCCGGCGAGGTAGTCGCCCACTGTGTAAGGAGCCACGAAGTAGCCGTCGGCAAGGCCCTGCATGAGCGCCGATGCCCCGAGACGGTTGGCACCGTGATCGGAGAAGTTGGCTTCACCGAGGGCGTAGAGACCCGGCACGGTGGTCATGAGGTTGTAGTCAACCCACAGGCCGCCCATCGTGTAATGGCTGGCGGGGTAAATACGCATCGGGACCTTCATGGGGTCCTCGTCGGTGATGCGCTCGTACATGTCGAAGAGGTTGCCGTAACGCTCGAAGACGGTGTCGTGACCGAGGCGGTCGATCGACTCGCTGAAGTCGAGGAAGACGCCGTTCTTGAGCGGGCCCACGCCACGACCCTCATCGCAGACGACCTTGGCGGCACGCGACGCGATGTCACGGGGAGCGAGGTTGCCGTAGGACGGGTACTTGCGCTCGAGGTAGTAGTCGCGGTCTTCCTCAGGGATCTGATCGGCCGGACGGTTGTCGTCGAACTTCTTCGGCACCCAGATGCGACCGTCGTTACGCAGCGACTCCGACATGAGGGTGAGCTTGGACTGCGACTCATCGCTGGCCGGGATGCAGGTGGGGTGGATCTGCGTGTAGCAGGCGTTGGCGAACAGGGCGCCCTTCTTGTGGGCCCGCCAAGCCGCGGTGACGTTGGAGTTCATCGCGTTGGTGGACAGGTAGAAGGCGTTGCCGTAGCCACCGGTGCACAGCAGGGTGGCGTGACCCGACCAACTCTTGACCTCGCCGGAGTTGACGTTGCGGGTGACGATTCCGACCGCCACGCCGTCCTTCTTCACGACGTCGAGCAGTTCGGTCTTGGTGTGCAGTTCCACACGGCCGAGCGATACCTGCTGCATGAGAGCCTGATACGCGCCGAGCAGGAGCTGCTGGCCGGTCTGGCCGCGGGCGTAGAACGTGCGGCTCACCTGGGCGCCACCGAAGGAACGGTTGTCGAGCAGGCCCCCGTATTCGCGGGCGAACGGCACGCCCTGGGCAACGCACTGGTCGATGATGTCCACCGACACCTGGGCAAGGCGGTACACGTTGGACTCACGAGCCCGGAAGTCGCCGCCCTTCACGGTGTCGTAGAAGAGGCGATAGACGCTGTCGCCATCGTTCTTGTAGTTCTTGGCACCGTTGATGCCACCCTGCGCCGCGATGGAGTGCGCCCGGCGGGGGGAGTCGTGGAAGGTGAAGCACTTCACCTGATAGCCGAGCTCAGCGAGAGTGGCCGCTGCAGCAGCACCAGCGAGGCCGGTGCCGACCACCAGAACCGTGAACTTCCGCTTGTTGGCGGGGTTCACGAGTTTCATGTTGAACTTGTGGTTGTCCCAGCGGTCCTGGATCGGACCTTCGGGCACCTTGGAGTCGAGGACGACGTTGCTCATGGATTCCTCTTTCAGCCGATGGCGCCGGTCATGGCGGCGATGGGGAAGGTGATGTTGGCGCCGGCGACGACGATGGCGAAACCAGCGGCGATGCCCTTACGCAGTGGGTTGTGACGCGGGTTGAAGCGGGGGCTCAGCGAGCCGAAGGTCTGGAACAGGCTCCATGTTCCGTGGAACAGGTGGAAGCCCAGTGCCAGGTTGGCGACGATGTAGAGAACACCGACGATCGGGTTGTGGAGGCTGGCGGTGATGGTGTCGTAGGGGTTGCCGGGAACGAACTCAGGGTTCGCCCAGCCCCAGGTGATGGTGGCGAGATGCCACAGGATGAACAGGCCGACGATGATGCCGCTCCAGCGCATCGTGCGGGCCGCCCAGTTGACCGCCACGTAATCACGGGAGGACTGGTACTTGATCGGGCGGGCCTTGCGATTCATCTGGGTGAGGCTGTAGGCGCAGGCGATATGCAGCACGAACGCCGTGAGAAGCCCGGCACGCAGGATCCAGAGGACACCGGTGGGCGGGATGATCGGCACGAGCAGTTCGCGCAGGAACTCGGCGTACTCATTGAAATGCGAGGCACCGAGGTACATCTTGAGATTGCCGATCATGTGGAAGAGCACGAAGCCCATGAGCATGACGCCGGTGACGCCCATGATCCACTTTTTGCCGACCGACGACTTCCAGAGGTCGATGACCGGGTATGAGCTGCGCTGATGGCGCTTCACGATCGGTTGCGACGTGATATCGGACGTGAGTGCGGGCGGTTCCTTGGTTGCTGTCACGTGCAGACCTTTCCTGCGTGGGGCTGGTGACGGGGGACGGACCGATCCGCAGGCAGCGGGGTCCTGTCCTCCCTGAATGACGACACGCTAGTCAGCGTTCAGCGGGGACGACGAACCCTGCCAGCACAGTTGACCCTCGGTGTTCGGTGGTTGACTCGGGCGAGGGGTTCAGCGGCGAACGAGGCGGTGGTGGATACGTTCCCGGCGCTCGATGCCGTCACCGGTGAGCACCACCGAGATGGCGAGGGTGTCGTTGGTCGATGGGGGCTGCGGCACTCTTGCTCGCAGAACCCCGACCCGGATGACGTCATCGGGTCCGACTGCGCCGGTCCATCCCGCTCGGTGCAGTACCCGGTCCGGGTCCGAGAGCCAGCTGAGTGTGATGATCACCCGGAGGCCGTCCACCCCATGATGGAGATCGCTGACGAGATGGATCGGGAGCACGAGTCGGTCATCGGTGCGAAGTTCGATCGGTGGGGCTTCGAGAACTGCGATGACCGGCGCGCAGGCTGCGACGAACCCGGCCCACGCCGGTTTGGGCCTTCGATGATGATCGAGCAGGGCGGCAGAGATCGCGGGCGCAGTGTCGGCCAGGGCGAAGGCAGAGAACCCGCCAGTGGGCCGATACTTCAGGCGGCGCAGGGTCTCGACATGGCTAACGACGAGTTCACGCTGGTGTCCCTGCATTGCGGTGACCCACTCGGCGGCTGTGGCGAAGTCGGCAGGGGGCACCTGTTCGTTCAGAGCGGGAAGCTCGAGTGCAGTGCGATCAGCGATCCCGGGCCAGTCCAGTTCGGGCCACTGCTCTTCAGGCGACTGCTCTTCAGGCGACTGCTTTTCGGGTGACAGCGGATCGGGGGTCTCGGGTGTGGCGAGCAGGTGCACATCAGCGGGTGCCTGGGCACCGAACTCGGCCACAAATCGACCGAGGCGGGGCCACCAGCGCAGCAATCGCGCCAGATCGTGGATCCGACCCCAACGCCAACCGATCCAGAGATGCGAGGCTTCGCCGGAGAGTCGGGGAAGCGCGGGCCACGAACCGCTCTGGGCGAGAACTGGTCTGGTCGGGTCGCTCGCTCTGAGGGTGTCGGCCACCGATCGATCGAGCAGGCTGCGGTTCCAGCTCGGCAGCAATTGGGCGGTGATCATGCGCAGCCGCATCGCTCTGCGGTCGGCCGGGCCGGTGGCGCGCCATGACACCGGTTCCCCGGCCCAGGGCTCATGGTGGGCGTTCCAGACGAGGATCGATGGATGATGAGCCAGTTGGTCGACCACCCATCGGGCCACCCTGCGAGCTGCCGGTTTGGCCTGACGCAGCAGTGCCCATTGGATGGGTAGGTCCTGCCAGATGAGGATGCCGAGGCGGTCCGCTTCTGCGTAGAGCTCCGGTCGGGCCATATGTCCGTGGACGCGCACCAGGTCGAGTCCGGCTTCGGCTGCCAGAGCGATGTCGGCGGCGATCTCTTCTGGGGAGCAGTCGCCGATGGCGAGGCTCGTGGGGCCGAGCGAAATCCCTTTCAGGAACATCCGGCGCCCGTTCACCGTGGCGATGAAGTTATCGAGTTGGACGGTGCGCAGACCGGTTCGCCAACTGCCGGTGTCGCTTGGGACCCCATCGACGAGGATCTCGATACCGACGTCGTAGAGCGGCTGATCGCCGAGGGCGCGGGGCCACCACAGCGCCGGATCTGGGACGACGATGTCGAACTCGGTGCGGTTCTCACCGATGGCGAGGGTGTGATCGCGCTCGACGATGATCGACGCGGACTCGCCGGGCTCGAGCAGCGAGAGCTGGTCCTCGACCCGACGGACCCACGTACGGATCGTGACTGCTCCCGCTCGTTCGGCGTCGAGAATGACGCGCAGAGCCAGCGTGGCCTGTTCCTCGGTGGCATCGGTGCAGCGGAGACGGCAGTGTTCGATCCTCACGGGGCCGGTAGAACGCAGTTCGACATCGCGCCAGATGCCCCCGGGATTGTGACCGGTGCCGATGAGTGCCGAGCGGCCGAAGGCCCCGGAGAGATCGCGCACCCGGCCGGTGCCCACGGGTTCGAATCCGGCTTCGATGGCAACGACATGGTCATCGGTTGACGTGGAGCCACCGAGCAGGCCGGTCACTTCGAAGGTATGGGGCACCGCATAGCCACGGGTGTCACCCAGATACGTGCCGTCGAACCACACATCTCCCGCTGCCATCACGCCGTTGATCACGAGGAACCGGCGCTCGTCGGGTCCGGGCGGCTCGGTGCGGAAGGTGCGTCGGTAGAGCACGGGGCCGTCGCTCTGGGCGAATGCTTCGTGCGAACGCCAATGGCCGGGGACGGGCAGTTCGGGCCAGGAACTGTCGTCGACAACTCGTGAAGCCAAACTGTGCGCGGCGTCGGCCTCCGTACCCCCGGCGTTCTCGTCCATCGGTGATCCGAGGTCGAAGGCGCGCCATGTTCCCGACAGGCTCTGCACTCGGGAATCGGTCATCGCTCCACGCTAGCGATCACGGTCGACCAGGGGTTCGTGGCGGCCGCTCGGGGCGTCATGGTGTTGCGACGGGCGATAGGTTGAGGCCCACGCCACTGCGAAGGATGATCGATGTCGGACAGCACCACAAGCACAGGTTCCTCAACGCCGGCCCCCACAACTCTTGGTGCCCTCCGGGCATCGGGTTGGACCAGCCGACCGGTCAAGGAGGAACTGCGCGCCAACGCCATCGAGCGCATCCGGGCCGGCGAAGCGCTGTTCGCCAATGTGCTGGGCTACGAGGACACCGTTCTCCCGCAACTCGAGAACGCCCTTCTCGCTGGCCACGATGTCATCTTCCTCGGTGAACGCGGACAAGCCAAGACCCGCATGATCCGTTCGCTCACCGGTCTGCTCGACGAATGGATGCCCATCGTCGCCGGGTCTGAGATCAACGATGACCCCTACAACCCGGTGTCGAAGCACGCCCGTGATCTCGTTGCCGAGATGGGCGATGATGCACCGATCACGTGGGTCAACCGCGAGGATCGTTTCGGCGAGAAACTCGCCACCCCCGATACCTCGATCGCCGATCTCATCGGTGAGGTCGATCCGATCAAGGTCGCCGAGGGTCGCTATCTGTCTGACGAACTCACTCTTCATTACGGTCTGGTGCCGCGCACCAACCGTGGCATCTTCGCCATCAACGAACTTCCCGATCTCGCCGAGCGCATTCAAGTGGGCTTGCTCAACGTGCTCGAGGAACGCGATGTGCAGGTTCGGGGTTACAAGGTGCGTCTTCCCCTCGACGTCATGCTCTTCGGTTCGGCCAACCCTGAGGATTACACCAACCGTGGTCGCATCATCACGCCGCTCAAGGACCGCTTCGGTGCCCAGATCCGCACGCATTACCCGCTCGATGTCGAGACCGAGGTCACCATCGCGCTGCAGGAGGCCCGTCCGCTGGTCGCCGAAGGCGTGTCGGTCACGGTCCCACATTTCATGACCGAGGTCATCGCCGAGTTCTCGCAGCTCGCCCGACGTAGCCCGCATATCAACCAACGTTCTGGTGTGTCGGTCCGTCTCACGGTGTCAAACCTCGAGACCCTCGTGGCCAACGCTGCCCGCCGCGCGCTGCCCCTTGGCGACACCGAGGTCGTCCCGCGGGTCTGCGACCTCGACGCGCTCGCTGCATCAACCACCGGCAAACTCGAGATCGAAACCATCGAGGATGGCCGTGAGGGTCAGATCGTCGACGTGATCCTCAAGAGCGCGATCCTTTCGATCTTCCGCGAGTACGTGGCGGTCGAGAATCTCCGCGAGGTCGTCGAGGCATTCGACGGTGATCGCATCGTGCAGGCCGGCGAAGACGTCAGCGCCGCGGAATACGTGACGCTGCTGTCGGAGGTACCGGCTCTGGAAACCTCCGTTGCTGCACTCATCGGTACCGATCGCTCGCCGGCCATGGTTGCCAGTGCGGTCGAGTTCATCCTCGAAGGCCTGCATCTGTCGAAGCGACTCAACAAGGAAGCATCGGGATCACGGGCGCAGTACCGCGGCCGTTCCTGATCCGAAGCCGATGATCCTGATCAGGTCTGAGCGGACCTGATCAGTTCCGGTCGTTCACCAGTTCGTGCACGCCGGCGAGTCCGGCCACAACCACCCGCTCGACCATCGACCCGGGGAAGATCCCGTGCTCAACGATGCCGGGCAGAGTTGCCAGGGCGGTGGCCAGTGCCACTGGATCAGCGATGGAACCGAACTGCGCGTCCATGATCAGGTTGCCGTTATCGCTGCGGCGCTCCCGGGTGGTCACTGAGGTGGCACCGAGCGCGAGGACAGCGTTGGTGACCACGCCCGGTGCGAAATCAAGCACCTCGAGCGGTGTGCCGAATGGTCCGAGCGCGTCGACGATCTTGGTCTCATCGACCACCACGATGAAGCGCGGGGTCATCGAGGCGATGATCTTCTCGCGTGTGTGGGCGGCACCTCCCCCCTTGGTGAGGTTGAACGCCGGGTCAACTTCGTCGGCACCGTCGATCGCGATGTCGAGCGAGCCGATCTCATCGGGGCTGATCACTCGCAGCCCGAGCGAGGTGGCCAGTTCATGGGTCTGCACCGAGGTGGCGGTGCAGACGATGTCGGGCGATCGTTCGCCGAGTTCGACGATGGTCCAGTGCACGGTGGATCCGGTGCCGAGACCAACCTTCATGCCATCAGTGACGTAGCCGGCGGCATGGCGTCCGGCATTTTCTTTCGCGCGGTCACGCTCTGTTGCTTCGCTCACGGCGAAAGTCTCGCGCTCCCGCCGGCGAGTTCGCGCATGACTGCGGCACTCGGTCTCGGGTTCCGATCCCGGTCGATGAATCCCGTGGGCGCCGTCAGTCCGCACTGCGGTGTCCAACCGTCGATCGCGGTCTCCCAGAAGGCGTGGGTGAGTTCGACCCCGTCGTCGATGGAGCGCCCCAACTCCAGAGCGATGGCCTGAAGGGTCTCGATTCGACGGGCGTCTTCGTGAGCAACGAGGCCGGTGCCGAGAAGGGCGAGGGGACGGTGCAGTTCGGCATCCGCAAGCGTGCGCAGCGTGAGCCCGAGACCCTCCGCCCATGGGGCATTGCCGTCGGCGGCGGGTATCGCATCGGCGGGATAGGGGCCATCGGTGCCGTCAGCGAACACCGTGCGGGCGTTGCGCTGGGTGAATCCGATGATGTCGTATCCGCCGGCGAGACCCGGCAGTTCGCGCTCGGCGAGCCCCGGGACCGATACCACGCCGTCACGCAGCGCACGGATCCAACTACCGAGCCGCATGCGATCGATACGGGTGGCCCGTTCCGATGCGGCGATGCGTTCGTCCGGTTCACGTGAGTGCACGCCACCGAAGGTGGGTTCGGTATCGATGCAGCAGGCCACGGGGGCGTCACCACTGGTAAGGAGTCGGAGCGCTTCGTACGAGGCCAGATGAAGAGCCAGAAAGTGATCCACGAATTCCTGTTCCGAGCGATGCCCCGGGGGGCGGGTGCCGTCGAGGTTCCCGGTCATTGCGATGGTGAACGGGTCGAGCACCGGGACCCAGGTATCGACATACTCGCCGAAGGTTTCGGCCACACGATCGACATGGCGCGGCCAGATCCGGCGCAGACCGGTGTCATCGTCGAAGCCGTTGCGGTCATCGGCGAACCAGCCCGGCAATGCGCCGTCATGAAGTACCGCCCACACTTCGATCCCGCATTCACGGGCAGCCCGCAGCACCTCGGTGATCAGATCGACAGCCTCACCATCCCAACGGCCCTCCCACGGTTCGAGGCGGGCCCAGTCGAAGGTCCAACGGAACGCCCGGAGCCCGAGTTCGGCCGCTTGGGCGAGATCCGCCCGGAAGTCGACCCCGAATCCGCTGCCCTCTCCTGAGAGCGGCAGGCGACCATTACCCTCCCAAGGCGCCCAGGTGCTGCGGGGAGCGATGCCGAGTGTGCTCTGGGCGCTCGCTGCGGCTCCCCAGACGAGAGTGGGGGGAGATCCTGCTGCGTCAACCATGGGAGCAGTATTCCCGTTACGGTGCCCTCATGGGAAAGAACAACCGCGTCAGGTACTCCCGTTGGGACGGCACGCAGGTCGGTTTCGATCTGGACGCCACCGACATCTTCAGTGAGATCACCGACGATCTGCTCTACCACGGCGATCTCAATGCCGCCCTGCGGCGCATGATGCAGACCGGGTTCGACACCAAGGACGGTCAGCGCATGCAGGGCATGCGCGAGATGCTCGAACAGTTGCGCAAGAAGCGACGTGAGGCGCTCGAGAACCACGACCTCGGTGGCGTCTTTGACGACATAGCGCGGGGCCTTCGTGACGTCGTCGACACCGAACGTGACGCGCTCGATGCAGCTGCGAACGAAGCACGCGAGTCGGGCGATGCCCGTCGGCAGGAACTCACTGATCAGACCAATGCCGAACGGCATGCGGCCCTCGATCTCCTCTCGCCTGATCTCGCCGGGATGGTGCGCGATCTCCAGAACTACGAGTTCACGTCTGCCGAGGCACGTGAGAAGTTCGAGCAGTTGATCGATCAACTCCGTGAGCAACTCATGCAGCAGTACGTCGATCAGATGTCCGGCGCGGTCGAGGGTATGACCCCTGAGGACATGGCCCGAATGAAGGACATGTTCGCCGAGCTGAACCAGATGCTCGAGACGCGCCAACGCGGCGAGGAGCCGGACTTCGACGGATTCATGGAGCGTTTCGGCGACTTCTTCCCCGAGAACCCACAGAATCTCGACGAACTGTTGGAGATCATGGCTCGTCGTATGGCTGCGGCGCAGGCGATGCTCAACTCCATGACGCCGGAGCAGCGGGCGCAGCTTCAGGCGCTCTCCGATCAGCTCATGGACGATATGGATCTGCGCTGGCAGGTCGATCAGCTCGGTCAGAACCTGCAGCAGATGTTCCCTGACATGAACTGGGGCGAGCAGTACGACTTCTCCGGTCAGGATCCGCTGAACATGGCCGAGGCCAATCAACTGCTGCAGGAACTCGGCGATCTCGATCAACTCGAGAACATGCTTTCCGGAGCGAGTTCGCCCGGAGCATTGGCTGAGGTCGACATCGATCGTGCGCGTGAACTTCTCGGTGAGGAGACCGCTCGCAGCCTCGAGCAGATGGCCGAACTGGCCCGTCGTCTCGAGGAGTCTGGACTCGTCGAGAACAAGGAAGGTCGCCTCGAGCTCACACCCCGTGGCATCCGCCAGATCGGGAAGAACTCGCTCGACGAACTCTTCACCAAGATGGCGATGGACAAAGCGGGACAGCACGAGATCTCGCGTATCGGCATCGGCCATGAGCGCGATTACTCGACCAAGCCCTACGAGTTCGGCGACCCCTTCAATCTCGATATCGGGCGCACGGTTCGCAACGCCATCCAGCGCGCCGGCAGCGGTTCGCCGGTGCGGCTGACTCCTGATGATTTCGAGGTGGAGCGCACTGAGCACATGGTTCGCTCCAGCACCGTGCTCATGATCGACCTCTCGCTTTCCATGCCTATGCGCGACAACTTCCTGCCGGCCAAGAAGGTCACGATGGCGCTCCATTCGCTCATCACCTCGAAGTTCCCGCGTGACTACATGGGCATCGTGGGATTCAGCGAGAGCGCACGTGAACTGAAGCCAGAGCAGTTGCCCGAGGTCTCCTGGGATTTCGTCTACGGCACCAACATGCAGCACGGACTTCAGATCGCTCGGCGATTGCTCTCGCGCCAGACGGGCACGAAGCAGATCATCATGATCACCGACGGGGAGCCCACTGCTCACATCACCCAATCAGGCGATGTCTATTTCAATTACCCACCGGTGCAGGCCACAGTCGATGCCACGCTGAAGGAAGTGATGTTGTGCACTCGACAACATCCGGATCAACACGTTCGTGCTCGATGCCACCCCCGATCTTCGTCACTTCATCGAGAAACTGACCGAACTCAATCGGGGCAGGGCATTCTTCACCACTCCCGAGACCCTCGGCGATTACGTGCTGGTGGACTTCATCGAGCACAAGCGCCAACTCCTCAGGGGTCGCCGGGCTGGGTGATTCCGGGTCAGGATCGGCCACGAACGCAATTCCCCCTTGCATTTCCCCGATTTTGGGGGCAAGATCACACCTGTGTAATTACACGGCAGCACCTGATCTCGATCCTGGGGGACCGTCACATGACCGAATCCGCATCAACCACCGCAGCTGCTCCGGGTAGCGCGACGTTCGCAAACGCAGCCGCCGACTTCGCCGTCGGGTTCGGTGAGGACAAGTCCTGGCAGGACCTTGCCAACTGTCTGGGCGTCGACCCCGATCTCTTCTTTCCCGAGCGGGGCGCTTCCACCCGTGAAGCCAAAGAGGTTTGCCGGGGTTGTGTGGTTCGCGATGACTGCCTCGAGTACGCCCTCGCCAACGGTGAGAAGTTCGGCATATGGGGCGGCATGAGCGAGCGCGAGCGTCGCCGAATCCGCCGGCAGCGGGCGCTGGCCCGGGCTGCAGCTGCTTCAGCCCGCACTGCTGCCACGGCCTAGGCCTGCCGCAGCAAGCCCGAGCGCCCCGAGCGCCCGGAGCCACAATCTTCGACATAATTCCGGATCGACGCCTCAGCTCTCAGCGAGGCGTCGTTCGCGTTGTGCCAGCTTCCACTCGATGGTTCGCTCCGCGCTCAGATCAAGCTGCAGCCAGCGATCGCTCTCAATCCGTTCGAGGGCCGGGGCGGGCAGAAGCCCGACCAGTTCTGCTCGATTAATCGAGGCCATGGATGCCACCATGTCCCAAATCTGGTCCGGACCGGAACTGGTCGGATCGATCAGGTTCATCGAAACCTGCACCTGATCGCCCACGGCCAGTCCCAGTGCGCGAACCGAGGCCGACCGGATGGTGCGGGCGATCGACCGGGCCAGATCGAGATCGGGTTCGCTGAGCCACAGGTTGTAGGCGATCAGAAGTGGACGCTGGCCGACCGCGACGGCGCCGGCACTGAGGTGGGTCACGTCCGGACCGTCGTCCGGTCGGAGCGTGGTGAATGCGCCGCGACGCACGTCGGGGAGTGTGCGTTCGGGCCCGTAGAGGAAGCAGGGGAGCGCAAGAGCGTCGCCGGCCCAGCGTGCGAATGCATCGCGGGCACTGAGTGCGTCTTGCTCGGTCGACCCATCCAGGGCGATGAACGGAACCACGTCGAGCATTCCGATCCGCGGGTGTGCGCCGGAATGCGTTCGAATGTCGAGCACCTCGATCGTGCGTCGGGCGATGGCCCGGGGAGCGGTCTCGCCGACAACGGTGAGGACCGAGCGATTGTGATGCACACAGCTGTGTACATCGAGCAGATCCACCCCGGCGCTGGCGGCGATCTCGTCGATCAGGTCGGTCCGACGACCCTCACTGATGTTGATGACAGATTCGAGCATTGGTTGATCCTGCCCCACCGACGGGTGCGACGTCGGTGGGGCAGGATCAGATTTTGGGGGAGGCCAGTCGTTGGTCAGTCATTGGTCACTCGCTGAAGGCAGGGATTCGAATCCCACGAGCCTTCATGATGCGGCGCCGCTGCCTTTCGGAGGTGCCGCCCCAGACGCCGTGGTCGATGTGATTCTCGAGGGCGTACTCGAGACAGGTGTTGACGACGGGGCAGGTGGCGCAGATGCGCTTCGCCACCTCGACGCCGACACCGTCACTCGGGAAGAACGTGGCGGGAGGGTGATCCCGGCAGATTCCGCTGTCCATCCAGTCCGTTGTGGTTTCCATGCGGCGCAACATACGGACGGGGATGAAAAGGTCCCCTAAGCCGATAGCAAAGTCGCGGCAAAGTCCTGTCTTGGGTGTTGTGGCCGCTGCGACCACTAGGATGAGGGTCCTGCGGAGTTCCGCACGTTCAGGTGCGCGTGTGCGCCGAGGAAAGAGCAGTTCGCTGATGTCGATGACCGAAACCCCAACCGATCAGCCGCCCCGTGGCTATGTCCGAGTGATCTATCTCGGCCCGGTCGCCCCCCACTGGGACGTCCAGGGTGACTCCGAGGTTCGCGGGCTCGTCGACGATTTTCGCTCACGCGTGATGGCCCGTCTTCTGCTGCTTCCCCCGCATGATCCGCAGTTCCGGCGAAACCGCGAGCGCGTCGTTCGCGACGCCGAGCGCGAGAACCTTGTGCTCACCTGGGATCTCGGACTGCCCGAAGAGGGCTGAGATCTCCGGATGTCCGATGGATCCCCCGCCCACGACCCCGAGAGCGCCATGGCCACGTTCCCATCCGTGGGACAGCCAAGGCCGATACTCGAGACGGAGCCCGGTGGTCTGGCGACCTCACCCGAGAGGTTCTTGAACCGGGAGCTTTCTTGGCTGGATTTCGACGCTCGTGTGCTGGCGCTGGCATCGAACCCTGCCATCCCGGTGCTCGAACGACTCAAGTTCGTGGCGATCTTCTCGCAGAACCTCGATGAGTTCTTCCAGGTTCGCGTCGCTGGTCTGAAGGATCAGGTCGCCGCTGGGCTCGGAAATCGCACTGCCGATGGCCGTTCCGCCCGCACCCAATTGCGTGAGATCCGCGAGCGTCTCCAGGTCGAGCGCCGACGTGCCGAATCGGTCTTCCTCGATGAACTTGTCCCAGAACTTGCCGCAGCGGGCGTTGTCTTCTCCTCCTTCGCCGATCTCGACGAGACGGATCGGGCGTATCTCAGCGCGTACTTCGACCAGCGCGTCTTTCCGGTGCTCACGCCGCTTGCCGTCGATCCCGGTCATCCGTTCCCGTACATCTCCGATCTTTCATTGAATCTTGCGGTCGTGGTGAACGATCCCGTGAGCAGCGATCATCGCTTTGCCCGGGTCAAGGTTCCGAACCTGCTTCCGCGGTTCGTCGTGATGCCTGATGGTGTGCGGTTTGTTTCGCTCGAGGAAGTCATCGCCGAGCATCTCTCTGTGCTCTTCCCCGGCATGGTGCTCGGACAGCATCACGCATTTCGTGTCACCCGCAACGCGGATCTCACCTTGGAGGAGGAGGAGGCCGACGATCTCCTCGAAGCAGTCGAGCTCGAACTGCGTCGTCGTCGGTTCGGTCGGTCGGTCCGACTCGAGGTCGATGAGGACGTATCTGGCGAGATCCTGGACCTTCTCGTGCGAGAGCTCGACCTCGATCCCGAGGATGTCTACCTCTGCTCGGGTCCGCTGGATCTCGGCGGACTGTGGTCCGTGCACAGCATCGATCGACCGGACCTCAAGGACGAACCTTGGGTCCCCATCACGCAGGCGCGACTGGTGGGCGACACGCCCAACGAATCAGTTGACATGTTTTCGGTGATCCGCGACGGCGATCTACTGCTGCATCACCCCTATGAGTCGTTCTCATCCTCGGTTGAGGAGTTCATCCGACAGGCGTCCCGCGATCCGCAGGTGCTGGCCATCAAGCTCACGCTCTATCGCACGAGTTCCGATACCTCGATCATCAAGTCGCTCGTTCGCGCCGCCGAGCGGGGCAAGCAGGTGGCGGCGCTCGTGGAGTTGAAGGCCCGGTTCGATGAGAAAAAGAACATCGGATGGGCACGCGAACTCGAGAACGCCGGCGTGCATGTGGTCTACGGACTCAAGGGACTCAAGATCCACACGAAGACCACGCTTGTGGTGCGTGATGAACCCGATGGCATCCGGCGCTACAGCCACGTGGGCACTGGTAACTACAACCCCAAGACTGCACGTCTCTACGACGATCTCGGCCTGCTGACCTGCGATCCGCAGATCGGTTCCGATCTCACGCAGTTGTTCAACCTGCTCACTGGATTCGCTCGTGATCCCCAGTTCACGAAACTCCTCGTTGCGCCCCGCTCGGTGCGTCCGGGCATTGCCGAACTCATCGCCGGCGAGGCGGTCCATGGAACCGAGGGTCGCATCGTGCTCAAGATGAACAGCCTCGTCGACCCGGAACTCATCGATGCGCTTTATGCCGCATCGCAGGCCGGTAATCGCATTGATCTCATCGTGCGCGGTATCTGTTGTCTCCGCCCGGGGGTACCCGGACTCTCGGAGAACATCCGGGTGCGTTCGATCGTCGGTCGGTACCTCGAGCATTCCCGCATCTACCACTTCGCCCATGGCCATGATGGAGGACCGATCTCGTATATCGGATCCGCTGATCTCATGCCCCGCAACCTCGACCGACGTGTCGAGGCGCTCGTTCCGATCGAGGACACAGTGCTCCAACGACGCTTGCAGCAGATCATCGATGTGCAGCTGGCTGATGACCACCTTGCGTGGCGGCTCGAACCCGACTCGACCTGGTCGAAGGTGCGGGGCGGTTCCGGGGTGGACACTCACCATGTGCTCGAGGACCTCGCTCTCGAGCGTCGTGATGCTTCATGAGCGGCTCTCTCGAACGTGAGGTCAAGTTCGCAGGTCGTCCGGGTTTCGCGATGCCGGATCTCTCCGGGGTGCTCCCCGGGGTCTCCGTCGTGGGGCTACCCAGCCTCGATCTCGATGCCACCTACTACGACACCGCTGATCTCCGACTTGTGCGAAGTGGGGTCTCGCTTCGTCGACGGACCGGCGAGGGACCTCCTACATGGACCCTCAAGCTCCCGGCGGGTACGTCGGGCTCAGTGCTGCAACGACGCGAATTCGATATCGAAAGTGATGCCACTGACGTGCCGGTCGAGTTGGCCCGTCTGGTCACCGGCTGGGCGCGCTCGGAGCCACTCATTGCGGTGATCGAGATACTCAGTCGTCGTGAGCGGTTCGCGCTGGTGGATTCCGGCGGCATTGATCTCGCAGAGCTCGATGACGACCGTGTCACGGTGGTTGAAGGAGGTGTCACCGCTGCGACCTTCCGCGAGATCGAACTCGAACTTACCGACGCGGGCACCGACGCGTTGCTCGGGGCCGTCACTGCTGCGCTGCGTGGTGCGGGAGCTGGCGCGCCGGATCCGATGTCGAAGGTGGCACGAGCACTCGGTCCACGGGCGCTGGTGCCGAGCGTGCTCGAGGGGCCGACACCACGTCGCGATGCATCCATTGCCGATGTGGTCTCAGCTGCACTGCGCTCTGCTGCGGCCGAGATCATTTCCAACGATCATGTGATTCGACTTGATGACGATTCGATGGGCCTCTACCGGGCCCGCTGGGCAGCGCGCCGGATCCGAGCCGATCTCAAGACATTCACCAGCCAGTTCGATAACTCGTACGTCGATCATTTGCGCTCTGAACTTCGCTGGCTCGCCAATGAGTTCGGGGCCCTGCGTCGAGCAGATGTACTGGTCGAGAGCGTCGAGCGCGCCACTGCCTCGGCCCGTGACAACGATGTCAAAGCTGTGGAGCGGCTGATCGATAGGGCTCGTGGCGAACGGCAGCGAGCGCATGCCTCGGTCATCGAGGTCCTCGAATCGACGCGCTACATCGAACTGCTCGACGCAATGGTTGTGATCGCCGAGCCCGACGCGGTGTTTTCGGGTGCTCCGGACGCCGCTGTCGAGGTCATTCCGCCGGCCCTGATGCGGGTCTGGAAGCGAGTCCGGTCGGTGGTCGGCGACATGCCCGAAGAGCCATCGGAGAACGACATCCGGCAGATTCGCCGCCAGATGATCCGGTTGCGCAGCGCCACCGAACTCTCCGTGCCGGTTTTCGGCGCCGCGGCCAGCGACTTCGCCGTGCTGACGGCCAAGGCACAACAAGACCTGGGCGTGCACCTCGACGCCATTGCATGTGAGCGCTGGCTCCGCAGTCGGGTGGCCTCGTTGGAAGGACTCGAACCTTTCGTCGCCGGTCAACTCGTGAGCGCCCAATCGGTCATCTCCGATCAGGCGCTGCGAGCGTGGCTCGATTCATGGCGCGCATGTTCGAAACGCTCAGCCGTGGCTTGGTTCCGATCATGAGGCGCCGCTCGTCATCACGACGCAGCTTGAGTCGCAGCGCCGAGGATCTCGATCCCACAGCCGTGCCGGAAGTTCGGGCGGCAGGTGGCATTGTCTGGCGCCTCGGTGAGCTTGGAATCGAAGTGGTGATCGTGCACCGCCCCAAGTACAGCGACTGGACCTTTCCGAAGGGGAAGCTTGACCCGGGTGAGTCCGACGAGTCAGCCGCGCATCGTGAGGTGCTCGAGGAGACCGGGTTCGAGTGCGTTTTGGGTCGTGAGCTCCCGTCAGTTCGCTACAGCGATGCCAAGGCCCGTCTCAAGCAGGTCCGGTACTGGGAGATGACCATCGCTTCCGGGGACTTCGAAGCCAATGACGAGGTTGATGAGTTGCTGTGGGCCACCATTGATGGCGCCCGAAAGCGCCTCACTCACATTCACGATATCCGTGTACTAGAGGCCTTCGCCCGACTGGCCACCCCCTGACGCCGACGATTGACGTTTGCGCAGTCCAATCACTGGGATCGGTCGCTGGGCCACCGTGAACGCGGTAGGTCTGAATGAGGACTTGCATCGTTGTTCATGTTGCAGACACCTCACGATGGTTCAAGCGTCACCTCGGACCCGTAACTTGCCCTCAGATCCGCAGACCCCGCCGATCCTGTAATCACCTGTTCAAGGGAGTAGCACCTTGCGTTCATCTTTGAAGTCCCTCGCTCTGCTCGTCGCAGTCCTCGCCGTGTTCGGTGTCGTGGCCGCAGCTTGCGGCGGTAGTACGTCCGATTCTGACGCCAAGCCCGATTCCACGTATGACTACGCATCGCTCTCGGGCACGCTCAACGGCTCCGGCGCCACCTTCCCCAAGGCCTTCTACGAGGAAGCCATCGCCGGTTTCGCGGGAGTCGCCAAGGGCGTCACAGTGAACTACAACGGCACTGGCTCTGGGCAGGGCAAGAAGGATCTCGCCGCTGGTACCTCCGATTGGGCGGGGACTGACAGCCTCGTTGCCGATGCTGACAAGGCGACCTTCAAGGGGCCGTTCCTCTACTTCCCCACGGTCGCAGCCCCGATCACCGTTTCCTTCAACCTCTCGGGCGTGAAGAGCCTCAACCTTTCAGCCGCCACGTTGGCCAGGATCTTCACCGGCTCGGTCACGACCTGGAATGATCCGGCAATTGCTGCCGACAACGCCGGCGTCACCCTTCCGAGCACCAAGATCACCGTTGCCGTTCGCTCGGATGGTTCCGGCACGACCTCGAACTTCTCGAAGTTCCTTGCTGCTGCCGCTCCCGAAGCGTTCACACTTACTGCTGGTGACACGGTGGCCTGGCCCAGCGCTCAGTCTGCGAAGGGCAATGCTGGTGTGGCCCAGATCGTGAAGGCCACCAACGGAGCCATCGGCTACGTGGACCTCTCTGACGCCGTCGCCTCGGGACTCGCGTTCGCCTCCATCGGCAACAAGGACGGCAAGTTCGTGCAGCCCACGCTCGAGGGAGCATCTGCTGCTCTGGCCGGAGCAACGATCAATGCTGATCTCACCTACTCGGCTCTCAACGCAGCGGGAGCCGACTCGTATCCCATCACTGCGGGCACGTACATCATCGTGTACTCGTCGATCTCGAACCCGACGCAGGCCAGTGCCATTCGGGGATGGATCAACTACGTCCTCACCGAGGGTCAGACCATTGCTCCTGAGGTGGACTTCGCTCCGCTGCCCACGGCGCTTCGTGACAAAGCGATCGCCCAGATCGCTTCGATCCAGGGCTAGCTCTCCCGACTAATGGCGATCGGTCGTTCTGACATGGACATCACCCCCGGAGGTTCCTCCGGGGGTGATGTCGCGTCATTGCTCGGGGTCGGTCCGGGGCGTCGGGCGGATCAGTTGTTCTATTCCGTCGCGCTGGTCGCCGGACTCTTCGTCCTCGCAATCCTCGGTCTCATCGCAGCATCGACCACCCATGAGGCATGGCCGGCCTTCCGCTCCCAGGGGCTCTCGTTCGTCACCTCGAGCACCTGGATCCCGGCGGAGGGCAAGTTCGGGGCACTGGCGTTTATCTATGGCACCGTGCTCTCCTCGCTTCTGGCACTCCTGCTTGCTGTGCCGGTCAGCCTCGGCATAGCGCTCTACGCGAACGAAGCCGCACCATCAAGAATTCGCCGTCCGATCATCTACGTGCTCGATCTGCTCGCTGCCATTCCGTCGGTGGTCTACGGACTCTGGGGTGTCATCGTGTTGGCACCGTTCCTCGGGCCGAACGTGTATTCGCCGATCAATGATGCGGTGGGCGGATGGCCGGTGATCGGCTGGTTCCTCAACGGGTCGAGCGGGCGGAGTTTCATGACCGCCGGCATCATCCTCGCCATCATGATCACACCGATCGTCACCTCACTCAGCCGTGAGGTCATCGCCACGGTGCCGAGGGCTCAGCGCGAAGCGGCCTACGCGATGGGTGCCACCCGCTGGGAGATGATCCGACTCGCCGTCCTGCCCTGGGGCCGGGGAGGCATCGTTGGTGCGATCATGCTCGGACTCGGGCGGGCCATGGGTGAGACCATCGCCGTAGCTCTGGTGATCGGTTCCCAGGCCGGGCAGGTCACGACGCATCTGTTCGAAGCGGGCGATTCCATGGCTGCGGTCATCGTCAATCAGTTCGGCGAGGCGTCGGGCAATCACCGGGCAGCATTGGTCGGACTCGGCGTGGTGCTCTTTGTCGTCACGATCATCGTGAACGTTTCGGCCCGCTCCATAGTCGCTCGCTTCGATCGTCGGGCGCAGGGGGTCTGAGATGAGCGACCTGTTCGTCAGCACTGAGAGCGGCGAGTTGCTGCTGCGTGACACCACCAAGCGATCGCGTCGGATCCGGAATCGTCTGGCCTTGATCTGGATGGTCGGTTCGGTTCTGGTTGCGGTCGTCCCCCTGGCTCTTGTCATCGGCTATGTCGTGATCAAGGGCGTCGGGCAACTCACCCCGGATTGGTTCACCAAGGACCTTCCGGCAGTAACCCGCCGCGCTGGAGGCGGAATGGGGCCGGCCATCGTCGGCACGCTTCTCATCACTGCCGTCGCTGCAGCGATGGCCGTGCCGCTCGGTGTGCTCGGCGCCATCTACCTCCACGAGTACGGCGGGCGTGGGCGCCTTGGTCGTCTCATCCGGTTCATGGCCGATGTGATGACTGGTGTTCCCTCGATCGTGATGGGTCTGTTCGTTTACACCGTCTGGACCATCGCTCACGGGTTGTCGGCGTTCGGCGGTGCGTTGGCGCTGGCTTGCCTGATGCTGCCGATCATCATCCGCACGACCGAGGAGATGTTGCGCCTGGTCCCTGATGAACTCCGTCAGGCCAGTTACGCCCTTGGTAACCGCAAGTGGCGAACGATCGTCACCGTTGTACTCCCGGCCGCATTCGGTGGCATCACTTCCGGAGTGATGCTCGCCATCGCTCGTGCGGCTGGTGAGACTGCTCCACTCGTGTTCACCATCGGTGCCGCCCGCAATCTCAATCTGAGCATCTTCAACGGTCCGACCACGGCACTGTCAGTGCAGATCTTCGGAAATGCGCAGACCCCGTTCGAAGCGGCGCAGGCTCGTGCCTGGGGTGCTGCGCTCACGCTCGTCGCCCTCGTCTTCATTCTCACAATCCTCGCCCGCGTCGTCGCGGCGAGGGTGGCCCGCCGCCACAACGCCTAGATCATCAGGAGCATGCCGTGACCGAAGGAACACTCCGCGAAAGTGCAGCAGAAGTGGTGAGGGCACCGTCGTTCATCGCTGACGGTCCCACCTCAGCGCCGGACAACGCCGCCGTCGTCTTCGACGTCCGTGGACTCGACGTGTACTACGGCAACTTCCGTGCGGTACGTGATGTGAACCTCCAGATTCACACGCACGAGATCACCGCGTTCATCGGCCCATCCGGCTGCGGTAAGTCCACGGTGCTGCGATGCTTCGACCGCATGAACGACCTCATTGAAGGCGCTCGCGTCGATGGGAAGATCCTGTTCCACGGTGTGGATCTCTACGATCCCCGGATCGACCCGGTTGAGGTCCGAAAGCGGATCGGCATGGTGTTCCAGAAGCCGAACCCGTTCCCGAAGTCGATCTACGACAACATCGCGTTCGGTCCTCGCATCTCAGGAACCAAGGAGAACCTCGACGACGTTGTCGAACGGGCACTTCGCCAGGCGGCACTGTGGGATGAGGTGAAGGACCGGCTCAAGAAGTCTGCGATGGGGCTCTCCGGAGGCCAGCAGCAGCGTCTGTGCATCGCCCGGACGATCGCTGTTCAGCCCGAAGTCATTCTCATGGATGAGCCGTGCTCGGCGCTCGATCCGATCGCCACCGCCCGGATCGAGGACCTGATGCAGGAACTCAAATCCGAGTACACGATTCTCATCGTGACCCACAACATGCAGCAGGCGGCACGGGTGAGCGATCGCACCGCGTTCTTCACCACAGAGGTGAACCCGGACAGCGACAGTCGGACCGGCCTGCTCGTAGAGTACGCACCGACGCACAAGATCTTCTCGGCGCCCGAGGACGAACGCACAGAGAACTACGTCACGGGGCGGTTCGGATGAGCCTGAGTCGATCAGAGCGGCTGGGAGGTCCTCATGCCTGAACAACGCAAGTCCTTCCACCAGGAACTCGCAGAGATCCGAGACCAGATCGTGGAGCTCGGCGCGCTTGTCCGGGAGTTCATTCCGCGCGGCACCGATGTTCTACTCACTGGCGATATGGGCGGTGCGCTTTCACTGATCGACGCTGATGATGAAATCGATGCGCTCACCCTGCGCATCGAAGAGCAGTGCTACAGCGCACTGGCCCGTCAACAACCGATGGCGTCCGACATGCGCAGCATCGTCACCGCGGTCTGGCTCACCGGTGAGCTCGAGCGTTCGGGCGATCTCATGGTCAATGTGGCCAAAGCTGCTCGACGAATCTACGGCGCCACGTTGGACCCACGACTGCGCGGACTTATCGAGCGGATGAGCGAGGAGGCCTCGCGTCTCATCTCACTGTCGCTCGACGCATATGTCGAGCGCGATGCCAGTCTCGGCGCCGCTCTGGGTGATATCGATGACGCACTCGACGCGCTGCACGGCGATTACATCGAAGCGATCTTCGATGCGCATTCGGGGCAGGACCTCGGCCTGCAGCCAGCAGTGCAACTCGCTCTCGTGGGCCGCTACTACGAGCGCATCGGTGATCATGCGGTCAATATCGGTCAGAGGGTCCAGTACATGGTTACCGGTTGGTTGCCCGAGCAGACGGGAGCGGCTCGTCTCCGTGCCCGCACATCATTCAGCGTGGTGTCCGCCGATGAGGCCGCTGCACGTGCTGCCGGGCTTGATGGATCCTCCGCCGGCGAACCGGATGGGTCGGTCGAGGGCGATCGATGATGGTTGTCGCAGCAGTCGTCCTGTCGGGAACCACCATGGTCATCGGAACCTTCGTCATCGTGCTGGCCGCTGTCGCAGTAGTGATGATCTGCACCCGGCGCACGAGGCAACGAATCGAAGCTCGGCTGGGTGGGAGCCTCGATCGACTGGGTATCGAACGAACCGATCTCGATGCCGATTCCTCCCTCGATTCATTGCTTTCGAGGATCGAGTCGGCAGTGCGGCAGAGCCGGTCTGCTGGCGAGCAGGAGCGCAGGACGATCGGCCGGTTGCAGGAAGTGCTCGACACCCTCCCTCTCGCCGTGATGGTCGTCGACGCGACAGGCGCGATCCTTGAGCGGAACATCGCAGCCGGAGCATTCATCGACGCCCGTCATTCCGACGCGCTTGTCGGCGCCTTGGTGAACGAACTCCTCGCCGAATCTCTTGCCGGCCGCCCCGCCGAACGCACGCTTGAACTGTTCGGTCCCCCTCGCCGGGCGGTGGTTGTTATCACGAGGCCGCTGGGCGTGACCGGGATCCGGTGTGCCGTCGCCATCATCGAGGATGTCACCGAGCGCCGTCGGCTCGAAGCGGTACGTACCGATTTCGTGGCGAACATCAGCCATGAACTGAAGACCCCCATCGGTGCGATCGGATTGCTCGCCGAGACCCTCCAGGCCGAGGACGATCCTGAGGTGGCGGACCGTCTCGCCCGCCGGATCCAGACGGAGTCATACCGCGTCGGGCGCACGATCGAGGATCTCCTCGAGCTCTCGCGCATCGAGATCGACGAGACCCGGGTTGCCGATGTCGTCGAGATCGGTTCGATCCTCGATGAGGCCGCCGACCGCCTCCGCCCAGCAGCGGAACAGGCAGAGGTGACGATCGAGGTCTTCGGCGCCGAGCTCGATGACGCGCTCCGCTGTGATCGTCGACAGATGGTGTCGGCGCTCACGAACCTCCTCGACAACGCCATCAAGTATTCAGATCCCCGAGGTCGTATCGAGATCCGTGGTGAGGTGAGTCCCCAAGATGTCGTGTTCTCGGTCACTGACCATGGCATCGGTATCCCGGCCCGCGACCTCGACCGTGTCTTCGAGCGTTTCTACCGTGTGGATCAGGCTCGGAGCCGACAGACCGGTGGTACCGGACTCGGACTCGCAATTGTGCGTCATGTCGCCGTTAACCACGCCGGAACCGTCAAGGTCGAGTCGCGACTCGGCGAGGGGTCCACGTTCACGTTGCGATTGCCACTGTCGCTCCTTGGTGCTCACGAAAAAGCCGCCCCCGATTCCTCCCTCCAATCTGATCCCACATCTGATCTAAACTCGCTCCCGAAGGGACCACAATGACCACCATCTCCGTGCTGATCGTCGAGGACGAGGAGTCCTTCATCGATGCGCTGCAGAGCGGCCTCACGCGCGAGGGCTTCACCGTGACGGTCGCCCGTGATGGCGCCGAAGCGCTCGACATCTACGAGAGCGTCGCCCCGGACCTCATCCTTCTCGATGTGATGTTGCCGAGGGTCTCGGGTATCGATGTCTGTCGTGAGATCCGCTCCAAGTCGAATGTGCCGATCATCATGGTCACCGCCAAGAGCGCCGAGATCGACACGGTGGTCGGCCTCGAGGTCGGCGCCGACGATTACATCACCAAGCCCTACCGCCTTCGTGAGCTGGTCGCCCGCATGCGAGCGGTGCTTCGCCGTCGTACGGTGGATGAGACCAACCCCGGCTCCACGCCATCGGGAACCGCAGCCTCTGCAGCTGGCGATGCACTCGAGATCGGTGATGTGCGTCTCGACCATCAGCGTCATGAGGTCACCATCCGTGGGGAGGACGTCAAGCTGCCGCTCAAGGAGTTCGAACTCCTCGCCCTTCTGCTCGAGAACGCCGGGCGTGTGCTCACCCGTGACATTCTCATCGATCGGGTGTGGGGGTCGGACTACGTGGGCGATACCAAGACCCTCGATGTTCACGTGAAACGGCTCCGATCCAAGGTCGAGTTCGACCCGGCGAACCCCACGTCGATCGTCACGATCCGTGGCCTGGGCTACAAGTACGAGGTGCCTCGTTCATAGGCGACCAACCGGTCAGCTGGGCGGGGGAGTCACAGGTCGCTCATACGATGGGTGACGTGGACCCCGACTTGCCTCTCTCCGATGTGGTCGGCGATCGCGACCCTCGTCGGCCCTGGGCGCTCTCGTCGTTCTCCTTGTTGGCGCGCACCCATGCGGCGTCGGTCTCCGGTGATGCCCTGTTCGCCATCGGCCTGGCGGGCTCGGTGTTCTTCTCCCTGGACTTCAACTCGGCCCGGTGGCGAGTCGCGCTGTACTTGGTGCTCACCATCGCCCCGTTCGCGGTCGCGGCCCCACTCATCGGTCCCGCCATCGACCGCATCAAGGGAGGCCGTCGGTGGATCATCGTCGGGTCCCTGTTCCTGCGGGCCGTGCTCGCGTTCCTCATCACCCAGCACATGCAGAGCTTGTTCTTCTACCCCGAAGCCTTCGGCATGCTGGTGCTCCAGAAGATCTATTCCATCTCCAAGAGTGCGGTGGTCCCGGGCACCGTTCATAACGATGCCGAACTTGTCGAGGCCAACTCCAAGCTCACGGTGCTCTCAGCGCTTGCTGTCGTCGTCGCCGCTGTTCCCGGAGGCATCTTGCTCAAGTTGGGCGGTGGTGCATGGAGCGTCGGGCTCAGCGGCATCGTGTTCGTTGTCGGAACCGGTCTTGCCTTCCGACTGCGACCCACCGTCGTGGCGATCGAACCGGTCGACGAGGCCGAACGAGAGGAACTGCGCTCGGCCGGCATCGTGCTCGCATCCTCAGCGATGGGGCTCCTGCGTGGGATCGTCGGGTTCCTGTCGTTCATGCTCGCATTCGGATTCAAGGATCGCGATGCACCACTGTGGCAACTCGGCCTCGTCGCGACCTCGGCGCAGTTCGGATTCTTCGTCGGTGCATTGCTGGCGCCGCGCATTCGTCGATTGCTCTCCGAGGAGCGCATCCTCATTGCGTCGCTCATCCTCACGGTGACCGCGGGCGCACTGTGCGCGTTCGTCGGGGGTCTGGCGGGATCAGCGGTGCTCTCGATGTTTGTCGGTGCAACCGGCAGTACCGCCAAGCAGGCATTCGACTCGATCGTGCAGCGCGATGCCCCCGACGCGAACCGTGGCCGCTCATTCGCCCGGTTCGAAACTCGCTTCCAGCTGGTGTGGGTCATCGGGGCTCTGATCCCGATCGTCATCCCCATTCCGATCGTTGCCGGCTTCGCCTTCATCTCGATCGTGGCGGCCCTCGCTCTACTCCGCTATCTGATCGGGCTCCGCCAGATCCGGAGTGGTCGAATGCCTTCGCAAGCGCGCGGCTTCCGACGTCGCACAGTTGCTGCGCCGGAAATACTTGCCCGAGAGGGGTTCGCTCCGGACTCCGATGGTTCTGACCGTGGCCATCAGGGCGCTCTGCTGGCCGAGACGGCGCAGGAGACTGACCACACGCATCAGGTTGACGGGCAGGCGCCATCCCCCGACGCCGAACCTCCCTTTGATCCAGCTCGTCGGTGGATTCGTCAATCGCCCCCGCTCCCGGATCGGGTCCCCGAGTCGGCGGGGCCCCGGGGCCAAGGACTGCTGTTCAGCGCTGATGCATGGGAGGATTCCACCGCGGCGCAGCACTTCGATGAACGGTGACTCCAGTGCGAGTGCCAGTGCCAGTGCCAGTGCCGGTGCCGGTGCCGGCGATGGTGGCCGATTGATGTCTTTCGCCTGAGAGTTCCTCGGAGGTCTACCGATTTCGGGTGATTCAGTCTTCGGCGAATTCGATCCTGGCCAGCCACAGGCCCGGGGCTTCGAGTTCATTGGGGGTCGGTAGCGTCCGCTCTGATTCCCAGAGCCGTCCCAACCCCTCGGCACCGGCGCGTTCCACGACACCATTGACGAATGCGGCACCGCGCTCATAGGTGTGTTGGCTGAGTTCGAGTCCGAAGAGTCTCTCGACGAACCGGTCGCTGGGGTCAGCCTCGACCCGGCGCCTGCGCAGCGCCTCCGAAAGCATCGAATAGTTTGTGAGCAGGTTGGTGCCCACGGTGTCCATGATGTGATCGACGTATCCGACGATGGTGGCGATGAGCGTTTCGAAGCCGGGGAGCAGTTCGCGTTGGGCCGGTGATTGCATCGCCCCGAGCAGCATCTGAGGATCGCTGAAGCTCACCTCGATATTGGTGATCGCTGCGGGGTCGGTGATGTCGAGTGCGCCGAGGTGCTCCTCCAATGCTCCGGCATCAGGTTCGAAACTCGAGACGTAACGAAGCAGATAGTCATCGAGTCGGGTTCGCACATGGGGCACGAGCAGCACGGAATGCACGGCAATTTCCTGCAAGCAGATCCAGAGACGCAGATCATCGGGTGGCAGGCTCCACTCCTCGCCGAACGCGTCCAAATTGCTCGGCAGGACGAGGAGTTCATCGCTACCTGTGCGCGGAATCGGCAGGTCGTACTGACCGAAGCATCGCCGGGCGAGATGTCCGACCATCGACCCGGCAGTCATGCCGAGCATCATCGGGCCGACCATTTTCATGAGCGGGGCGAGAAATCCGAGTGGGTTGCTCGGATCAAGGGATTCATCGGTGCTGCTGTTCTGCAGCGAACCGGCAAGTGCGTCGAACAGCGGGCGCCAGGCGTCGAGTGCACTGGTGACCCATTGACCACGGGTGACCGGTGTGATCGTGATGCCAAGACCGCTTCGTGAGACGGGTAGCCCGGTCGCAGTGGCGATCTGGAGTTCCGCCACGCGGGCCAGCGCCTCGAACCGGATGCGCTCCAGGGGGTCGACGTTGGGTTCCTGCCCGCCATCGGTCGCCACGGAAAGGGCCAATTGCCGCGCGGCGTCCCAGCCCATGTTCCCCTGTTGCGCGAACAGTCGGGAGAGATCGCCGAACAGCGGCATGCCCTTGAACGGATCGGAGCCGTCGTCGCCGAAGGGCGCGCCGGACGGAAAGTTGGGGGGAAGGTCGGGGGGATCGGAGCTCACGGGGAGAAGGCTAGGGCGGCGGGACCATCAGTGGCACCCGGGGGCGTGACAGGCCCGCTGAGACCGCCCGGAGACTGCCCTCAGACCGCCCAGGGACCCCGGCACAGGAGCTCATCCACCCCACGGTGCATGATGTAGAGGTGAAGAGCGTGGTCGAAGACAGCGGGATTTCGTCGGCGGCCCCGACCGAAACCGTTGTCGTCACCGGTGCGGATGGGCCCATCGGACACCGGGTTGTCGCCTCGTTGCTGCTGGATCGCAATGTTGCCGAGGTAGTGGCCGTCGGTCGACGACTTCGTGAGGATGCCTGGGAGCCGATCACCCGCGTGGTCGACACCCGCCTCGTCACCGCACGCTCCGGACTGGCTGATCCAGCACTTGGTCCGCTCATCGGTTCGGCCACGACAGTGATGCTCCTCGGACCACGTGGTGGACTCGACATCGACGGAACTGGTGGCGCAGAACTCGATCTTGATGGCACCCGCCGACTGCTCAACTCGCTCGGTGCTGCCACGAAGCTCCGCGCACTGCTCGTGCTTTCCTCAGCATTGGTCTACGGCGCTCGTCGTGACAACCCCGTGCCGCTCACCGAGGATGCGAGGGTTCGTCCGAACTCGTCCATTCCCGCAGCGATGGAACGAGCGACGCTCGAACGACTGTGTGCGGAATGGACCGGTGAGCGGGGAATCCGCTGCACCCTTATGCGGCCCAGCGTGGTCGTCGGACCGGAGAATGGTCAGTGGCTGGCCCGCTCCCCATGGTCGACAGCCGGACTCCAGGTGAGTGACCGGACCGGCCCGGTCCAGTTCCTGCACGTCGATGATCTCGTGAGTGCCGTGAACCTGTTGCGCGTCTCCGGCCCTGATGGTGCTCTCAACCTTGCTCCCGATGGTTGGCTCACCGCGAGTCAGGTCAGCGCGCTCAAGGGACCCGCGCCGCGGGTTCGGCTGAGCCGTTCCTTGGCGGTGCTGATCGCAGGTGTCGGCGCGAGGCTCGGCCTTGCGCCCGGCGATCCATCGATGCTCGTGGCGAGTTCGGCCCCGTGGGTGGTGGCGAACGACCTCCTCCGCTCGTTCGGTTGGGAACCGTCCTTCACCAATGAGGAGGCCTATGTGGACTCCGATCGTGGGGGATTCTGGGCACGACTGACCCCTCGTCATCGTCAGGAGTTGGCGCTTGGTGGCGCCGCGTTCGCCGCTGTCGCCGCTGTCGGCACGATCGCTGCGGTGATCCGACGTCGGTTCAGGGCCGATTTCCGAGGGTCGTCGTCGTGATCCGTTGAGCGCCGTCACGGATGTAGGCGACCGTCACCGAATCGCCGACCTCATGTGAGCGCAATGTGACCACCAGTGACGTGGACGAGGAGACCGGCGACTCGTCGATGCTCACGATGATGTCGCCCACTTGCAATCCGGCGGCATCAGCGGGTCCATCAGCGGCGACATCGGTGAGGATGGTTCCGGCCCGCCCCAGCCTTGCGGTGGTTGTCGAGTCGAGGTCGTCGCTCATGACTCCGAGCCAAGGCACGCGAGCCACCCCTGTGCGCACGATTGCGTCGGCGACGTCGACGGCGTAGTCGATCGGTGTGGCGAATCGTGCATGCGCGAGGTCGGCGCTGCCGTTCGCTGTTGCGGTCGGGTCGGCAGCGCGGGTGGTGAAGATTCCGAGCACCGCGCCGGTGTCACTGCACAGAACGCCATCATCGAATGCTGCGCCGGTTCCGTCAGCGGCGATCATGGCGTGCAGGGTCGAACCGCCAACTGTGTCGAGTCGCCGACCAGTGTCAGCGATGGTTTCGGCACTCGTGGTCGGGTCGGTGACGCTTGTGTCGAGACTGAGTGCGAGCACCGGTTCGCCCAACGCCAGTTCATCGGGATGACCGAGCACGGCGGGCTGCACATCGGGAGCATCGATGCTCAGCACGGCGATGTCATCGGCGGTATCGACACCCACGATCTTCGCCGGGAACGAGCGACCATCAGTGGCGATGACCAGCACCGAGTCGGCGCCGGCAACCGCGTCGGCGGTGGTGAGCACGTACCCGTCGGAGCGGTAGATGACCCCAGTGGCCGAGGTGGTCGCTGCGCCACGGGTTGTTTCAACCCGCACCACTGTGGGCCGGATGCGGTCGACGACCTCGGAGGTGGTGAGGTTCGTCGCGGTGCTGGTCTCGACCTTCTCGATCACGATCCGGGCCGGTGGCGGATCGAAGGCACCGACCACGGAGAGCACAACCATGGTCAGTCCAGATCCCAGCACGAGAGCAATGAGCACGAGCGGGAGAACGACGGAGCGCTCTGAGCGACGGCTCCTTGCGCTGTCTCCGAGAAGGTCGCTGGCGGCATTGCTGTTCGACGCAAAATCCTTGTTGGGATCTGTTCCGATGACCCGACCAGTTGTCTCCGAAGGGTGACGCCAGAGGCGATCATCGGGGTGCGGATGCGGGCCGAGTCCGTCCTGCTCACCGGCCGCATCGCGGCTGTCATCACCATCCTCATTGTCTGGCGTTTGCGGCGACATTCGTTCAAGGATAGTTGGATGCCCTGCATCGGCGACCGCGCCCCCCACTACGATGGGACGGTGCCCGTACCGCCTCCCGACGTCCACAACTGGATCACACTTACGCATCATGTCCTTGATGTTCGGGTCGCAAACGAGTGGTTGACTCGCCCCGAGTGCGGCGCTGTGGTGCTGTTCAACGGCTTGGTGCGCGACCACGCCGACGACACCAACGGTGTCATCCATATCGATTACGAGGCCTACGGCGAGGAAGTTGTTCCCCGTCTCGAGGCGCTCGCCGATCAGGCGCGCCTCCGGTGGCCCGACCTCGCCCGAATCGTTCTCTGGCATCGCGAAGGCAGGGTCCTGCTGGGCGAGTCCTCCGTCGTTGTCGCCGTTTCCTCCCCCCATCGCGGCACGGCGTTCGAGGCGTCCCGGTTCCTGATCGACACCCTCAAAGCCACGGTCCCGATCTGGAAGAAAGAGTTCTGGGATGGCGGCTCGCAATGGGCGAGTGGCTCGCAGCACATTGTCGAACTTTCCGATCTTCCGGCAACCGCAGCATCCGATGTCGAGGCCGACCTATGAGCGGCGTCAGTTTCCTGATGATCGTTGTCGTCATCAGCGTGGTCGGCTCGATCATTGTGTGGCTTCGAAATCGTCAGCCCAATGACCCGCTGTCGAGTGTGAGTGATTTTCAGCGGGAGATGGACGCGCTCGGTACGACACCGCCGGTCGTGCCCGCAGGTGGGTTCGAGGCCAAGCCAGTCCGCCGTGTCAACACCGTTCACGTCCGTCCGAATACTGCTGCACCCGATGTCGAAACCGGTGCGAATGCCGGCGGCGATGCCAATGCCGACAGCGACCGCGATTCTGAGAACGAGTCGGACAGCGAGTCGGACAACGAGTCCGGTACTGACAACGAACGCGGGCGCTGATCATGGCTCGTGATCTCGCCATCGACCTCGGAACCGCAAACACGCTTGTCTACGTGCGCGGCGAAGGCATCGTCCTGAACGAACCATCGGTCATCGCTCTCAACAGCCGCACGCAAGATGTGCTGGCGATGGGACACGAGGCCTGGCAGATGATCGGCCGGACCCCCAGCTACATCGTGGCTGTCCGCCCCCTCCGCGGTGGGGCGATCACCGATTTCGACGTCACGCAACGGATGATCCGCCTCCTGCTCGAACGGGTCGGAGTGAATCGCTTCAATCGTCCACGTGTCGTGATCTGTGTCCCATCGGCGATCACCACTGTCGAGCAGCGCGCCGTCACCGAAGCGGCCCGGCGCGCCGGCGCCACTGAGGCGCACCTGATCGAGCAGCCGATGGCGGCGGCTATCGGCGCCGGTCTTCCTATCAACGAACCGCTCGGCAACATGGTCATCGACATCGGTGGGGGAACCTCCGAAGCTGCGCTCATATCTCTCGGTGGGGTGGTGGCGCTCGAGGCGGTCCGGGTCGGCAGTTTCGACATCGACGCCGCCATTCAGACCCACATCCGACGGGAGTACGGCATCGCCATCGGCGAGCGCACCGCCGAGGAGATCAAGGTCACCATCGGGTCGGCATGGCCCTCTGATGAGGAGTACGCCGCCGAGGTGCGAGGGCGCGAACTCATGAGCGGTCTGCCGAAGACGGTGGTGCTCACCGCCGCTGAGGTGCGTGAGGCCATCGATGAGCCGGTTTCGGCGATGGTCGATGCCGTGGTGGCATGCCTTGGTCAGGCGCCCCCCGAACTCGCCCAGGACCTCATCGATCAGGGCATCCATCTCGTGGGAGGCGGCGGCATGCTTCGCGGTCTCGACCAGCGCATCGCTTCCGAAGCCGAGGTTCCGGTGCAGTTGGTGCAATCACCACTTGAGTCAGTGGTGCTCGGTGCCGGTCATTGCATCGAATCGTTCGATTCCCTCAAGGTCATGTTCATGGACTGACCTCAGTTCACGAACTGAGGTCCTCGGCGGCTTGTCGAACCTGCCAATCTCGGTCCGAGCGTGCTCGCTCCAGAGCTTCGTCAACTTCGGGCCCGTCGAAGGGTGCGAGCGCGATGATCGCCCGTCGTCGAACCGTGGCCTTGTCGGTTGTCGCCCGCAGGATGGTGGGGAGGGCCCGGATATCGCCGATGGCGCCGAGGGCGGCCACCGCGGCTTCCCGACAGAGCGCATCGGAGTGCTCGGTTGTGATCGTGAGGATCAGCTCGAAGGCGCGCTCGATGGCAGGAGGACGTTCGCCCCACGCCCATGCGGCGATCTCCACCACTGTGTCGTCATCGTCGAGAAGTCGATCAGTGAGCGCTTCAGCAAGGGCCCCCGGGAGCGCAATGCTCGGGAGCGGTTCATCGGAAAGTGGATCCTCGGAAAGCGGTTCATCGGACAGCGGATGTTCGGACGGTTCGGTCGACGGCGGAAACGGCTGCGACCATCGGGCTGTTTCCTCGCAGGCCCGACGACGGACTCCGGCGTCGGTGTCGGCAAGCGCGTCACGCAGTTCGCTCTCCTTCAGGGCGCCCAACCGGTTCAGGGCGCCCAACGCGGTTCCGCGCACCTTTGGGACGGCGTGATCGAGGAGCGAACGAGCAGTGTCGACGTCGCCGGTGTGCCCTGCGATGGCGGCCCGCCGTCGATCGACTCCGCCATCGCTTTCGACGGCACCTTGATCGGCACCTTGATCGTGACTGTGATCATCGGCTGGGGTGCTGGGCGAACTGGACACGCTGCATTGTCCCACCCGTTGTCGGCTGCTTGCGACACCACAGTGGCCTCGGCATGGCAGGCTTCAGGTGCGCAAGCTTCAGGGAGCCTCCTTGTCCGACCCCTTCACCCCACAACCTGAGTCGTCGTCGACACCACCTTTCATCAGTGGTGACTCCGTGGTGGAGACTTCGTCAGCGTCAGCGTCAGCGTCAGCGTCAGCGTCAGCGTCGAATCGCACTCGTCGTCTCGTCGTCTGGATCACGGCGGCGCTGTTGGTCGGCTTTGTGTCGGCGGCCCTGTTCATCCGGCTTCCGTATTACACACTCTCACCGGGTTCTTCACGGGCGACCGAGCCGCTCATCTCCGTCTCCGATGCCGAGACCTATGACAATCCTGGCGCCATCGATTTCCTCACCGTGTCGCTGCGACAAGCCACCGCCGCCGAACTCGCTGCTGCGTGGTTCGATGACGCGGTCGAGGTCGAGTCACAGGACGACCTCTTCGGTACGCAGACCGCGTCGGAGAATCGCGATGTCAACGTGCGGATGATGTCGGACTCAAAAGATGCGGCCACCTTCCAGGCGCTCAGTCGGCTCGGGTACACGATCACTTCCACAGGTACCGGCGCGATCGTGGCGGGCGTGCAGCCCGATGGCCCGGCCCACGGAGTTCTGGCGAAGGGCGATGTCATCGTGGCGGTGCAGGGTCAGCCGATCACGCTCAACAGTCAGCTCGTGGCTGCTCTCGGTGCCGGAACTCCGGGCGAGCTTGTCAGCCTCCTCGTCGAGAAGTTCGACGGCTCGGATCAGCGTCCCATCGACATCCGACTCGGCGCTCGGCCCGATGATCCCTCCCAGGGCTATCTCGGTGTCTCGACCTTCACCCGTGATCTCAACTTTGACTTCCCCGTCACGGTCACCATCAACTCGGGTGCCGTCAGCGGCCCATCGGCGGGCCTGGCGTTCACGCTCGGGTTGCTCGATGTGCTGACGCCGGGCAGCCTCACCGGTGGGCTCCATATCGCCACCACCGGGACCATGGACCTCAACGGAGTGGTCGGTCCGGTGGGTGGTGTGCACCAGAAGGTGGTGGCTGCTCATCGGTCCGGAGCGGAACTCATGCTGGTGCCCCGCAGTGAACTCGATGACGCACGTCGCTATGCGGACGGGATGCGGATCGAGCCGGCCGATTCGCTTGATGAGGCGCTCACAGTGCTCACCACGGTCGGCGGCGGAAACGACGTCCTCCCGCCGGAGCCATCGTCTGCCGCCGGATTCTGAGCCGGATTCTGAGCCAGATTCCGCCTGACCGGTACGCTCTCAATCGATGGCCATGTCCAGCGGTCCTGACGACTTCGAGTCGATGTTCGATCCCGAATTCCCGATCGTTCGACGAGGTTTCGAACCCGGTGAGGTCCGGCGGCGACTGCTGCAGATCTCAGGAGAGTTGCGGGCCGCACGAGAGCGGGAGTTGCTGCTTGCTCGCCAACTCGAAGCGGCCGAGGCTCGTGCCGAAGCGGCTGAGGCTCGCGCTGAGGCGGTCGATCCTCTCGACCCTGCCTATCTCACGAAGCTGCTGGGAGATGAGGTCGTACGGATCCTCGACGCTGCTCGCAGTGCCGCAGCGGAGATCCGTCAACGGGCCGAAGATGCCTCTGTCCGGCTGCTCGAGGAGTTGAAGTCAGAGGCAGGAGCTGACGCGTCAGCAGTTGCGGAGACAGCGGCAGCGGCAGCGGCAGCGGCAGAGGCAGAGACAGAGACAGATGCAGGGGCTGAGGCTGAGGCAGAGACTGAGGCAGAGACTGAGGCAGTGTCCGCGAGCGGGGCAGAGGTTCAGGCCGAGTCTGAACCCGAGGCCGTAGCTGCGGGGGAACCGGCTCCCCGCTCTCGCAGAACCGGTATTGATCCGGCGCGCACGAATGATCTGTTCGCGTCGCTGCGAGCGCACCAAGATGCCCCATCGCCCGCTCGGCCGAAGCGCACTACTCCGTCGAAGCCCACTACTCCGCCGAAGAGCACTGCTCCGTGGAAGCCCACTACTCCGTCGAAGCCCACAGTGCCGTCGAAGAGCGCAACGCCCACCAAACGCACACCATCACCGAACGTGGTCGCTCTCACCACGTCGCTCGCGCGAGCGGTCCGTCGGCAGCTCACTGACGACTTCAATTCATTGCTTGCGCTGGTGGCGGTGACCGGTCGGCGCATCACCCCGGTTCCGACGGAATTGCCCGAGGGCGCGGCTCCGACCGCCGAGCAGTACATCGAACTCGTGGAAAGCCTGCTCGACGAGCAGTTCCCAGCGGATGTGCCCGATCGCGAATCTGTGATCGAAGAGGCAGCACGGTGCGTCGCCCACGATCTTGTGGTTCCCCTGCGGATCCGCATTGATGCGGTGCTCGCCTCGGGCGCAGCGGATCCATCAGGGCTCAGTGGTGAGCTTCGAGCCCTGTTCCGCGAGTGGCGAGACGACCGGGTGGGGCCCGCTATTGGTGCCGTTCAGTCTTCGCTGCCCCAGATGGGTGAGCCTCGCCCCGATTGATGGCGCCTCTGCATGGCCGAGGTGATGGTTCCCCCTTAGGCTGACTGCGATGCGTGTTCCCACAGATCTGCCGAATCCCCGAGGCCGGGTGTCTCGCGGACGCCTCGTCATCATCATTGCCGTGGCCGTCGTGTTCTTCCTGGCTTTCTCGTTGCGAGGGTTGGCCGGTTTCTGGACGGACTTCCTATGGTTCGATTCGTTGGGGCTTTCATCGGTGTTCACCGGTGTGCTCTGGTCGAAGATCGCGCTCGGCGTGATCTTCACGGGTTTGTTCTTCGTGCTCATGTTCCTGAGTCTCACGATCGCCGATCGAATGGCTCCGAAGGTTCGCGCCATCGGGCCGGAGGATGATCTCCTTGATCGCTATCACGCCGTGGTCGATCGGCGTGCTCGATTGTTCCGGGCAATTGTCTCGTTTGCGTTGGCGTTCATCGCCGGGGCCGGAATGTCGAGCGAATGGAATCAGTGGATTCTTTTCACCAACGGCGGTTCGTTCGGAGTGAAGGATCAGACGTTCCAGACCGATGTCGGTTTCTACGTCTTCAAGTTGCCGTTCTATTCCACCGTCGTGAATTGGCTGTTCGCATCGGGCGTCATCATCCTGCTCGTCACCGTCGTGGCCCACTATCTCAACGGCGGTATCCGTCTGCAGGTCCCGGGGCAGCGGGTCACTCCGCAGGTCAAGGCACACATCTCCGTCATCCTTGGTCTGTTGGCGTTGGTGAAGGCTGCCGATTACTGGCTCCAGCGCTATGCACTCACGTTCTCCACTCGCGGGGCGGTTGATGGCGCCACCTACACAGACGTCAAGGCGCAGTTGCCGGCCATCTACCTGCTGCTGTTCATCGCACTGTTGTCGTTCGGTTTGTTCATCTTCAACATCTTCCGGCGCGGTTGGACCCTCCCGGTTGTCGCCGTTGGTCTGTGGGCGCTCGTCTCGGTGATCGCTGGGGCCGGCTATCCGGCGTTCGTGCAGCGCTTCCAGGTGGAGCCCGAGGAGTCAACCCGTGAGGCGCCCTACATCGATCACAACATCGAGGCCACCCGAGCCGCGCTCGGGCTCGACAAGGTCGAGACGAAACCCTTCATCTACAACCAGGACAAAGCGGTGGCCACGGCCAACGTCAACGCCAATCCGGGAACGATCCGCAATATCCGTCTGCTTGATCCGCTGATCATCAATCCGACATATCAGCGGCTTCAGAGTCAGTACGCGTTCTATCGGTTCAACGAATTGAGCATCGATCGTTATCCGATCAAGACCCCCGGCGGCGACGTCGCCAACACCCAGGTCGTCCTCGGATCGCGTGATCTCAATGTGTCCGGCATTCCGCAGCAGTCATGGGAAGGTTCTCACCTCGCCTACACCCACGGCTACGGCGTGGCGCTCGCTCCTGCCAACTCCACGACAACGCAGGGTCGCCCGAATTTCCTCATCAAGAACGTGCCGGTCATCGTCGATGACGCAGCCATCAAGACCGACCTTTCCACCCCGCAGACCTATTACGGCGAGAACGTCGCCGGCTATGCGATCACCAACGCCGGTCGCGAAGAGGTCGATTACGTCGAGGTAGATGGTCAGACCAAGTTCACGCAGTACTCGGGTTCCGGTGGCGTGCAACTCGGATCGCTCATGCGACGTCTTGCGTTCGGCGCAAGGTTCGGCGACTGGAACCTCGTCATCTCGAATTTCATCAAACCCGAGTCGCGCATCGTCTTCCAACGCGATGTCCGTGACCGTGTCGCAGCAGTTGCACCGTTCCTGCAGTTCGATGGCGATCCCTATCCCGTCATAGAGGATGGGCGCATCGTCTACATGTTCGATGGCTTCACCACCACCGACCATTATCCGAACGCCCAACGTGCCGATGCGAGCGGGCTGCCCTCCGACAGCGGCTTGCAGGGTCTGAATTTCAACTACATCCGCAATTCGGTGAAGGGCGTGGTCGATACCTACGACGGTACGGTCAATCTCTACGTTGTCGATCCTTCCGATCCGATCATCAACGCCTACCAGAAGGCGTTCCCGGCTCTCTTTTCTCCGGTCGACGACATGCCGGCGCAGCTCAAGCCCCATTGGCGTTATCCGCAGGACCTCTTCCGGGTCCAGACCAATATGTTCGGTCGCTATCACATCAGTGATTCAGCAGCGTTCTACGAGAAGACCTCGAGCTGGTCGGTGGCCCAGGATCCGGGTTCCTCGGTGAACGGCGCCACGTCGGTGGCCACGGCGAATCAGCTGTTGGCCTCGCAGGGCGTGTCGGTGCGGGCGAAAGAGGCACGCATCGAACCGAACTATCAATTGCTTCGTCTGCCCGGTGATTCTCTCGAATCGTTCGTGAGTCTCCGGCCGTTCGTGCCGTATTCAGAGGACGATTCGAAGAAGACTCTTACCTCGTTCATGATCGCTAACAGCGACCCGGGTCAATACGGAAAGCTCATCGTCTACGAGATGCCCGGCGGGTTCAACATCGACGGTCCCGCCATCGTGAACTCGAACATCCTCGCCGCACCTGAGGTGGCCCAGCGGCTCACGCTGCTCAACCAGCAGGGTTCGCGAGCCCAGCTCGGCCAGTTGCAGCTCGTGCCCGTGAACAACTCGATCGTGTACGTGCGGTCGCTATATGTGTCCTCGGACAACACCACCCAGATTCCTGAACTCAAGCAGGTCATCGCGGTGTGGGCCGGTGAGGTGGTCATGAAGCCGTCGTTGCGGGAGGCGCTCCAGACACTCTTCCCCGGTGCCGATCCACAGACCTTCGAGAGCGGGTCCATCACTCAGGACGACATCGCCAACGGTGGCACGAACGGTGGGGCCAACGGTGGGGGAAGCAGCACTGATCCGTCCACGTCGACCACAACCACCATGGTCCCGAGTACCGGGAACGAGACCAAGGATCAACTGATCGATCTCGCGGCCAAGGCGCTGGCCGATGCCGATACGGCGTTGCGCAATGGTGATCTCGCCGGTTATCAGGCGAAGGTCAAGGAGGCGCAGGGCTACCTGAACCAGGCCTCCACCATGGCCAATGGATCGACATCGAGCACAGCCCCGACCACGACCTCGACCACAATGCTTGTGCCCTCGGGGCGCGGCGCGCCGGCCTAGTTCCGCAAGTTCCCGGGCGATCAGCGCCCGGGAACTGCTGTGTGGGGTTCAGTCCTCGACGAATCCGGCCTCGCCACCATCGGCGAGCACGTGCTTGAGGATCTTGCCGCTGGGGTTGCGGGGCAGGCGAGCGGTGCGAAGTTCGATGTACGTCGGAATCTTGTACGAGGACAGCGACGCCTTGCAGTGATCGTGCACCTCGAGATCGGTGATCAATGAGTCCTCGGCGATCACGACGATGGCCTTGACCTCCTGGCCGAGGATGTCGTGTTCGACGCCGATCACCGCGGTCTCGATGACGCCCGGGAGTTCCTCGATGCAGTTCTCGATCTCGAACGGGTAGATGTTCTCGCCGCCGCGCAGGATGAGGTCACGCTTGCGGGAAGCGATGTAGAGGCATCCGCCTTCCATACGGCCGAAGTCGCCGGTGTTGAACCAACGGCCAGGGAAGAAGGCTTCGGCGTTCGCTGATGGATGGCGCCAGTACTCGGTCATGAGTAGCGGACTGCGAACAGCGATGTTGCCCTCGCCGCCCTCCGGCATCTCGTTGCCCTCATCGTCGGTGATGCGCACCTGCACGGTGGGAAGGACCGGGCCGATGCATTCGGGTGCGAGCTCCAGCATCCAGTTCGGCGCATAGGAGATGAGCGAACCGGTTTCGGTCGAGCCGTAGCCGCTGGCCATGGTGTGGTCGAGATGGGGGAATCGTGCCGAGAGTCGGCGCATGATCTCGGGCGTGGTGGCCGAGCCGCCCATGCCGACCGACATGACCTGCTCCGGTGGGATGTCAGCGCACAGCGGGCTGTCGAGCAGGCGCAGGATGTGGGTGCCAGTGCCGCTGATGAGATTGACCTTGTTCTCGATGATGAACGGGATGACCGTGTCGGCATCGAAGCGTGCGGTGAACCAGGCGCCGGTGGAACCCGTGTGCAGGCCGTTGACCGTGGCACCGAGACCGGAGACATGGAACAGCGGGAACACAGCGAGGCGGATGGGGGAGGGGCCGGCACCGGGTCCGCGACCGGCGAGCACCATGCCGCGAGCGCCGATGAAGTTCGACAGCGTCGAGTAGTGGATGACGCTGCGATGGGACAGCACTGCTGCCTTGGGACGACCGGTGGTTCCACTGGTGAAGATGAGAATGGCGGCGTCGTCCTCATCGATGTGGTTACCCGACAGCGGTGCATCGGGTGCGTAGGTGAGCATCTCGTCGAGATCGGCGTCGAGGTCACGGCGGGCGATGGTGATCTCCGCGCTCAGGCGCTCGGCGCGACGGGCATCGAACATGAGCAGCTTGGGCTCGGCGAGGTCGATGGCATGGCGCATCTCGGGCTCGGTCCACCAGCCATTCATTGCGACAGTGGTGGCGCCCATGGAGAGACAGGCCCAGAACGTGACGATCCAGCCATAGGAGTTGGCCCCGCAGATCGCGACGCGGTCGCCGTGACCGATGCCGTGCTCCTGCTGCAACCAGGCTGCCGTGGAGGAAACGTCGGATCGGAAACCGGCGAACGTGACGCGTCGGCCGTCATCAAAGATCATCGATTCCTTGTCGCCGAACTCGAAGGAGTTCACGAGCACTTCGCGCAGCGACAACGGGCGATTTCGGATCACGCCCATGGTCTCGCCCTGGACCTCCTTCTCCACGATCTCGAAGGGCGCGCCGGGGCCGGTGAGCTTTGCGGTGGCGTCGAGGAACGCCTCCCAACGGGGGTCGAGATGGACCGGTGTGGATGAGTTCGTCACGGCTACTCCAACGAAGGTGAGATGGTTGTAGGAGCGTAGTTGCGGCATGCAGTTGGCATCTGAGGGCTGAGACCGGTAGGGTCAAGGTCACGCCGCGGGGTGGAGCAGTCTGGTAGCTCGTCGGGCTCATAACCCGAAGGTCGTTGGTTCAAATCCGACCCCCGCCACCAACGAGGAAGCA
>Ga0164295_10000049_pt1 | contig 108909 bp, 115 predicted proteins | sample GEODES006metaG_FD_111798 | JGI IMG/M metagenome (GOLD analysis project Ga0164295, IMG submission 111798) | Oligotrophic lake water microbial communities from Sparkling Lake, Wisconsin, USA - GEODES006 metaG | ecosystem: Environmental > Aquatic > Freshwater > Lake | place: USA: Sparkling Lake...
TCAGAAGATTGTTAAGGTCGATGAAAAGTTTGTGGCCAGGGCCAAAGGGGATGGGATCGATTAAGTGCAGACCACCATCTGTTCTTTTAATCTGAATCAAATATGCCCGTGCGCTATACCTAAAGCCCGACGCCCGTTCTGCATCGACAGCAAAGGGACCCGAACCATGAGCTAATTGTTGAAGTGCGGCCAAAAAAGCTTCTTCGGTTTCAATGATTTCGGGGGTGCCTGCACTTGGTTGCAGAAGTGGAACAGCAACTATCTCTTCGCTCATAACTAGCGCCTGCGCGATGAGGAAATTGCTGAAACTCCTTCAGGTACCGGCGCTAAACCAGCGACCTCGGAAATTAAATTGCACCAACTGACGATGTGATTAATGATCTCTTTTGGATCATTAACAATCGGCGTCCAGGATGCACGAATTTCAATTTCAGTTTCATTGTTGCGCGGAGACAACTTTCCAAAGGAAGCGCTGCTAACTCGCGTTACAGTTCCGCTAGGTGAGTTATACACGCATCCATTTGATTCAAGAGATTCTAGAAACCAGCTCCAGCCGACTTCTGGAAGAAGCGGATCTTCTTGCATGATTGGATCAACATCGGCGCTCACAAAGGTTACGCACCTGAATTCACCATCCCATGTCGCTTGCCCACCTGGCTCATGCAGCAAAACAAAGCGGCCATTAGCAATCTCATCTTCTTGATCTGCTAGAAGTCCGTTAGAAACATCAACTGAAAATGCGAAGGAGAAAGTCGCTAGTTTTTGGGGAGCAGGAACTTCAGTCAAACTTAATTCAGCTCTTGGGGTTACGGTGCGAAGATGATCAATTAAACGCTCAAAACCATTCGCATCCACTGTCTAAGGATAAAGATGCTAGAGCCTGAAACTTGGGAGGCGGGGCGGTAACCTTGCGTCTATGGCATCACTCTTGGCACTGCTATCAAGTGCACTGTGGGGAACAGCTGACTTCTTTGCAGGTCGCCTTAGTAAGAAGCATCACCCATTTGCCGTATTAGGTTTTTCCCAGGTCATAGGTCTGGCCGTTGGGTTATTGATAGTTCTTGTTTCCGGAGACTTACATGGACGCGCCTTTGGAGTTGATGGATATCTTCTATCCGGTGCCATAGCAGGATTGTTTGGTTACATCGGCTTAGCCTGTTTATACGAGGGACTTTCAACAGGACGCATGGGAGTCGTCGCACCGATAAGTTCAATGAGTGCTGTTATTCCGCTGGTGTATGCAATTGTGACCGGCGACAAACTTTCCGTGATCGCATCGGCAGGAATTGTCATCGCTTTAGTAGGCGTCTTCTGTGCGAGTGGTCCCGAACTTTCAAATGGCTTGCCAATCAAACCGTTATTTTTAGCGCTGGGTGCAGCAGCAGGTTTTGGAATGTCACTCACTTTTATATCTATCGGTTCGCAGGAAAGTGCCTTACTTACGATGGTATCTATGCGTGGTGCAACATTTTTTGTGACTATTGCACTGGCACTAAAGTTTAGAACAACTGGCAAGTTTTCAAAGAAAGATCTTCCGATTCTGATCTTTATCGGAGCAGCAGATTTCCTTGCCAATCTACTGCTTGGTGTCGCAACTACTAAGGGACTTGTTTCCATTGCGATGGTTTTCGGATCCCTATATCCAATTGCCACCGCACTTTTAGCGTTCAAGTTCTTACATGAAAGATTGCACAAAGTTCAATATGTTGGAATCGTATTGGCAGTTACTGGTGTTTCCTTAATCTCAGCTTTTTAATTGCGGGCTGAGTAAAAAACTGTTCCTGATTCTTCGCGTTTATCAATGTGTGAAAAGTGAGAAAGTAGTTGCTTGATATCTATGGGGTCTTCGCCGCCAGTTGCAGGAGTCACGCTGAGTTCGAGTTGATCAATTTTCTTATGTTCAAGTAACTCATTGATCATCGAAATTCCGCCCTCGATCAAGATTTTTTCTCCAAAGAGTGCTCGAGCTTTATCAACAGCCATAACTGGCGAACAGTTCCAGAACAAAGCCAAGTGATTGCCCTGAACTGGGTTAACAAGTGATCTAGAGATAACTACAAGGGGGACAGGTGTTCGGTTGTAAGGCTCATGACGGGCAGTATTTCCACCGACGATGATTACATCGACTTCGCGCCGACGTTGCAGAAAGGCCTTTCGATCCTCGGGGGAACTAATCCCGGCAGACCTGCTTTCTTTGGAAGTCGAGCCATCGCTGCCAACTACTAAAGTTGCAACAACGCTCACGTGTCCAAGTATTACTTACCTACCGTAATTCTTGTCAGTGGCTCTCTGTACCTTTATTTCATGATCATTGATTGCTCGACCTGCACCATGGCTGCGATTGCATGTAATACATGTGTGGTCTCTTTCTTTCTCGATAACATCTCACAGATCAGCGATGAGACTGTGGACGCGTTGACCGTGCTTGCTGAGAGTGGCCTGACACCACCTTTGCAATTTAACGCTCGCACCGCCTAGCAAGGCTCAAATTCACAGCCGAATTAGCCTTGTTGAGGTTGAGAGGTGGGTCTAGGCGCGGTTAGCCTTGCCCCTATGTCTTTCTGGCTGCGCATTATGACCGCCTTAGCGGTGATGGCTGGCGTTTTAGCGCCGGTCAGTGCGTCAGGCGCGCAAACTTTGGCGCAGGTTCAAGCCAAGATTCGCCAACTCGAAGAAGATGCCACCGCAGCAGCAGAGGGTGCCCAAGAGGCGAAAGTGAAGTTAGCCGCCTTAACCAAGACCCTTAATGGAATCAAAGCTAAAGCCGAGATTCAAGGCCAAACAGTTGCCGCTCTTCAAAAATCATTAGGTGCAATTGCTGTCGAACAGTACAAATCAGGTGGCTTCGGCCAAAGCTTCGAACTTCTGTTTTCATCTGACCCTTCCTTGTACCTCTCGTCTGCAGGTGCTTTAGATGCAATAACGCGTAGCAAATCTGTCCAGCTTCGTAAGTTTGAAACCGCGCAGCAAAGATTAAATGCGACCACCTTGACCGTAAACGACAAGTTAGCTCTGGTAGCTGCGGCCCAAAAGAAGTTAGCCGCTCAGTCTGCCTTAGCGCAAAAGAAGTTGGCCGAAGCGGAAAAACTTTTGTCTAAGTTAACTAAAGCAGAACGCGAACGTTTAGCAAGGCTGGCAGAAGATGAGGAAAACGCAGACCAGGCCTCATCATTAAAGGCTGCACAAAGTGCTACAGGAATTTCCGGACGAGCCGGAACTGCAATTAAGTATGCGTTGAAGCAGATCGGAGATCGATATGTCTTCGGTTCAGCTGGAATGGTTACCTGGGATTGTTCTGGATTAACAATGCGTGCATTTCAAGCTGCGGGAGTTTCACTTCCTCATTCATCCGCAGCACAATCTCGACTCGGCAAAAAAGTCTCACTCAACGCGCTTAAACCTGGTGATCTCTTGTTCTACGGTCGACCAGTGTCACACGTTGGAATTTATCTTGGTGGCGGAAAGATGGTTCATGCTCCGCGCTCTGGTTCGCGTGTAAAGGTGGCAGCAAGCGGATCGCTTGGAAGAAAACCTTTGGTAGGAGCTCGTCGTTTCTAGTCCAGTCCTGTTCGTTACTAATGACTTTGGTCCACGTGCGGGTGGAATTGAAACCTTTGTCATTGGTTTGATTGAGCGCAGACCATTTGGCAAGACAATTGTCTATACATCTGCGCAGACTGGTTCCGAAGAGTATGACAGAGCTTGGAAATCTGATTTTGGTGTAACGGTTATTCGAGATCGAGCCAAGATTTTGTTACCTACGCCTCGAGTTGCACGTAATGTGGCACGCATAATTAAAGAATCAGATATACAAGTTGCGGCCTTTGGCGCAGCTGCACCGTTGGGATTGTTATCTGCTTCAATGAAGAGAGCGGGTGTCCAAAAAACAGTGGCATTGACCCATGGCCATGAAGTCTGGTGGGCCAAGGTTTTTCCTTTCAACCTTGCCATGCGCCGTATAGGTTCGAGTATCGATTCACTGACTTTTTTGGGAGAGTTCACACAGCGAGCGATCTCGCGAGCTCTACCTGAGGCGGCTACCCAGCACATGGTAAAGATTGCGCCAGGTATCGATGTAGATCACTTCTGTCCGCAAGATTCGAATCAATTACGCAAAGAACTTAAGTTAAGCAATAAGCGAGTCATAGTTTCTGTTGGGCGCCTTGTGCACCGAAAAGGGCAGGATCACTTAATCCAATCAATGCCCGAGATTCTCAAGAGCGTTCCGGATGCACATATTTTGATGGTGGGGCAAGGTCCATACCTTTCGCATCTTAAGAAACTAGTTGAGAAGCTTCAACTAGTTGAGCATGTTAGCTTTATTGGAAGAATTCAGCATTCCCAGTTGCCGCAATACATTTGTGCTGGAGATGTTTTCGCCATGCCTTCACGTTCTAGATTTTTTGGGTTGGAAGTCGAAGGTTTGGGAATTGTATATCTAGAGGCAAGTTCATGCGGGTTACCAGTTATTGCAGGATCATCTGGGGGAGCACCAGATGCGGTCCTCGATGGTGTTACAGGATTTGTTGTAGATGGAGAAAACAACAATGAAATTGCTACCGCTGCAGTCAAACTACTGAACGATAGAGACGGGGCAAAAGCCATGGGTTTAGCTGGTCGAGAATGGATTATTGAAAACTGGCGCTGGCAGATTTGGTCAGAGCGTTTCAACAAACTTCTACAGTAAGAGTCCATGGTCTCGTGCAATTTTTGCCGCAGCGGTTCGGTTAGTGCACTGAAGTTTTCTCATTAGACCCGATATATGTGTTTTAACAGTCGAAATACTTATGAACAATCTTCTTGAAATTTCTATATTACTTGCACCTTCTGCCAACAAGTAAAGAACTTCGATTTCTCGTGGCGTTAAGTCAAAGTCTTGTTGTTGATCGGCGGTTAAACTGCTTGTGAATGTGCCGGGGTTTGAAAGTGCAAATGTGACCGAAGAGATAATTTCTGGCATTGATTGACTCTTTGATAGATAAGCGTTTGCGCCCGAACTTCGTGCAACCTTTATAAACTGGGCCGGGTCATTCATGGAAAGAATGATTATTGCGACATTGGTCGAGTGCTTACGAACCCATTGAACTACTTCTAGCCCAGATCCATCTGGAAGGTTTAAATCAACAATTATGGCTTCGGGGTTAAAAGCTGCAATCTTGGCCCGGGCTTCTCTCAGATTCCCAGCGGTTTCAATCGAATCAAACCCTTTGTCACAGAAAGCTTGGACAAGACCCTGACGGACTACTGCATGGTCATCAATGATTAATAGTCGCGTCATCACCTATCCAATGGGATTCTTACTCCAATCCTTGTTCCTTGTTGATCAGATGCAATGGTGATTTCCCCATTGAGTTTATTGACTCGCTCTTGTAAGCCATAAAGGCCAAATGAGCCATCTTTAGTTAAAGCTCCACCGGCGCCATCATCGTTGATTTGAATTTCCATGTTTTTAGCACCAGAGTGCTTTTCAATATTGCGAAGTATTTCCTGAACAATCCTGAGCGTCTCAAACATTGTGTCCACTTGCCCAGAAGAAGACACGAGGGGCTCTGCACTTCGCAGAGAATGCATTTGTACACGCACTTTTTCGATCAAGTCTGTCGTAGCGAATCTGATCTGCCGTAATGAATTCTTTAGCTCTGTGTCCTGATACTGTGAAATTGCCCGATCAATGGAAAAGCCCAGGACAACTAAGTCCTGGGCGATTCCATCGTGTAACTCCTGTGCGAGGGTTACCCGCTCATTGTTCACTTTGCGAACAATGCGTCAATTTCTTTCGCAAACTCCTTCGCAACTACATGTCGCTTTACAGATAGCTTTGCGGTTAAGTGTCCGCCGGCAATTGTGAAGTCAGTTGTAAGCAGAGTGAATTTACGAATTGATTCTGCCTTACTGACAGCCTTATTGGCTTCATCGACTGCGGTCTGAACAACTGCAATCAGATCCGGATCGTTGACCAAGTCACCAATCGCTGCGCCATCCTTCTTGTTGTTTGCAACCCATGCCTTCAGTGCATCTGGATCAAGAGTTACCAAGGCTGCAATAAATGGCTGGTTGTCTCCAACAACCATGCACTGGCTTACCAATGGGTGTGCGCGAAGTCGATCTTCAAGTACTGCCGGTGCAACGTTCTTTCCACCTGCGGTAACGATCAATTCCTTCTTGCGACCAACAATGTAAAGGAAACCATCTTCATCAAGCTTTCCTAGATCGCCAGATTTAAACCAACGCTCTGAGTCAAATACTTCATCATTTGCAGCTTGGTTCTGCCAGTAACCGTCCATGACGATTGGGCCACGTAGCAATACTTCTCCATCTTCTGCAATCTTTACTGAAGTGCCTGGAATTGGTCGTCCAACCGAACCGACGCGTTGTGCTCCAATTAGATTCAGAGTTGCACCGGCTGTTGTCTCAGTTAAACCGTATCCTTCAAGAACTGTTACTCCGGCACCACGATAGAAGTGACCAAGACGGGCACCAAGTGGTGCACCACCTGAGATCGCAGCTTCTACGCGTCCACCCATTCCAGCGCGGATCTTGCTGTACACCAACTTGTCGAACAGGCCGTGCTTGAGCTTTAGAATTGGCGAAACCTTCTTCTTATCAAGTGCTTCAGAGTACGCAATCGCAACTGCGGCAGCCTTGCGGAAGATATCTCCCTTTCCTGCAGCCTCAGCTTTTGCTTCAGCTCCGTTGTAGATCTTTTCAAAGATACGTGGAACAGCCAACACAAATGTTGGTTTAAATGACGCTAGATCCATTGGCAAACGACCAACTGGGTCGCTGCAATGTGCCATATGCAATCCAGCTGAAATTGAACCAATTTGAACCATGCGTCCAAATACGTGTGCAACTGGAAGGAACAAAAGGGTTGATCCACCCGGCTTTAAGAATAGTTCGCTTGCACCTTGCACAACATTGCCGCATTCTGAAAGGAAGTTAGCATGCGAAAGTTGCACACCCTTTGGCTTCCCGGTTGTTCCAGATGTGTAAATCAGAGTTGCAAGTGATGCTGGCGTTAGAGCATTACGGCGACGATCAATTTCATCATCACCAATGTGCTTTCCAGCTTCGCGCAAAACTGTCAGGACATCTTCAGTCATCGTCCACATGTGACGGGTATGTGATGGCTGGACTGTCTTTACCAATTCAGCAAGTGCTGGAGTTTCGACAATGATTGCAACTGAATGAGAATCGTTAAGGATCCAATCAATCTGTTCTGCAGAAGATGTGTCATAAATTGGGACAACGACGCCGCCGGCAAACCAGGTAGCAAAATCTAGAATGGTCCATTCGTAACGTGTGCGAGCCATGATCGCTACACGATCACCGATTTGAACACCGGATGCGATCAAACCTTTCGCTGTTGCGCGAATCTCTTCTTCAACTTCGCGAGCCGTTACAGGTTGCCATCCCTCGCCCAGTGGGCGAGACATGATGATGCGCTCTGGTTCAAACCAGGCACGTTCAGCGATTAGATTTGTGAGGTTTCCGGCAGTTGCTGCGGGAACTAGTGGAGGGATAGAGATTTCATTCATGGGGGAACGCTAGCGTGGAGGCGGACAAAAGCGGAAGAGGGTAGCCTTGCGCCATGACAGATCTCAGCAAATCGTTAATATCCATCGACGCCCCTATTGAAGCGGTTCAAAAGGTGCTCTTCGAATTAGACAAGTATCCAGAGTGGTCTTCACAGATTAAGAGCACAGAAGCTTTGGCGCGCGATGATCAGGGACGTATTACCAAGGTAAAGATGACCATTGATGCGGGAATGATGAAGGATCGTCTGGTTTTGGATTACGACTGGAGCCAAGCGCCTAACAAGCTTTCTTTCTCTCTTGACGAAGCAGATCTACTGACCAGTATGGATGGGGTCTACACAATTTCAGCAATTGATGCAGACACCACTGAGGTCACCTATGAACTTGGAGTCGCTCTGTCAATGAATATTCCAGCGATGATGCGTCAAAAGGCGGAGAAGGCAACGATCGATGCCGCTCTTGCTCAACTGAAGTCACATCTAGAAGCATAAATTTTTTCATGGGCAACACGATAGGCATCGATGTTGGAGGCACCAAAGTTCTTGGTGGCGTTGTTGATGAGAATGGAAAAATTCTTGCCACCGCGCGAAAAGAAACTCCGCGTCAAGGTGGTGTCGAACTAACTCGCACAATCGCCGATACAGCCAAAGAGTTAATGGAAAAGTTTGACGTTACATCTGTTGGAGTTTCTGCAGCAGGATTTGTTTCATCGGATCGAAAGACGATGCTTGCAACCCCCAATATTGCTGACTGGAATGGTGTCGATCTAGATGCCGAGCTCACTTCTCAAATAGGTCTTCCTGTTGTTATTGAAAATGATGCAAATGCAGCTGCATGGGGTGAAGCAAAATTTGGCGCAGGTCGGAATCAAAATCACATGATGATGCTTACCGTTGGCACGGGAATCGGTGGCGGAATTGTTGTAAACGGTTCGCTCTACCGTGGAGCTTTTGGAGTTGCAGCAGAGTTTGGCCATCTTCGCGTTGTCCCTGATGGACATTTGTGTGGGTGCGGGGCTCGAGGTTGTTTTGAGCAATACGCCTCTGGAAATGCTTTATTGCGCCATGCCCGTGAAGCTATCAATGCCAGCCCAGAAATTGCGCGAAATCTTTTATCACGTGGCGATGGAACGGTTGCAGGTTTAACTGGACAAGCAATTACTGAAGCTGCTCGAGATGGTGACCCTGTCGCTCTTGCCGCCTTTAATACAACGGGCCAATGGCTTGGCGCGGGAATTGCATCACTATCTGTTTTGTTGGATCCAGCTTGTGTAGTTATTGGCGGGGGAGTTATTGATGCTGGCGAAATTTTGTTAAAGCCAACTCGTGAAGCGTTAGAGCGCACCATGCCTTTTGCGGGAAAACACCCTTACCCTGAACTTATTGCCGCACAACTAGGAAATGAAGCAGGTCTAGTTGGTGTTGCAGATTTAGCTCGCGCCTAGTTTTCAAAAGGGTATTTCAAGCCAATCTGTTCACGGACCGTATCCAACGTCTTCATGATGTCCACGGTATCTGTCCAGGTAAGAATCTCAGATTCTAGTTTTCCGGATCTAACTAATTGTTTAAATGTTTCAGCTTGTTCACGTAATCCGTGGCCGGTGTATTTGTTTGGATACTCGGTCACTGTTCCATCGTTTAGAACAACGCGCATGGCTGCAGGATTGTAGAAAGTTCGATCAATTTCGAGCCAACCGTTAAGACCTGCAACTACTGCTCTGCATGGTGTTTGTTCAATCATTGTTGTTGTTAATACCGCTTGCGCTCCGTTGTCATAAGAAAAAATCATTGATGTTTGAGCATCGACGCCTTTGTCTGTCATGACCGCGCTTGAAGTTATCTGCGACGGGTTACCTAAAATCATGTGCGCAAATGAAGCTGGATAGATTCCAAGATCAAGTAAAGCTCCACCAGCCAATTTAGGATCAATTAATCGAGCAATTCCTTGATCAGCAAGACGTTGCCCGTGATCTGCATGAATCGAAAGGATTGGCCCTAAGACTCCTGAATCAACAATCTCTCGTACCTTTGCATAATGTGGCAAGAACCGCGCCCACATCGCTTCCATCAGGGCAACTGAGTTACGAGAGGCTGCAGCGACCATTGCTTGCGCTTCTTGTGCATTTACCGCAAAAGGTTTTTCGCACAGCACTGGCTTTCCGGCATTGAGTGCCAGAATGACATTGTCATGGTGTGCAGGGTGAGGTGTTGCAACATAGATTGCATCAACAGTTGGATCAGCAACCAGTTCTTCGTAGCTTCCGTAAGCAATGCCGCCAAAGTTGTCCGAAAATCTCTGCGCATTTTCAAGTGAGCGTGAACCAACAGCTGCGATGGTGTGACCCTGAATAAAGCTGAGATCTTTCGCAAATGCTTGTGCAATTCCACCAGGTCCTAAAATTCCCCAGTTAAATTCCTCAGAACTAGAATTACTCATAATGCAGCTCCATCATCATCGCGATGATTTCGGTGAAACCATCTCTTCATTGCAGTGCGTGCAGAATCAATAAATCCACGCGGTGATTGTGGGGCAGGGTTGGGTTGTACAAAGCCTTCGTTATCTATTCGATCCAGCTCATCAAGATAGGTAGTTGGCGCTGATTGATCAAGATTGAGCCCTGACACGATCGATTCGAATTCTGAGCGGATCAATTCCTCTTCATCAAAGCCTTCAGGCTCTTTTTTCTCATTACTCACCCTCAGATAGTGTCATAGTCGTCAATAGCCACTAAATTAGACCCGTGCTCAACAACCTGCCCTACGGAACCTTGGGGGCATTTTTGACCCCAATTTTGATGTTGGCTTTTCGCCCCAAGGTCCGCGGCTTACGGCATGTTCCATCCAAGGGACCGGTGATCATCGCCTCTAATCATCTTTCTTTTAGCGATTCGATTTTTATGCCTTTAGTGGTTCCACGCAAAGTTACTTTTCTTGCTAAGAGCGAGTACTTCACTTCACCAGGCCCTAAAGGGTTATTGAAGAAATTAACTTTCATCGCTCTTGGTCAGGTTCCAGTTGATCGTTCAGGTGGTCGACGAAGCGAAGCTGCCTTGATTACTGGGTTAAAAGTTCTAGCTGATGGAAATTGCATCGGAATCTATCCGGAAGGAACTAGATCCCCCGATGGCAGGTTGTACAAAGGACGCACAGGAATTGCTCGTCTAGCTATTGAATCAGGTGCACCGGTTATTCCAGTTGCAATGTCTAACACCGACAAGATTCAGCCAACCGGCAAAGTAATACCTAACGTGAAACGCGTCGGAATGCATTTTGGCGAACCCATGTACTTTGGTGGAGATTCAACGGATCTAGAACACCTTCGAGATGTCACCGATAAAATTATGAACGCTATTCATGCAATGTCAGGCCAGGAGTACATTGATATTTATGCACCAAAGAAAGCCAAGCTAGGCGAGATTACCGAAGAGGATTAATCCAAAGCGTTTCGTGCAACAAGATACGTACAGGTTTGGCATTCACTTCCGGCATCAGGTAATTCACCTTCAAGAACGTCGATGAATCCTCCGATTACCTTTAAGAAATTAGTTTGATCGCGCTCCACCGGAACATATTTCTGCATTACGCCAAAACCGTACTCGTTAGGGTTGCTGCCAATAGCTGTTGTTGGTCTCCAGACAAGTAATCCCATTGAGGCAACAGACTGCGCTTTTCCAGCTGCGGGATTTTCCAATGCATAGGCGTAGGCTTCGAGTTGCGGGGAGTAGAGCTGCCCGTTATCGCGCTGGCTGTCAGAAACTTTGCAATCGATTAAACCTATTGTGCCATCATCATTTGTTGATACTAGATCGTACTTACCAAAAATTCTCCAACGACTTTCTGTGCCATTGACAACAAGCGGCTTGCTCTTTACCCACTCGCCCCACTTGCTCACTTTTCCTGGGCGTAATGATGGATCAATTGTTGGCATATCTGCGCCTTGGAAATGTTCTTCTTGTAAAGCAGCCATTGTTCCCACCAGTGGAAAAGCACCCGGCATTGTTACTTTGTACCAGTACTTAATCCACAAACATCTTTTGCAGGTAGATAGACCAAAAGTTAGATCAGAAGGTGAGATGTTTTCTCGGGCAGGCTTGGCAGGTTTAATCATGTGCTTATTGTGTACTTAGGCACTGACAATTGCTGAGTACAAAACTCCAAGCCCCAAAATAATCATGATGAAGCCACCAGTTGCACGCAGTTTCTCTAGGCGCTTGCCATCGGTAGCTAACCAATCACGTGCAGTCCCTGCCAACAAACCCCACGTGCCATCTGAAACAAATGCCAAAATCGCAAAGATGCCGCCCAGCAGAATCAGTTGAGAAGTAACGCTGCCACGTTCACGATCTATGAACTGCGGCAGAACGGCTGCGAAGAAAACAACTCCTTTGGGGTTCAGTGCGCCAACCCAATAGCCATCCCACATCGAACGACGCGCACTTGGTGCAACATCGCCTTGGTTAGTCATATCAGCTGCATGCACCGCGCGTTTTCTAATTGCATCGATTCCAAGATAGATCAGATATAGGCCGCCGCCCCATTGCACCGCAATGTAGGCAAGCTCTGAACGTTGCAAGATTGGACCAAGACCAAGTGCCACAAAGACTGAGAGAGAAAAAGCACCGGTGACATTTCCAGCGACTGAAAACACCGCTGTCTTTCGGCCCCACGCGATGGCCCGAGCGATCACAAAGAGCACGCTGGGGCCAGGGGCCAGAATGATCACCATGGCCGCTATGAGGTACTCGGGCAGGCGTGAGGGAATAACCACAAGGGGAGTTTAAGGGTGTGTTCAGGTTGCGCACAGCGGGCATATCCCAATAGATTACGTCTCGATATATCGAATAGATACATTTGCCGGAGCAATACAGCCAGATAGAGAGGAGGGGTCAGATGCGCTCGCGTTCAGAGTCACTCGAATTCGCCCTCCTGGGCCTGCTCTCGCAGGCTCCTTTGCATGGTTATGAACTGCGTAAGCGGATCCAAACAATCTTTGGACCATTCCGCGCCCTGTCATTTTCTGTTTTGTATCCCCAGCTTCGTCGCATGGTGGAGGCGGGTCTGATCGAAGAGTCGGTCATGGAAACTACATCGCGCCGTTCGCGAATCGTTTATGCAATTACCGAAAAAGGCGCACGCAAATTTGAGGATTCAACCGAATCAGTAACACCTGAAACTTGGGAGGACGAGGGCTTTGAAATTCGTTTTGCCTTCTTCTCACCAACATCTGCAAAGAACAGAGTAAGAATTCTTGAGGGACGCCATCGTCGCCTTAAGGAGAAAGCCGAAATCTTGCGTGGTGAACTCGAGAAGTCACCAGTGGGAATCGACAAATATCTAGAGGAATGGCGACGTCATTCACTGGAGACAGCTGATCGAGAGATTGCTTGGCTGGAAGACATGATCAAAACCGAGAGGAAATAGAGTGAACATCACAACCGGTAAAGGCGACATCCGTGTTGCAATTGTTGGCGTAGGAAACTGCGCTAACTCATTAGTACAGGGCGTTGAGTACTACAAGAACGCGGCTATTGATCAGGAGATCCCAGGTCTGATGCACGCTGTTGTTGGGGGATACCACATCTCTAGCATCAAGTTCGTTGCAGCTTTCGACGTGGATGCCAAGAAGGTTGGACTCGATCTTGCAGATGCAATTTGGGCAAGCGAGAACAACACAATTAAGTTTAGTGATGTTCCAAAGACTGGTGTTCCAGTTCTTCGTGGCGTTACAAATGATGGTCTCGGTAAGTATTACCGCGAGACAATCAAAGAATCAGATGCACCAGCTGTAGATGTTGTACAGGTTTTAAAAGATGAAGCGATCGATGTACTAATCTGCTACCTACCTGTAGGTTCTGAAGTTGCTGCTAAGTACTATGCACAGTGTGCAATTGATGCAGGTTGTGCATTTGTTAATGCGCTTCCAGTATTTATCGCATCAGATCCTGTATGGGAAAAGAAGTTTGCTGATGCAGGTCTGCCTATCGTTGGAGATGACATTAAGAGCCAGGTTGGTGCGACTATCACTCACCGCATCATGGCTAAGTTGTTCCAGGATCGCGGCGTTCACCTAGATCGCACCTACCAGCTCAATGTTGGTGGAAACATGGATTTCAAGAACATGCTCGAGCGTGATCGTCTTGAATCCAAGAAGATTTCAAAGACAAACTCGGTTACATCTCAACTACACCATGATCTTGGTGAGAAGAATGTTCACATCGGACCATCGGATTACATTCCATGGCTAGATGATCGCAAGTGGGCCTACGTTCGCCTCGAAGGCCGCGCATTTGGCGATGTACCTCTCAACCTTGAATACAAGCTAGAAGTGTGGGATTCACCAAACTCGGCTGGTGTAATCATCGATGCACTTCGTTGTGCAAAGATCGGTCTAGATCGCAAGATTGGTGGCGCTCTGCTTTCACCTTCTGGCTACTTTATGAAGACCCCACCAACTCAGTACACAGATGAGGCAGCTCATACAAAGACTGAGGATTTTATTTCAGGGAAACTAGATCGCTAAATAGTAATTAGTACAAGAGAAAGCGCCCCCGGGAAAACCCAGGGGCGCTTTTTTATCCCTCACGGAGAGTTGAGGGTCAAATCGTCGCATCCTCAGGAGTGCGACGAATATGCATTAACCCTGCAATTGCTAACAGAAGAAATACAAGACCACCAACTAGAGAAGCTATTGCTGCATATCCCGCAATTACACCCATCATTCCAAATGCATATGCTTGAAGAAGCATGCCTCGAAGAGTATTTCCCATAAACAATGTGTCTCGAAGTTCTGAAAGCTTGGCAGTTCTTTCAGCATCCTGGCTACCGCCACGAACCGCTGCCATGTATTCGGTAGAAACCTCAGAATAGGTTGCAGGCTTTCCCATTACCGCTGCCGCAGAAGCATTCATATGTTCAAGGATGTACAAATCTGAATAGTCTCTAGCCATTTCACCACTGACAACTTGCTGACCAGCCCACTTGAGAAGTTGATCCTTAGTATTGGCAGGGAGTCCTGCTTCGATAGGAAATGCAATATTTTGGTTTGCTAATTGAGTTCGGACATTCTCTTTTGCAAAGCCGCCACCAAAATTGAGCAATCCAGCAAAAATAAATAGCAGTAGAGCTAATCCCAAGCCGACAAATGAGACTAACTTGTCAAAGGTTCTTCGTTTCATTTTCTACTCTCTCCCTTTTAGTTGTTGATAGAAAATCAACACAAGGTATGTGTACTCCGAGAGTTAGTTGATAAAGACGAAAAGTGCGAGGGTCACCACTCTGTGCACGCTAAGTGAGGGTTTACTCTCAATCAATGTGACGATTGCACAGAGATTGACCATCAGGGCCAACCTCAAAATGTGAACAAGGGACATGTAATTTATCGAAAGCTTTGTCACCGTAATGAGTGCGATAAGCCAGTGCTAGCAGAACACGAAGATTTGTTTCTCCATCAGATTTAATGCCAAAAACCTGGGCGCTTCGACTGACAGTATTTTCGATTACCTTTTCGTTATGTGAGGTTTGCGAAGCGATCGCGGCGTTTGATTTACCTTCGCACACTAGCTCCAGTACCAATTGTTCAAAAGGAGTTAATTCTCTTGTTGAAATCGTGATGTCTCGTACCATGTGTATTTCCGCCTCTCCGCGTGTTCCTATTGTGCTCTTCTTTTTTTCGCGGGTCACCCCTTAGGATGCGCGAATGAGCGAAATCTTGTCTAGCCTAGAAAATAGAGTGCTAACCCTCACCTTTAATCGTCCGGAAAAGATGAACGCCTTGACGCGTTCTATGTACGCAGGATTAGCTAAGGGTCTTAATGACGCCGCAGGTGACTTTGGTATCCGCGCAGTGGTCATCACTTCGGCGGGGGACCACTTCACCGCAGGCAATGACATCAACGATTTCATGAGCAATCCACCAACTTCGGATGATTCAGAGGTGGCGCAATTTCTAGCAGCTCTTCTTAACTTCCCAAAACCATTGCTCGCTGCAGTTAAGGGAAACGCAGTAGGAGTCGGAACAACGATGTTGCTGCACTGTGACGTCGTTATTGCTGGATCAACTGCAAACTTTTCCATGCCTTTTGCATCCTTAGGGCTTGTTCCAGAAGCTGGTTCTAGCTACTTGTTCCCTCAACTTGTTGGCTATCAAAGAGCGGCGAGAATCTTCATGACGGGTGAAAGTTTCGATGCAGATTCAGCCATTGAAATGGGATTGGTGACAGCAAAGGATTCTGATCCGCTTGCTCACGCTTTGAAGATCGCTGAACACATCGCCGAGCAACCACCTCAGGCAATTATCAACACCAAAGCTTTGCTCAAAGCGCGTAACCATGATTCTGTCGCAGCCGTAATGAAGGCTGAGTTTGAAATCTTTGCAATGGCCCTTCAATCAGAAGAAGCTATGGAAGCATTCATGAAGTTCATGTCTAAGAAGGGTAAGTAAATGTCACTAGCCGGAAAAAGAATGTTCATCACAGGTGGATCTCGAGGTATTGGTTTGGCGATCGCACTTCGTGCAGCCAAAGATGGCGCATCGATTGCAATTGCAGCCAAGACTTCTGATCCCAATCCAAAGCTTCCGGGCACAATTCATACTGCAGCCACAGAGATTGAGGCAGCAGGCGGAAAAGCCCTTGCTATCCAATGCGATTTGCGTGATGAGACCCAGATTGAAGCGGCAATTGCCCAAGCTGCAGAAGCTTTTGGTGGCATCGACATTCTGATTAACAACGCCAGTGCTATCAATCTGACACGTACTGACCAGACTCCGGCCAAGCGTTTTGATTTGATGTTTGATGTCAATGTACGAGGAACCTTCCTTACTTCTCAAGCAGCTTTGCCTTACTTGCGAAAGTCGGCGGCCGAAGGTCGCAACCCTCACATCTTGAATCTTTCACCGCCACTTTCCATGAAGCCGGTCTGGTTCAAAAACCATGTTGCTTACACAATGGCCAAGTACGGCATGAGCATGTGTGTTCTAGGTATGGCCGAAGAGTTCAAGCGTGATGGAATTGGCGTTAATGCTTTATGGCCACGCACGGTTATTGATACCGCTGCTTTGCAAATGATTCCGGGCATTGATGCCTTGGCTGGACGAACACCTGAGATCTTGGCAGATGCTGCATACATCATCTTCAATCGTGATGCCAAAGAGTGCACGGGAAACTTCTTTGTCGATGATGTACTGCTTGCAAGTGAAGGAATCACTGATTTAGAGAAGTACTCAGTTACTCCGGGAACCAAGGATTTCCTATTGGATTTCTTTCTCGACTAAACTGCACTCATGCGCAAATTAGTCTCACTTTTTCTAGTTGCTTGTCTGTCGGTTCTAGCTATACCTAGTTCTTCGGCACATGTCACGATCGTTTCGTCATTTCCTGAGCAATTTGCCAATGTGAACCCGATCCCAACCGAAGTGTGGATTGAATTCAGTGGAGATCTGCAGACTCTAGATGGCGAGGCAGTTAACTCTCTAGAAGTATTTGATTCGACGGGGATCGCTGTGAACTACGAAGATCCAGTTATTAGTGGGGGAAGAATTACCACGAAGGTTTCAGGACAAAGTGCGGCGGGGGTTTTTACAGTGAAGTACCGCGTCGTTGGTGATGATGGACATGTCATCGAAGGTGATTACACCTTCAATGCTTCGCCGAACTATGCAGTAACTACAGATGTTATCGAAGAACCACAAGAGAGAAATCAGTTAGGTAGAGGCGAAATAGTTTTGATTTTCTTTCTAGGAGTTTTCGCAGGAGGAATTTTGGTCAAGCGCAAGAATGAGAAAAAGTAGGAATGCCGGCTATTGATATCGAGATCAACGGCCCCAATGTAATTGCAGAGTCTGAACGATCAGGAAGGGCCCGATCCTTATTTTGGCCCTGGGCTGGTGCAAATGTTTCATTACTAGCCCTTTCCTACGGAGCCTTCTTTCTTGGCTTCGGAATCTCTTTTAGACAAGCAACAGCTGCAGCCTTTATCGGAACAATCGGATCTTTTCTATTGGTTGGTATTAGCTCACTTGCCGGGAAAAGATCTAACGCACCAACGATGGTTTTGTCGCGGGCCTCTTTTGGCGTGAAAGGCAGCGTTCTTCCGGGAGCGCTTTCCTACTTGATCTTCGTGGGTTGGGAGACGGTTTTAGTCTCACTTGCAACACTTGCAACTGGAACAGTTTTCTCTCGAATCGGGGGAGTCGATAACAATCTAGCTTTAATACTCGGATTTATTTTCGCAGTCTCCCTTACCGTTTTTGGAGGGGTTTTAGGTTTCACGGTAATTATGAAACTTCAAAAACTGCTGACAATCATGACAATTGTTATGACCTTGGTTTATGTCTTGTTAACCGTAGATAACATCAATTGGAGTGTGATCAACGCTATTCCAGATGGATCACTTCAGAGTTTCATCGGCGCAGTAATTTTCGGCGTCACCGGCATAGGTCTGGGTTGGGTTAACGCTGCAGCAGATTACTCTCGTTATCTTCCTCGCTCTGTTTCTAGTAAAGCGGTAGTTGGTTGGACCGTTTTAGGTGCATCGATCGTTCCTATTGTTTTAGTTATTTATGGTGCAGCGCTATCTGGAAGCAGTAAAGAGCTAAGTGATGCAATCTCAATGGATCCGATCGGTGCCTTAACTGCGATGTTGCCAACCTGGTACCTCATTCCTTTCGCACTAGTTGCAATATTGGGCTTAGTGGGCGGCGCGATTTTAGATCTGTACTCATCAGGCCTCGCGCTAGTTTCGATCGGTGTTCCAATCAAACGCCACCAAGCGGCGATTATCGATTCGGTCATCATGCTTGCCGGCACTGTTTATATCGTGTGGGTTGCAGATAATTTCTTTTATCCCTTCCAAGGTTTCTTAATTACCCTTGGAGTACCAGTTGCTGTGTGGTCGGCAATATTTGTTGCTGATGTTGTTATGCGAAAGAAGGCTTATTCAGAGAAGGATCTCTTTGATTCCAATGGTTTATACGGATCTGTTAATAAGGGTTCGATCCTTTTGATGGGTGTGGGTTCGATAATTGGTTGGGGTTTTGTGACAAACACCTTCGCGCCATGGCTTGAATGGCAAGGGTATCTATTGCGTTTCATCGGCGGAAAAAATGGAGCGTGGGCGTACTCCAATATTGGCGTTGTAATGGCGTTGATCATTGGGTTTGTGGGACATATTGTTTTGGCGAGAAAAACTATTTCGAAGCAGGAGTCCTTCTAAGCCAGATATATCCGATCAATCCCGAAAGGATTGCCGAGATAAATAACCCCAAACGAACCTCGTTCAGCTCGCTTTGGTTCTTTGCTGCAATTTCTGCGATAACTAAGGAAACGGTCATTCCCATTCCGGCTAATGCACCAACTCCGGCAATAGCCTTCAGATGAATATGTGCTTTGCCGCCTAGTTTGATAGCAAGCCAGGCAAACACAGTAATTCCAACAATCTTTCCAACTGAGCGAGCAATTACTAGTGCAACCGTTGTCGTAGATGTGAAGCTGTCGAGATTGATATCCCATGGAATATTGACAGCAATTATCACAGGAACAATAAAGTAAGTTGAAACAGGGGAGAGCACCTTGATCGCCTTATTGAGTTGAGATTTACTCAATGGAAGTGCAATACCAAGTGCGGCAGCACCTAAGGTGGAAAGTGCTTTCTCGGGATGTAGGTCATTTCCGTAGAAAATTCCTAGAACTACAAGAGAGAAAAGATCATCGGCAATAGCAAGGGTCAATAAAAAGAGACGTACTTGAGGTTGAACACGTTTTCCTAAAAGAGATAAAACCCCTAGCGCCAAGGCGATATCGGTTGGCATAGCTGTAGCCCATACATGCGAACCAGGGATCAATGAAACATAAATCAAAGCTGGAAAAATCATTCCACCCATCGCGGCAACAATCGGAACTATTGCAGATTTGAAATCCTTCAAACCATACTTGATCTCTAGGCCAACTAAAAAGAAAAAGATGGCGATCAGCAGGTCAATGAACATGGTGGCAATCTACTCTAGGTAGATACAACAAAGCCCGCCTTTTAAGGGGCGGGCTTTGTGTTAACGGATTCTTAGATGTCGTAATACAGTTCGAACTCTGCTGGGTGCGGACGTAGTCGAACGTAGTCGACTTCTTGCTTGCGCTTGAAATCGATCCAGGTATCAATAAGATCCTTTGCAAATACTCCACCGCGAGTGAGGAAATCATGATCTTTCTCGAGGTTGTTGAGAACTTGATCCAATGATCCAGGAACCTGAGGAATTGATGCTGCCTCTTCGCCTTCTAGTTCGTAAAGATCCTTATCAACTGGGGCAGGTGGTTCGATCTTGTTCATGATTCCATCAAGACCGGCCATCAACATCGCTGCGAAAGCTAGATATGGGTTTGATGAAGGATCTGGACAACGGAATTCGATTCGCTTTGCCTTTGGATTGGATCCTGTAATTGGGATACGGATGCAAGCTGAACGGTTACGAGCTGAGTAAACAAGGTTTACTGGCGCTTCATAACCAGGAACTAAGCGACGGTATGAGTTAACTGTTGGGTTAGTGAAGGCAAGCAATGAAGGTGCGTGCTTTAAGAGACCACCGATGTACCAACGCGCCATGTCTGAAAGATCGCCATATGTTCCTGCTTCGAAGAACAGTGGCTTTCCATCTTTCCAAAGAGATTGGTGAACGTGCATACCTGAGCCGTTATCTCCGAAGAGTGGCTTTGGCATAAATGTTGCGGTCTTTCCGCCTTGCCAAGCAGTGTTTCGAATGACGTACTTGAACTTCATTACATCATCGCCAGCGGTAAGAATGTCGGTGAAGCGGTAGTTGATCTCCATCTGTCCAGCTGTTCCCACTTCGTGGTGTGCACGCTCTACTACAAGTCCGACCTTACCTAGCTGCATCACCATTTCATCACGAAGATCAGCGAACTGATCCGTTGGTGACACCGGGAAATAACCACCCTTTACACGTGTGCGGTAACCGCGGTTAGGTGTTCCATCTGCATCGTATTCAACGCCTGTGTTCCATGCGCCTTCGTATGACTCGATCTCGTGAACTGCTGAGTTGATACCGGTCTTGAAGCGAACGCTGTCAAAGACATAGAACTCAGCTTCTGGTGCAAAGAATGCAGTGTCAGCAATTCCAAGTGAGCGCATGTAATCAACTGCGCGTGCAACTACACCACGAGGATCGCGGCTGTATGGGGTGTTATCAACTGGGTTATGAACCGAGAAAATAATGATGAGGGTTTTTTCTTTACGGTATGGATCAATGTATGCAGATTCTGGAACTGGTAGCAGTTTCATATCTGATTCATTGATTGTCTGGAAACCTCGGATAGAGGAACCATCAAACATAAGGCCATCGGTAAACACAGCTTCATCAAATGATTCAACAGGAACGTTGAAGTGATGCTGGATACCAGGCAAATCTGTAAAGCGAACGTCAACTAGTTTGACATCCTCTTTCTTAATGTAGGCAAAAATTTCTGCGGCGTTCTTAAACATGCATCTCCCAATTTCACATGTGATGCGCTAGACCCCTCATCATTGAGTTTCTAGCGCTTTTACGTAGTTGAACCCTAGGTGCACACCATGAAATCGGCATAACCCGCTTGTTAAATTCATGTTACGTCTGCCAGGTTTGGGCGTTAGGCTTGCGGGGTGAGCGTGAATTTCATCCGAGTTACCCTCGGCCGGCGAATGTCGGCGTTAATGGTCGATTGGTTGGCGGCTTGTTTCGTCGTAATCGCGACGACAGGAGGCCTGTTTGCGGTCTCCTCTGGCCGACAGTTCAAGATTTCCGCGGTGTTCCTCGCACATGTGGCTTTTCTAGTCATGCTGCAAGGAGCATCCCTGGGTCACCGAATTTTTGGCATAAAAGTCATCAGATTCGCAGATGGTGGAACCGTTACGCCACTTCAAGCGCTGATTCGGACGACACTCTTAACAACGGTTATCTTTGCTATTACCTTTGATGAAAACGGCAGAGGACTACACGAGCGATTAAGCGGAACGGTTTTAACGCGAGTTAAAAGTTTTAAGAGCTAGCGAATTTTTGGTGCACGGGTTGGCATTGGACCCTTTGGAATTGGCATAGACATTCCGCCAACAGCCTTAAGTCGAGCTCGAACCTCGCGCATTTGATGCGCAGTTAACTTCTTAGGAAGTCGACGCATCTGCTTTTGAATCTTTCGAATTGGAACGCGTCCATCTTCATTGCCAACAAGAATTTCAGTAATTGGTACACCAGGAGCGAAACGTTCGGCTTTCTTTCGCTCATCAGCAATCATTTGACGCACAGCATTTGTGCCTTCACCAGTAAGAACAATTCCCGCACGACCAACCGAGCGGTGAACCATGTCTTGATTTCTTGCAACAGCTACAGCAGGAGTTGTGGTCCAACCTTTGCGAATCGCCATCAAAACACTTGCACCTGCACCGATCTGACCTTCAATTGAAGCGTAAGCGGCGGTACCAGCTTGTCGTGTAAAGAAAAACATTGTTAAGAGCAGAGCAAGTGGCAAGAAAACAAAGGACCAGTAAATAACTTCGTTAAGGAGAAAGCCAATTCCGATACCGATGCTCCATGAAGCTAAGAAAACTCCAATGAGTGCCGCGCTGATCCAAGGCTTTACCTGCTTAGTTACTTTGTAAGCATCGCGAAAGGTTTGAAAACGCGGCTTCTTGATCTTGGGTTCTTTAGCTTTTCTCTTGAACATGTCGTTAGTTTAGTGGGGCAGGAGCGGTTCCACCAAGACGAGCGGGCGCCCAACGTTGGCCGACGTGGCTATCAGGGTATTTTTCCTGGACTTGATTAAGCATAGAAATCATGACTTGACGTAGTTGTTGCGAAGCGGTTTCGATATCGACATCTTTGGCGTAATGAATTGGCTCGCCAAATGTAACTGACACAGGTGTTTTGCCCCGCTTGAAGTTTGGCTTAATACCCTTTGTCGAGACCCGTTGCCCACCCCACACAATCGTAGGAACTATGGGTACTCCAGCATCTACGGCAAGGCGCAAGGCACCTGACTTTAGTTGCTTAATCTCAAAACTAGTTGAGATCGTTGCTTCTGGGAAAATACCAACAATCTCACCTGCCTTGAGGGTCTTTAGAGCGGCTACGTATGACGGTGCACCATTGTTACGATCAACGTTGATGTGGTGCATTCCGCGCATTAATGGTCCAGCGATCTTGTGATCGAAGATCTCTTTCTTAGCCATGAACCGAACAAATCTTTTCACTGGAAGTGCGCCAGTTCCTGCGATTGCAAAATCCAAGTAGCTGACATGATTAATTGCAAGGATTGCTCCACCTTTACGTGGAATATTCTCATCACCTTGAAAATCAAATTGAAAACCTAGGTACCTCCAAAAACCCTTAACCACAGCGATTACTGGGGGATAGACCAGATCAGCCACGAGAAGTTTTCTTTTCCATCGCTTGCTTATACAAACGCCCCGCACGATATGACGACCGCACCAACGGCCCGCTCATAACGCCAAGGAAGCCGACTTGTTCAGCCTCTGCGGCTAATTCAACAAACTCTTCTGGCTTAACCCAGCGTTCAACTGGGTGATGCTTGTTTGTTGGACGCAAGTACTGAGTAATTGTGATTAAGTCACAACCTGCGTTATGCAAATCAACTAATGCTTGCGAGATCTCTTCGCGCGTTTCACCAAGTCCCAAGATCAAGTTTGACTTTGTAATAAGACCAAAATCTTGCGCCATGCCAATGACTTTTAAGGACTTTTCATAGGTAAAAGCTGGACGAATTTGCTTGAAAATACGCGGGACCGTTTCCAGGTTATGTGCAAATACCTCGGGCCGTGTTTCAAAGATTGGATTAAGAAGTTCGGGCTTAGCATTGAAATCTGGAGCAAGCATTTCTACACCTGTGCCGGGATTTAGTTGATGTACTGCGCGAATAGTTTCTGCATAGAGCCATGAACCTTCATCTTCAAGGTCATCTCGTGTTACTCCAGTAATAGTTGCGTAACGAAGACCCATCGACTTAACCGATTCGGCCACCTTGCGCGGCTCTTCACGATCAATTGGTAGTGGCTTACCCGTATCAATATTGCAGAAATCGCAACGACGGGTACAACGATCTCCACCAATTAAAAATGTTGCTTCTTTGTCTTCCCAGCATTCAAAAATGTTTGGACACGCTGCCTCTTGGCACACTGTATGTAGACCTTCGCTTTTAACAAGCGAACGAAGACGTGTGTATTCCGGACCCATGTTGGCTCGGGTCTTAATCCATTCAGGCTTTCGCTCAATCGGAACCAGCGCATTACGAGCTTCAATGCGAAGTAGTTTGCGACCTTCAGGTGCCATTGTCATGCGCTCACCCTTCTGAGAGATTCAAAGATGTGTCGTTCAACTAACGGTGAAACTTCTTCAATTGTAATTGCGCGATTTAACTCGATTTCAAGTGAGGTGACACCGGCATCAGAAATTCCACAAGGAATTATGGATTTAAATGATGAAAGATCTGGATTAACGTTGATTGCAAAGCCGTGCATCGTTACACCTTGAGCGACACGTACACCGATCGCCGCAATCTTGCGATCTCCGCTGGAATCGCGAATCCAAACACCTGAGCGCCCATCGATGCGTTCTGTTGCTAAACCTAAATTGGAGCACACCGCCATTAACCCAGCTTCAATCTCTCGAACAAAACCGACAAGTTCAGTTGGATTGATCAGTTTCACAATCGGGTAACCAACCAATTGCCCCGGTCCGTGCCAGGTGATGCGCCCGCCGCGATCTACATCGATGACAGGGGTGCCATCAGATGGCTTTTCCGATTCTTCGGTGCGACGGCCCGCGGTGAAAACTGATGGATGTTCTAGCAGCAACAAGGTATTGGGGCGGATCCCATCGGCCACTTCTTGATGAATAGCCTTCTGGGATTCCCACGCCTTCTGGTAATCAACCAGCCCGTGACGGGACAAAGCAATTGCTGAATCCGAAGGGCTTTCCATGAGAGGCACACCCATAGCCTAAAGGTAGGCTTACCTACATACCAATTGAGGGCAATTAGGCCCAGATAAATAAGGGGTTTGATTACGTGTCCACTGCTTTGAACAAAAAGAGCCGCCGTCCACTTGTATACGCCTTGATCGTGATTTTCCTATGGTTTGGAAGTAGCGGAGTCTTGGGTCCGCTTTTTGGAAAACTTTCTACAGTCCAGGAAAACGACAACTCAGCGTTCTTGCCAGATAGCGCCGAATCAACGCAAGCCGCCAAGATCATCGAGAAGTTTAATCAAGATCAAAATCAAAGCCTTCCGACATTGGTGCTTTATCTGGGCGAAGTTAATCCCGACAAGATTGCGGCTCTTAATGAACATCTTGCAAAACTTGGTTCACAAAAAATCATCGGCACGGATGTACCGATCTCCAAATACCTGACACAAGGAGAGCAGATTTTTGCATTCCCTTCCGAAGATGGAAAAGCACTTCTCGCAAATCTTCCTTTTAAGTCCGAGATTGCTACAGATCTATTGCCTAACAACAAACCTGCGTTGCCCGAAGTCATTGAAACTTTGCGCGAAGATTCGGCCGAGTTTGCCAAGAGCGTTGGGCTGACTTCAAATGTAACTGGAATTGGTGCGTTACTGGGAGATCTCTTTGGTGCCTTCGAAGGCATCGATTCATCATTGCTACTTACGACTTTAGGCGTTGTTGCATTTATATTGATTATTGTTTATCGAAGTCCGATCTTATGGATTCTTCCGCTTTTTTCTGCTGTGATTGCATTATGTACAGCTGGTGGTCTTGTCTACCTGTTAACTAAAAATGATGTCATTGATCTGAACGGTCAGTCGCAAGGAATTCTTTCGGTTCTGGTACTTGGTGCGGCAACTGATTATGCGCTGCTTCTAATCTCTCGCTATCGGGAAGAATTACATCACTTTGATTATCCTGCACAGGCCATGAAGGCTGCGCTGAAAGGTGTTTTTGAACCGATCGTGGCATCAGGTGCGACGGTTATTTCAGCACTACTTGTTTTACTACTCAGTGACTTATCTGGAAACCGTGGTCTTGGCCCAGTCGGAGCAATCGGTGTTGCAGCTGCGGTGGTAACAATTCTAACTTTGTTGCCCGCATTATTGGTTGCCTTCGGTCGCTGGATTTTTTGGCCCCGAATTCCGCGCAATGATGATGTCAATACACAGTTAACCGGAACCTGGGCCAAAATCGGTTCGGCAGTTGAAAAACGTCCTCGTAAGTTATGGATGATTACCGCTTTGGGACTTGTAGTCCTTGCTGGATTTTCTACAACATTAAATGCGAAAGGCTTATCTACTGCGGATGCATTTACGCAGCGTCCAGATTCTGTTGTCGGACTTGAACTTCTGGGCGAACATTTTCCTGGAGGTTCGGGTCAACCAACTGAAGTCGTGGTTCGAGAAGAGCTAGTCGGTCCGGTTTCTGCTGCGCTGATGAGCGTCTCGGGTGTTTCCTCGGTCGAGCCAATGCGTTTGACTCCAGCAATTCCTGGACAACCGGCTCCTGAGATTAAGGTTGTTGAAGGAAAAGTAATTTTGAATGCAACTCTGGCACTTAATCCAGATTCAGTAGCCGCGCGAGATGTTATTCCTGTAATTCGCGAAGCTGTTCATGCAATTGATCCCGAAATCTTGGTGGGCGGAAGCACGGCAGTTGCTTTCGATACTGACGTTTCAGCCAATCGCGACAACCGAACAGTTATTCCAATCGTGCTGATTCTCATCACAATCATTCTGGGGCTGCTTCTTCGAAGCATTCTCTCGGCGGCGTTGCTTTTGGGAACAGTAGTTCTCTCATTCTTTGCAACCTTGGGAGCGTGTCAACTGGTTTTTGAGAACATATTCGGTTTCAAGGGCGCAGATACCTCCTTCCCATTGTTTGCATTTATTTTCTTGGTAGCACTAGGTATTGATTACAACATCTTCTTGATGACGCGAGTACGTGAAGAGAGTGCAAAAATTGGAACCAGAGCAGGCGTTATTAAGGGCTTAACTGTTACTGGTGGCGTAATTACTTCAGCGGGAATCGTATTGGCAGCTACTTTTGCAGTCTTAGGCGTTTTGCCACTTGTCTTCTTGGCAGAACTTGGATTCGCGGTTGCGTTCGGTGTTCTCTTGGATACTTTGATTGTAAGAACAATTCTTGTTCCAGCACTCGTCCACGATATTGGTGGAAAAGTTTGGTGGCCATCTAAGTTACAAAATTCTTAACCATGAGTCTTCGGGTAGGAATCGCAGGGTACGGGCTAGCCGGCCGTTACTTTCATGCGCCACTACTGAAGGGTTGTGGCTTTGAGGTCGCTGCAGTTCTGACAACTAATCCAGTTCGTGTCGGGCATGCACTACAGGATTTTCCTGCAACTGCTGTCGTTGAATCGATGGCCGAACTAGTTGCACACGATTTAGATCTAGTAGTTGTAGCTTCGGCAAATATGGCACACGCAGAACAAGCCGCCGCTGCTCTTAAGGCGGGAATTCCTGTTGTAGTTGATAAACCTATGGGTCGAAATTACGAGGAAACCAAAGCAATTGTTGAACTTTCTGAAACTCTTAGTGTTCCGGTTTCGACCTTCTTTAATCGTCGTTGGGACAGCGATGCATTAACGATTAAACAAGTCATTGCTAGCGGTGTACTGGGTGATATTCATCGAATGGATTCACGGTTTGAACGGTTTAGACCCGATGTAAATCCTGATTCTTGGAGAGAAAACATGAGCGCCGAAGATGGTGGGGGTCAGCTTCTGGATCTTCAACCGCATTTAATTTCAACTGCAATTGATTGGTTTGGAAAGGCAAAGCTAGTAACTGCAACGGTTCGATCGATTCGCGGGGCGACCGATGATGATTCTGTACTGGTACTTCGTCACAACAGCGGCGTCATGTCATATCTTTCAGCAAGTGCGGTTGTCGGAGCACCTGGTCCAAGAATTCGAATTTTGGGAAGCAAGGGCGCGTTGGTGATAAACGATTTAGATCCGCAAGAAGCATTACTTCGTGCTGGTAAATATCCAGCCGGCGCAGTTTGGTCAGAGCCAACAACATCTGCCGCGTACATTCACCGTGGAGCGGAAGTTAAAGAAATTCAAGGTGTTCCTGGAAACTACGCACTTTTCTACGCTGCCGTGGCTTCAGCAATTAGCAAGGGAACTCCGTGGCCGATTTCTAACGATGATGCATTGCTTGTGGCTTCAATAATTGATCAAGCAAGGACTATCGGAACCCATGCCTAGTTCGTCCGATGTCTTAATCGTTGGTGCAGGTCTGGCAGGTTTAAGCGCAGCAATCACTTTGCAAGAGGCTGGCAGAGATTTTCGATTAATTGAAAGTTCGGATCGCCCTGGTGGTCGAGTGACATCAGACATTATTGATGGATTTATCTGTGACCGTGGTTTTCAACTGATTAATGCTAAATACCCTGCACTTCAAGCACTTGATGTGATTAAAGAGATTGATTTCATCAAGGCACCTCGAGTTATAGAAGTGGCTCTCGGCAAGGATCGACGGGCATTAGGAGATCCTCGCGTCGCGCCATGGACAGCACTGGATAGAGCCACCGGAACTATTCCTGAAAAATTGTCCTTGCTTCGATTCCTTGCCAGTTCTCCTAAGGAGAATCAATCGGTGGAAGATGTTCTGAAAATTACAGGCTCCACATATACACGTGCGTTGCGACCTTTCTTGCACGGAGTTTTTCTGACAGATCCCAAGAATGTGGACGCGCGTTATGGTCAATCGATTGTGAAAAGTTTTGTAACGGGATCACCTGGTATACCCCGCAAAGGTGTTGCCGAACTTTCAAAGGCCTTAGCTTCGCGCGTTAATTCGGTTACTTACGGAGTCCGCGTAGATAGTCTTGAAGGAAACGTTGTTCAAACATCTGCTGGAAAATTCACAGCCTCAACCATTGTTATTGCCACAGATGCGACTACTGCAACCCAGCTTCTTGGATTACACGAAGTACCGCGCATGGCTGGTTGCATCACCTGGTATCACGCAGTGACAACTAACCCTTCAGGAAATGGGCGTTTAGTTGTCGATGGTCAGAACCGCGGGCCCATCATTAACTCAATAGTGATGTCGGATATCTCTTCTAGTTACGCCCCAGAGGGTCAGCATTTACTGTCGACAACGACAGATTTAGGGGCAACTGAATCAGATGTGCGCAGGCATTTAGCAGTGATGTGGGGGATGAGCACCCATGATTGGCAATTGATTGCTAAATATGAAATTCCAGCAGCTCTTCCTATCCAGAATGCAGGACGAGCTTTAACTCAAACCGTTAAAGTTTCAGAGAATGTGTTTGTTGTTGGTGATCATCGCGCCGTACCTTCACAGCAAGGCGCACTTTTCTCTGGCCGCTTAGCTGCAGAATTAATCCTCAATCAGAGCTGATAACGCCTCTGAAATATGCGGGTAGTCCCACGTAAAGCCTGCTTCTTGTAACACATGTGGTAACACTCTCTTTGATCCAAGAACTTCAGAGGAAAAACCACCAAGTGCAATTTTCAATGCAATTGCAGGGGCTGGAAATAATGCTGGACGATGCATGGCGCGAGCTAAAGCGGCGGTGAACTCTTGATTGGTCACAGGGTTTGGCGCAGTCAGATTTACTGGACCAGAGATTGGATTTTCTAAAGCAAACACGATCGCTCTGATTTGATCATGCAAAGTAATCCACGACCACCATTGCTTACCGTTACCTAGTTTTCCGCCAAGACCTAAGCGAAATAGCGGCAACATCTTTCCTAGAGCTCCACCAGTCGGATCTAGAACTAAACCTGTACGAATCTTTACCGTGCGCACATCTTGAGCGAGATCTGCTGCAGCTTCCCATTCGCGACAAACCGCTGCGAGAAAATCATCGCCAACCCGATCTGTTTCTACGACTGCACGGTTTCCGCTTTCTCCGTACCAGCCAATTGCAGATGCTGAAATGAAAACTTGTGGCTTTAACTCAGTGACTGCATTAGCAACAGCCGTTGTGCCCAGTAAGCGAGAGTTTAGAATTTCGCTCTTGTACTTTTTGCTCCAACGTTTGTCGCCGACACCAACACCAGCTAAGTGAATTACTGCATCAACACCACGTAATGGTTCTAGATCGACAAAACCTGTTTGTGGATCCCACTGAACTTCATCAGCACCAACTGTGGCGCGACGAACTAAACGTTGAACGGTGTGACCTTCGGCCTTTAGGTGTCCTACTAGAGCCGTTCCGATCAAACCGGAAGCGCCAGTTATCGCAATGCGCTGGTGTACAGACATGTGGAGATTAAAGTCCTAAATCAGACTCAAATGCGCCGCCTTCGAGACGCTCTTTGAGAGTAACTAGGAATCGAGCCGCATCTGCGCCATCTACAACACGGTGGTCGTAAGACAGGCCAAGGTAAACCATCGAACGAATAGCAATTGTTTCCCCGCCATCTTCACCGCGAACATCCATTGGTCGCTTTACAACTGCGCCAAGACCAAGGATTGCAACCTGTGGTTGATTGATGATTGGTGTATCAAACAACGCTCCACGACTTCCGGTGTTTGTCAGTGTGAAAGTTCCGCCGCCAAGTTCATCTGGAGTTACCTTGTTATCGCGAGTACGTGCAGCAAGGTCGGCAATCTTGCGAGCAATGCCGCCCATGTTCAGATCGCCCGCGTTTGCAATGACAGGCACAAGCAAGCCGCGCTCTGTATCAACTGCAACACCAAGGTGTTCAGCGCCATGGTAAGTAATTTGATCGCCTTCAACTGAAGAGTTAAGAACTGGATGTTGCTTTAGGGCTTCGCAGACTGCGACGGCAAAGAATGGAAGGAATGACAGTTTTACGCCTTCACGTGATTCAAAGCTTGCCTTTGCGCGATCGCGAAGACGCGCGATCTTTGTGACATCAACTTCTACAACTGTTGTCAGTTGGGCACTAACCTGAAGTGATTCAACCATGCGCGCTGCAATAACTTTGCGAAGACGTGACATTGTCACTGTTGTTCCACGTAGTGGCGAAACTGCAACAACTGGCGGCTTAGCAGCAGATGGTGTTGAAGCAACTGAAGCAACAGCTGCAGGTGCAGCAGGTCGAGCTAAGGCTTCTACGTCTTCGCGACGAATTCTTCCGCCGATTCCGGTTCCCTTGACTTGTGCAAGATTGACACCAAGTTCAGAAGCAAGTTTGCGAACTAGGGGAGTCACATAAGCATCTGCTGGTTGTGAAACAGGTGCTTGAGTTTGAACAACAGCGACTGGTGTAACTGGCTGAGATGGAACCTGTGCCACCGGAGTGGATATCACCGGCGCGGACACAACTGATGCCGGCGGTGGTGTCACTGGTGCAGAAACAGCTCCACCAGCAGAACCAATCAATCCAAGACGTGCACCAACTGGAACAGTTGTATCTTCTGCAACATCGATTGCAAGCAGAGTTCCAGCAACTGGTGAAGGAATTTCTGTATCAACCTTGTCGGTAGAAACTTCTAGCAGCGCTTCATCAACTGCAACTGAGTCTCCAACATTTTTTAACCAACGTGTAACCGTTCCCTCTGAAACACTCTCGCCAAGTGCTGGCATTGTGATGACAGTTCCCGCACCTGTTGGTGCTGGAGTAGCAGGTGCAGCTGGCGCTGCTGGTGCTGGAGTTGGAGTCACTGGTGCTGGCGTTTCAACCACAGCGACTGGAGTTGCTGGCTGAGCTGGAACCTCTGCCACCGGAGCGGAGTTTTTTGGCTCGGACATACCGTCGGCAATAATCGCAAGCTCTGCTCCAACCGGAACAGTTTGATCAACTTGTACAACAATCTTTTGCAATGTTCCAGAAACTGGTGAAGGAATCTCGGTATCTACTTTGTCGGTTGAAACTTCTAGTAATGGCTCATCAACATTTACATGATCACCTTCGGCCTTTAACCAACGAGTGACTGTACCTTCGCTAACGCTCTCGCCAAGTGCGGGCATCGTTACTGAGAATGTCATCTATTTCTCTCCTTGGTTATCCGTGTGCGTGAAGCGGTTTGCCTGCAAGTGCCATATGAGCTTCGCCCATTGCCTCTGACAGTGTTGGGTGTGCATGGATCAATGGAGCCACATCATTTGCACGTGCCTCCCAGTTATAAATCAATTCTGCTTCAGCTAATAGTTCTCCAACACGGGCACCAACCATATGGACACCAAGTACTGGACCATCTTTTTGTGCCACAAGTTTAATTGAACCAGCAGTGTTCAGAATCTGAGCTTTACCGTTCCCAGCCAGATCGTACGTCAGTTCAACAACATCATGGCCGCGCTTTTTTGCTTCCGCTGTAGTTAAACCAACGGATGCAACCTCAGGATCTGAATATGTCACGCGTGGAATTCCGTCGTAATTAATTGGTCGTGGGTTTAAACCTGCGATTTCTTCGGCCACCAAAATACCTTCAGCAAAACCTACGTGGGCTAGCTGCAAAGTAGGGATCAAATCGCCAACTGCCCAGATTCCCGGAACGTTAGTGCGGCACTTGTCATCGACCAGCACATAACCGCGGTCCATTGAAATACCTTGCTCCTCATACCCCAAGTTTGCAGATACTGGACCACGGCCAACAGAAACCATCAGAACTTCTGCGGTAAATGTCTTTCCATCTTCAAGGGTGACGGTTACGCCAACTGCATTCTTAACTGCAGACTGGAAGCGAACTCCTAGTTCAAATTTAATTCCGCGCTTACGGAATGCGCGCTCGAGTTGTTTGCTTGATGATTCATCTTCTAGAGCGATCAAATGTGGCAATCCTTCGATGATTGTTACATCTGAACCGAAAGACTTCCATACAGATGCGAACTCGCAACCAATTACCCCACCGCCAAGAACAATGACGCTCTTTGGAACATACGACATCTTTGTTCCATGGTCTGAAGTGATGATCTTTTCGCCATCGATTTCTAAACCAGGAAGAGTCTTGGCATATGACCCTGTTGCAAGTATGACGTTTTTGCCGGTGTAGCGAACTCCGTTTACTTCAACGGCATCTTTAGCAACAAGCTTTCCGTAACCTTCGATGAAGGTAATGCCACGAGACTTCACTAATCCAGTTAAACCTTTGTACAATTTAGTGATCACGCCATCTTTGTAACTATTGACGCCAGCCATATCAATGCCATCAAATGTTGACTTCACTCCGAAGTGTGAACCTTCGCGTGCGCCATCAGCGATCTCTGCAGAGTGCAAAAGCGCCTTAGTTGGAATACAACCTCGGTGTAAGCAAGTTCCGCCGACCTTGTCTGCTTCGATCAAGGCAACGCTCAGACCAAGCTGTGCGCCGCGAAGGGCTGCGGCATAACCGCCGCTTCCTCCACCAAGAATGACGAGATCAAATTGAGACACTAAACGGCTCCCTCCATGCAGCCCACGCGGGCTATGTGCTTATCTTGCCTCAAAGAGGGGCAAACCTCCCAATGCAGAAGGAAGGGCTACCCCTGCTCGGCCAATGTCACAAGTGAACGCAGCGAAATACCGGTTCCACCAACAGGTGTGTAGCCATGAGGCTTGGCTTCGTTGTAAGCCGGCCCAGCAATATCCAAATGCAGCCATGGCAGATCGGCGGATACGAAATCCTTCAGGAAAAGTCCAGCAACAAGCATGCCGCCCATACGATCACCAATGTTGGCTAAATCAGCAACTGGTGAATCAAGTGAGGCGCGCAATTCTTCTGGAAGCGGCATAGGCCAGAACTGTTCTCCGCTGATCGCGGTGACCTTCATAAAGGCTTCGCTGAATTCTGGGTTGTTGGTCATGACAGCACTTGTGCGCGTTCCCAGTGCAATAACCTGCGCGCCCGTCAAAGTCGCAACATCGATGATTCCATCAAGTTTGTTGTTCACGCTTTGAGCTTTCATCAGCGCATCAGCCAGAACTAAACGTCCTTCAGCATCAGGGTTGAGAACTTCAACGGTCTTGCCGCCAAAAATTGTGATGATGTCACTTGGACGTGTGGCTGTATCACTTGGCATGTTTTCTGCCAATGGTGCCCAAGCATCGATTGCAATATTTAATTTCAATTCAGCAATTGCAACAACTGCCGCACTAACGGCTGCGGCACCGCTCATATCTGACTTCATGGCTTCCATACCTGCAGCTGGCTTGAGCGCTAAACCGCCGGTATCAAAAGTAATTCCCTTGCCAACAAATGCATATCGCTTTGCGACTTTGCCCTTAGGTGTATAGGAAATGTGTAGCAAGCGAGGGGGATTGGCTGAACCTTGACCAACGCCAATGATTCCGCCAAAGCCCTGGGACTTAAGTTGCTTCTCATCCCAAATCTGAACCTTTAAACCAGATTTTGATCCACCCGCAGCTTTTACAACCGCTGCCATTTTCTTAGTAAATGAATCTGGAGTTAAGTGACTTGGAGGTGTATTAATTAAATCGCGCACTAAGTATGTGTACTTAGCAACGATTGCTGCGCGTGAAACGGCGGCTTTAGCTTCTGCAGATGATGCAAGTTTTGAGTGAATAGTGATTGTCTTGAGAGGAGCTTTAAAATCAGCTTTAGTTGAGCCACGAAATTCAGTAAATGAATACGCACCCAATGCAGCGCCTTCGGCAACCGCTGCCACTTCTGGCAGCGTCTTTGCTGGAAGTGAAAAAGTTGCTGCTGCGTTTCCTGCCAAAGCGCGTGATGCAGCACCAGCGGCACGGCGAAGCGTTTCATGCGAATACTGTGATGCTTTGGCCCCAAGACCAGTGAAAACAAACATGCGAACATGCGTACCTGGCAACTTGATTACTTCATCAGTTTTTCCTGTAGCGCCCATGTCAACCAGCTGGGCTAGAACTGTTTTGGTATCAATTGCCATCTCACCAGATTCAATGGCGATTCCGCCCTTTGAATTTGTGGAAGAAAGTCCCAGGACCAGTACCTCATCTTTAACGACGCCATCAGAAATCTTTAGTGTGCTCATACCCTGGAGCGTAATAGAAAGATTGGTAGGTTTGCACAATGAAGAGCTCGCCACTAAACGATAAACACCTAGCCCTCAACGCCAAGATGGCCGATTTTGGTGGCTGGATGATGCCGATCGAGTATCCGGGGGCTGGCGTTCTTGCTGAGCACGCCGCGGTCCGTGAACGAGTGGGACTTTTCGACGTTTCACATCTTGGTAAAGCTTCAGTTGTAGGTCAGGGTGCGCTGGATTTTCTCAACCAATGTCTCACCAATGATTTAAACAAGATCGAGGATGGTTCTGCTCAGTACACCTTGCTGTGTACACCTGATGGGGGAGTTGTCGATGATCTGATTGCCTATCGAAACTCGGCTCATGATTTTTTTCTAGTTCCAAATGCTTCTAACACAACCGATGTGGTCAAAGTTTTGAAAGAGCAAGCGCCGGCAGGTATTGAAGTAACCAATCTTCATAATGAGTTTGCCGTACTGGCCATTCAGGGACCACTTGCTCCACAAGCTTTGGCCCAACTTGGAATCAAAACCGATATTGATTACATGGCATTTACGCATGTTTCTATTTCTGGCGCAGATGTCATTGTGTGTCGCACGGGCTATACCGGCGAGCTTGGTTATGAATTACTACCTAAGGTCGCAGATGCTTCACGTGTGTGGGATGCGATAACTGAAGTCATTGCGCCAATGGGCGGCTTAGTCTGTGGCTTAGGAGCCCGTGACACATTAAGAACTGAAATGGGTTATCCATTGCATGGCCACGAATTAAGTTTGCAAATTTCTCCAGTAGAAGCAAGTGCTGGGTGGGCGGTCGGTTGGAAAAAAGCTAGTTTCATTGGCTCGGACATCCTTAAAGGCCAGCGAGAGAGTGGAGCAACACGTAAAAGTTTTGCCATCAAATCCTTGGATCGTGGAATTCCACGCGCTGGAATGTCGGTTAAAAATTTGAATGGTGAAACCGTCGGAGAGATCACTAGCGGTACTTTCTCACCAAGCTTAAAAATTGGTATTGGTCTAGCGCTTTTGAAATCAGATATTGAAATCGGACAAACTCTTGTGATTGATGTGCGTGGACGCGATTCACAATGCGAGGTTGTAAAACTTCCCTTTGTTACTTCACACGTTCGTTAGAGTCGTTAAAGACGATAGGTGCCATAAAGGCAGCCCGGGTATGTGTTCTTCGCAGCGCAGATAGAACCGCCCCGCCAGTAAAAGCAATAAGAGCACTGGTAAAGATCGCTCGAGGAACATCCCAGGCCATCGCTGTTGCAAAGTGAAAAGTGATAAAGCGAGAGAGATTTTCAGAGATATCACCATTGGGTAAGTAGGACAGTTGCGTATTTGAACCCAAGGCCCATGGCCAAAATTGCAGATCCATTAACACGCCAAAAAAGCCAGAGGCGAAGATGCCAAAACAAATCAGTAAAAGAATTTCCTTAAAGCCGCGAACATTTTTGGGTAGCGATCCCGCTAGCAATCCGATCCAGGCAGCAGCAAATATTTGGCAACCAAGCCATGGGCCAATTCCGCCGGTCAAGAGCGCAGAAGCAAACATGGAAATCATTCCGAGAAGAAAACCAAAAGAGGCTCCAAAAACTCGTGCGCTAAGAATTAAAACAAACCACATAGGTTCGATTCCAACCGCACCGGCTCCCAGCGGTCTAAGCGCAGCGATCAACGCAGCTAAGACCCCTAAGAGAGCTACAGATTTGGCATCTAATTGCTGACTAGAAATCTGAAGAACAATTACTACGAGAGAAAAACCAACGGCTACCCAAAAGAACAATTGAGTTTGCGGCAGATTTTGACCGACATAGAAAAAAGGCCAGAAAAATCCCGCCGCACTAAAAAGTGAAGCAACGAAAAGAGTTAATCCAGTCCTGCGCGAAAATGAAATGACATTCGGGGTTGTGTTCATTGCATGCCTTCAATTGCAGCAACTACATCTTTAACACTGAGCCAAGGCTGTGGAGACATCACCTTTGCTACCTGGGGCGCGAAAGCGGGTGAAGAAAGAAGTACATCCAAAGTAGTTCCATCTGCCACGATGTCTCCATCTGCGATGAAGATGACTCTGTTTGCTAGTTCTGCCACTAGCTCTACATCATGAGTTGCCAGCAAGACCGCTTCACCAAAGGTAGATGCAAAGCTAATCAACATGCGCGTCAGTTGATTTTTTGCTTCATAATCCAGGCCTCGCGTTGGTTCATCCAAAATCAATACAGATGGATTGGATGACAAAACGACGCTCAGGGCCAGTCCAAGGCGCTGTCCTTCAGATAAATCACGGGGATGCGTAGATGCAGATATTCCTGGAACCAGCTGTTGCAGAACTTTATGGGTTGTTCCAGCTGCTAACTCGTTATCTCGATCAGCTTGCTCGCATTCAATACTTACTGATTGTCCGTATAAAAGATCGCTAGGTTCTTGGGGGATAAATCCAATCCGTTCTCTTCGCTTCTTGCCATGTAGTTCGAACGGATCATTTCCAAGCAAAGAAACCTTCCCAGCATGTGGTCGATTAACTCCGGCGATGGCTTTGAGCAAAGAGCTTTTTCCAGCGCCGTTTCTACCCATGACTGCAACAATTTCTCCAGCGAAAATTGTTGAAGAGATGCTATTGAGCGCCGTTTTGTTATCGTAAGAAACTGTTAGTTTTTCAAATGTAATGACAGATTCGGTGCGCTTTGCTATTGGTTCGAGGACTGTAGAACTTTTCATTTCTCGAATGTCAGCCGTCATTCGTCGCATTTCTCGAACAGTGGTTCCGATTTCTGTCAATCCTAAGGCTCTGGCCAAATGCACGATGGGAGGAGCGATGGGGGATTGCATCAGAATCTCTTCAGGCGTTCCTACCTTTGCCGCACCGTCGCCGTTGATGTAAACGATTCGATCAGCAAACTGAATAACACGTTCCAGTTTATGTTCGGCAATTACTACAGTCAGCCCCAAATCATGAACCAATCGGTGCAAAATTGATAGAACTTCTTCGGCAGCAATGGGATCCAGAGCACTTGTTGGTTCATCCAGAACTAGAACTCTGGGATGGGTTACCAGTGCAGCACCGATAGCAACCCTTTGTTGTTCGCCGCCACTTAAAGATGCAATTGATCTATTACGCAGCGCTGCCAGACTGAGCAGATCCAATATTTCCTCAACACGTTTGCGCATCACATCGTTAGGTAAATTCAGAACCTCCATGCCAAATGCAAGCTCTTCCTCTACGGTGTCAGTGACAAAGCCATTTGCTGGGTTTTGTCCAACAATTCCGATCACATGCGCCATGCCACCAGGTTTAGTCATCTGCGTAGAAATGCCGTTCACGCTGACATCTCCCGCAAGAATTCCGCCAGTGTGATGGGGCACTAAACCATTGATCAATCGCAGCAAAGAGGATTTACCAGAACCAGTCGGACCGATGACTAAAACCATTTCACCTTCTGCAATTGTCAGGTTGAGGTTTTCAAGGACAGTTGTAGTTGAGTTTGGGTAAATCAAAGAAACATTGGAAAACTTGATCATGAAATCACAACCAGTCCGATGGCAGAAATCACGATAAGTGAGTCTTTTAAACGCCAAGAAATTGGGCGGTAACGCGAACGCTTTTTACTGAATCCGTAACCGCGGCTATCCATAGCTGCAGCCAAATCAAGTGATCGAGCAAGTGATTCTTCAAGCAACGTAATGGCAACACGCTTCCATGAAGTGAAGCCGCGTGTGTTTTGTCCACGCAGTCTTTGGGCCATTCGAATTCTTTTCACCGAACCAACTAGTTGCGGCAGAACTGATGCCGCGATTACAACAGCAACTGCGAACTCGTATATATAGACAGGTAAGACTCGCAAAAGCCGGTGAGGGCTAGTAAGAGAAGCTGCTGCTCCAAAAATCACAATGATGGAACAAATGATTAAGCCTTCTACTAATGATGAAGACAGTCGTTCCCAAGTAACTGTGCCGCCGATTCGAATTCCTGGCATCCATGACGGCAATGGAACAATGGGAAGTCTAAAAAGTTCTGTACCCGGAATTGGTACGCCAATGGCGATTCCAACAAAGGTCCTGACCGCCAAAATCCAAGCCGCAATTTTTAACGTCCAATCAAAACTCATGGCCCATGGAGCATCTTCACGAAGTCCGTAGACAACTACCATCACTACACCCAGACATGACAGGGTGAACCACGTGCTATCAAAACGCACAATGGCAACTGCCAATCCGATGGCCCAGAGCCACCAAGTAAATGGGTGTAGTGATGGTTTAGTCATAACTATTTCTTGAGGTATTCCTTAGGAGTTTTCATTTCAACTCCGCACTCTTTAGATGGATAACCATTAATTCCGCAGATAAAGCCTGAACCTTGAGCGCGAACCTTTACTGCTTGGCCAAGAACATCAATTCCTAATGCGGCTTTATCTGCAACAACACACTTTTGAATCAGTCGAGGCGTTGTTTCACCCTTGGGGCGAAGAATGGCTGAACCAAAATCAATCATTACGCCAACTCGCTTTTTTCCAGCGACCGCTTTTGTCTTTCCGCAAATTGCAGAAAATGAAGGTGCAATCTTTGGAGCTTTTGCATCTGGGATCGCATCATTACTAAATGTAAAAGCCCAACCTTCTACTGAGCCATCGGCAACATCAACCGTGGGACCTGTCATTGCGGGTGTCCATTTAGTTGCACCTGGTGCAGCTTGGAAGTAACCCCAATAGCGCCAACCTGTGTCGGCTGCTTGTGTTGGTGGAATCGATAGCGCGGTCAAAACAATTGCCGCAATAAATACTTTGAATTTCATAGCTGTGTAGCCTCTCAAAAAAAAAGAGTCTCACAGGGAGTGAACCGCACTAAAGGTATGGCAAAAGCGCCAAAACATTTTGGTGTTAGGAGCACACCCCGCAAACCTCGGCGGGTGTTTGTCTCATCTCGTTCTATTGGGTAATCCGACTTATCTAATTCAAGAGATTAACTCGTTGAACGATTTACGGTTGCGGGTCAGCGTCGGATTTTCACCGAACTTCCCCCAGTAGAGGAGCTATTAAGTTGTGAGCGAACCAAACCACAATGGTTTGGGGTTGGCAACTAGGCGCGCTCGTCGTAGGCTAGCAAGCATGGAATACAGACGCCTTGGCAGTACCGGAATGTACGTTTCTGAAATCGCTTACGGAAACTGGATTACGCACGGGAACCAGATCGAGTCAGAAGCGGCAATCAAATGTGTTCGAGCTGCTCTGGATGAAGGAATCACTACCTATGACACGGCAGATGTTTATGCGGGAACTAAGGCTGAAACAGTTTTAGGTAAAGCGCTTAAAGGTGTTCGTCGTGAATCCTACGAACTTTTCACAAAGGTGTACTGGCCAACAGGTACTGGCAAGAACGACCGTGGCCTATCTAGAAAACACATCATCGAATCCTGTAACGCATCTCTGAAGCGCTTACAGACCGATCATATTGATCTGTATCAGATGCATAGATTTGATTTCGAAACTCCGCTTGAAGAATCATTAAGTGCTTTTGATGATCTTATTCGCGCCGGAAAGGTTCATTACATCGGTTTCTCCGAGTGGACTGCGCCGCAAATCAAGTCGGCATTAGATATTCAAGATGCTCGTGGCTATAACCGTTTTGTATCTAGCCAACCTCAGTATTCCGCGTTATGGCGAGTCATCGAAGCTGAAGTTGTTCCGCTTTCTCAAAAGGAAGGCATCGGCCAGATTGTTTGGTCTCCGATGGCGCAAGGAGTTTTGACTGGAAAGTACTTGCCAGGCAAGAAGGCGCCAGCAGGTTCACGCGCAACAGATAAAGGCAGCGGTGCCAACATGATTAAGGGCTGGTTGCGCGAAGAAGTTTTGGAAGCTGTTCAAAATCTAAAGCCAATCGCAGATCAAGCCGGATTAACAATGTCCCAATTGGCTATTGCTTGGGTACTGCAAAATCCAAATGTGTCCTGCGCAATCATGGGTGCGACAAAGCCAAAACAGGTAAAAGAAAATGTCAAGGCAGCTGGTGTAAAGCTAGATGCTGATGTTATGAAAGCAATCGATAATGCTCTAGGAAATCTTCCTGAGCGAGATGCTGCAAAGACAGTAAGCCCAAATCCAAGGGCTTAAATCTTTTCTAGTTGATCGAGTCGCCAACTTTTACTTGTGGGTGTGGTGCACGCAATCTGCGCATCTGTGTTGAACGCAGCCACGCGTACATTCCTAGACCCTTTGTAGATGTTCCTGGAAAATTGATTGCAACAGCTTTACGAATTTTGCGCGATAGAAAGAATCCATCGATTACAGCCAAAACTAACACGGCATACATCAAAGCGACAGCGCTGATTTGTACAACGGCCACTGGGATAAGAGTAAGAATTAAAACCACAAAAATGATTGGCAAGAAGTACTCACCTGTAGATCTACGTGAATCAACAAAGTTTCGAACATATCGTCTAGCTGGACCGCGATCACGTGCCGGCAACGCTGACTCATCGCCACGTAAATATGCTGCGCGCTGTGCAACTCGGCTTTGTCGAGCTAACGCCTTCGATGCGCGCTTTTGATCCTTTGTCACTACGGGAGCCAACGTCGAAACCTTGCGCTTGGACTCTGCTTCTTTACGCGTTGGGGTCGGACGACCTTTACCTTCGCTAGCTGTCCCTTTACCGTCATTAGTTGTCATGGGGAAACTATAGAGCCCGACTCTTAAAGCGCTCGACTAGCAGCAGGCCTGGTCGGGGAGTAGGATTGGCGGCGTAGTCAATGAAGGGGAGCAATAATGACAACAGAAGCAACAACAACAGGAATTCTTCTAACGGATGTAGCAGCATCAAAGGTATCTGCGCTGCTTGCCCAAGAGGGTCGCGATGATCTGAACCTTCGTGTTGCTGTTCAGCCTGGAGGTTGCTCAGGCCTTAAGTACCAGCTCTACTTTGATGACCGCAATATGGATGGCGACGTCATTCGCGAATTCGGCGCCGTAAAGGTGATCACAGACAAGATGTCTGACCCATACCTATCTGGTGCGACTATCGATTTTGTGGACACAATCGAAAAGCAAGGTTTCACAATTGATAATCCAAATGCAGCAGGGTCTTGTGCCTGCGGCGATTCATTTAACTAATCTCTAGCTTGCAACGCATTAGTATCCCTACATGAAAATCGGTGTAGCGGGCTCGGTAGGTCTTGACCATTTGATGACTTTCTCCGGAAAGTTCACCGACTCGCTAGTTGCTGGATCCCTTGAAAAAGTTTCACTCAGTTTCCTTGTTGATAGTTTGGATGTACGCCGTGGTGGCTGTGCGGCCAACATCGCTTATGGAATGGGTGTACTTGGATTAAATCCAATTTTAATTGCCGCAGTTGGTAAAGACTGGGCCGATTACGAAGCATGGCTTTCTCGCCATGGCGTGGATACTTCACATGCATTGGTATCAACAACGCTTCATACCGCACACTTTGTCGTAACAACGGATCAAGATCTCAACCAGATTGCTTCATTTTTTCCAGGTGCAATGTCTGAAGCTCGCAATATTGAACTAAGTCCCATCATGGAAAAAACAGGTCGCCTAGACATGATGGTTATTTCACCGGATGACCCTGAGGCGATGCTTCGCCATTCCGAGGTCTGCCGCCAGTTAGGAGTACCTTTTGCTGCAGACCCTTCACAGCAGATGGCTCGTATGACAGGCGATGAAATTAAGTTGTTAATCGAAGGCGCGTCTTATCTGTTTCTCAACGAATACGAACTCGCCCTTGCCATGCAAAAGACTGGGTGGAGCGATCAAGAGATATTAGAACGAGTGAAATACCGAGTCGTGACCCTTGGTTCCAAGGGAGCCAAAGTAGAAAGTGCGGCGGGGGAGTTTGTTCAAGTCAGTTGCCCCCAGGAAAAGTCAAAGACAGATCCCACTGGTGTTGGTGACTCATTTAGATCCGGTTTTATCGCGGGCCTAGCGTGGGGTGTTTCCCACGAACGGTGTGCTCAACTAGGAGCATTAATTGCAACCTATGTGATCGAAACTCTGGGAACCCAGGAATATCGATTTACTAATTCGCAGTTCGTAGAACGCTTTGCCGAGGCCTATGGGCAGTCGGCAGCTGCTGAGATTGCAGTGCACCTTAAGTAATGTGAGCAGTGCCACCCCTCGCCGAGTTTAGGCTCGTGCCACGCTCAGAGGGTTTTCAAACTATCCTTACCCCTATGTCCCGACGCACAGTTTTGAGCCGCCTCAAGGCGCTCCTTCTTCTGGCCCCACTTGCACTGTTAACTGGTTGCTCCAAGGTTTCAGGGCTTGGTTTTGAAGAGGGCATCACAAGTGTTAACGATCAATCTTTGTCTTTATGGCAAGGGGCATGGATCGCAGCAGGAGTCGTTGGTGTATTTACTTTAATTTTAATTGTATGGCCAGCTATTTTTCATCGTGGCAAGAAAGAAGATCCATCATTCCCGAAGCAAACTCAATACAACGTACCTGTTGAAATTGCTTACACAGTTATTCCATTCATCATCGTTGCAGTTTTGTTTTATTACACAGCGCAAAAGCAAACCATCATCACTGAAAAGACAACAACGTATGCCCACGAAATTACCGTTGAAGGAATTCAGTGGTCTTGGCAGTTCGGTTACCCAGAGGCTGGCCCAAAGGCTGTTGTTACTGGTACACCTGAGCAAACGCCAACACTGGTTGTCCCGCTAGGTGAGCGCGTCCGTTACACGCTCACGGCAAATGATGTTGTCCATGGTTTCTGGATTCCGGCTTTTATGATTCAAATGCAAAACCTTCCGGGCGTTACCAATCATCTTGAATTCACTGCAAACAAGTTGGGCGAGTTCCCAGGCCGATGCAACATTTTGTGTGGACGTAACCACTCGCAAATGTTGTTTACCGTAAAGGTAGTAACACCAGCCGAGTACGACGCATATCTTGAAACACTTAAGGGAGGCCAAGCATGACAACCTATGCAGAGAAGCCAACGATGACCGCAGCTCGTCCAGCGCCTAGCCCTAAGGGAAGATCCTTCGTTAAGTGGATAACCTCAACTGACCACAAGACAATCGGTTACCTCTACCTGATGACATCATTTGCATGGTTCCTCATCGGAGGAGTCCTAGCTCTTGCCCTGCGTGCAGAATTAGCACGACCAGGAATGCAGTTTGTGAGTAATGAGCAGTACAACCAGATTTTCACAATGCACGGAACAATCATGTTACTTATGTTTGCAACACCACTGTTTGTTGGTTTTGCCAATGTGATCATGCCGCTTCAAATCGGCGCTGCAGACGTTGCCTTCCCTCGTTTGAACATGCTCTCGTACTGGTTATATTTCTTTGGATCAATTATGGCCTTCGGTGGTTTCTTATCTCCAGGAGGTGCAGCGTCATTTGGTTGGACCGTTTACGCACCACTTTCAAATGCGCAATATTCACCGGGAATAGGCTCTGATCTTTGGCTGATCGGTTTAGCTATAAGTGGTGTTGGAACAATTCTGGGTGGCGTTAACTTCATTACGACAATTTTCACAATGCGCGCTCCCGGGATGACCATGTTCCGCATGTCGATTTTCTCTTGGAACGTTTTACTTACAGCAATCTTGGTTCTGCTCGCATTCCCTCCACTAGCGGCAGCACTACTTGGCCTAGAGTCAGACCGTTTGTACGGAACACATCTTTTTGATCCTGCAAACGGCGGCGTGATGTTGTTCCAGCATTTGTTCTGGTTCTTTGGGCATCCAGAAGTCTATATTTTGGCTTTACCATTCTTCGGAATTGCTACTGAAATTTTACCTGTGTTTAGTCGCAAGCCAATCTTTGGTTATTTAGGTTTGATTGCAGCAACGATTGCGATCTCGGCGCTTTCAGTTTCAGTATGGGCTCACCATATGTTTGCAAGTGGTCAGGTCCTTTTACCATTCTTCTCCTTCATGACTTTCCTTATCGGTGTTCCAACTGGTGTGAAATTCTTTAACTGGATCGGAACAATGTGGCGTGGCCACGTAACCTTTGAAACACCAATGTTGTGGGTTATGGGCTTCTTGATCACCTTCCTATTTGGTGGATTAACAGGAATCATTCTTGCCTCACCTCCCCTCGATTTCGCAGTCTCTGCCAGTTACTTCGTGGTTGCACACTTCCACTACGTTCTCTTCGGAACAGTTGTGTTTGCAATGTTCGGAGGCTTCTACTTCTGGTGGCCAAAGATGACGGGCCGCATGCTTAATGAAACCCTTGGGAAGATTCACTTCTGGACCTTGTTCTTCGGTTTCCACTTAACCTTCTTGATACAACACTGGTTAGGAATTAAGGGCTTCCCACGTCGCTATGCCGATTACTTGCCGACAGATGGTTTCACTTTCATGAATACTGTCTCAACGATCGGTTCGTTCTTGTTAGCTCTTTCTATGATTCCTTTCGCAATCAATATTTGGATCACACGAAAAGCGCCGCTTGTTGGTGTCGATGATCCTTGGGGTTACGGTTCCTCATTGGAATGGGCGACTTCATGTCCTCCACCTCGCCACAACTTCCTTTCAATGCCGCGCATCTCATCAGAGCGACCAGCATTTGATCTTCACCATCCGCATGTAAAGACTGAAGGGCATGAGTAATCGATGAAAGTATCCTGGAAGTTATTTGGCGGTTTGAGTGTTTTCTATGTTCTGATGACTGTCATTTATTGGCAGGTCGGTGGTGAGCCGGTCGGTGTTGCAGGAATGCTGCTGTCTGCATGTTTGGCTGGAATGGTTGGCTTCTATGTGTGGTTCACGCAAAAGCGAATCGGTGTAACCCTTCCTGAAGATAACTTGACCGCTGAAATTTCAGATGGGGCGGGTGAACTCGGTTTCTATAGCCCTCATTCGTGGTGGCCTTTACCGGTAGCGATGAGCGCTTGTGTTTTTGCACTAGGACTTGTTATTGGCTGGTGGCTTTCACTTATTGGTTTGGGTGCCTTGGTAATTTCGATCATCGGAATGGTCACCGAGTATGAAAAGCCAGAGATTGCATCAGCTCACTAATGAGTTCAGTGCGCGCTGAGATACTGCCGGTAGATTTTCCAAATACCGCTGCAGCGCGAATAACTATTGATGCACCGGCATCTGTAATCTTTGATCTTCTAGCAAACCCTGCAGCACATCAACGTTTCGATGGTTCTGGCACAATTCAATCAGCAATTTCAGGTCCAGAAAGACTTTTTTTAGGTGCAACTTTTGGCATGGCAATGAAAGTTAAAGTGCCATACCGAATCAAGAACACTGTTGTTGAATTTGAAGAGAACAAGAAGATCACTTGGTGCCATTTAATGAAATGGACCTGGTGCTATGAGCTACAGGCTGTTTCACCTAACCAAACAATTGTGACCGAATCATTTGATGCCAGTAAAGTTCCAGCGTTTTCTGCTTGGTGGTTGAAGCGCACAGGCGCTTTGGCACACAACCCAAAGTGGATGGCTAAATCCTTGGTAAACCTGAAGGCGATTTGCGAAGGTTGATCTTAGAAAGATTTGCTCCAACCCTTTTTGTTCTTTTGTGGAGTACCGGCTTCGTAGGTGCTAAATACGGTTTACCGTATGCGGACCCATTTATATTCCTAGCTATTCGTATTCTGATCGCCTCAATTCTTCTTTTTGCATTAGCCAATGCCATGAGAATGCCAGTTCGTATTGGTCGTGGAGCTATAGCCCGTTCGGGTTTGATTGGCTTCTTCTTGCATGCTTGTTATTTAGGTGGTGTTTTTTACTCGATCGCACAAGGTTTACCAGCAGGGGTAGCAGCGGTAGTCACAAGCCTTCAGCCAGTTCTGGTTTCAGTGTTCGCAGTTAAAGTGTTGGGGGAGCAGCTTCGCCTTCGACAGGTAATAGGTCTGTTGATCGGCCTGATAGGCGTTATTTTGGTGCTTGGACCATCTATAGATGCTCAGATTCCAGCGCCGGCAATCATCGCAATACTCACTGCATTAATTGGAAGTACTAGTGCCACCCTGCTACAAAAGAAAATGGGTTCAGATATCCCTTTGCTCAGCGGAACTGCATATCAATATCTTTTCAGTGGCTGCATTCTTGGACTAATTGCGATGGCGACCCACGAGACAACGATTAATTGGACTCTGCGTTTTACAGTGGCCTTTATTTGGTTGATTTTGGTTCTATCGGTGGGAGCCATTTTGTTGCTCCTTTGGCTGCTTAATTCTGGGAGCGCAGCGAAAGTTTCTTCTCTTTTCTATCTTGTACCCCCAGCAACAGCAATTGAAGCATTTTTTCTTTTTGGAGAAAAAGTAAACACCCAAGGCTTCCTAGGTATAGGAATTACTGCCTTGGGTGTTTGGCTTGTAATGCGAAGTTAGTGCCAATTAATGGCTTTCGATCTCCTTAAGATCAGTAGCTGTTGCCTTTGGAACTGATTCAGAATGTGCAACGCTCATTCGAGCGCGAAGCTTGTTTCTAATTCCCCCAGCGCGCTTAACGCCACGAGAATCTTCTGGTGAGAGTTCCAAAGCAGATGCCTGCTCATGAGATGTCAAAAGGTAAGCCTTCTCAGGTGAGATTGGCTCATGAACTTCAACAAACTCTCCACTTGGCAAACGAAGCAAGCGACCAGTCTCGCGACCATGCAGGACGAGCTCACGATCAGCGCGTTGCAAAGATAGACACAAACGCTTTGTGATGACGAATGCAAGCGGAGGAAGGATGAAGATTCCAAATCGGGTTCCCCACATAATCTGATTGATTGATAGATCAAAGTGGGTTGCGATCAAGTCATTTCCACCATTAATCAAAGCCACGATCATGAAAGTAATTGACATCGCACCGAGGGCGGTTCTGTTTGGTGCATTGCGAGGGCGATCCAGTAAGTGATGCTCACGCTTGTCACCAGTTATCCAGCTTTCAATAAATGGATACAAAGCCATCCCGGTGAACAAAATTCCTGGAACAATTAGGCCAGGAATCAAGATATTCCATGACACGGTGTAACCAAAGAAGTAGGTTTCAATCGGCGGTGACATTCTGACTAGACCATCTAGCCAACCCATGTACCAGTCAGGTTGAGATCCTGCCGAAATTTGTCCTGGCGTATATGGACCGTATAACCAAATCGGGTTAATCGAAGCAACGGCGGCAATGAAAGCTGTTACACCAAAGACGATAAAGAAGAATCCACCTGCTTTAGCCATGTAAACCGGCATAAGTGGGTAACCAACAACATTCTTTTCTGTGCGTCCTGGACCTGGATACTGAGTGTGCTTTTGGTACCAGACCATCATTAAGTGAACAGTAATCAGTGCAAGGAATGCTCCCGGTAAGAGAAGCACGTGAACTATATAAATACGTGGAATAAATGCTTCTCCAGGGAAGGCTCCGCCAAAGGCAAAGTAGGACAGATAAGAACCGACCACGGGTATCGCTTGAATTATCGCTTCAGCAATTCTGATACCAGTTCCGGAAAGCAGATCATCTGGTAGCGAGTAACCAAGGAAGCCTTCAACAATTCCTAAAGTAAGAAGTCCAATACCAATAATCCAGTTTGCCTCACGTGGCTTACGGAAAGCTCCAGTAAAGAAGACGCGCATTAGGTGGGCAACGATGGCTGCCATAAAAATAAGTGCGGCCCAGTGGTGAATTTGACGCATGAGTAATCCACCGCGAACTTCAAATGAGATGTGAAGAGTAGATGCATATGCCGCAGACATTTGCACGCCTTCTAGCGGCTCGTAACTTCCTTCGTAAATTACTTCACGGGCTGAAGGATCAAACCAAAATGTTAGGTAAGTTCCTGATAGCAAAAGGATGACGAATGAGTACAGCGCAACTTCACCAAGAAGAAACGACCAGTGATCTGGGAAAACTTTTTGAAGATTCTTTTTCATCCATGCAGCCGCACCTGTTCGCTCATCAACGTAATTAGCGACCTGCCCTAAACGATGTTCAGTTGTCATGAAGAGATACGCCCCCAAAAGCTAGGTCCGACTGGTTCGTAGAAAGGATCGCGGGCGACAAGGTAACCCTCGGCATCCACTGTGATATTTAACTGCGGAAGTGGTCGGGCCGCAGGTCCAAAAATGACCTTGGCGGCACGGGTCACATCAAAGGTTGATTGGTGACAAGGGCAGAGCAGATGCTTAGTTGTTTGCTCGTACAGAGCCACGGCGCAACCCATGTGAGAGCAGATCTTTGAGAATGCGATGATGCCTTCATGGGTCCAGCTCAGACGTTCGGCATCTAAATTGAATTCATCAGGACGCAAACGAATAAGTAGAACTGCATCCTTGGCAATATCGTTGAGTTTTCTGTGCTCGGGATCATCTGATTCAGGAAGAACTTGAGCCACAGCGCCTACTTCAAGATCGGAGGCGCGAATTCTGCGATCACCTGGGTCTGTAACTAGGTAGGTTCCCTTTTTCCATGAAGTTTTCTTCAAGTCATCTCCTGGCAAAGGCCCTAGATCTCTGAAGAGCAATAGCGGAGAAATCGCAGATAAACCTACAGCTGCGCCAAGGGTGCGCTTAATCAAAGAACGTCGGCCTAAGCCAGTTGCAGCTGCGCCTTCCTTAACGGTGTCAACAAACTCTTTACGATCTGAATCGGGGGAGCGGAATTCATGACGATGCGCAATAACTTCTTGATCAGGCATCAAAGTTTTTGCCCAGTGAATTGCTCCCATACCGATGAAGAACAATGAGATTGCCATACCAAGGCCAAGACCTAGTTGATGGGCATTTTGATTTCCCATAACTGGTACAAAAACAAAAACATCATCAGGAATAAAAAATGATGCGATCATGATTACCGTACCGAGAGCGGAAATCATAAACATAGCTGCAACTTGTCGCTCTGCGCGTCGTGCTGCTACAGGATCGTGATCAGCTTTGCGATGTACGTGTGCTGGAAGACCTGGATCTTTTATCGCTTCGATTTCATTAGACATACTGCTATCTCGCCTTCATCGCTAACCAAACAGCAACACCTATAAGAATTCCAAGACCAAAAGTCCATGCAAGTAAGCCTTCAGTTACAGGACCTACACGACCGAGAGAAGCTCCGCCTAGGTTTGGTTCGGATTCAGCGTGCTTGATCCACTTGATAATGTCCATTTTTTCTTTAGGAGTAATTGTCTTGTCACTAAAGACTGGCATTGCCTGAGGTCCGGTGATCATCGCTTCATAAATGTGCTTCGGTTCTACGCCCATCAAAGTTGGCGCGTATTTACCTTGCGTAAGTGCGCCACCTTGACCAGCAAAGTTATGGCACATTGCACAGTTATTGCGGAATAGTTCGCCGCCTTCTGCAGTACTTCCGTCACGTTCGTAATTCAATTGTGATTCAGTTGGAATTTCGGGACCAGGTGCAAGAGAAGCGACATAAGCAGCCAAAGCCGCAGTTTCTTCAGGGGTATAAAGAGGCTCTTTGCGCATAGCTTGCGTGCTCATGTCCGCCATTGGCATGCGACCAGTACCTACTTGGAAATCAACGGATGCTGCACCTACGCCGACTAGAGATGGTGCAATCGCGCCACCTTCAGAGTTCAGACCGTGACAGGAAGAGCAACCCTTCAAAAATATTTGACGACCTTCTTCGATGAGCGCAGAACGATCAGCGGTAGTTGTTTGCGCAGTCGTTGATGCACTTGCAAAATTAAAGGTTGTTCCAATTGCAAGCAGTGCAAAGATCAACAAGGCTGGACCAGCCGCCTTGTGGCGACGGTAGCGAGATAAACGCTTCACTTATATTCCTTACTACTTAATCAGGTAAATCGCAGCAAATAGTGCGATCCATACGACGTCTACAAAGTGCCAGTAATACGAAACAACAATTGCAGTTGTTGCTTGTTGATGTGTAAATCGACGAGCTTTCGAAACTCGGATCATCACGATGAGGAAAGCGATTAATCCACCTGTTACGTGAAGTCCGTGGAAACCTGTTGTGATGTAAAATACTGAACTGTAGGCATTTGTTGAAAATGCCAATCCTTCTGAAACTAATAATGCATATTCATACACTTGCCCGGCGATAAAGAATGAACCCATTAAGAAGGTTAATGAGAACCATTCACGCATTCCCCAGGTATTGATTTGGTACAGCTTGCCTGTTCGGCGATTTTGAAAACGTTCAGCAGCAAAAACTCCGAACTGACATGTCACAGATGAGAGAACCAGAATCGTTGTATTAAATGCCGAAAATGGGATGCTCAGAAGTTCAGTGGACTCTGCCCAAATAGCTGGCCCTTGAACCGCTCTGATCGTGAAGTACATCGCAAAGAGCGCGGCGAAAAACATTAACTCACTGGAAAGCCAGACAATCGTTCCTACCGCCACTGCATTCGGGCGAGAGATTTTGTGGTGTGACACAGCGCTAGACATGTGGGTGATTATTCCCGAAAACATGCTCGCCGTCTGCCTGGGGAGTGTCTAGAACCCCTCATTTTTACCCCCAAAGAGGTGAAACGGATCACCTCAAAAAGCATGCGTCTGAAAGCAGGCGATGGGGGGAAGGTGCACAGTTTTTCATTAGAATAAAGCCATGTCTGAGACCAAAAAACAGATCATCGTGTATTCCGATGACTCTTCTGTTCGCGCTTCGATCGCCTCGGCTTTAGGTGTCCGCGCCGCCAAAGATTTACCGGAACATGAAATTCATGAGTTCGCGACAGGGTCAGCCCTTCGTGCGTATGTAGATACCAAAAATCTGGCTGGTGGATTTCGCGCAGATCTTTTCATTTTGGATGGTGAGGCAGCCCAAGAAGGTGGAATGGGAATGGCCCGTCAGCTCAAGGATGAGATTTTCAACTGTCCTCCGATTGTCGTGATCACCGGTCGCAAGGAAGATAAGTGGCTTGCAGCTTGGTCACTAGCCGAAGCATCTGTGGTTCACCCGATCGACCCGTTTACATTAGCTAAGACCGTTGCCGAATTATTGCGCGGCACCGCAGTGGTTTCTGCTTAACTTTCCACATGAGCCAGTTGCTGTGGGATGAAAACATAGCGATTGTTGATTCAGGTTTAGATCTTGAAGTTGATCGCGTCCAATGGTGCATGAATGAAATACTCAATGGCGCGGCAGATAATTCTACAATAAAAAGATTTCTCATTGCACTGAAAAACAAGGGTGAAAGTCCTGAAGAAGTAGGAGCTCTTGTTGCTCAGATGTATGAGCATTGCGCGCCAATTTCGATTTCAGAACGGGCGGTCGACACTGTTGGAACTGGTGGCGATGGAGCTCATACAATCAATATTTCAACAACTTCGGCAATCATTGCAGCGGCAGCCGGTGCGAAAGTAATCAAGCACGGCAATCGTGCCGCCTCTTCAAAATCAGGATCTGCGGATTTGCTTGAAAACTTAGGTATCAACATCAATCTCAATGGACAGTCAGTTGAAGAGAGTTTTGCAACTTTGGGCATTGGTTTTTGCTTTGCTCCACTTTTCCATCCAGCAATGAAACATGCAGCGGTTGCAAGAAAAGAGTTAGGCGTTCCTACCGTGTTTAATATTTTGGGGCCTCTAGCCAACCCGGCTAAGCCAAAGGCGGCTGCTATTGGTGTTGCCAATGAACGAATGCATTTAGTTATGGCCCAAGTATTGGGTTCTCGAGGGGTAGACGGTTTTATCTTTCGAGGCGATGACGGCCTTGATGAAATAACCCTTGCAACAACGACATCGGTGTTAAGTATTGGCACTGAAGAAATAACCAGTGGCTTGCTCGATCCGGCAGAGTTCGGAATCGCGGTAGCACCTGTATCGGCGTTAGTTGGGGGAGATGGCGCTGAGAATGCGCGGATCACGAGATCAATTTTCGCTGGCGAAAAAGGAGCACGCCGAGATGCCTGCGTACTTAACGCAGCTGCAGCTATTGCTGCTTACGAGGGAAGAACGGAACTTTCTTTGCACGAGCGAATCTCGTCCGGAGTCGAAGCAGCGATTGAAGCTATTGATTCAGGAGCTGCACACGAACTAGTCAATGAATGGGCGCTGCTTACTCAGAAATTGGGCGCTTAGTTCTTTTCTTTCTGGATGGGAAGTTTCGCATCTGTCCAAAGTTATGCACATCAAAGCCAGCTAAACGTTCGATTAATCCATGCAAAACATCAACTGTTGCTAATGCATCATCTAGTGCACGATGGGTTGGCGAAGTCGTAGCCCCAAAGAACTGGGCCAAAGTGGAAAGTTTGCAATTAATTACCTCCTCGCGATCTAGAACTGCTCGGGCCAGTCGAGCCGTATCAACAGTTAAATATTCGGGCCAATCAATTTCATGAGTTTTTGAAGCAGCTTTCAAAAAACTTAGATCAAAGGGAGAGTTATGGGCTACGACAACAGTTTCATCCGAACTTCCTAGAAACTCAAACAAAGTAGGAAGAATTTCATCGATATATGGCGCTGAAATCAGCATCTCATCTGAAATTCCCGTCAACTGCGTAATGAATGCCGGAAGCGAATGACCTGGATCTACAAAACTTTGAAAAGTTCCTAAAACTTCTCCGCCTCTAACTTTGACTACACCGATTTCGGTTATTCCAGCTCCCAGCCGAGGAGAGCCACCAGATGTTTCTAGATCTAGAACGGCAAAGGTGGTTTCTGCGAGAGTTTTCTCTTCGACCTTTTGCATGTGTTTAATCGTATGTCATTGATCTGACAATGATTAAGTCGTACCCTTAAACTATGTCAGTTCATGGAGCACCAGATGGATGGTTGCAGGATTGGGCCGCTTTAGGTTCAGGGAAAAACGCTCACGTTGGGGTTTTGTTAGTTCATGGATTTACTGGTTCGCCAGCATCAATGCGCCCGTGGGGAGAGTTTTTACACTCAAAGGGTTACACAGTTCGCGTGCCACTTTTGCCTGGACATGGAACTCGACCAGAAGATTTGAACAAAGTTAAGTGGCAAGAATGGCCGGCTAAAGTTGAATTCGAGTTAAGCGAATTACGCAAAAGCTGTGACGTTATTTTTCTTGTTGGGCTTTCGATGGGTGGCGGAACTGTGCTCAATGTGGCCGCTTCTGTCAACAATGAATTAGCCGGAGTAATTTTGGTTAATCCAATGATTCATGTAAAGGGTGTCCCAGTAGAGCTTGCCTTTTTCCTTTCGAGATTTCAAAAACTTCGCACCAGCGTTGGCGATGACATCAAGCGTCCTGGAATAACCGAATGGGGATATGACGCATTGCCTACGCGAGGTGTGTACCAACTACTGAAGATGCTTCGAATAACTCGTCGCAGTTTGAGCACCATTACCGTGCCGGTCCAGTTGTTCCATTCTGTGGATGATCACACGCTTCCTGTAAGCAACACCGAGATCATCCTGGATGAGATCGGTTCTACTAATAAGAGTCGAATTGAATTAGTTAACAGCTATCACGTAGCAACCATGGATTATGACCAGGAGCTAATCTTTCAGAACTCGCTCACTTTTATAGAGACCAATACAAAATAGCTCTACGAAAGCGCTAGACCGACAGCAATACCTAAAATTCCTATTGCAGAGATCGCCGTCAATGCTCTGCGTACAGAAGGTTTTTGAATGTATGTGGATGATTTCTTAACGGTCCAAATTAAGCCAATGTTCCACAGTATTGAAATTAAGGCCCACACTGCGCCTAGGAAAACAATTCCAATACCCAACTGAGTTTGCTTTGGGATAAATGCAGGAATGAAGGCAACTGCGTAAACGGCTGCCTTTGCATTGGTCAGGTTGGTGATCAGACCTAATCTAAATGAAGCCCATGCAGAAGTTACTTCATTGCTTTCTAGATCAAATTTTCCAAATTCCTTGCGCAGAGAAAGAAAAGTCTGCCCAGAAATAAAGGTTAAGAATAAAACGCCAGACCATTTCAGAATTGAATATGCGGTGTCTGAACGTGTAAAGATTGCAGACAATCCGATTGCGCTAGATATGCTCCAAATCATGATACCTAGGCAGTTTCCAATGGATGAAAGAAAAGCGGCCTTAGGACCGCCAATGATTGATTGGCGCAGAACCATGGCAACGCCTTGACCAGGGATCATTACCAACAAAGCAGTGGCAACAATAAAAGAAGGAAGATTTTCTAAAAGCGCAGCCACAATCACTTGCTCCGTGGTTTAAGAGTTAGTTCCTCTACACCTATGCGATTGGCCTTAAAGTCATTAACGGCTGAATCACTGGGGTAACCCAATGCAATTCCACAGAGCAATCGGTAATCCTTGGGAATTTCAAATTCTAGTCGAACAACATCATCCCAAATTGCAACGGCGCCTTGGGCACATGTTCCGAGACCATGAGCATGTGCCGAAAGCATTAGGTTTTGCATCATCAATCCAGCATCAGATGCAGCGTAGACATGCAGCGACTTGTGAACATAAATGAAGAGCTCAACCGGTGCACCAAAGAATGAATAATTCTTAGCCCATTGTTGATCGCGAGCTGGACGGTCTCCTCGTGCAACGCCAAAGAATTCATACATTTCTCGACCAACGCGTTCGGCCCGAGGCTTTAAGTCAGCAGGGTATGGCTTTGCAATTGATCGATTACTTGTAGGAAGTCCGTATCTAGAATAAATGATCCTAAGTTTGTTCAAAATTCCTTTGCGCATGATTTTGGAGAGAACGCCCCAACGTGAAAGGAACTCGGTACTAATTCGATCACGAACATCACCTGATGCAACAGCCACTTTAAATGGACGTGTATTTGACCAACTTGGCGCGGTAAGGCTGTCTTTCAGGATTTGTTCGAGAATTCCTTGCGGCACCGGTGTTGAAAGAAAATCACGCGTGCTTCTGCGCGAGGCCAAGAATTGAGAGAAATCTTCGGGCTTGTTCATCCTCGAACTTTATCTAAACTCGTTGGATACTCATGGGTAAATCTGGTCATTCAGTAATTTCTTATGTGTGGACGATACTGGGATCGAACCAGTGACCCCCACAATGTCAATGTGGTGCTCTACCGCTGAGCCAATCGTCCTAGGTGTGAGAACTATACAACAGTCATTTAACGCGAATAATCATCCTCAATACGCTCAATATCATCCTCACCAAAGTACGTTCCAGTTTGAACCTCGACAAAGACAAGTTCCTCAGATCCTTCATTTCCAATTCGGTGTAAAACGCCCACACCGACATTAACAGTTTCGCCCGGAATTTTTGTGAACATTTGTCCATCTAAAGTAACGGTAGCTACTCCAGAAACAATGAACCAATGTTCTTGTCGTTTTAGATGACGTTGGTAAGAAAGTCTGCAACCGGGAGTCACGTAAATACATTTAACTTTGTGTGAAGGTTGATCCTGTAAAACTTCATAACGACCCCACGGTCTGAATGAATCGTCGTCGATCATTTCGGCTTCCTTCATGTTGATGAATTACCTGCTGTGTTTAACTACAACAGTCTTGCATTAATGATGGAGGTCGGGACGGGATTTGAACCCGTGTAGAGGGATTTGCAGTCCCTTGCCTCGCCTCTCGGCCACCCGACCATATAAATATCGCCGCTAGATTTAATTCTTTGATGAGAGTTCAATCTAAACGGCGAGTATCAGAGCGGACGACCGGGTTCGAACCGGCGACCTGAACCTTGGCAAGGTTCCGCGCTACCAACTGCGCTACGTCCGCGAGGAGGGCAAATCTAGCGCAGGAGAGCCGTAAGCGCCAAAGTGAGGGGGATTGGTTAGCGTTAGCCCGTGCCAAACCAGATGAATCAACCCATGTTTTGGATGGGGGGACGATTAGCAACTGATCTCGTTCAGGTCTCGCATGAGCCTTCCTGTTTGGATGATGGAGATTTTTGGGCGGTGTCTACAACCTTTGAAGGAGCTTTTACCGCCGCGAAGTTTGCAACCGTTGTTGATTCAGATTTTCCAGATGCCAGTTGGTCGCCCATTAAATCCCAATGGCGCAGCGTTCCTGATCAAGCCGGGTACATCGGTTACGTCGAGCGGATTCGAGAGTTGATTGCTCAAGGTTGGGTCTATCAAGTTAACGCATGTCGCCGATTAACTACTGACGATTCAAACTCAAATTTACGTGGCTTGTTTAAAGGGATTCTCAATAGCAATCCCGCACCATGGGCAAGTTATCTCGAGATTCCAAACCTAAATATTGCATCGGCTTCACCCGAACTGTTTCTACAACGTTCAGGTTCGAGAGTTAAAACATCCCCCATCAAGGGCACCCAGCTACTGGGCTCTTCCGAGTTTGGAACCAAAGATCAATCTGAGAACATCATGATCGTGGATCTCATGCGAAATGATTTAGGAATGATTTGTGAAAGCGGCACCGTCGAAGTCTCTCGGCTGCTTTACAGTCAGGATCATCCAGGTTTACAGCATTTGGTATCTGATGTTGAAGGAGATTTGGTTTCTGGAATTTCGTGGCGCAGCATCCTCGAGTCAATCTCACCTCCGGGGTCAGTCAGTGGTGCACCTAAGTCATCTGCGGTTTCAGTTATTGCAGAGTACGAAAAGCCACGCGGTCCTTATTGCGGAATATTGGGTTGGGTTCAAGGCGATCAAGCTCAACTATCAGTTGCTATTCGCATTTTCTGGAAGGATGAAAAAATCAATTTCGGAACAGGTGCAGGTATCACTTTCAGCAGTCAATCCCAAGCTGAATGGGAAGAAACTGAACTAAAAGCCTCGCGATTGATAAAGATTGCAGCAGGGCAAATTTAATGAGAGTCATACAAAACGGCGCTCTGGTCCCCATTGAAGAAAGTGATTGCAACGACAAGGGTTGGATGATCGGTAATGGAGTCTTTGAAACAATAAAGACGGTAGAAAACAAACCTTGGGCTTTGTCTAGACATATGCGCCGCGCTGTTGCTAGCGCACAACAACTTGGACTTCGAATTCCGGCAGAGAATTTAGTTCGAAATTCTGTTGAGAATCTGCTGGAAACTCAACAGCACGCAAATGGATTATTGCGCCTTTCCTTTGGAGAGAGTGGAAATTGGAGCGCGGTTCATCTTTCCTATGAACCAGTGAAGCACGGGGCAAAATTGTTGACTTATGACAAAGAAATTGTGGTGCAAGGCCAACCCATAAAAAGCTATCCGTACACCCATCGCCTAGAAATACTCGAAGCCATCAAACTTTTAGGCGCAGATGAAGCGGTTGTTTGCAATGACAAAGGAAAAATCTGTGAAGGTTCGGTAACCAATCTGCTGCTGCGCATTGATGACAAGTGGGTTACGCCACCAATTAGTGATGGCGTTTTACCGGGAGTCATGCGTGCCTTGGTGATCGAATACTGCGGCGTCTCTATCAGAAGCATTGATAGATCTGAAATTTCTCGGGTTCAATCCGCATTTTTATTGAGCAGTTTACGAATAGCTCAACCTGTCACCGCTATAGATGGAAGAGAAGTTGACCAATCCGCTGAATTCTTGGCCGAAATTGAAGCGATGGCGCTAAGGACTTCGGTAGGCTAACCACATGGCCCAGATTTCGATCACAGTTGATGGCGTTGCCCTAAAGCTAGAGGCAGATCAACGCCCAACCCATATCTTTGCCGACAATAAAGAAGTTGTCGTGTGCCGAGTTAATGGGGCCCTTAAGGATTTGTGGACTGAACTCTCAGACGCCGATGTAGTTGAATCAATCCTGATTTCATCACCTGATGGTTTAGCAGTTCTGCGCCACTCAGCTGCACACGTCATGGCACAAGCTGTTCAAGAGGTTTATGCAAATACTCGTCTTGGTATTGGACCTCCGATTAAGGATGGCTTCTATTACGACTTCGATCCAGTCAACACTTTTAATCCAGATGACCTTGTAAAAATTGAAAGTGCAATGCGCAAGATTGTTAAAGAGGGACAAAGATTTCGCCGCCGTGTTACAACTGAAGCAGAAGCACTTAAAGAGTTGGCGCATGAGCCATACAAATGCGAACTGATCGGAATTAAGGGACCAGCGGGCGAAGAAGCTTCGGTCGAAGTCGGAGGCTCTGAGCTAACCATTTATGACAACTTGGGCAGAGATGGAAACCCTGTCTGGAGTGACCTATGTCGTGGTCCGCATTTGCCATCTACCAAGCACATTCCGGCTTTCAAGTTAATGCGAACAGCTGCAGCATATTGGCGTGGCTCTGAAAAGAATCCGATGCTTCAGAGAATTTACGGAACTGCATGGCCATCACAAGATGAATTGAATGCTTACCTTGAACTTCTTGCAGAAGCAGAAAAAAGAGATCATCGCCGTCTGGGTATCGAGCTCGATTTGTTTTCATTTCCAGAAGAAATCGGCTCAGGTTTGGCTGTATTCCATCCCAAGGGCGGAATCGTTCGTCGAGCGATGGAGGATTACTCACGTATCCGACATGAAGAAGAGAATTACGAATTTGTTTACTCACCACATTTAACGAAAGCCGCACTCTTTGAAACCTCGGGCCACTTGCAGTGGTATGCCGACGGCATGTACCCACCCATGATTCTTGATGAAGAGCTCAATGCTGATGGCACCGTCAGAAAGCCAGGTCAGCAGTACTACATGAAGCCAATGAACTGTCCTTTCCACAATTTGATTTACAAATCACGTGGTCGTTCTTATCGCGAATTGCCTTTGCGCCTTTTTGAATTTGGAACCGTGTATCGCTATGAAAAGTCGGGTGTGCTACACGGAATTACTCGTGCTCGTGGCTTTACCCAAGATGATGCGCATATTTACTGCACTAAAGAACAAATGGTGGGGGAGCTTGATTCGCTACTCACATTTGTTTTGAATTTACTACGTGACTATGGGTTGAATGAGTTCTATCTAGAGTTATCAACCAAGAATGAAGAAAAGTTTGTTGGTGAAGATGCGGATTGGGCCGAGGCAACCGAAGCGCTTAGAAAAGCCGCAACTGCGCAGAATCTGGAATTGGTTCTGGATGAAGGTGGAGCTGCTTTCTACGGTCCTAAAATTTCAGTGCAAGCAAAGGATGCAATCGGTCGTACCTGGCAGATGTCTACGATTCAAGTTGATTTCCAATTACCGCAACGTTTCGAACTTGAATATTCAGCGACAGATGGAACACGTCAACGACCAGTAATGATTCACAGAGCTTTATTTGGATCTATTGAACGCTTCTTCGGAGTTCTTACGGAGCACTACAGCGGAGCTTTCCCACCTTGGTTGGCACCGGTCCAAGCAATTGGTATTCCAGTTGCTGACACTTTTTCTGATTATTTGGGGGATGTCATCAAAGCCATGCGCAAAGCAGGTATTCGTGCTGAGCTAGATGCTTCAGATGATCGAATGCAAAAGAAGGTTCGAAATGCACAGATGCAAAAGATTCCATTTATGGTGATTGCTGGAGAAGAGGATCAAAAGGCTGGCGCAGTTTCATTCCGCTATCGCAACGGTGAGCAGAAGAATGGAATCCCAATTGCTGACGCGATAGCGGAGATTAAAAAGGTTGTTGCTGAACGAACTCAGGTGTAATCAGTGAGCCAAGAAATTAATGGTGCAGGAATGCCTGATGCATGGGCTCGTTTATGGGCTCCACATCGTTTGGAATACCTACGTGGAGAAAATCGGCCATTAGAAGGCAATGACATCGAGTGTCCGTTCTGCGCGATTCCAAAAAAGAGCGACGAAGAAGGATTAATTGTTTATAGAGGTGTAACTGCCTATGTTGTAATGAATCTTTATCCTTACAACCCTGGACATCTCTTAGTTTGTGCTTACCGGCATGTGGCTGACCTTACCGATTTAAGTAATGAAGAACGCAATGAGATATCAGCACTGTCGGCACATGCCATGAAAACAATCAGAAATGTTTCAGCTCCCGAAGGATTTAACTTGGGCATGAATCAAGGCGCAATTTCTGGTGCTGGTGTAGCTGCACATATTCACCAGCATGTCGTGCCTCGTTGGAGTGGTGATGCAAACTTCATGCCGATTATTGGAAAAACTAAAGTTCTGCCTCAGTTGTTGCACTTAACGCGAGATGAACTTTCAGCAGCTTGGTAATTAAAGATTCAACTCTTTGATGTAGCTATGAACTATATCAACGCCAATTCCTCTTTCAAGCCATAAAGGAATAGCCGGGAATAGTAAACCTGCAGCAAAGGCTTGCTCGCCACTTGCTTGAACTAACTCCAGGTATTCATCTCTAAACTCTTGAACCAAAGTCTGATGTTCTGGATCGCTCTTGCGAGAAGTTGGGGGAGTTGTCGAGTAATCCACGATTGATAAATCGGCTAATGAAATCAAGGCAATAGGTAAACCAGCTTCATCATGTAAAACTAAATATGGAGTAGCCATCGGAGAGAAAACACGATTTGCAATCATCACTGCATCATCAAAATCGGCTTCTTGTTTTTCTAAATGTGTAACGACTACGAGTCGAGGAATTTGAAATTCATCAAGCTCGGCCCAGCATGAAATCGTTTCTTGATCCACACCTGCAGATGGGTTGATCGCAAAAATCGCCAGATCGCTGTCGCTGTGAACTTCTTGGGTAAAGACGCCGCCGAAGCTTTGGGCGACAAGTTCAGGCTCGGCGCTGGCGTGGCCATAGACGTGAATTAAGCCTTTGGTGATTTGTGTTTGCACTGGGTCAGCCTACGATGGTCCTTGATGTTAAGTGCACGTTTAAAGCCAGCGGTCACTCGGGTTATCACCCCAGTGGCGGCTTTTGCGTTGCGTCGAGGTCTGACACCAAATGCGGTTACTTGGACTGGTGCGACAGGCGTCGTCATCTGTTCCTTGTATTTCTACCCGCGGGGTGATTTTTTTATTGGAACTCTTGCCATCTGTGTTCTGGCCTTGAGCGATCTTTTCGATGGAACTATGGCGAGATTATCCAGTGCGGGTTCCAGCCGATGGGGCGGTTTCCTGGACTCCACAATTGACCGGATAACCGATTCTTCGATTTTAATTGGCGTCACGATCTATTTGATAAATCAAAATGATCAGCTGGCCTATGTTGCATTAGCAACTCTGGTAACTGGATTACTAGTTCCTTACATCAGAGCAAAAGCGGAAAGTTTTGGAATTGCTTGCTCCGGTGGGATTGCCGAGCGCACAGAACGTTTGATTATTTCTTTGGCCGCAATAGGATTCGATGGCTTAGGCGTTCCTTATGTTCTTTCAATCGGAATGTGGTTACTTGCGATTCTTGGCTTATTCACCGTTGTTCAACGCATGCTGATCGTAAAGCGAGCAAGCAACAATGAAGGATAATTTGTCGGCGTATGTTTATTTCGCAGGCTGGCGATTAGTGAGATGGTTGCCAGAAAGCACCGCTTACAAACTGGCATATCGGGTTTCTGATTTTCTAGTCAAACGCAACGGTAAAAGCGTTCAACGATTGCGCTCTAACCTTTCTAGAACTCAGCCGGCCATGACCACATTAGATTTGGACTTGTTGGTAATCGAGGCAATGCGTTCTTACATGCGTTATTGGTGCGACACATTTCGATTGCCGGACTGGAGCAAAGAGCGAATCATCCAGACAACGTCGGTTACTAATGAGCATCTTTTAACTGATGCGATTGCAGCAGAAACAGGCGTCATAGTCGCGGTTCCGCACGCGGGAAATTGGGATCACGCAGGTGCATATTTCTGCGCAAAAGGTATTCGGCTCGTGACCGTTGCGGAGCGTTTAAAGCCAGAGAAATTGTTCTTGAAGTTTTTGGCCTATCGACAGGCGATGGGTATGGAGGTACTGCCTTTAGATGGTCGCGTACTGAATACTTTGGAGGAAAAACTTAACGAAGGGGCGTTAGTTGCGTTGGTTTCCGACAGAGATCTCTCTCGCTCAGGTATCGAGGTTGATTTCTTTGATGGTGTCGCACGGATGCCAGCAGGTCCGGCTTTACTAGCTTTGCGCACCAAAGCTCCGCTGATTACCGCTTTCGTTTCCTACACACAAACCGGAGTACACATTGAATTCCGAAATGTCATCTTGCCAAGTTCAGGGGATGAAAGAAGTAAGGTAAATGAGATTGTTCAAATGACGGCGCAGTATTTTGAAGATGGAATTTCAGAACATCCCCAGGACTGGCACATGTTGCAACGCATCTGGATTGATGGCGATTTCAAGGAACGCACTTAATGCTTAGTCGTAGTTTAAAAATTGGAATTGTGTGTCCGTACAGTTGGGATACGCCGGGTGGGGTGCAAAATCACATTCGCGATCTTGCCGAGTTCTTAATCGAATCAGGACACGATGTTTCTGTTTTAGCGCCAGCAATTGATGAATCGAATTTGCCTGAATATGTCGTTCACGCTGGTAAACCAATTTCGATTCCTTACAACGGCGCAGTCGCGCGAGTTCTGTTTGGGCCAGTAGCTTTTGCTCGAGTTCGTCAATGGATTTCACAGGGTGAATTCGACTTGTTGCACTTGCACGAACCAGCGATTCCTTCAATTTCACTGTTGGCGTGTTGGGCTGCAGATGGCCCAATGGTTGGAACCTTTCACGCAGCTGCAAAACGTCAGAAGATTATTTTTGCGATTGGTCCGATTCTTGAGCCGGCAATCGAGAAATTGTCAGCTCGAATCGCGGTCTCTGAAGCAGCGCGTCTAACTCTTACAGATCACTTAGATACCGACGCAGTGATTATCCCTAACGGCATTTATGCCAATCGTTACACGGATGGAAAGGTCTTAGAGAAATGGTCTGGAAATACCATTGGCTTCATTGGAAGATTTGAGGAGCCGCGTAAGGGCTTAAGTGTTCTGGTTGATGCACTACCTGTAATTTCTCGATTTGCTCCTGATGTAAAAATCTTTGTTGCTGGTCCCGGTGATCCAGCAGAAATAATCGAAGGAATTGATCCACAGTTACGACAACGCTTTGAATTTTTAGGCAAAATCACTGAATCTGAAAAAGCGGACTTCATGTCATCAGTTGCTGTCTATGTTGCACCAAATACCGGCGGTGAATCATTCGGAATCATTCTGGCTGAAGCCTTGGCAGGTGGTGCCTGCGTTGTGGCCAGTGACATTCCTGCTTTTGATGACTTACTAGGTCACGGAGAATTTGGTGAGCTGTTTGAATCAGAGAGCTCTACCGAACTAGCAAAGGTTGTCATTGATCTTTTGCGAGATGAAGCGAAAAGGAAAGAATTGTCAGCCCGTGGCAAAGAGCGTGCAAAAATGTTTGATTGGACTTTTGTTGCGCAACAGATTTGTTCCGTTTATGAAATGTCTATTGTTGGAAGTCATAAAGTTCGATTGGCATCTGACACCCGGCCATGGAATCGATTCTCAAGCAAAGAGGAGAAGCAATGACTCGGTGGTTAGTTTCCGCGCTCCTGGTCCTTCTTGTTTTGTGGTATCTCACATTCACAGCAACTCGCCTGGACAGATTGCATCACAGAGTTGAAACAAGTTGGGCAAATCTAGATGTTCTGCTGCAGAAAAGAGCTGCTGTCGCGTTGGAAATCGCACACAGCGATATTGCAGATCCGGCATCATCAATGTTGTTAACTGCCGCCGCGTATCAAGCGCGCGATGCAAACATTCAGAATCGATCACAAGCAGAAAGTGGATTGTCGGGTGCTCTAGGTCTACTTCTTGAAGATTCTCAACATTTAGCCACAGCAGCAGATAGCGCCTTGCTGACAGAGTTATCCGGCTTAACTGACAAAATTAGAGTCGCCATTGCAATTCACACTGATGCCGTAGCCAGAACCCAAATGGTTCGCGCCAAGTTAATCGTAAGAATTTTCCGACTCGCAGGAACTGCCCCTCTACCGATTACCTATGAATTCGAATCTGATGTTCTCTAGAAAATTCTGCACATTTATTGTTGCAACGATGATGATCCTGCCTGGTTGCAGCGCGGTACCAGATTCACAGTCCGAGAAGGCAACAAGTGTTCTGAGCGGTAGAGAAGGCACAGATGGTCAAGTACTTGCGGTTAAGATTGATGATTCAAATGCTTCCCATCCCCAAATTGGGTTGGAAGATGCTGACATAGTGTATATAGAACAGGTTGAGTCTGGATTAACTCGGTTAGCCGCGATTTTTTCAACCATTATTCCTGTAAGAGTTGGGCCTATACGTAGTGCGAGAATTTCAGATCTCGATATTTTGAGTCAATATGGGCGAGTTGCATTCGCATACAGTGGAGCCCAGAGAAAGCTTTTGCCAGTTATCAGTACCGCTAACCTTGAAGATCTGGGAGCGCAGCGTGAAAGTCCCAAGATCTATACGACCGATCCAAGCCGTGTTTCTCCTCATGCAATGCTACTTCGAGCAGATTTGCTGATGCAAAAAATCAAGGACAAGAAATTGTCGGTTGATTCTGCAAAAAATGTTGGTTTTGTTTTTGGAGAGCTGCAAGAAGGTGGCACACCAACTCAGAAGGTTGAAGTGAAATGGCCTGCCGCAACATACTCTGCAGAATGGTCAGTAGAAGAATCTCGCTGGCTTTTATCTCACAATGAGAAATTGAATCGTGCAGAAAGTGGCGTGGTCCTTGGACCTACAACCTTTGTTATTCAAATGGTGAAAATTTCGCCGTCGGAATACGGCGATAAATTTGGTGGAGTAACACCTTTATCCGAGACCATAGGTACAGGTAAGGCATATGTTCTTCGCAACGGCGAACGCTTTATAACTATATGGAACAGACCCACCGCTGAATCTGGGACAACCTTTACCTTTAGCGATGGCACCATCATGAACTTTGATCCCGGCCAAGTTTGGGTAGCTTTGACCGATCGCGAGCCTAAATTTACGTCTCGCGCTATCGAAAAGACGAAGTAGGATTGGGCTCTATCTTTCGATTGAAGCGGAGTACTAAATCATGGCTGAAGTAACTGGCACCGGCCGCGTAAAGCGCGGGATGGGGGAAATGCTCAAGGGCGGCGTCATCATGGATGTCGTAAATGCCGATCAAGCAAAGATTGCTGAAGATGCGGGTGCAGTTGCAGTGATGGCGCTAGAACGCGTACCGGCAGATATCCGTGCTCAAGGCGGAGTTGCCCGCATGTCAGACCCTGACATGATTGAAAAAATTCAGGCAGCGGTTTCAATCCCGGTAATGGCAAAGGCTCGTATCGGACATTTCGTCGAAGCTCGCGTTCTGGAATCATTAGGTGTTGATTACATTGATGAATCAGAAGTTTTGACTCCAGCAGATTATGTAAACCATATTGATAAGTTTGATTTCACAGTTCCATTTGTTTGTGGAGCAACAAATCTAGGTGAAGCACTTCGTCGTATTAATGAAGGCGCAGCAATGATTCGCTCTAAGGGTGAAGCAGGCACAGGGGATGTTTCAAACGCGATGCAGCATATGCGAATGATCGGTGGCGAAATTCGTCGCCTTTCATCACTTCGTGAAGACGAGCTGTATGTAGCGGCCAAGGAACTTCAGGCTCCTTATGATTTAGTGAAGGAAGTTGCACAAACTGGAAAACTTCCAGTTGTTCTTTTCACCGCTGGTGGAATTGCAACTCCTGCAGATGCTGCCTTGATGATGAGCATGGGCGCAGATGGCGTCTTCATTGGCTCAGGAATTTTCAAATCTGGAAATCCAGCACAGCGCGCAGCGGCATGTGTGAAGGCGACAACTTTTTGGGATGATGCAAAGGTTGTTGCAGATGCATCACGCGGCCTTGGTGAAGCGATGGTCGGAATCAACGTTGCTGACCTGCCGGCTCCACATCGTCTTTCAGAACGTGGTTGGTAACTTCACGTTCAATGAAGATTGGAGTTCTAGCTTTACAAGGTGATGTGCGCGAGCACATTGATTCCCTACTTACTTGTGAAGTAGAAGCTGTCCCAGTTCGACGCGCGAGTGAGATTGAAAGCGTCGATGCCTTGGTTTTGCCCGGGGGAGAGTCAACGACTATCGCTCAATTGGCAGAAGTATTTGGCATTTTTGATTTAATTAAAAGCAAGATCAACAACGGAATGCCGGTCTATGGTTCTTGCGCAGGAATGATCTTGCTGGCCGATCAAATTCTTGATGCAAAACAAGGTCAAAAGAGCTTTGGTGGACTAGATATCACCGTCAGACGAAATGCTTTCGGACGCCAAGTGGATTCCTTTGAATCAGATATTGCTTTCGATGATGGTTCAGATCAGCTAATCCGAGCAGTATTCATTCGAGCACCTTGGGTGGAAAAGGTGTCGGACACGGTTCAAGTTCTTGCTTCAATCGCTTCACATCCGGTGGCGGTACGTTCGAAAACAGCGCTTGCAACATCCTTCCACCCTGAAATTTCCGGAGATAACCGAATCCATCGCTATTTCATTGAGCAAGTAGCCCGGCCAGCACTTCTAAAGGTAAAGTAATCCAATAACAAAAGTTTGAACTGTAGCTAGGTGAGGTGAATCTATGTCAGGCCATTCCAAGTGGGCTACGACTAAGCATAAGAAGGCGATTATTGATAGTCGTCGTGCAAAAGTATTCGCTAAGCAGATTCGTGCAATTGAAGTTGCCGCACGTAATGGTGGCGCAGATATAGATGGCAATCCAACATTATTTGATGCAGTTGCCAAAGCTAAGAAATCATCGATGCCATCTGACAACATCGAACGTGCAATCAAGCGCGGTGCCGGTTTAGAAGCTGGCGCAAAAGACTGGATCACCATCATGTACGAGGGTTACGGTCCAAACGGCGTTGCAATCATGATCGAGTGTTTATCCGATAACCGAAATCGTTCTGCGTCTGAAGTAAAAGTTGCGGTTACCCGAAATGGTGGATCGATGGCAGATCTTGGATCTGTTTCCTACCTCTTTAACCGCAAAGGTGTTGTCATCGTAAAGAAGGATGGTTCTCTCACAGAGGATTCAATCCTCGAAGCAGTTCTAGAAGCTGGCGCTGAAGAAGTAAACGATCTTGGTGAGGCCTTTGAAATCGTTAGCGAACCAGTTGATTTGGTGCCGGTACGTACCGCCCTGCAAACCGCGGGAATCGATTATGAATCTGCTGATTCATCATTTCTGCCGTCGATGTCTATCCCACTGGACGCGGACGGAGCAAAGAAGGTATTCGAGTTAATCGATGCGATCGAAGAGCTTGATGATGTGCAAAATGTTTACAGTAATTTTGATGTTTCTGATGAAGTTATGGCGAGCCTCGAATAAGGCCTTGCTCAATCACCTTAGGCTTTAACTTTGACTTATTGAGAAAGCATGAGGACTGCAATGAGGGTATTGGGCGTTGACCCAGGTTTAACTCGTTGCGGCGTGGGCATTATTGATGGTGCGGTTGGTTCTCCTCTGTCACTTGTTCAAGTTGGCGTCATTCTTACCCCAGTAGATGCACCTTTAGAACAAAGACTTTTAGATTTAGATCAACAGCTTTCGCAGTGGATCAACATGTGGAAACCAGATGTAGTTGCGGTGGAAAGAGTGTTTTCACAACACAATGTTCGAACAGTTATGGGAACCGGGCAAGCAGCAGGTGTCGCCTTGTTGTTAGCGGCTAGAGCGGGTATCCCGGTCGTTATGTACACGCCATCTGAAGTAAAAGCGTCGGTTACAGGTAACGGTCGGGCCAATAAAGCACAAGTTGCAATGATGGTCCAGAAAATTCTAAATCTTGATTCAATACCAAAGCCGGTCGATGCAACAGATGCTCTAGCACTTGCCATTTGCAATATTTGGCGAGGCAGCGGATCTACGAGACTGGCTCAAGCCGTCGCGGCTGAACAATCCCGAATTAAGAAATTGAGAAGCAAGTGATCTCTTTGCTCAACGGAACTGTTCGCTCGATTCATAGCGACCGATTGGTGGTCGAAGTCGGGGGATTTGGTCTTAGTGTTTTGGTTACACCGGCAACAACGACTCAAGTTTCATTAGGTGCTCAAGTACAACTGTTTACATCACTGGTTGTGCGAGAAGATTCCTTAACTCTTTTTGGGTTTGTAAAAGAAGAATCACGCAGTTTGTTTGAATTAGTTCAAACCGTTTCGGGTATAGGTCCCAAAGTCGCACTCTCTATTCTTGGCGCACTTACTGCAGAAGATTTGAGCCGTGCGATTGCGCAAGAAGATATTGGCGCTATTGAAAAGGTTCCAGGCATCGGTCGAAAAGGTGCGCAAAGAATGATTCTGGAACTCAAGGGAAAGTTGAGCGATCTTTCGCACGCCCAGCAGTACAAAGGTCATCAACCTGCCTGGAGAGAACAGTTATCAAGTGCTTTGGTTTCACTTGGGTTTTCGCCGAAAGAATCCGACAACGCAATTTCTGTAGTTGTTGCCGATCTCCAAGGCGACGGAATCGATCCGACTGGTGTTGAATTAAGTGAGCTGTTAAAGCGGACACTTGCAAGTGGAAAGAGTTCTCGTGGCTGATGATCGCTTAGTTACGCCCCAGATAAAAAGTGAAGAGTCCGCACTCGAGCATGCCCTTCGCCCAAAATCTCTTTCAGATTTTATTGGTCAGCACCGAGTTCGTGAACAGATCGATGTTTTACTGACAGCTGCTCGCAATCGAAATTCACCCGCCGATCACATCTTGCTGTCGGGTCCGCCAGGTTTGGGAAAAACAACTCTTGCGCTAATCCTTGCCAGTGAAATGAATGCTCCGATTCGTATAACAAGTGGACCTGCAATTACTCATGCAGGTGATTTAGCGGCGATTCTTTCCTCTTTAGTTGAAGGTGAAATTCTTTTCCTGGACGAGATCCATAGATTGCCTCGTCCTGCCGAAGAATTGTTGTATCTAGCCATGGAAGACTTTCGGGTAGATGTCATTGTTGGAAAAGGTCCAGGTGCCACCGCTATTCCTTTGCAACTTCCACACTTCACATTAGTTGGGGCAACGACTCGTGCCGGACTTTTACCTAGTCCGCTTCGAGATCGATTTGGTTTTACCGCGCACTTAGATTTTTATGAGGAAAGTGACATCGCGCATGTGATTTCTCGAAGCGCTGAACTGTTGAAAATTTCCATTGATAAAGATGCCGTTGTTGAAGTCGCGGGAAGATCTCGGGGGACCCCTCGAATAGCTAATCGACTATTGCGTCGTGTTCGTGATTACGCCCAGGTGCAAGGTTCCTCAACTATTTCACTGAACCAAGCCCGGGCCGCATTAGAAATGTACGAGGTCGATCAGGTGGGCTTAGATCGCTTAGATCGAGCTGTCTTGGTTGCCTTAATCGAACGATTCAATGGCGGACCTGTTGGACTTTCAACCTTGGCAATTGCGGTGGGCGAAGAGACCGAAACTGTGGAATCAGTAGCCGAGCCTTTCCTTGTACGCAATGGGTTTATGGCCAGAACCCCGCGTGGCCGTATGGCTACCGCTCAGGGTTGGCGCCATGTAGGACGAACACCACCTGCGGAAACATCCACGCTTTTCGACTTACCCGCATCTGACGCCTAGACTCTGCGCTTATGTCTACAACTAATAAACCAATCAAGACGACTTCACGCCCTGCGCGTACCTTGGCCATTCTTGGCCTGGTCTTAGTCGCGATGGTCAGCCTCGTCTTCATCCAAGGAGCAACCTCGGTTCGCTTAGGTCTTGATCTCCGCGGTGGAACCTCTGTGACCTTGCAACCTCGAATAGCTCCTGGTGATGAAGGAAAGGTAACGAGCGAAGCGATTGATCAAGCAGTTTCAATTATTCGCCAGCGTGTTAACTCTCTTGGTGTCGCTGAATCAGAAGTTGCTGCGCAGGGAAGTGGAACAAATCGCCAGATCGTGATTTCTGTTCCAGGAGATACTGGCCGTCGAGTGGTTGACTTAGTTGGCCAGACTGCAGAACTTAGATTCCGTCAGGTCCTTGCATCTGCATCTGGAATTCCTGCAGCAGCCGACGCAGCAGCAACACCTGCTGCTGGAGTTAGTGCAGAAGTAAACGCAAAATTTGCCGCACTTGATTGCACCAAGCCGGAAAATCTTCAGGGCACAGGCGTAGATGCACCCACTGATACTTTGGTTGCTTGCGATCGTGTGGGTGCAACTAAGTATATTTTGGCACCGGCCGAAGTTCTTGGCCGTCAGATTTCTAAAGCTTCAGCTGGATTAGATACACAAGCTGGAAGTGCCTGGTATGTGAGTCTTACATTCAACAACGAAGGAACATCAGCTTTTGGTGCACTAACTTCTCGCGTGACATCACTTCCTGAGCCAACTAACCAAGTTGCAATCGTGCTTGATGGATTAGTTGTTTCTTCGCCAAGAATTACTGAAGCAATCCCGTCAGGAAATGCTCAAATCACCGGAAGCTTCACTCAGCTAGAAGCCCAAGATCTAGCCAATGTTTTGAAGTACGGTGCACTTCCTTTGGCTTTTGATCGCGGAGAAGTTCAACAAGTCTCACCAACACTCGGAGCTGATCAACTAAACGCTGGTCTACTTGCGGGAGGCCTTGGTCTTCTACTCGTTGTTATCTTTACACTTTTGTACTACCGAGCCCTTGGTTTTGTAACCGTTGGCTCATTAACTATCGCGGGTTTGATGCTGTATGTCCTCTTCCTGCTAATGGGTGAGTGGATTGGCTTCACTTTGACGCTGGCGGGCATTGCAGGTGCAATTGTGGCTATTGGTGTCACCGCTGACTCGTTTATCGTTTATTTTGAGCGCGTTCGAGATGAGATGCGTGAAGGAAGATCCCTTCGTACAGCGGCTGAAACTGGCTGGGTTCGAGCACGTCGCACAATCTTGGTTGCAGATTTCGTTTCGATGATTGCAGCGGTTCTGTTGTATGTCTTCTCAGTTGGTGGAGTTCGCGGTTTCGCATTCACTTTGGGGCTGACAACAATCATCGACTTGATCGTTATCTTCTGGTTCACAAAACCTGCATTGGTTCTTGTATCTAGAAGCAAGTTCTTTAACTCAGGACATCCATTGTCAGGCTTTTCTTCAAAGAGCCTAGGCATGTCCGTTGCGAAGGAGGCATAACATGTCAAAGCTATCTGGATTAGGTGGTCGCCTTTACCGTGGAGAAACTTCGGTTAACTTCATTGGACATCGTCGTCGCTGGTACATGATTTCCTCAATTTTCATTTTGCTATCGATCGGTGCGTTGTCTGTTCAGGGCTTACATCTTGGAATCGAATTCAAGGGTGGTTCATCATTTACTGTCACAACTACCAGTCCTTCGGTAACAGATGCTCGTGCAGCGGTTGAAGAGGCCGGCGTTACCAGTGAAGCCATCGTTCAACTTGTTGGAGACAACAAGGTTCGCGTTCAAACTGGTTCGCTAGAGCAAGCCCAGAACAATGCGGTTCAAGATGCCTTGGCAGCAAAGTTCTCAGTCAGTGCTTCAACCATTGACACCCAAATCATTGGACCATCATGGGGTAAGGAAATTACACGAAAAGCACTTTACGGATTGTTCGGATTCTTACTTGTTGTAATGATTTACCTTGCAATGGCGCTAGAGCCAAAGATGGCGGTTTCGGCAATCGTCGCAGTTATTCACGACGTTTTCATTACAGTAGGTATTTATGCACTGGTTGGATTTGATGTAACGCCAGCAACGATTATTGGATTCTTAACCATTCTTGGCTATTCCTTGTATGACACTGTGGTGGTGTTTGACAAGGTTCGCGAGAACACAAAGTCGATTACATCCTCGTCGACTAAGACATATTCTCAGGCGGTTAATCTTGCGGTGAATCAGACAATTGTTCGATCTACAAATACTTCGATTGTGGCCTTACTACCGGTAGCGGCGATCCTTTTTGTAGGTGCTGGTTTACTTGGCGCAGGAACATTGAAAGATTTATCACTGGCTTTGTTCATTGGTTTGCTCGTGGGAACCTATTCCTCGATCTTCATCGCGCCTCCTGTTCTCGCTCAACTTCGTGAAAAGGAGCCAGCGATGCAAGCTCTTGCTAAGCGAGTTCATGCACGCGGTGGAGTCTCGGTACCAGCGTCTACAACTGCAGTTGCTGCAGTTAGTGGACGTGGCCCACGCAATCAGCCAAAGCGCAAAGGTCGTAAGTAGGCTCTTTTGTGGATACTTTGATAGCACCATTGATCAGTGCTCTCAAAGAAAACCATGCCTCAGTAAATGAAGCAGAGGTAACTCGAGCATTTGAAGTTGCACGAGATACACATGCTGGTCAATTGCGTAAATCAGGCGAACCGTACATAACGCATCCGGTTGCTGTTGCTGAAATCTTGGCCAACCTTGGCTTGAACCCGGCAACCATCATCGCGGCCTTGTTGCACGACACGGTTGAAGATACTGATTATTCATCAACGCAACTACGTCACGACTTTGGTGATGAAATTGCAAATCTTGTAGATGGCGTAACGAAACTAGACAAATTATCTTATGGTCCAACCGCAGAGGCCGAAACCGTCCGCAAGATGGTAATTGCAATGTCGCGGGACATTCGTGTGTTGGTGATTAAATTAGCTGACCGTTTGCACAATGCGCGAACTTGGAAATTTGTTTCAGAAGAAAGCGCGGCACGTAAAGCCCGGGAAACCCTGGATATATATGCACCCTTAGCGCACCGTCTTGGAATGAACGCCATGAAATGGGAGCTCGAGGATCTTTCATTTGAAATTTTGGAACCAAAGAAGTTCGAAGAGATTTCACGTTTGGTTGCCGAACGTTCACCATCTAGAGACAAGTTAACCGAAGAAGTAATTGCATCAGTTAAAGAAGATCTGCTGCGAGATTCGATTGATGCAACAGTTACAGGTCGCAAGAAACATTTTTTCTCGGTTTATCAAAAGATGGTTGTCCGCGGACGCGAATTTAAAGATATTTACGATTTAGTAGGTGTTAGGGTTCTAGTCGATGATGTTCGCGATTGCTATGGCGTTCTTGGTTCAATACACGCACGATGGAGTCCGGTACCGGGTCGATTTAAAGATTACATCGCGATGCCCAAGTTCAACTTGTATCAGTCGCTGCATACAACGGTTATCGGACCAAATGGAAAAGCGATTGAAATTCAGATCCGCACTTACGACATGCACGCAAGAGCCGAATTCGGAATTGCTGCTCACTGGAAGTACAAACAAGGTCCAGAAAACAATGAATCTTCACCTGAAATGTTGTGGTTGCGCCAATTGCATGAATGGCAAAAGGAAACTGAAGATCCTTCTGAATTCCTCGAAGCGTTGCGTTTTGATCTAGGTTCACCCGAAGTTTTCGTGTTCACGCCTAAAGGAAGCGTTGTGGCGTTGCCTGGTGGTTCCACACCTGTCGACTTTGCATTTTCAGTTCATACAGATGTGGGACTTAGGTGTGCTGGAGCAAAAGTAAATGGTCGTTTGGTGCCGCTTGAATCACGACTTAACAATGGTGATGTAGTCGAAATTGTTACTAACAAAAGTGAAAACGCAGGACCAAGCAGAGACTGGCTCAACTTTGTTAAGAGTCCGCGCGCACGTTCGAAAATTAAGTCGTGGTTTAGCAAGGAACGACGCGAAGAAGCTGTTGATGCAGGGCGAGAATCAATTGCACGACAAATGCGAAAGGCGGGCTTGCCCCTCCAAAAGATTTTCGCTGGACATTCACTTCTGGAACTAGCACACGATCTTCGATTCTCAGATATTGACGGATTATATTCTGCCGTCGGAGATGGACATGTTTCCGCTGCATCAATTATCGACAAGCTTGTTGCCTCCATGGGAGCAGAAGATTCCCATCCAGAACCAACCATGGATGTTTTGCCGAATCGCGCCCCGACGACAAGAAGATCAAGCAATGCTGTCGATGTCGAGGGAACTGATGATGTTTTAGTAAAACTAGCCCGCTGTTGTACGCCGGTACCTGGCGATTCGATCATGGGGTTTATAACAAAGGGGAGCGGAGTTTCTATTCACCGTTCTGATTGCACTAATGCGTCTGATCTACAAAACCATCAAGCCGATCGGGTAGTCACAGTTAAATGGCGTACAGGCGCTGCCTCAATTTTCCTAGTCAACATCCAAGTTGAAGCGCTAGATCGCGCATCACTCTTAGCTGATGTAACCAGAACTCTTTCGGAACAGCATGTTAATATTTTGAGCGCTGCGGTCAGCACCTCCAAAGATCGCACCGCCTTTTCACGATTCACCTTTGAAATGGCAGATGCAACCCATTTAGATGCGGTTTTGGCAGCGGTACGCGGAATCGAAGGGGTGTACGACGTTTACAGAACGACTAACAACTAACTACTGAGTAAAAAATGTTTAATTGAATTCGGCCAGACTCTTCTCAGCCTCCGCTAGCCACACCTTACGTGCGGTTGCAGATTCTGACGCTTCGGCTGCCTTCTTAGTATTTCCACTGGCTTCAAATTTATTTGCAGCTTTTTCATAGTTTGCAATTGATTCAGTTAATTGCGCAACGACTTCTTGAGCACGCCTCTTGGCCGCAGGATCTGTCTTGCGCCAGACGTCAGCCTCTGCTTCCTTAATAGTTGCTTCAACTTTGGCCACGCGAGCATCAAGTGCGGCACGTTTATCGCGGTGCGTCATGCCGATCTTTTCCCATGAACGCAGAAGCTCACTAAGAGCCTTGCGTGCTTCCTTTACATCGGTTACCGGAAGCAGCGCCTCGATCATTGGCAATAGCTCCTCGCGTTTTGCAAGGTTCGCAGTCATAGTGGCATCGCGCTTTTCAAGATCAGCGTTTTTAGCGGTAAAGAATTGGTCCTGAGCAGCTTTGAATTTGGCCCAAAGTTTTACATCATCATTCTTCTTGCCACGTCCTGCCGCTTTCCATTGATCCATCAGGACCTTAAAACGCTTTGCGGTTGGCACCCATTCAGTTGATGTTGCAAGTTTTTCAGCCTCTTCAACAATTGCCTTCTTGGCATCTGCAACAACTGATTGTGCTGCTTCTAGTGAAGCAAAGTGTGTTCTACGGCGCTTATCAAATTTATTGCGTGATGATGAGAAACGCTTCCAAAGATCGGCATCGGCCTTCTTCTCTAAACGAGGAGCAGCCTTCCACTCATCCAGCAAGACTTTTAAGCGATCTCCCGTTGCTTTCCAACTTTCAGAGAGTGCAAGAGTTTCAGCCTCTGCAACGATCTTTTCTTTTTCCACAAGAATCTGTTCACGACGTGCGGCCTTTGCTGCAGTCTCGGCAGCTTTCTTCGCCTCATAAGCTTCGCGGTGACCTTCGATAAGCGGCTCAATTTGTTCGACTGATGAAGCCAGGGCATCAAGGTCGCCAACACCATTTAACTCTTTTACCTGATCGCGCAATTTCTTAACGGCAGCGTAGGCATCAGATGGAACCATTGCGCCACTCTTGATACGTGCGGCAAGCAAGGCAACCTCTGCCGCTAGGACTTCAAATTTTCTGACAAAGTAAGCAAGTGCTTCTTCCGCTGTTTTTCCTGGGTACGATCCAACAGCTTTTTCTCCCTGTGATGTTCTAACAAAAACTGTTCCATCTTCTGCTACTCGACCAAATGCTGAAGGATCTCCGATTAACGCACTTGCAGCGCTAGCCTGTGGTGGGAAATTCATATCTGTCATGAGATTGATCCTTTCAGCGCGTTACCTTGTGCAAGGCTCGCTATGTGTAGGTGCGATGCTGAGAAGATTTGGGTCCTCTTAGCGTGGGTCGAGTGTGGATTGGTATGGCAAAAGGTACCCTGTCTCATGGTGTGAGCGTAAATCGCGCCGAAATTGAGCGTGAATAAGGGGGTGATGAGTTTGCTGATTGACTCATTTGCCGCCCCAATGTTTGCCACCAACTGCTGGGTTTTAGCTTCAGAACCGGGAAGTGAATGCGTCGTCATTGACCCGGGCATGCCAGATGTGAGCCTTGCTCTAGAAGAGATTCTGCAACGCCATAATCTGAAACCAGTTGCTGTCATTGCAACTCATGGACATCTTGACCACACATTTTCTATTCAACCAATAGCTGATGGTTATGCAATTCCTACCTATATTCATAGCGAGGATCGAGCTTACCTATCCGCACCCGAAAAACTGCTGAGCGAAGAGTTTGCTCCAACAGTTGCTGGAATGAATTTTGTCGAGCCGTCACAGGTGCGGGAACTTCGAAATGGTGAAGTAATCGATCTAGTAGGACTTTCTTTCCGTGCTATCCATTCTCCGGGTCATACGCGAGGCTCATTGATGTTTGAAGTGTCGGAACAAGTATTGGTCAGCGGGGATGTGCTCTTTGCTGGTTCGATTGGTCGTACAGATTTACCCATGGGTTCAGCAAAAGAGATGGAAGAAACCTTGCGAAAGAAAGTGATTCCTTTGTCAGATCATCTCGAGGTTTTGCCAGGCCATGGTCCTCGAACTTCGATGGCACGTGAAAAAAAGAGCAATCCGTATCTTAAAAGTTTGGTGGGGAAATACTGATGGTGCAGCAAAAAATTTCAGCTCCCAAAGGAGTCAGTGAATACACGCCTCCTCGTTCAAGTTCATTTGAATTTGTTCGTGAGTCTCTTATCGCACCTGCTCGTAGCGCTGGTTATCAATTGATTGAACTCCCGGTTTTTGAAGATACCGAATTGTTCAAGCGCGGAGTAGGCGAGTCAACTGATGTTGTAACAAAAGAGATGTACACATTCGAAGATCGCGGCGGACGATCTATTACTTTACGTCCCGAAGGTACTGCCGGAGTAATGCGTTCTGTTATTGAACATGGATTAGATCGTGGACAACTTCCTGTGAAGGTTTGGTATTCAGGACAGTTTTTCAGAGCCGAACGTCCGCAAGCTGGTCGCTATCGTCAGTTCTATCAAGTGGGAATTGAGGCAATTGGTTTAGATGATCCGGCCATTGATGCTGAAGTAATTGCTATTGCAGATGCTGGATTTAAGGCTCTTGGTTTGAAGCAATATCGATTAGAACTAACTTCTTTGGGCGATGCACAATCAAGAGCAGCACACAAGGTTGATCTACTGAAATTTATTGCCACGTTGGATTTAGATGAGGCCACCGCTGCTCGCGCAGCGATTAATCCGCTTCGCCTCTTTGATGACAAGCGCGAGGAAATGAAGAAAGCGATGGCAGAAGCACCTTTGCTCATCAATTACTTGAATGCTTCTTCGAAGGCACATTTTGACCAAGTGATTGCGTATTTGGATGCCCTGCATATCTCCTACACACTGAATCCGCGAATGGTCCGTGGTCTGGATTACTACACCGGAACGACTTTCGAGTTCGTACACGAATTGTTAGGAGCACAATCTGGAATTGGTGGGGGCGGACGCTACGACGGATTGATGGAGCAATTAGGTGGTCAATCCTTGTCAGGTATCGGATTTGGTTTGGGTGTTGATCGCGCATTGTTAGCTGCCGAAGCCGAGGGCGTTATTGGCTCCGATTCATTTGTTTCAGATTTGTTCGTGATTCCATTGGGAAAAAGTGCAAAATTGCAGGCACTTACGATTGCATCAGGGCTGCGTGCCAGAGGAAAGAAAGTTGAAATTGCCTTTGGTGATCGAGCCCTTAAGGGTGCGATGAAAGGTGCGGATAAGAGCGGGGCAATGCACGTGATTGTTTTGGGAGATTCCGAGATTTCCAGCGGAACTGTTCTGCTCAAAGAGATGAAATCTGGCACTGAAACCTCGGTTAAGATTGACTCATTGTTCGAGGCTCTCGAAAAGTAGAATTAGGAAGCAAAATGTTGCGTTCACATGAAGCTGGGTCATTGCGTAAATCCAACGCGGGGCAAACTGTCACTCTCGCTGGTTGGATTTCACGTCGTCGAGATCATGGTGGTGTAGCTTTTATTGATCTGCGTGATGCTTCAGGTTCAGTGCAGGTAGTTATTAGAGATGAAAAAGTTGCCGGTTCACTACGCGCCGAATGGTGCCTATTGATTACTGGTGAAGTTGTTGCCCGCCCTGCCGGAAATGAAAATACAAATCTTCCAACAGGTGAAATTGAAGTTATGGGTGACACCGTGGTGGTGCTTTCCGAAGCTGCGCCACTGCCATTTCCAGTTGATAGCGGAGATGACACGGACATTAACGAAGAGGTTCGTTTGCGTTACCGCTATTTGGACTTGCGACGTGAAAAGCCAGCCCAGAATTTAAGACTCAGATCTAAAGTCACATCAACAATTCGTCGAGTCATGGAAGATGAAAAGTTTCTCGAAATTGAAACGCCTTATTTGACCCGTTCTACCCCAGAAGGTGCGCGAGATTTCCTGGTTCCAGTGCGACTTCAACCTGGTTCTTGGTACGCCCTTCCGCAGTCACCACAGTTGTTTAAGCAACTTTTAATGGTTGCCGGTATGGAAAAGTATTATCAAATCGCCCGTTGTTTCCGTGATGAAGATTTCCGTGCAGATCGTCAACCAGAGTTCACTCAGTTAGATATCGAAATGTCATTTATTGACCAAGAAGATATTTTGGCAGTCGCAGAAAAGATCGTGGCACGTGTTTGGAAAGAAGCGGTTAATTTCGACATTCCTCTTCCGCTTAAGCGAATGACATATGCCGATGCAATGACTAATTACGGTTCAGATAAACCTGATCTTCGTTTCGGTAATCAGCTAGTGGATGTAACTTCGTTTTTTGCGCAAACTCCTTTCCGTGTTTTCCAAGCTCCATATGTTGGTGCAGTCGTAATGCCAGGGGGGGCTTCGTCTGCACGACGCGAGCTCGACGCTTGGCAGGATTGGGCTAAAGCACGAGGTGCAAAGGGTCTTGCATACATTTTGGTTAACGATGACGGAACTCTTGGTGGTCCAGTATCTAAAAACATTTCTGAGCAAGAGACTGCAGGAATAGTTGCAGCATCCGGGGCAGAGGTAGGAGACGCAGTTTTCTTCGCAGCAGGGGAGCGAACCGAATCGCTTAATTTGCTCGGAGCTGTTCGGTTAGAAATTGGAAAACGTTGCAACCTTATTCCTGATGGACAATGGGAATTTCTGTGGGTCGTAGATGCGCCTATGTTCGAACCTACTGACAACGGAGGGTGGACAGCGGTACACCATCCATTTACCGGACCAAAGCCTGAATTTGCTGCGACTTTCAAATCAGATCCAGCATCTGCTTTGGCGTATGCATACGACATTGTTCTTAACGGAACCGAGTTAGGTGGGGGTTCTATCCGTATTCATGACCGAACCATTCAAAAGGATGTGTTCTCTGTCATTGGATTAAGTGATGAAGAAGCGACTAGCAAATTTGGTTTCTTGCTTGAAGCATTTAACTACGGACCACCTCCACATGGTGGAATCGCATTGGGCCTAGATCGAGTGTGTGCATTGTTAACGGGTTCAGATTCAATTAGAGAAGTGATTGCCTTCCCGAAAACAGCTAGTGGTGGCGATCCATTAACTGGCGCACCAACACCGATCACCCCCGCTCAACGAAAAGAGAGCGGAATTGATTGGGTGCCACAGCCAAAAAACCCGCAGGACAGTTAAGGGTTCAGGTAGGCTAACAACATGGGTCCAGGTGGAATTGCAACAATAATCGCGGCATCATCTCTAGCCGTCATTGCTATAGCTATTGCTTACGTTGTAATTCGCGTTGGCCGCTTGGTCGATGAAGCAAAGGCATCGCTAAAAGTTCTTACTGATGAAACCGCGCCATTAATCGACGAAGTCCACACAACGGTAACGTTGGTCAACGGTCCTTTGCACAGCATCAATAAAGTTACTAAGAATATTGAAGAGATGAGTGACAAAGTTTCTGAGGCGACTCAGGGTTTCATGAATAAGAACGGTACTGCAGTAAAGATTGCGGGAGCTATTCTTTCGGCGGCGCAGAGCAGTAAAGGTCGCGCTAAAAAGAAGAAGGCTGAGTGATCGTAACTAGTGGAATCCGCCGAGATCCGTTCGCGCTGGCTGCGCTTCTTTGAATCAGACAATCGTCAGGGTTTAACCCATACCGTTGTTCCATCGGCTTCTTTGATTGCTGATGATCCAAACCTTTTGCTGGTTAATGCTGGAATGGTTCCCTTTAAGCCTTACTTTTTAGGTGAGGTCACTCCACCATATAAGCGTGCAACCTCTGTTCAAAAATGTGTTCGAACCTTGGACATTGATGAAGTAGGTAAGACAACTCGACATGCATCATTTTTCCAAATGTGTGGCAACTTTTCTTTCGGCGATTACTTCAAGGAAGGTGCAATCGCGCTTGCTTGGGAGCTCTTGACTCGACCAATCGCAGATGGCGGTTATGGCTTCCCAGAAGAAAAATTATGGGTAACTGTTTACCTCGACGATGATGAGGCAGCAGATATCTGGCACAAACAGATTGGTGTTCCCAAGGAACGTATTCAACGTCGCGATATGGCTGATAATTTTTGGTCGATGGGAGTGCCAGGACCGTGTGGTCCATGTTCAGAGATTTACTATGACAGAGGCCCTGCTTATGGTGTTGAGGGTGGACCGATTGCAGATGAGAATCGCTATCTTGAAGTATGGAACTTGGTTTTCATGCAGAACGAACGAGGCGCAGGTGGTGGAAAAGATGGCTACCCAATTCTGGGTGAACTTCCAGCTAAGAGCATCGATACAGGTTTAGGTCTTGAACGCACCGCCGCACTTTTGCAAGGCGTGGAAAACATCTACGAAATTGATACAACAATCCAGATTCTTAATCTGGCTTCAGAATTAACCGGCGTTAAGTACGGATCTTCTGAAAAATCAGATGTCTCACTTCGCGTTATTGCAGATCACGCGCGTACATCTGCAATGCTGATTGGCGATGGAGTTACTCCTGGTAATGAAGGCCGCGGGTATGTTTTACGCCGAATGATGCGCCGCACGATTCGCAATATGCGCTTACTGGGATCTATGGACCCAATCATGTCCGAACTAACTGTCGCGGCTATTGGTGCGATGGGTCCGCAGTACCCTGAATTAGTTTCAGATAAGAACCGAATCTTGGCTGTCAGTGCCTCAGAAGAAGAAAGTTTCTTACAAACACTCAAGAGCGGCACACAAATTTTTGATGTGTCCTCTGCGGCACTGAAGAAGAGCAAAAGCTCAGTGCTACCGGGCGAGGATGTTTTCAAACTGCACGATACGTACGGTTTCCCTTTTGATTTAACGCTAGAAATGGCACGAGAGGAAGGACTAAGTGTTGATGAAGACGGCTTCCGCCGTTTAATGAAAGAACAGAAAGATCGCGCGAAAGCCGATGCAAAGTCTAAGAAATCTGGTCACACCGATGTTTCCGTCTATCGATCTATCGCTGACAAGAGCGGTAAAACAGAGTTTCTTGGTTACACACACATCACTTCAGAATCTAAATTAACCGGAATCTTGGTTGATGGTGTTGGAGTTTCTTCTGCGACAGAAGGTGACGATGTTGAAATTATTCTCAACAGAACGCCGTTCTATGCCGAAGGTGGTGGACAACTTGCAGATGGCGGGAGAATAACTCTCGGCAATGGTGCGGTTATTGAAATTGATGATGTCCAATCTCCAGTCCCAGGAGTTTCGGTTCATCGTGGGCGTATTCTTAGTGGAAATGTCGAAGTCGGTTCTGATGCATTTGCAGAAATCGATTCCGAAAGACGTTCGGCGATTTCAAGAGCCCACACCGCAACACATATGGTGCACAAAGCATTTAGAGAAATTCTTGGGGAGACAGCAACTCAGGCTGGTTCCGAGAACTCTCCTGGGCGTTTCCGTTTTGATTTCCCTGCCACGGGCGCGGTTTCAGCATCGGTATTAGATGATGTTGAATCACGCGTAAATACTTTGCTCTTGGATAACCTAGAAGTTGTAGCTGAAAGTATGTCGCAAGCTCAAGCCAAGGAAATAGGCGCGATGGCTTTGTTTGGTGAAAAATATGGCGATGTTGTTCGAGTTGTAAGTGTTGGTGATTGGGCGCGTGAGCTATGCGGAGGAACCCATGTTGAACGCTCTGGCCAGCTGGGAGTCGTGAAACTTCTCGGAGAATCATCAATTGGTGCCGGAGTTCGACGCGTTGAAGCCTTAGTTGGCGTTGATGCATTTAAATTCTTAGCTCGTGAACACATTTTGTTGAACTCATTAACTTATTTAATTAAGGGCTCTCGCACTGAAGAGTTACCTGAGCGAATTTCTGAGTTACTGAACAAAATGAAAGAGATCGAGAAAGAATTAGCGACAGTTCGTTCAGCCCAAGCGCTATCTCAAGTAGGCGATCTTGCGAAGTCAGCAACCACGATCAACGGTCATACATTTATCGGTTCTGTTATGTCTGATGGAGTTTCTGGAGATGACTTACGAAAGATTGCAATAGATCTTAGATCTGCGCATTCGAATTCTGTAGTCGCACTGCTGAGCAATAATGATGGAAAGCCGGTGCTTGTGGTTGCAGTCAGTGATCAATCGCGTGCTGCAGGCGTTAAGGCAGGAGCTTTAGTGAAAATTGGTTCGACCGTTCTTGGTGGTGGCGGTGGAGGCAAGGATGATTTTGCTCAGGGTGGAGGCACTGATTCAAGCAAGTCATTAGATGCCATCGCCGCAATCTCTCAATCACTTATTGGGTAGATGATGCAACGAGGACGTCGAATCGCCTTTGATTACGGTGATGTCCGCATTGGAGTTGCAACAAGTGATGCAGATTCAATTATTTGTTCACCTCTTACGACATTAAAGTCATCAGATAAGTCTTTACTGAAGAGCATTACCGAGATATTTCTTGAAATCCAACCGATTCAAATCTTTGTGGGTAGACCAGCGCTGTTAAGTGGCAAAGATGGCGCAGCAACAGACAAAGCAGTTGCATTCGCAGATGTGCTGCGAGGAATCACCGAAATAGAAGTAATCCTGATCGACGAGCGGCTATCCACCGTGAGTGCGGCACGGAATTTGCGGGAAGCAGGTAAAAGTGCGAAGGATTCAAAAGATTCGATCGACATGGCGGCGGCTGTAGGAATTCTGGAGTTTGCGATAGATCTTGAGAAGAGAAAGTGATGGGTTCACTAAAGAGACTCATTGCAGCAGGCTTAGTTATAGTTCTTTTTACTTTCTCGCTCTTTCTTACGCGTTCCCAATCATCAAGTACACCTGATTTCGATGATGTTCAATCAGTTCAAGATTTACCAGAGGTAACCCTAGAAATACCAAATGGAGCAACAGGTTCTCAGATAGCTTCAATTCTTTTCGAGTCCGGCGTCGTGAAATCTTCACAGGCTTATTTTCGTGTCGCAGTTGCAGATGCTCGTTCGCAAAAAGTTGCACCTGGCGGTCACCGATTAACTCTAAAAATCTCGGCGCGCCAAGCTTTGGATCAACTGCTGGATCCAGACCGCATTCCGAATTTGATTAGGGTTGCAGAAGGTGCTTGGAAAAGCGAAGTGATTAAATCATTTCTCGCCTATGGGTACACGAAGCAAGAAGTGAGTAAAGCTTTCGCTTCAATTAAACTCCCGCAAGGTTTCTCAAATAGTGAAGGTTTGATATTTCCGGCGCAGTATTCCTTCCAGCAAGGTACTTCTGCACAAGCCGCAGCACAGCGCATGATCGACAGATTTAGCGACGATTCATTTGGTCAAATGTTACTTCAAGGTAATAGAAACTTCACAGCTCAACAACTGCTGACTATCGCTTCGATCGTTCAGGCCGAAAGTACCAATGAGGATTTTTCCAAGGTGGCACGAGTTATCTATAATCGATTAAAAATTGGCATGCCTCTGCAGATGGATTCAACGGTACATTTCATCATGCAGGCGAGGGGAGACATTTTTCTTAGCCAAAAATCTACAACCTTGAACTCTCCTTACAACACCTATAAGAAATTCGGCTTGCCTCCGGGGCCAATATCAAGCCCAGGTTCAGATGCAATCAAAGCGACACTAGAACCAATGCAGGGGGATTGGCTGTATTTCATTACTGTTGCTCCAGGAGACACACGATTCACTTCCAGTTTCGACCAATTCAATAACTGGAAAATTGAATACACAAAGAATCGAAAGGCAGGAATCTTCAAATGATTAATGCAGCGGTTCTAGGTTCACCAATTAATCATTCATTAAGTCCCTTATTGCATTCTCTGGGCTATGAGCACTTAGGGATACCGGCGCACTATGAAGCCATTGAAGTTGAGGCCGGAGAACTCGAGAAGTTTCTAGCACAGACCGACAAGAACGCTTTGTCTCTTACGATGCCTTTGAAAGAGGAAGCGCTCAAAGTTGCCGATCTCGTCTCTGATGTAGCGGCCCGAATCTCTTGTGGAAACACTTTGTCGTTGAATAAAGGTGCGTGGAGCCTTACCAGTACTGATGTAACGGGTTTTGATCATGCATTGCACATGCATGGATTAGAAATAATTGAATCGGTGTTGATCATTGGCGCAGGAGCAACTGCGCGAGCTGCGGTTTCATCAGTCTCACAGATCGCTAAGAGTGTTTCAGTAATAAGCCGAAATCCAGAGAGAGAAGCGGCCATGAATCAAGCGAGTTTGATTGATGTCACTTACTTGCCGTGGGAATTTACTAGTCAGATCAATACTGCAACCCTTGTAATCAATACAACACCAAATCAAGCAGCAGATTTTTTCACCTCGTCAATCAATAGTCCCAGCGGAACTTTCTTCGAAGTTTTGTATCATCCTTGGCCAACCTCGATGTCAAAGGTGTGGTCTGAATCTAGTGGCCACGTCATAGATGGTCTAGATCTTTTGATTCATCAAGCCATTTCACAGATCGAGATATTTGCCGGCATGACATGCGATAGAGATTTTCTCTACACAAAAATGAGAGCAGCTGCAGTTCAAAAGTTTGCTTAATCCACAGGACAAGATCGTGGAAAGTAACACTTGTTAGGGTTTTCGTGTGTGGTTACCATTGTTTATCGCTGCCGTACCAATCTCTTTGGCAGACATTAGGTCATTTTCCATACCCAATATCTATTTGATCTGGCTTTGCTTTCTATGTACTCCTTACGTCTTAGGACATGGAGTTGGTCCAGGCTCAAGAATTCTTGTCATTGTTGTGATTCTTGCTGTACTTCAACTGTGTGGATTAGGGATGGGTGATGTAAAACTCTTAACAATCCTGGCATTGATGTTGAATGCAGACCCCCTGACGACTTTCCATCATTTTGGTATTAGCCTGACTATTTGTGCGGTTGTCCATGCAATTATGGAAACCCTTTGGAAAGGCGAATTACCACGCAAAATCGCGTTAGCACCCAGCATTTTTGCAGGCCTGACACTTTATTTGGCGACGAGATAGCCTCCTGATCTGTCACAATAGGAACATGCGTTGGTTAACTGCAGGTGAATCACATGGGCAAGCACTGAGTGCAATCGTTGAAGGAATCCCGGCATCGGTATCGGTAACAACTGCAGACATTGATTATCACTTGCAGCGTCGTCGCTTAGGTGTCGGACGCGGCGCCCGTCAAAATTTCGAAGCGGACAAAGTCACCATCCTTGGCGGTGTTCGTTTAGGCCTTACTCAAGGCGGACCAATTGCCATTCAAGTTGGAAATTCAGAGTGGCCGAAGTGGGAAAAGGTGATGTCTGCTGACCCAGTTCCAGAGGATGAAATCAAGGATCTTGCACGTAACGCGCCTTTAACGCGTCCGAGACCAGGTCATGCAGATCTTGTCGGAATGCAAAAATACAACTTCGATGACGCACGTCCAATTTTAGAACGAGCTAGTGCCCGTGAAACTGCAGCGCGAGTTGCTTTGGGCGCAGTAGCGCGAAATTTCTTAGAACAAAGTGTTGGAATCACTATTTTGAGCCATGTTCTTTCAATTGGTTCAGTGCGAGTTCCTGAAGGCACGCCTTTGCCAAACGCTGGTGACATGAAGTTAATTGACGAGGACCCAGTTCGTTGTGCAGATTCTCAAACCAGCCAGGCCATGATCACTGAAATCGAAAATGCGCATCGTGATGGTGACACTCTGGGTGGCGTAGTTGAAGTTTTGGCATTTAACATGCCGCCTGGTTTGGGTTCTCATGTTCATTGGGACCGACGCTTGGACTCAAAATTAGCTGGGGCGGTAATGGGTATTCAAGCCATCAAGGGTGTTGAAATCGGAGATGGTTTCCAAACTGCAACACGTCGTGGTTCGGTTGCACACGATGAGATTGAGAAGAATTCACAAGGAGTGATCGTTCGTCGTACCGACCGAGCTGGCGGCACAGAGGGCGGAATGTCTAATGGTGAAGTTCTAAGAGTCAGAGCTGCCATGAAGCCGATTTCAACAGTGCCCAAAGCGTTGGACACAATTGACGTTGCTACAGGTGAATCAGCAAAGGCTATTAATCAACGTTCTGATGTTTGCGCGGTGCCTGCTGCTGGAGTTGTTGCAGAAGCGATGGTTGCACTTGTTCTAGCTGAAGCTGTCTTGGAGAAGTTCGGGGGAGATTCGGTGACAGAGACTCGTCGCAATTTTGAATCTTATATCTCGAGTTTAAACTTCAAGTAACGGTTGTCATGAGTCGAATACTGCTGATTGGTCCGCCCGGTGCTGGTAAGAGCACAATCGGGGTAGCTTTAGCTAAAGAGCTTTCAATAGATTTCATTGATACCGATCAGGAGATCGAGCGAGAAACTGGAAAAGCTATCACCGACATTTTTGTCGTTGATGGTGAGCCACATTTTAGGGCGATAGAACTTCAAACATTACGAAAAGTTCTCACTCTTGAATCTGGCGTTATAAGTGTTGGCGGTGGCGCACCAATATCGCAAGAAGCGCAAGAGGCGATTGAGCAATCGAACTCACACACCGTTTTTCTTGATGTTTCCTTAGCAACCGCCGCACCTCGCGTTGGATTTAACCGAGACCGCCCATTGCTTCTTGGAAATCCACGTGCGCAGTGGCAGGCCTTAAGCGACAACCGTCGTCCGATTTACGAGAAGTTGGCCGATGATGCCATTAAGGTTGATGATATGAATGTCGGGCAAATCGTTGATGAGATTAAAAAGAATCTGCCATGAAAAACATTGTTGTTACCGCAGAACGCGATTACACCGTTTCGATAGGTGGGCAATGGGAGACATCACTGGTTGCGTTGATCCAGTCCAGAACGCGAGTAGCGGTCATCGTCTCGGCTGGCTTTTCCCCAGATCTTAAATCGATACAGGCACTTGATTGCGATGTACATGTCTTTACTGTTCCAGATGGCGAAGAAGCCAAAAGCGCGTCAACACTGTTTACGCTGTGGAATTGGCTTGGTGCGGCGGGATTCACTCGTTCTGATGTAATCGTCGGAATCGGCGGGGGTGCAATTACTGACTTGGCCGGCTTTGCTGCAGCAACGTGGTTACGTGGAATTGATTGGGTCGCAGTTCCGACATCCCTAGCAGGAATGGTGGATGCGGCTGTAGGAGGAAAAACAGGAATTAATTCAGATTATGGAAAAAATCTCATTGGTGCTTTCCATTCACCGATTTCCGTAATTGTTGACATTGAATTCCTTCACACCTTATCCACCAGGGACCTATCTGCAGGAATGGCTGAAGTTATAAAGTGTGGATTCATCTCTGATCCTGAAATTTTAAAGTTATCTACCCAGTGTGCTACGCAGACCCTTTTGACGAACCCAGATTTGCTGCATGATCTAATTGCTCGGGCTATCGCAGTAAAAGCGGCATTAGTGTCAACTGATTTTAAGGAAAGTTATGCCCGCGAAGCACTCAATTACGGTCATACCCTGGGGCATGCCATAGAAATGCATTCCAAATACCAATTGCGCCATGGTGAAGCAGTAGCGATCGGAATGGTTTTTGTTTCTGAATTAGCTGCAGCCCGAGGACTTATAGATGCTTCCACTGTTGCCTTGCACAGAGATTTGTTAGCCAGATTCGGACTTCCTATCACCTTCGATCGTCAAGCTTGGTCAAAGTTACGTCCAATGCTTTCATTAGATAAAAAAGCTCGAGGAGATACCTTGCGATTTGTTGTCTTAAATGGCATTGGAGCAACGATTCGTCTAGAGGATCTTTCCTCCGCCGAACTTGATGATGCCTATGAGATGATTGCCTCATGAAGATCTTAGTAATTAACGGACCTAATCTTTCGCGCTTAGATATTCGAGATTCTTCAATTTACGGCGACCTCAATTACGCTGAGTTAAAGAATCTCATCGACATCGCAGCTACCAAACATGGCTTTGAAGCTGATGTTCGACAGAGCGATAATGAAGCGACAATAATCGGTTGGCTACATGAAGCTGCTGATAACAACACTCCTGTGATTATCAATCCAGCTGCCTTCACGCATTATTCGTACGCAATTCGTGATGCAGCGGAGTTAGTAAAAGCTCCATTGATTGAGGTACATCTATCTAATCCACTTAGCCGTGAAGAGTTTCGTCATACATCGGTGATTTCAGGTGTAGCCAACGGGACGATTGGTGGATTCGGACCAAATTCCTATGTTTTGGCGATCATTGCGCTAGCAAATCTCGTTGCGAAGTAACAAAGCACACCCATAGAGCAGGTATCCTTAGGTCTTCGTTAAATAGACACAATCGATATAGAGTGGGTGGTTTAGCTGTGGCAACAACAAATGATTTGAAAAATGGAATGACTCTGGACATCGAAGGTCAGTTGTGGACTGTGGTTGAGTTCCAACACGTTAAGCCAGGCAAGGGTCCAGCATTTGTGCGTACAAAGCTTAAGTCTGTTCTGAGCGGCAAAGTGGTTGATAGAACCTACAACGCGGGTGTTAAAGTCGATGTGGCTATTCTTGAGAAGCGCGAGATGCAATACCTTTACAAAGAAGGCGATGATTTCGTGTTTATGGATACAAAGACTTTTGACCAGATGACGATTAGTGCTGCAACTGTTGGCGATGCGGCAAATTACATGTTGGAGAATTCAGAGGCTATTGTTGCGGTCAACGAAGGTAATCCTTTGTACATTGAATTAGCGGCCTCTGTCCCACTTAAGATTACTTACACCGAACCTGGCATTCAAGGTGATCGATCATCGGGCGGTACTAAGCCAGCAACGGTTGAAACTGGAATTGAAATTCAGGTCCCATTGTTCATCAAGCAGGATGAAATCGTTTTGGTGGATACTCGTGATGGGTCTTACCAGGGTCGCGCTAACTAGTGTCAGCTCGCAGCAAGGCGCGTAAACAAGCGCTTGATCTATTGTACGAAAGCGACATTCGGGGAACTGACCTTTTACAAACTCTGCTGGCCAGAGATGTAGTTGAAGAAGGTCCGGATGCTCGTCCTATTCGTGATTACACCAAAGAGTTAGTTAATGGTTTTGCCGAAAATCGTCGCAAGATCGATGAATTAATCATTACTTATGCTCAAGGCTGGGATATGGATCGATTACCGGCGGTGGACCGAAATATTCTGCGCTTGGGTATTTTTGAAATCCTTTGGTCAACCGAAGTTCCAATCAGCGTTGCAATAGATGAGTCACTTGCACTTGCAAAAGAGCTTTCCAGTGATGAATCTTCCAAGTACATTCACGGCGTTTTAGGCCGTATAGCAAGCATCAAAGACACTATTTCAATTTAGCGAGCGCAAAGTTCTGCAGAAATGTTCCGATTTCTTCCTCTGAATAATCAGCAAAGATCTTTAGCAACGTCATATCGGTACTGCGCAGGGATATAACTTCACCATTCCAATCGTGACGCATGGCGGCTATACGTTGAATTATTTTTAGCGGTGCCTCTGTCGATAAATCCTGATTAAGGCTTAGCTTCCTTAAATCGATGATGACTCGACCAGAATCGATGCCTTTGTTGGGCGATGATAAAAGGTCGGCTACTGGAACTCCATAGATCTGTGATATCTCAAAGAGTTTTTGGGTGCTCAGTGATCTGTCGCCGCGTTCATAGGATCCCAAAGCGATGGCCGAGATCGAGCCTTTGCTCTGTAAAGAAACCTGGGAGAGAGTTAAGCCCTTGGAAATTCTGACCGCCCGCAACCGTGACTGAAGTGCTACTAATTCATTGTCTATGCTCATTAGGGCAGGGTATTCAGGAGCGGCGCAACGCAGTTTCTGATATCCACAATCAGACTAGAACGGTGCTAGTATCGCGCCTGCATCCTTTAACGACCCATCCAGAGAGGTGGGAAAGGAGTTTTACATGAGCGTAGCCCTGTCCGCTGCTGACATTAAGCGTGCGTTGACTCGTATTTCACATGAGATCCTGGAAAAAAATCAAGGCGCATCGACGATCGTTCTTCTAGGAATTCCTACTCGTGGCGCCCACTTGGCACAGCGAATCGCCGCAATTATTTCCGAAATCGAAGGTTCAGAGGTTCCGCATGGAACTTTGGATATAACTTTGTTTCGAGATGATTTAAGGCTTCGTGCGCCCAAAGCCATCATGCCAACCACCATTCCACAGAGCGGTATCGAAGGCCGGGACGTAATCCTGGTCGATGATGTTCTCTTCTCTGGGCGAACTATCCGGTCTGCGTTAGATGCATTGGGCGAGATTGGCCGACCACGAACGGTTCAATTGGCAACCTTGGTCGATAGAGGCCATCGCGAACTTCCCATTAAGGCGGATTTTGTCGGAAAGAATTTGCCCACCTCCAAGACTCAGTCTGTTCGTGTGTTGCTTGGCGAAATAGATGGTCGGGACGAAGTTAGCATCGAAGGAGTTGAACAGTAATGCGTCACCTTCTATCGATTGCCGATATCAGCAAAGCTGAAGCGATATCTATCTTGGACACCGCTCATGAGTTAGCAAGAGTGAGTGACGGAGCGGTCAAGAAATTGCCCACCTTGCGAGGTCGTACGATTGTAAATCTCTTTGCGGAGGATTCGACGCGTACACGTATCTCCTTTGAAGCTGCTGCCAAAAGATTGTCGGCTGATGTAATCAATTTTTCTGCGAAAGGCTCCAGTGTTAGTAAGGGCGAATCGCTGAAAGATACTGCAATGACCCTTCAAGCAATGGGCGCCGATGCAGTTGTGATTCGACATTCGGCTTCAGGTTCGGCGCAACGTTTAGCGGACTCGCAGTGGATGTCTGGAAGTGTTATCAATGCCGGCGATGGAACACATGAGCATCCAAGTCAAGCATTGTTGGATGCTTTCACCATCCGTAAACATTTAAGTCTTGGAAGGAGCGATCTGGAGGGACTTAGCGTTGCGATAGTTGGCGATGTTCTTCATTCACGCGTTGTGAGATCGAATGTTTTGCTCCTTTCAAAACTAGGAGCGAAGGTAACTTTAGTAGCCCCACCTACTTTGGTACCTGTCGGTGTTGATAGCTGGCCATGCACTGTTTCATACGATTTTGATGCGGTTATTCCATTTGTCGATGTTGTGATGATGTTGCGTGTGCAGCAAGAACGGATGACCGATTTCTATTTCCCAAATGCGCGCGAATATTCACGCTACTTTGGATTAAACATTGATCGAATGAAAAGTATGAAGCCCGAATCAATTGTTATGCATCCAGGCCCTATGAACAGAGGGCTAGAAATTTCTGCCGAAGTTGCAGATAGTGCTCGTTCCGTTATTACTGAGCAAGTTACTAATGGAGTTAGCGTAAGAATGGCGATTTTGTATGTGCTTCTAACTGGCGGCGCGTTGGAAACGGGGAGCAATTAAATGAGCACTATTGACCTAGTTATCAAGGGTGGGCAACTTCCGGATGGAAGAAAAGCTGACATCGCTATTTTTGGTGAGCAGATAGTTGATGTGTCGGATTCATTTGCGGGACAAGCAAGCAGAAGCATCGATGCTAAGGGTTGCATTGTTTTGCCAGGGTTAGTTGATCTACACACGCATTTGCGCGAACCCGGACGCGAAGATGCAGAAACTGTACTCAGCGGAAGTCGTGCCGGTGCTAAAGGTGGATTCACTGCCTTGTCTGCAATGGCCAACACATCTCCAGTTGCCGACACAGCCGGAGTTGTTGAACAGGTTTATCGATTGGGACAAGAAGCAGGTTTGCTGGATGTTTTCCCTATCGGAGCGGTTACACAAGGCTTAGAAGGAAAAACGCTTTCTGAAATTGGCGCGATGGCAGATTCAGTTGCACAAGTAAGAGTTTTTAGCGATGACGGGCACTGTGTTTCAGACCCATTGGTAATGCGCCGAGCTCTAGAGTACATAAAGAAGTTTGGTGGGGTCATCGCACAACATGCGCAAGATCCGCGCATGACCATTGGGTCGCAAATGAATGAAGGCGCTGTTTCATCTCGACTTGGTTTAAAGGGTTGGCCGGCGGTGGCTGAGGAAGCGATAATTGCACGCGATGTTCTGCTTGCAGATCATGTTCAATCCAGACTTCATATCTGCCATCTAACAACAGCTGGGGGAGTCGAGATCATTCGCTGGGCTAAGGCTCGCGGGATTAACGTGACAGCAGAAGTCACTCCTCACCATTTACTTCTAACTGATGATCTTGCATCATCATATGATCCAATCTATAAAGTGAATCCTCCGCTTCGAACTGAGTCAGATGTACATGCTCTGCGAGAAGCGTTAGCCGATGGGACCATCGACATAGTTGCTACAGATCACGCACCACATCCATTGGAAGACAAAGAGTGCGAATGGCAAGAGGCAGCTTTTGGAATGTTGGGATTAGAAACTGCGCTGTCAATCGTTCAAAAGACGATGGTCGATACCGGCTTATTGAGTTGGGATTTAGTTGCAGAACGAATGAGTCATACGCCGGCGCGTATCGGTGGTTATCTTCACCAAGGTCAGAAAATCGCCGTTGGAAGTTCGGCAAACTTAACTGTGATTAATCCAACGAAAAGCTGGACTGTTGATCGAGATTTAGTACTCTCAAACTCGGCGAATACTCCCTACCATGGTCACGAACTTCCAGGATTGATTCTGCATACCTTCTTTAAAGGTAAGCAAACAATGAATAATGGATCTGTCGCTGACAAGGAGAGTATGTAATGGCCAGTGCCTATCTTGTCTTGGACGATGGCCGAATTTTTGAAGGTTCCTCTTGGGCTTCGACTGGCAAGAGTTTTGGTGAAGCTGTTTTCCAAACAGGTATGACCGGATATCAAGAAACTCTGAGTGACCCGTCCTACCACAAACAAATCGTGGTAATGACTGCGCCACATATCGGAAACACAGGCGTCAATGATTTTGATAACGAGTCCGAAAAAATTTGGGTAGCAGGATTCGTTGTTCGCAACCCCTCATCTTTAACATCTAATTGGCGAGCACAGAATGAACTTGAGGCCGAACTTATTAGTCAAGGAATCGTCGGTATCCAAGGTGTAGACACTCGCGCAATCACAAGGCACTTGCGCGATCGTGGCGCGATGCGTGTGGGAATTTTCTCAGGCTTGGCCCTTTCACGCGAAGAGATGGTTGTTGAAGTTCGAAAAGCAGATGCTATGGCTGGCGCTTTCCTTGTAAAAGATGTTTCAACTGAAAAAACCTACGTTGTGCCAGCGGTAGGGAAAAAGATTTTCACTATCGCAGCTCTTGACTTGGGGATTAAGGCGGCCACACCTCGAGCCTTGGCCGAACGTGGAGTTGAAGTGCATGTCATGCCTTTTGATTCGACCGTAGAACAAATCTTGGCTATCAATCCCGATGGTGTATTTCTCTCAAATGGACCAGGTGATCCTTCAACAATGACCAATGTCATTGAAGTCGTGCGAGAACTGCTTATTGCTGAAATTCCAATCTTCGGAATTTGTTTCGGTCATCAAATTTTAGGACGCGCATTAGGTTTTGAAACCTACAAATTACAGTTTGGACATAGAGGCATTAATCAACCAGTTATGGACAAGAACACCGGCAAGGTAGAAATAACTGCACATAATCACGGTTTCGCAGTTAAAGCTCCAACAGATTCAGAATTTTCAACTGTGTATGGTCGCGGCGAAGTAACTCACACCTGCCTTAATGATGGAGTAGTCGAAGGTTTAGCGTTGTTGGATCGCCCCGCTTTTTCTGTGCAGTATCACCCAGAGGCAGCAGCCGGACCTCATGATGCTTCCTATCTATTTGATCGCTTCGTAAATCTAATGTCTAAAAAGGTGGTCGCATAATGCCTTTAGACACATCCATTAAAAGCGTTTTAGTCATAGGCAGCGGGCCAATCGTTATTGGTCAAGCCTGCGAGTTTGATTACTCTGGAACGCAGGCGTGTCGAGTTCTGCGGTCCGAAGGGATCAGAGTGGTTCTGGTTAATTCAAATCCAGCAACAATCATGACCGATCCCGAATTTGCTGACGCAACATATGTCGAACCAATCACGCCAGAAATAATCGAGCGAATAATCGCTCACGAAAAGCCGGATGCGGTACTAGCAACTTTGGGTGGACAGACGGCCCTTAACGCTGCGATTGGTCTTTATCAGCGCGGGACCCTTGCAAAGTACGGCGTCAAATTAATTGGTGCGGATGTCGATGCAATTAACCGCGGCGAGAACCGCGAATTATTCAGAGCAATTATTGAAAAAGTTGGGGGAGAATCCGCAAAGTCACGCATTTGCCACACAATGGAGGAAATCCTCTTAGCTGTAGTTGAACTTAATTACCCGGTCGTTGTTCGACCATCTTTCACAATGGGCGGCTTGGGATCTGGCATCGCTTTTGACGAAGCCGAGCTTCGCCAAATTGCCGGTGCTGGACTTCGCCATAGTCCAACCTCAGAAGTATTGCTAGAAGAATCAATTATTGGTTGGAAAGAGTATGAACTAGAAGTAATGCGCGATAACAAAGACAACGTTGTGATCGTGTGTTCGATCGAGAACCTAGATCCCATGGGTGTTCACACAGGAGATTCAATCACCGTGGCACCAGCAATGACGCTGACAGATGTTGAGTATCAAAAGCTTCGCGACTTATCCATGGATATTATTCGTGAAGTCGGTGTTGATACCGGTGGTTGCAATATCCAATTTGCTGTAAATCCAGCAAATGGTCGAATCATTGTGATTGAAATGAATCCACGTGTGTCTAGATCCAGCGCGTTGGCGTCGAAGGCTACAGGGTTTCCGATTGCGAAAATCGCGACAAAGTTAGCCATTGGTTACACATTGGATGAGATTACAAATGACATTACAAGGGTAACTCCCGCGTCATTTGAGCCAACTTTGGATTATGTAGTTGTTAAATTACCTCGTTTTGCTTTCGAAAAATTTGCAGATGCTGATCCTCGTCTGACTACAACAATGAAGAGCGTGGGCGAAGCAATGGCGATTGGTCGCTCATTCTCCGAAGCGCTGATGAAAGCGTTGCGATCATTAGAGCGAAAGGAAGCGATCTTCTCTTGGCCAGCTGTAACACCTGCTGCGCTTGAACAGTTACTGCAATCAATGAAAATCCCTACGGAGTATCGACTACAACAAGTTCAAAAGGCTATGTGGGCTGGGGCTTCGATTGACCAAGTTTTCGCCGCCACGAAAATAGATCCTTGGTATTTGCGCCAAATAGAACTGATCAATGCACAAGCGGCAGTGATTGCTCAGCCAGGCGAACTCAGTTCTGAACTCCTTCGTACTGCAAAAAGCCAGGGCTTCTCAGACTCACAAATCGCAGTCCTTCGTGGAGTTAGCGAAGATGAAGTACGCAAAGCGCGTCACCATCTCGGAATTCGTCCCGTGTACAAAACCGTTGATACATGTGCTGCCGAATTTGAAGCCTTTACGCCATATCACTATTCAAGTTATGAAGAAGAAACAGAAGTTCGTCCAAGAACAACTCCGGCTGTAATTATCTTGGGCAGTGGACCCAATCGCATCGGCCAAGGAATTGAGTTTGATTATTCATGTGTCCATGCATCGTTTACATTGCGTGAAGCAGGTTATGAAACCATCATGATTAACTGCAATCCCGAAACTGTTTCGACCGATTACGACACAAGCAATCGTTTGTACTTTGAACCTTTAACCCTTGAAGATGTTCTAGAAGTTGTCCACGCAGAAACATTGGCGGGTCCAGTGTTAGGAGTTATTACTCAATTAGGTGGACAAACGCCTTTAGGATTGGCTGCTGGGCTTAAAGCTAATGGCGTAACGATCCTAGGAACTTCTCCGGATGCAATAAATCTGGCCGAAGAACGTGGGGCTTTCGGAAATATTCTGGCACAGCAAGAATTACGAGCACCTGAATTTGGTATGGCCTCTTCACAGCTTGAAGCAATCAATATTGCTCAGTCCATTGGCTATCCCGTTCTTGTGCGTCCTTCATTTGTTCTGGGTGGCCGCGGAATGGAAATCGTTTATGACGATGCCGCGCTGGGCGGATTTATTACCCGTGCTACCGATATCACACCGGATCATCCTGTTCTTGTTGATCGTTTTCTTGACAATGCAATAGAAATCGATGTCGATGCACTCTTTGATGGCCATGAACTCTTTTTGGGTGGCGTCATGGAACATATTGAGGAAGCGGGCATTCACAGTGGAGACAGCGCTTGTGTATTGCCTTCAATGACAGTTACCGACGAGCAAAGAGCTGAAATCCGTATTGCCACCGAAAAAATTGCACGTGGCGTAGATGTTCGTGGACTTATCAATATTCAATTCGCGATTGCTGAGAACACTTTGTATGTCCTTGAAGCCAATCCACGTGCGTCGCGAACAGTCCCTTTTGTTAGTAAATCAACTGGCGTGCCACTAGCAAAAGCGGCGGCACGAATTTCTGTTGGGCACACAATCGAACAACTCAGAGCCGAAGGAATTCTTCCATCGCAAGGCGACGGAGTTCCTCGTGGTGTTTCTGTGAAGGAAGCTGTCCTTCCGTGGAACCGCTTCCGCAGAACTGATGGTCGGGGAGTAGATGCAGTTCTTGGTCCAGAGATGCGTTCGACTGGTGAGGTAATGGGAATTTCCCCAACTTTCGGCGAAAGTTATGCAAAGAGTCAGATTGCAGCTTTTGGACCTCTGCCTAAGTCTGGAACAGTATTTATTTCGCTAGCCGATAAAGACAAAGCAACAGGTGTTGAGCCAGCGTTAGGCTTCTCAGAACTTGGGTTTCATATACTTGCAACTGATGGAACTGCCGAGTTTTTGCGCACTAAGGGCATAGAGTGCACAACGGTAAGAAAGCACTCAGATGGAACGGGCACATTAGGTGAAAAGACGATTGTTGACATTATCAATGCTGGCGAAATCGACCTCGTGATTAATACCCCAGTTGGTCGAGGTACTCGCGCGGATGGTTGGGCTATTCGTACCGCCGCGGTTCAGCGATCAATTCCGTGCATCACGACAACTGCAGGCTTTAGTGCTGCTGTAGATGCTATTTCCTTCCTGCAATCAAGTCCCTTAAGTATTAAATCTCTTCAGGAATGGCTTGCCTAAATGTCGCAAATCAACAAGAGTGCGCGACAAGTTCTTGCACCGATCCTTAGTAATAAACGCGTTGGTCAATATCACCAAATCATCCTCAGCGTTGGTGACATAGCGGCTCAATGTAAGCCTGGAAATTTTGTTGCGATAAGTGTCGGCGGCGATTCATCACGAATGGTTTTGCGAAGAGCTTTTGCAATTTCTCGCGTTTCGACAAGCTCTACTGTGGGAGGAACGATGGAATTAATCGTTGCACCACATGGACAGGGCAGTAAGTGGTTATGTGCACAAGGTGAGGGCGTAACTTTAGACATAGTTGCTCCGCTAGGAACGGTATTTGGTATTCCTACCGAACCCGTCCCTGTGCTTTTAGTTGGCGGAGGCTACGGATCTGCACCGTTGTTTGGTTTGGCAGAGATTCTCAATGCTCGCGGATGCAGAGTGGACATGATTCTTGGCGCAAGTACGGGGTCAAAGATTTATGCGCCGATGGAAGGCAAGCGCTCGGTTAATTCGATGCGGATTTATACCGAGGATGGATCAATGGGTACCGCGGGACGTGTCACGGACCCGATTCCTGAAATCGTCAAGGATCTCAATGTCGCAGTGATTTATTCATGTGGACCAATGCCGATGCTGGCAGCGATTACCAAGATCACTAATGAACTAGATGTTGTTCACCAGTGCGCAGTAGAAGAATCTATGGCATGTGGAATTGGTATCTGTATGACATGTGTCCTACCGGTTTCAAATGATGATGGAACGGTTTCCATGTTTCGCTCGTGCATCGATGGACCTGTAATGGATGGTTCAAAGGTTCAATGGCAACAGGTGGGTACGCAGTTATGAGTACCTTAGATTTCTCAACAACCATTGGAAACGCTTGGTTTCCAGCGCCAACTTTTACCGCAAGTGGTTGCGCCAGTTCGGGTCGTGAATTAGCGCAATTCTTTCCATTGAAGGACATGGGGGGAGTCGTTACTAAATCTGTAATGTCCAAAGCTCGTGCAGGTCGCCCAACGCCACGTATGGCTGAAACTCCCAGCGGAATGCTTAATTCGATAGGTTTGCAAGGCCCTGGTATCGATGCTTTTCTTGCGAAAGATGTTCCCTATCTAGTTGAACAAAAAGCGCGGGTGATCGTCTCCATCGCGGGTGAAACAGTCGAAGAATACTCAACCCTTGCGCGAAAGATTCGTTCAGTGTCAGGCATTAGCGCGATTGAAGTCAATATTTCCTGTCCAAATGTTGAAAATCGCGGTCTTGTTTTCGCGTGTGATCCTGAAGCATCTAGACGTGTGATTGATGGAGTTCGCCGAACAATTGGTGGAGAACTTCCAATCATTGCAAAGTTATCTCCGGATGTAACCGATCTAGTCTCTATCGCAAAAGGTGTAGTTGATGCCGGTGCAGATGGTTTAGCTTTGATCAACACTGTTCTTGGAATGGTGATCAACGTAGACACCATGCGACCACATTTGGGTGGAAAAACAGGAGGTCTTTCTGGTCCTGCTATTCGTCCCATTGCGGTGCGTGCGGTATATCAGGTACATGCAGCCCTACCTCAAACGCCAATCCTTGGAATGGGTGGAATAGCATCAGGTAAAGATGCTCTCGAAATGATTCTTGCAGGAGCCAGCGGCGTTTCTATTGGTACTGCAAGTTTTGGAAATCCAACGGCAATCATGTCGATTCAAGCCGAATTAAAACAACTATTGTTAGACAGAGGGTTCACCTCATTGAAACAAGCGGTTGGTTATGCACATCGTTCGGCGGAAGGTGAGTAAATGAGTAAAGCACCGATCGTCTTAGCCGTCGATACGCCTGATCTTCACACCGCTATTTCTTGGGTGAAAGCTACCCAGGATCACATATCAGTTTTCAAACTAGGTCTTGAATTTTTCCTTACCTTTGGTGCGGAGGGCGTAAAATCGATTCAAGCCGAAACTGATTCCGACATATTTCTCGATTTAAAGTTGCACGACATTCCGCATACAGTCAGTGGAGCGGCAAAAGCGGTTGCACATCTTGCTCCGAAGTTTTTGACCGTACATTCATCAGGTGGCACTGCGATGGTTAAAGCTGCCGTTGATGCTTTACCCAACACCCAAGTCACTGGTGTCACAATCCTTACCTCATTATCCGAAGCTGATGTGACAGAGATTGGTTTTAAATCCGCTGCTCTAGATTCGGCGGTAGCACTCTCTAGAATTGCAGTAAATGCAGGCGCAGGTGCGATCGTGTGTTCACCGCTTGAAATTTCAGCGGTTCGCCGTGAAGTGGGTGCGTCGCCGATAATCATCACTCCTGGCGTGCGTCCGTTGGACATGGTGGGCACTGATGATCAGCAAAGAACCATGACACCTGAAGATGCAATTGCCGCTGGTGCCAATTTAGTCGTGATTGGTCGACCAATTACTCAGAGTTGGGCAAAGGGCGCACAAGCTATGAAGGAGCGCGCCCAAGAAATTGGCGCTCACTTAATTTAATCTCCACTAGATTTACCCCATGGGAACGCCTCCACAACTAACGCCAGAGCAACGTGTTGCTGCGTTAGCCAAGGCATCTGCATCAAGAAAAAGGCGTGCAGAGGTCAAGCGTCAGATAAAGAACGGTCTCATCGGTATTGACGATGTTCTTTCTTTGGCGGCAGCTGATGAGGCCATTGGCAAGATGCGGGTTAAAGAATTACTCGAATCTTTATCAGGTGTTGGAAAAGTTCGTGTTGTTTCTCTGATGGAACGATTAAATATTTCACCCACTCGCAGAATTCAGGGCTTAGGACGTCATCAATTGAAGGAATTGCGCAACGAGTTCGTTAAGACAGATACGGCGGTCAAACCCGGACGATTATTGGTTCTGTCTGGTCCTGGCGGAGTTGGAAAGAGCACCGTTGCCAAGAAGCTACGTGAAGAGGGAGATTTTTGGGTAAGTGTAAGTTTCACAACCCGTGCTCCACGTACAAATGAAATAGAAGGTCGTGATTATTTCTTTGTCAGCAATGAAGTTTTTTCACAAATGATTGCAGATGATCGGTTTTTGGAATGGGCTGAATTTGCTGGAAATCGTTACGGAACTCCTCAGCAACAAGTAGAGGATGCTTTACGTTTAGGTAAGAACGTCCTTCTCGAAATTGAAATAGCTGGGGCCAAGCAGGTCAAGGCCCACTTGCCACAATCAATCTTGGTTTTTCTAGATCCTCCAACATGGGAAGAATTAGTCTCACGCCTTGAAGGCCGAGGCACCGATGGCGAACAAAGAAGGGCCGAAAGGTTGGAGTTAGCCCAAGAAGAGCTAGCCGCAGCGGCCTTTTTCGATGTTGTCCTGGTAAATGACCAGGTCGAGAGCGTTGTCGAAAAACTGATAGAGTTAGCCCAGAATTAAGACGCGTAGCACACCACAAGATTGATCACAGAAGCGAGGATAACCATGGATGGCATCACAAATCCACCTATTGATGAACTTCTAGACAAGAGCGGCTCAAAGTACAGCTTGGTTCTCTACGCTGCTAAGCGTGCTCGTCAGATCAACGCGTATTACTCACAATTAGGTGAAGGCCTTCTGGAGTACGTAGGACCTCTTGTAGAAACACATGTTCATGAGAAGCCTCTTTCAATCGCTCTTCGCGAAATTAACGAAGGACTTCTAACGATTGAAAATCTCGAGCCAACTGCGTAGTTTTTCATGACACTCCAAGGCCGCGAGGTTATTCTCGGAGTTGGTGGTGGAATTGCCGCCTACAAATCCTGTGAACTATTACGTCGTTTGCAAGATCGCGGCTATGTAATCACTGTGGTTCCAACCCCTGCTTCTTTGAACTTTGTGGGAACTGCTACCTGGGAAGCGCTGTCATCTCGTCCCGTTAATACGCAGGTGTGGGAGAGTGTTCACACAATTCCGCATATTGCATTGGCTGAAAGAGCTGACTTCTTTTTGATTGCACCAGCAACGGCAGATTTGATTGCTCGCTTGGCCATGGGAAGAGCAGATGATCTTCTCACTAACTTAGTTTTAGCATCCGATGTCCCAAAACTGCTTGTGCCAGCGATGCACCCATCAATGTGGCTAGATCCGGCAACAGTTGCCAATGTTAATACATTAAGACAGCGCGGCTTCATCGTGATGGATCCTGAAGTCGGCAGATTAACCGGTAGCGATATTGGTCCCGGTAGATTTCCTGAAACGGCTGCGATCATTTCGCGTTTCGATGAAGTTACTGGGCAGGTTCAGGATCTACAAGGTGTAAAAGTGCTGGTTACTGCTGGAGGAACTCGGGAACCCATAGATCCTGTCCGCTTTATTGGCAATAGATCCTCAGGAAAACAAGGAATAGCTATTGCAAATGCGGCAAAAAATCGTGGCGCCCAAGTTCAGTTGATCGCGGCTAATTGTGATGTCGCATTGCTGTCAGGGCTCGATGTGATCAAAGTTGAGACAACATTAGAAATGCAGAGCGCCTTGCAGACAGCATTCGAATCGTGCAACATCTTGTTCATGAGCGCCGCCGTTGCTGATGCCAGACCAACGCAGTTTTCCGATCAAAAGATAAAGAAGGCCACACTCAATTACATCGAACTTCAACAGAACCCTGATCTCTTGGCCGATCTTGCACCCAGAAAAGGCAGCCGAGTGATGGTCGGTTTTGCAGCCGAAACTAAGGAACATTTGCAAGAGGCTCGCAGGAAGTTAGAGAGTAAGGGCCTTGATGTGATTTATGTAAATGATGTTTCTGGCGGGGCTATCTTTGGCCAGGACACAACTATGGGTACCATTCTCTTACGCAATGAAGCGGATATAGCGGTCAAGGAAGTCTCCAAAGACGCTCTTAGTAATGTACTTCTTGATCATGCCTTCCGGCAGTTAGGTTAAAACTATGTCAAAGCGCTTGTTTACTTCTGAATCAGTTACCGAAGGTCACCCAGACAAGATCGCAGATGCGATCTCAGATGCGGTTTTGGATTCCTTGTTATCTCAGGATACAAAAAGTCGAGTAGCGGTTGAAACGCTCATCACAACAGGCCAGGTACATGTTGCGGGTGAAGTAACCACTAATGGTTACGCAGATGTTATGGGAATTGTTCGAGATACGGTTTTAAATATCGGCTATGACTCATCAGATAAAGGCTTTGATGGAAATAGTTGTGGTGTTTCAATCTCGATCGGTCAGCAGTCACAAGATATTGCGCAAGGCGTCGATGATGCTTATGAACACCGCGTGACGTCAGCTGTAGATCCACTAGATCTGCAAGGTGCAGGCGATCAAGGTTTAATGTTTGGTTATGCATGCGATGACACCAAAGAGCTTATGCCGCTTCCTATTTGGCTTGCTCACGCCTTAGCTCAACAGTTAACTAAGGTCCGAAAGTCTGGCGAGCTTGCATATTTACGTCCAGACGGAAAGACCCAAGTAACTATCGAGTACGAAGGTGATCGTGCGATTGCGTTGAATACTGTTGTTATTTCGAGCCAGCATTCAGAGGATGTTGATGTTGTAAAGAAGTTAACTCCAGAGATCATCGAATATGTTATTAACCCGATTATTTCAACAATCGATTTACCAAAGACAGATCTACGGACTTTAATTAATCCAACCGGCCGTTTCGTTATTGGCGGACCTATGGGTGATGCCGGCTTAACCGGTCGCAAGATCATTGTTGATACCTACGGTGGAATGGCGCGTCACGGCGGAGGCGCATTTAGTGGAAAAGATCCTTCAAAGGTTGATCGCTCAGCCGCATATGCGATGCGTTGGGTAGCAAAGAACGTAGTTGCAGCTGGTTTGGCACGTCGCTGCGAAGTACAGGTTGCATATGCGATTGGTAAGGCGCAACCAGTCGGAGTTTTCGTTGAAACTTTTGGAACTGAAACTGTTCCTGTGACGAAAATCCAAGAAGCAGTCTTATCGGTCTTTGACTTACGTCCTGCCGCAATCATTAGAGATCTTGATCTACTTCGACCAATTTATTCACTTACAAGTGCTTATGGTCATTTCGGTCGTGAACTTCCTGAGTTCGCTTGGGAACGAACCGATCGCACCGCAGCACTTCAAAACGCAGTTAAGTAATCGGTGGCAGCGCCTCGGCTATTTCGCTTAAGGGCCGAGGTTGCAGCAGCGCCTTCGGGCCCAGTAGCTGGACGCCTTCCCGTTGCCCGTGTTCGCGTTGATACAGGCGTATTCCATTTAGATCAGTTATATGACTACTCCGTACCTGAAGAGTTGAGTGAATTGGTTGTTCCAGGTGTGCGTGTTCAAATTCCTTTCGGAAGTCGCGAAACTGAAGGCATAGTTATTGATCGTGTCGTAAATCCTGAGAAAGCAGGAACTCTCAAGGCCATTACTAAGGTTCTGTCACCTCATCCTGTTGCGACTTCGGCAACCTTTGACCTAATCGATAGGGCTGCAGATTTTTATTGTTGCAATCCCTGGGATTTGCTCCGTTCGGCCATCCCCCCACGAGTTGCTAGCGTGGACAAGGAATTACCAGTGGTGCATCAAACCCCTACTAATCCGAAAACGAAGAAGAACTCTGTCTATCAAAACTTCACGCCTTTCTCGCCGCCTCACGATCAGATCGCTGAAGTAGTCGCTGAATTCAATCGATCGGGATCTGTGCTCATCGTTACCCCTGATGAAAAAGATGTCGATGCGATAATTAAAAGTTTGGGAACCAAATTCGACAACGTACTAAAGCTTTCCAGTGCATCGACTCGCGAAGAACGTTATCGCAATTTTCTACTTTCTATGCGTCTTGATTTCACAGTAGTTGTTGGAACTCGTAGCGCAATATTTACTCCGGTTCGAAATCTCGTTGCAATTATCATCTACAAAGAGTCTTCGCCCGATCACTACGAGATACGTTCTCCGGGTTGGAACTCATCCACAATCGCGCACATGAGATCTGAAAGGGAGGGGGTTTCTCTGGTTTTAACGGGGTTCGCACCTTCGGTTCGAGTTGCCAATGAAATTGATGCCAGGAGTGTCAAATTTAACAATCAACGCACGCAAGTCAATGTTCAAGCCTTTACTCCATCGGACGGAACCTTGTTGCCTGGTCGAATATTTTCAGAAGTGAAGAAGGCGCTAAAGCACGGTCCTGTGCTTTTTGTTGCTCCCCGCAAAGGATATGGAAATGCGCTGCTGTGTGCACACTGCCGAAATGTTGCTTTGTGTAAGTGTGGTGGAAGATTGAGTGTTGCATCAAAGGGGTTAGCTCCGACGTGCGTTCATTGCGGAACCGGATTTCCTTTATGGAGATGTAGTTTCTGTGATCGGGATAAGCAATACCTGGCGGGCCGTGGAATAGACAGGGCAGCCGAAGAAATTTCTAGGGCTTTCCCAGGTTATCCGGTGGTGATTTCTGCCGGCGATGTCATAAAGGAGAACGTGGAAGCTAAACCAGCACTCGTCCTTGCAACACCAGGCGCGCAACCATATGTTCATGGCGGTTATGCAGCGGTAGTAGTTCTAGATGCGATTCGATTTTTCTCTCACACCGATGTTAACGGACAGGAACGCGCACGAGAGCTTTTGTTTGAGACCGCCTCTATGGTCAGCAACACGGGGCAGGTGCTTTTGGTGCTTGATGATTCCCATCCCATAGTCGCAGCGATAGCCAGGTGGAATATCGCACCACTATTAAAGCGAGAACTAACGGAAAGGGTTGAGCTGATGCTGCCACCGTCAGTGATATCCGCCGTTTTAGTAACTGAACAATCATCCGCACCCGCAATAGTTTCAGGGTTGAAGAAGGCGTTAGAGGATGCTCGCTTACCTTCCAGCACTCGAATCTTCGGTCCTACGATCTTGGCGAAAGGGCAAGCAAAGATTGTTCTGCACGTTTCACATGAGCAAAGTTCGGATCTGGCCAAAATCTTGCATGAACTGCAAAGAAAACGAAGTATCGCAAAAAAGGATTTGCTCACACTAAGAATCGATCCATATTCACTGTGAGAGATTGGTAGACTGGGCCCATGTCTATTCAAGAGATTCGCTATTTTGGAGACCCGGTACTTACGACACCGGCTTCAGTAGTGGTTGATTTCGATAAGGAATTGCGAGTCCTGGTTAAGGATTTAACCGACACCATGCTTGATGCCCCAGGAGCTGGTCTAGCAGCACCGCAAATAGGTGTACCTCTACGTGTATTCGTTTGGGATGTTGATGAAACGCTTGGGCATTTAATTAATCCAACCTTAACGTTAAGCGAAGAAATGCAAGAGGGCGATGAAGGATGTCTCTCCTTTCCTGAATTACGGTATGAAACGCCGCGAGCGATGCGTGCAGTGGCTAAAGGTTTTAACATGTACGGAGAACCAATAACTGTAGAAGGAACTGAGTTCCTGGCCAGAGCCCTTCAACATGAAACTGATCATCTCAATGGCATTTTGTTTATCGACAAGTTGTCGGCCGAAAATCGTAAATTAGCCATGAAGGAAATTCGTGAATCAGAATGGTTTAATCTGGCTGCAGAAAAGGGCCAATCAATTCAGATAAAGGATTCACCACACTCGATTTTCGGACGGAACACCTAATGCGCATCGGAGTAGCCGCTACTCCGGATGTTGCCATCCCAACTTTAGATTGGTTGATTACTAGCAAACACGATCTCGAGTTGGTCATTACGCAGCCTGACAAACCTGCGGGTCGTGGGCGAGCCATTAAACAAAGTGTTGTGGGAGATTGGGCCGCCTCTAGAGATATACCTATCGTCAAACCAGAATCATCCGATGATTTGATTGGTGTGATCAACGATTTAGATTGCGTGGTGACGATTGGTTACGGGGTTCTTCTTCCCGAAAATATCTTAAGGCTGCCAAAAAATGGATTCATCAACCTGCATTTCTCACTACTTCCGGCTTACAGAGGAGCAGCTCCAGCGCAAAGGGCGCTGCAAAATGGTGAAAGTGTTACTGGTGTTTCAGTCTTCCAACTTGATAAAGGAATGGACACTGGCCCTATTTATTCACAACGTTCAATTGAGATAGATTCCAAGTGGCGAAGCTTTGAACTCTTGCAGGTTTTGGCACAAGAGGGACCTTCTGCGGTCGATGAAGCTCTGAACATGATCGCCCGCGGTGAATTGCCACGCGCCCAAGAGGGGCAATCCAGTATGGCTCCTAAAATATCTAAGCATGAAGCAATGTTGAATTTTTCTGACGATGCGAAAACTTTACTTAATGCAATTCGTGCTTTTACATACGAGCCCGGTGCGTGGTGCACATGGAATAACGAACCTTTCAAGATTACCTCTTCAACCATCGTGCAGGATTTTCAACTTAAAGCGGGCGAGATCTTCCTGGATGGACAACGAGTTATTGTTGGCTGCGCAGACAACAGTTCCGTTGAATTACTAACGGTAGTTCCGGCCGGCAAGAAAGAGATGAGCGCTGCTGACTGGGCGCGAGGAGCTCATTTAAAGGGTGGAGAAAGTTTTGGCTGAAGCACGCCGCAATACCTTTAAGACTCCAAGGCCTGAAGCTTCACGTCTGTTGGCTTTTGATTTGTTGACTGAAGTCAATCGCAATGAAGGTTATTCCAACCTATTGCTTCCGCAAGCACTAAATGCAAGCAAATTGGATGAACGGGATCGTTCATTAGTTACCGAACTGCTGTATGGAACTATTCGTATGCAAGGCAAACACGATTGGGTACTAGCTCAGATAAGTGACCGACCATGGAATCAAGTTGATCCAGGGATTGTTGATGTAGCTCGCTTAGGAGTACACCAATTGCATGAGATGCGGGTGCCCGACCATGCTGCGGTTGCATCAACGGTCGAAGTTGCACGCAAAAGACTTGGTGAGTCTAAAGCTAGTTTTGTCAATGCGTTGCTAAGAAATGTGACACGTACTACGCAAGATGATTGGTTCCTTCCATTAGTGCAGATGAGCGATCCAGTTGAACGCTTGTCCATTCAATTCTCGCATCCAGCGTGGATAGTTTCGGCTTATTACGACTTGCTCAAGGATTGGGCAGAGGTTGAGTCTGCTTTATCTATTAACAATGAAGCTGCGATTCCAACTTTGGTCTCATGGCCCGGCCTGTCGACCCAACAAGATTTGATAGATATTGGTGCTGAGCCAACTCCGTACTCTGAATTTGGCGCACATTGGAAAGGCAATCCAGGGGCACTTGATCTGATCAAAGCCAGAAAGATTGGCGTTCAAGATGAAGGTTCCCAGTTAGTCGCATCCGTGTTCGCAGCTGCTGCAGCTGGTTCCTCTTGGCTAGATATGTGCGCAGGTCCTGGCGGTAAAGCAGCTTTACTTTCAAGCATCGCACGCGCACGAGGTATCAAGTTCACCGCTAATGAAGTTTCAGCTGTTCGCGCCGATTTGGTCCGCCAAGTGGTTAATGGCGACAGGGTTCTTGTTGGTGATGGCCGTGAAATTGGCAGTAATGAAGAGAAGTTCGATGCTATTTTGATTGACGCGCCCTGCACCGGTTTAGGGGCGCTACGTCGACGTCCGGAGGTTCGATGGAGACGCACGCTGCAGGATCTGCGTGAGTTAACTCAGTTGCAGCGGGAACTGATTCAATCCGCGATTTCTGCGCTTAACGTTGGTGGCGTTCTGGGTTATGCAACCTGTTCACCCCATCTTGCCGAAACCTCGATACAGGTAGCTGACATCAAAAAGAAGTTCACAAATGTTGAGCAAATTCCGGTAGGACCTTTTATGCCAGGCAATCTTGATGCAAGTCTGCGTGATGATGCAATGTCTTTATGGACCCACCGAGTCGGCACGGATGCCATGTATTTGGCGCTATTCAAAAAGAGTAGTGAGTAAATAGTTTTATGACCAAGGAAATCAGAATCACGCCAAGTATTCTTAATGCTGATTTTTCACGGCTCAATGAAGAAATAGATTCAATAGCCAAGGTGTCGGATCTTCTCCATCTAGATGTCATGGATGATGTTTTCGTTCCAAATTTTACTTTTGATTTTGAAGCGGCTTCAAAAATAATTACCGAATCCTCACTTGCAGTCGATGCCCATTTGATGGTGGCCGATGTTGATTTGATTGCGGTTCAGTACGCAGAACTAGGGTGTGCATCTGTAACCATCCATGCAGAGGCGACCAAAAACATCCCACAAACACTCAAAAACATTAGACATGCAGGTTCTCGGGCCAGCCTTGGCATCAAACCCAATACTCACATTGAACAATACGCAGATGTAATCGACCTGGTGGACATGTTCTTAATCATGACTGTAGAACCAGGCTTTGGGGGACAGCAATTCATGGAAAACATGATGGACAAAGTTCGCACAACCCGAGAAATGATTGGAGATCGGCCGATTTGGCTGCAGGTTGATGGGGGTATCTCAATGCAAACCATTGAGGTGGCCTTAGAAGCGGGAGCAGACACATTTGTCGTAGGCAATGCGGTTTTCAATGCTCCAGATCCCGCGCAGATGGTTGTCGATCTAAGAAAACTCGCAACGAGCGTTTAACGGCTCTAGTAAACTGATTCCATGAAAACCTTTGATGAGTTGTGGCTTGAGCTGAGTCAAAAAGTTGCCCTTGGAGTTGAAGGTTCAGGAACAGTTGCAGCTGTAGAA